>MDTD01138426.1_pt1 | contig 28805 bp, 30 predicted proteins | sample 811221 | NCBI WGS metagenome assembly MDTD01 (sample SAMN05326646, study PRJNA326480) | marine metagenome | isolation source: seawater | place: Pacific Ocean: South West | collected 2011 | reverse complement strand
TCATCGGGGTTTGTTTGCTGTATATTTTCGCTCAGTAGATTCATTTTTTTTATTTTATTATACATAAAAATGATTATATAAATAGTCAATTATATATGAATTAAACAACATTTAGTCTACTCGGTATACGCACTGATGAGACAGATCAGTTTAATAACATGTCAAAAGAGTACTATAACTATTATAAACGAAAACTCAGTATTATCGGCTGAGGTAGAAATGTCGAAAAATATATCAAAAGACAAACATAATATACAGACAAAACTTATCCATTCTGGTTCACAACGGTCACAAAATAACGAAACCTCAGAGGCGATATACCTAACTTCAGGCTATATTTATAACTCCGCAGAGGAAGCTGAGGCCAGATTTAAGGGTGAATTGGATGGGTACATATACAGCAGATATTCAAATCCAAATCTAACAATGCTGGAAAAGAAGTTATGTGAAATGGAAGGTGCTGAAGCTGCCAGACTGACATCATCTGGAATGGCTGCTGTATTTTGGGCACTTTTTACAAATGTGCGGGCGGGAGATCATATTATCGCTGCAGACGCATTATTTGGTTCATGTCTGTCAATTTTGAAAGATATTCTACCAAATTATGGGATTGAGGTAACAATTGTCAGGGCCAATAAAATTGAGGAGTGGGAGAAATCAATAAAGAAAAATACCAAATTATTTTTCTTTGAGACACCAACAAACCCAATGCTAGAAATAATTGATATTGGAAGATTATCGCAAATTGCAAAAGCAAATAATATAAAAGTCATCATAGATAATGTCTTTGCGACGCCTTTAAGACAAAGACCAATGGAATTCGGAGCTGATATCGTAATTTATTCTGCAACGAAGCATATTGATGGTCAAGGAAGATGTTTGGGTGGTGTTATCTTGGGAGACGCTGAGTTTATTGAAAATAAATTACATGATTATCTGAAGCATACCGGACCCGCACTGAGTCCTTTTAATGCATGGATAATGATGAAAGGACTAGAAACACTCTCAATTAGAACCGATCGGCAAATAGATAGTGCAAAAAAAATAGCGGATTATTTGGTTGATTTAGTTAATATCAAAGAGGTTATTTATCCGGGTCATAAATCCCATCCTGAATATAGCATTGCTCAAAAACAAATGACGGGCGGTGGACCTATTGTCACGTTTAAAGTTGATGGTGGTAAAAAGAAGGCCTTTGATTTCCTCAACAAGCTCGCACTTATAAAGATATCCAACAACCTTGGTGATGCAAGGACTTTAATCACCCACCCTAAAACAACAACACATCGAAATTTATCGGATAGTGAATGCATTGACTTAGGAATTACAGATAGCACATTAAGGATATCCCTCGGTCTTGAGGATATTGACGATATTATTGCTGATATCGATAAATCAATCAGATAAGATAGGTACTATAATACAATGGGCAGAAAAAAGATTGATATGGAACTACAGCAAAATAATGCATTAATATTGGATATAAGTAAATCTTGCAAAAGAAATCCATTTCATAGGGATATGACATATTTCTCCTACTTAGTATTTTTGGATAGACTGATTTCTGTAAATGATGAACTTCAAATCGTCGATGATTTGGAAAGCCCGAGCGGAGCAGTTATTTTGGATGATACCCATCAACATGGAAGTAGTGAGTACAGACTCGAAAATCCATCATTCTTAGACAGCACATATATCGACAGTACAATTATGTCGAGAGATTATGATATTGGCCTGTTGAATATAATAGAATATCAGCAACAAATATTCACAGATTTATAAACCTAATTACGATTAAAAATGAGATTTTACCCAATCATAAAGATAATAGGAATATTCCTTCTAATATTAGGAGTGTTTATGCTATTTCCTGCGCTAATTGATCTAATATATCAACATGAAAACTATAAGGTCTTTATACTATCGTCATTAATTACATCAATGACAGGGTTTATTTTAATATTATCAGTTTGGGGGAAAAGCCAATTACTAGGATTACGAGAGGCTTTTCTCTTGATCTCCGTAACTTGGGTTCTGATTGCAGTATTCTCAGCGATCCCTATATACATCTCTGACTCTGGACTAAATATTACGGATTCTTTTTTTGAGTCAATGTCTGGAATAACAACTACTGGCGCTTCGGTTATTACAGAATTGGAACTTCAATCAAAGGGGGTGCTAATTTGGAGAGCCTTATTGCAGTGGTTGGGAGGCATAGGAATTGTTGTTATGGCGGTTGCTGTATTACCAATGCTGCAGGTTGGGGGTATGCAATTATTTCGTCTGGACGCATCAGATAATGCAGAAAAAATATTACCACGTGCTACACAAATAGCTGGTTCGTTGATAGTAATATACTTCATCATTACATTTCTTTGTGCCCTTGCATATAATATTGGTGGAATGGGACTATTTGACTCTGTTGCTCATTCATTCACAACAATATCAACTGGCGGATACTCAACCCATAGTGAATCCTTTGCATTTTTTAATAGTGCAAAATTAGAATATATATCTATACTTTTTATGATAATTGGAAGTCTTCCTTTTGTCTTATACTTACAATTTATTCGAGGGAAAGCTTCGAGCTTATTTTTAGATAGTCAAGTTATTACATTCATATTGATTTTATTCACATCTATTTTGCTATGCTCTTTTTACATCGAGTCGTCACTGGATATGCCTACACACGATGCACTCAGACAGGCTTCATTCAATATAACATCAATCTTAACAGGCACTGGCTACGTTTCTGCTGATTACATGGTGTGGGGTCCATTTATTATTTCTTTGTTTTTCTTCTTGATGCTGATGGGTGGATGTGCTGGCTCTACATCATGCGGCTTGAAAATTTTTAGATTTCAAATCTTAGTCAAACAAGTCGTCGTTCAAACAAAAAAAGTTGCCTTCCCTGATGCAGTTTTTATCCCAATGTACAATGGTAGAGAGATACCAGATAGTGTAAATAGAGCCGTCACTTCGTTTTTCTTATTATTTATTGCTTCATTCATTGTTTTTGGTCTTTTGTTGACGCTCCTCGGCTCTGATCTTATTACAGCTTTTTCAGCCTCGGCTAGTGCCCTCGCAAATGTAGGACCCGGTTTAGGCCAGTTTATTGGACCCACCGAAACATACGCTCTGATGAACTCCTCGTCAAAGTGGCTCCTATCGCTTGCAATGCTTTTGGGACGGTTGGAAATATTTACTGTGATGGTTTTATTTACATCTTATTTTTGGAGGCAATAAAAATAGAGAAGAATCTGGATAAAAAACAGCTCTTAAATTCACAAGAATTAATATTAAAAAAATTGATTTCTTTTGATACAACAAGCAGTAAAAGCAACCTAGAATTAATCAACTATATATGTGATTATTTAGATATATTTAAAATCGAGACTTCAAAGGTATATAACGAAGATAAATCTAAAGCATCAATATATTATACTATTGGTAACAAAAAACTGCCTGGACTGGTACTTTCTGCACATACAGATACAGTACCGGTAGATATAGATCAATGGTCATATAATCCGTATGAACTAAATATTCAGAAAGATAAGTACTATGGTCGAGGGACCACAGATATGAAGGGTTTTATCTCAATAGTTCTTGCGCTCACCCCATGGGTAATATCTAAATCCTTTGATAGGCCTATTCATGTTGCGTTAAGTTATGATGAAGAAGTTGGTTGTCTCGGAGTTGGTCCATTAATAAATAGTATGACGAATAATGTATGCAAACCAAAATTAGTTGTTGTTGGTGAGCCGACAGATCTTAAGATAGTCAATCAGCATAAGAGCTGTCATACATTTGAGACAGAATTTCATGGGAAAAAAGCTCATTCTTGCTATCCAGACTGGGGATGTAACGCGATTTATTTTGCTAGTGAATTCATAAATGAATTAAGAAAAATCGAGCAGTCCCTCATACATGGCGATAAAGATGTTAATTTTGAACCACCACACTCATCAATAAATGTAGGGCGTATCGAGGGGGGCACAGCACATAATATAGTACCCGATTATGCAAGAGTTGTCTGGAACATAAGGTGCCTACCTTCTGAAAGTTTCCAAGTTCTACTATATGACTTATTTAACAGCGTAATGCCATCAATTGAGTCAAAAATGAAAAAAAAATATAGGAATGCTTATATTTCAAATAGAAATATATCAAATATTTTGCCGCTAAATCAGAAGAATTTTCCTGAAATACTAATTTCACTTACCAAGACAGACCCAAAGCATAAGTCTGGTGTTTCTTACGGAACAGATGCTGGATATTTTTCTGACGTTGGTTGGCCTACGATTGTCTGTGGACCTGGTAAAATTGAGCAAGCTCACACATCTGACGAATTCATCAAAATTAATGACATCAAAGATGGCATAGATTTTATGATGAGCTTGATGAGTGGTATTTTGTCTTAGTTTATTACACAATGCTTAAGAATTGCTTTTTGTACGTGTAATCTATTTTCGGCCTGTTGGTAGACAAAAGATCTTTCGCAATCAATTATCGAGTCTGTAACCTCTTGCCCCCTGTGTGCAGGTAAACAGTGTAAAAATATTGCATCAACCGGCGCCTTTGCAAATAAGTCATTATTCACCTGATAATCATTCAGAATTTGAATTTTTTTTGATTTTTCATCCTTATCGTCATTCATAGAGAACCAAGTATCAGTGATTATGCAATTTGCATCTTTAATAACATCATCAATATTTTGGGATATGTTGATTTTTGAGTTTTTCTTTTTTACAATATCTAAAATGGCTCTGCTAGGCATATATTCATTTGGGATGGCCATATTTAGTTTGAAATTAAATAGAGTACTTGCCTGAATCCATGTATTTGCAACATTATTACCATCACCTATCCATGCGATATTGAGGTTATCAATGGTTCCAAAGCGTTCCTTCAATGTCATTAAATCAGCCATTATTTGACAGGGGTGACTCTCGTTGGTAAGAGCGTTAATGATTGGTACGCTGGAGTGATCAGAAAATTCAATTAAGTCTTGATGACTCGAGTTTCTTATAATTATACCATCCACGTACCTTGATAATACCTTAGCGGTGTCTTTAATAGACTCACCTCTCCCAAGCTGCGTTGTGCTCATATCTAGATAAATGCATGAACCCCCGAGCTCGGTTATTGCAAGTTCAAATGAAATTCTCGTTCTTGTAGATGGCTTATCAAATAGGAGTATGTATGATTTATTATTTAAAAAATTTCGATCAGAATTCCTATTGGCTTTCATCTTTTCTCCCGATGATAATATTTCGATTAGATCAGCTTTTTTGAATTCGTGTAGGTTGATAAAATTTTTTGATAAGTATTCCATTATAAAATTTCTTTGATTGACTTTTCAAACAGGGATATTACCTTCTTTATTTCAGTCATGGTTATGTTTAGTGGCGGTAATATTCGAATTACGTTATCTGCTGCATTCACAGTGAGGATTCCGTTTTCAAAGAGTTTATTGGCTAATAAATTATTGTCTGCATTGCACCTGATCCCAATCATAAGCCCAAGCCCTCTTATTTCATCAATTACTTCTGGATACTTTTCACACAGATTATTAAGTTGTTCTTTGAAGAAAAGACCCTTTTTTTCAACGCCTGATAGAAAATCGGTCTTATTCACAATATCCATAACACAATTACCCACTGCCATTGCTAATGGATTTCCACCAAATGTTGATCCATGCGTACCCGGAATAAGAGCTTCCGCTACATCACCTCTCATGAGACAAGCACCTATTGGAAAGCCTCCGCCCAGACCTTTAGCCAGTGCCATAACGTCCGGTTTTGTATCAAACCATTCATGAGCAAACATTTTCCCAGTCCTGCCAACACCGCACTGCACCTCGTCAAACAAGATAAGTAAATCCATCCTTTTGGCTATAACTTGAAGGCTATTAATAAATTTTTTATCAAAAACATTTATTCCACCTTCGCCTTGAACAGGCTCAATCAGTATCGCCGCTGTTTTCTCGTTACAAACTTTTTTTAATTGATTGATATCATTTCGTTCAATGCTTACGAACCCTTTTAGAGGCTCGCCAAAGCCTTCAAGATGACTTGAGTTACTTGCAGCTGCGATTGTGCCAAGTGTACGACCATGAAATGAACCTTTAAATGTTATTATCTCTGTTTTTTCTGATTTTCCTTTTGAAAAGTGATATCTTCTTGCAGCCTTGATTGTGCATTCAACAGCCTCAGCGCCTGAATTGCAGAAAAATACTTTATGCGCAAATGAGCAATTCGTTAGTTTACTGGCGAGAGTTACTTGTTCCTCTATTTCATATAAATTTGATACATGCCATAATTTCTTTGACTGTATATTCAGAGCATTTATGAGCTCCTTATTAGAATGCCCAAGAAGATTTACTGCAATTCCGGCAGCAAGATCAATATATTTATCCCCGCCATTGGTGTAGAGGTAGAGACCCTTACCATGAGAAAAAACTATTTTTTTCCTGTTATAGTTGTTAGCTACAGAATTCATCACTTACAATACAAATTAGAATTTAAAATTGCATATTCTAATCAGAAAATAATTTTAGTCAATTACATTCATCTATCTCTAAGACTTGAGTTTGTAGCCAATCTTAAAAAGGTAGCAGCTGAGCGCAAACAAAAGAATATTTAATATCAATAAACTGAGACCGCTATTGAGTAGATTGCCATCGGTATATCCAGTGATTCCATAACGGAAACCATCTATAGCTTGGAAAAAGGGATTATATTGGGCTATACCATTGATTTTACTTGGTAAATCTTTTATGGAGTAAAATGTGCCCGATAAAAATGTCATGGGTGTGATAATAAAATTCGTTACGGCACCCATGTGATCAAATTTTTCGGCCCATAATCCACCAATCACACCAATCAGACTCATGAAGAGTGATCCCATTATTGAAAAGTAAAGTATCGCGTAAACACTGTGATATGGTATCTCCAAGAAAAGTGAAATAATTGTAAAGCCGATAAATGCAATTATGCATCCCCTTGCTATTCCTCCAATTATATATCCTGTAGTTAGTTCTATAGCATTTAGCGGACTCAAGAGGAGATCTGCAATATTACCGTGTATTTTGCCACTTACGATTGATGACGATGTATTGGCGAAAGCATTTTGAAGTATCATCATCATTACGATACCGGGGGCTAGGAAGTGTGAAAACGGCATACCAAATATTTCAGGTCTTGCTTTACCAATAGCAACTGAAAAAACAAAAAGAAAAAGTAGAGCGGTCATTAGTGGGCCAAATATTGTTTGTTGCCAAACTTTTAGGAAACGCATAATTTCCCGCTGTATTTGGGTGTAAAGACCCAACCAATTGACCACACCAATATCTTTTTGCATTGTTAATTATTTCAATTTTTTTTATCAGATAATCTTTTACAACATATTACTTATCTCTGTTGAAAACAATACTAAAAAGTTCAGTTTTTTCATAAATGTAGTAGTATTGAACTACTTATTTATAACAACATATTGATTTCATTTTACGTATAAAAACTTGAGGTTAGGCTATGGCTTGGACGGAAGAAAGAGTAGAGCAGTTAAAAAAACTTTGGACGGAAGGTCTAAGTGCAAGTCAAATCGCAAAGCGACTTGGGGATGTGACACGTAATGCTGTTATTGGAAAAGTTCATCGATTGGGATTGGAGCCACGTGCAAAACCACAAAGAAAGAATATTGCGATGGGTCAATTAGATGGGAGTATAATATCTGTAAGCTACTCTGGTAATCTGGCTTTTAAGGAAACTTCAATAGACGATATCGAATATAATAAAAATCATGATATGCTACAGTCAAAAATTCATAGCTTGGATCAGACTTCTGATCAACTTGCAATTACAATATTAAATCTAACTGAAAATCATTGTAAATGGCCGCAAGGTGATCCCGGAACAGCAGATTTTCATTTTTGTGGACACCAACCACTGCCTGGAGTGCCATACTGTGAACAGCATGCAAAAAGAGCATATAAGAAATTCAAAGTGAACAGTTAGGTTATTTTTTTCAGTCTTAAAAACTAAACTGGTAAGAAACTGGTACCCAATTGTATCCTAAACTTTTATTCTTCTCAACAAAACCAATCGCTGGAAATGGCATGTGATAGCCAATCATAGGCGTTTTACTAGTTGCGAGCATACTGAGGATTCTTTTACGACTCTCAACTGCCATCTCTTTATTGTCATCAAACATCACGTGCCAATCGGGTACTTGCATCGAAACAACAAAGTGATTTGTAATATCGGCAGCAAAAAAAAGACTCTTATTGTCACTCTCAATTCTGTAGCACATATGACCAGGAGAGTGACCAAAGCCATTAACAGCAGTAATACCTGTAACTACATCTTGTTCGGGTTTAATAAATTCCATCCTATCAGCTAATGGCATGCAAATCTTTTCAAATAGCTCCTTATTTGCTTTCCTCTGTTCAGGAATATTTTTTCCTGTTTTCCATGACTCATATTCAACCTCGCCAATAATTATTGAAGCATTTTCGAAGTAACCATCTTCAATATACATCAGTCCACCAATATGATCTGGATGGCAATGAGTAATCACAATTTTACTAATATCCTCATGCCTATATCCAGATAATTCAATAAGATCAATGAGCTTCCCTTTTTCTTCCTGAAGTTTTCCATTACCAGTATCAAAAAGTATTAGTTCATTGCCTGTGTTTATAATTATTGGTGTAAATCCATGCTCAAATTTCTTTTCGGGTAGGAAGTTTTCTCTACATAATTTATGAACATCCTTTTCATCTCTATTTTGGCCAAAAATAGGATATGGACCGTCTCTTTGAACAAGCCCATCCAATATGGTTGTTATTTCAAAATTACCAAGATTAAACCTAAATATATTCGGATATATGCTGCCTGTTTTTTTTATTATCATAAGATCTCCTAGATTGAAAAGTCATTAATTTATAAGTGTTCCAATTCCTTCTTCAGTGAACAATTCCAGTATTATAGCATTTTCTACTCTTCCATCCAAAATAACTGCTTTGTCTACACCATTCTTCACAGCGTCAATGCAAGTTTTGATTTTAGGTATCATCCCCCCCAGTATTACACCGTCTGAAATGAGTTTCTCTGCTTTTTCAACTTTGAGTTCCAAAATTAGTTTTTTCTTTTCATCAATAACACCCGCTATATCTGTTAGCATTAATAATCTGCTCGCTTTTAGGGCACTTGCTATTGCTCCTGCAGCAGTATCGGCATTTATATTAAAGGTCGTATTATTGCTGTCTTTCCCAAGTGGTGTAATAACAGGTATACAGCCTTTTTTGCACTTATTAATTATTGTAGAAGGATCAATTTTTTTTGGCTCACCTACAAAACCAAGATCCATTATTTTTTCAATATTTGAGTCAGTTTTGTAAATATTTGTCAATTTTTTTGCGATAATTATGGAGTCTTTATTTCCTGAGAGACTAATTGATTTGCCCCCATGTTTTTTAATCTTCTTCACAATATTTGTGTTAATTATCTCATACAATACACGTTCGACAACTTTTATTGTATCTCGATCGGTAATTCTTAAACCATTATGGAATTTACTTTCCACGCCCTGTGCTTTCAATGTTTCTCCAATTTGAGGACCTCCACCATGTACAACAACTGGCTTCATACCCGCTTGTTGAAGCATAACAATATTTTGCGCGAAGATATCAGCTAAGTTGTCATTTACCATTGCATGACCACCGTATTTTACAACCACGTATTTGTCATCATACATTTGCATGTATGGTAATGCTTCAGCTAGGATTTTTGCCCTTATCGAAGAGTGAATTTTACCCATAAACGCCACCTGTTAGTGTTTTACTATTCTATATATTAGACATCTTAGTAGATCAATACCAAACTTATCTTTACTTGAGGTAGCAAGAAACTTGGGTCTTGCAGCTGGTCTCCTCCTGATTTTTTCATATGTCGAAATAAAAAGATCATCGACTTCATTCTTTCTAACTTTATCAAACTTAGTTAGAATAATTTGATAAGATACTGCTGACTCATCAAGTATCTTCATAATATTTTCATCAATTTCTTTAATGCCATGTCTAGAGTCGATGAGGAAAAAAACTGTTTCTAATTCTTTCCTGCCAAGCAAGTAATCTTTAGTAAGCTGGCCCCATTGTTTTATTAACTCTTTACTTGCTTTTGCATAACCAAACCCAGGAAGATCAGTGATAAAGAATTCTTCTCCTTGTGAAAAAAAATTAATCATTTGTGTCCTGCCTGGTGTATTGGAAACTCTAGCAAGTCCAGATACATTAGTAATTGAATTTATCAGACTGGATTTTCCTACATTGGATCTTCCGGCGAAAGCCACCTCCTTTTTTTTATGATTAGGAAACCCATCATTGGCAACAACCGATATACAGAATTTACTGTCTGCTGCAAAGGCTAACCTTGCTTCCTCAAGCTCATCTTCGGTAAAATCTGAGTAATTTAAGAGAGCATTCTCTATTTTGGTTTCTTTCTGAAAGTATTTTTTATATTTGACCAAAGTTCAACCTCAACGCCCATTCGTTTCATTATAATATATTGTTGTAGGGAGGATAATGTATTGTTCCATGCCCAATAAATAACTAGACCAGCTGAGAATTGTGCAAATAAGAAGGTTAAAGCGACCGGCATCCAAGCAAATATTTTTTGCTGAATAGGATCTGGCGGGGCTGGGTTTAGTCTCATTTGTATAAACATAGTAATGCCCATAATAATTGGCCATATGCCTATTATCAGAAATGAAGGTGGATACCATGGAATAACACCAAATAAATTAAATAAAGTTGTTGGGTCTTTTGCTGATAGGTCCGCTATCCAACCATAAAATGGTTGATGTCTCATTTCCATGGTACATAAAAGTACCTTGTAGAGTGCAAAAAATACTGGGACTTGTATCAAAATTGGTATACACCCAGAGAGTGGATTAACTTTATCCTTTTTGTATAATGCAATAATTGCCTGTTGCTGTTTCGCTCGATCATCTTTATAGTTTTCTCTAATTTTTAACATTTCTGGTTGTAATTTTTTCATTGCACTCATTGAGACATAAGCCTTGTTTGCGAGTGGGAAAAATACAATTTTGATTAGTACTGTCACTCCTAAAATCGAGAGACCATAGTTTCCAAGTATACCATAGAGCCATTGGAGAACATAAAATAATGGTTTTGTTAAGAAATAAAACCATCCCCAATCGACTAATAAATCAAATTTTTCAAGTGAATACTCCTCTTCATATTTATCTAAGATTTTTACTTCTTTAGCGCCTGAGAAAACATATGAGGATACTGTAATGGAACTGCCTGCATTTACCTTTTGCGCTGACCCTAGATAATCAACTTGATAAGTGGAACCATTGCCCTTCGAAGTGAATCTACCCTGATATTTTATATCTTGAGGAGGTACAATCACCGTTGCCCAGTTTTTGTCGGTAAAACCTAGCCAGCCACTTGTAATATTTTCAAATGATTCAGTCTGCTCAGCTACATCCGCGTAGTCGGCTTTTTTTTCTCCCTCACTTCCAAGAACACCAATATATCCCTCATGAAGTACAAAGAAATTTGTATAATCATCGGGTAGACCTTTTCTTGACACAAGAGAATACGGGTATAGGATTTCAAATGTATTTGAATTATTTTTTACCGTTTGTGTGACGGTGAAAAGGTAGTTATCGTCAATACTAAACTCTTTTGAAAAAATAAGACCCTCATTATTGTCCCATTGAAGTTTAATTGGTGAATTAACACTCAATTCATTACCTGATGCTAACTCCCAAATTGTCTCGTCGTTTGGTAACCTTACTTGTGAATTAGTATCGCTAACCCATCCTTGGTGAGCATAATATGGATTATCTGAAGTATAGGGCTTTAACAGCTGCACTAATTTGCTGTTTGCATCAATTGTATCTCTATATTTCTTTAGGCGAATATCATCTAGTTTGGCCCCAAGTAAGGAGATCGATCCCTCAAGTTTTTCGGTATTTATTTTTACACGTTCAACGGATAAGTCTGCTTGCTTTGCTTGGTTTGACTCTGTTGTTGCTAAAGCAATTTTATCTTCGCTACCTATCTCGCTATCAGGGATTGGTATGTTTGACAGATCTTGACTTTCTTCAAGATTCAACTCACTATTCGGTTGGTTTGTAGTTCTTTCATCAATTTGGTTACTTCCGATGAAATATTGCCATATTAATAATACTAATATTGACAAGCCAATTGCCAAGATAAAATTTCTTTGTTCATTCATTGCATTATCAGATCTTTTTACATAAATTTTCCAAGTCACTTCTCAACGACTCATATGGGTAATCCAGAATAGCCTTGCGAGCTATCATTACATAATTTGTATCCGGCTTCGCGTAATTAGTGAAAACATCAGATATGGCAGAACGCATTTTTCTTTTTGCCTTATTTCTATGAACGGATGTTCCGATTTTCTTGGATGCCGTGTACCCAATTTTTGGATTTGAGTGCATTTTATCTCCTAGCTTGTGCTTCAGAAAGATAAATGATGGTGTTACAAATTTCTTGCCCGTTGAAGCAAGTTTGAACTCATTCCTTTTTTTTAAAACTTCCATTCTATACAATTGTTATAACAGAATTATGCGGAGAGACGTTTTCTGCCCTTCGAACGTCTGCGGTTTAGTACTCTCAATCCGCCATTAGTTGATTTTCTTGCCCTAAAACCGTGCCTTCTTTTTCTAACAAGTACGCTTGGTTGATAAGTACGTTTCACTTGATTTACTCCAAACTATGAATTTAGATATCTATACAATAATAAATATAAAACATAAACAAAAAATATATTTATTTTATAATAACCAAGATTAAATTATTATACTATCGATTTCCAGATATCTATATGCAAAAAAAAATAAACATTACCACTGGCAAAAAAAATCTTATTACTGATGTAGATGGTTTAGAAGTTGGTAATGCAGATAATACTAAACTAAATACAGGACTTACATTCTTAAAACTTAGTAATAAGTTTCGTGCATCAGCCTATACTTTTGGTAGCGCTCCCGCATCTAATGAAGTTGACTTATTACAGCCAAGTAATACCGTCGAGTTCATAGATGGTATTTCATTAAGCGGTGGATCCGTTTTTGGTCTAGCGGCAGGGGCTGAGTATGTTGATGCTTTGAAACTGGAAGATAGAGGTTTTAAAATAAAAGATAAAGCAATCTCTATACCGATTGTGCCCTGCGCAAGTATTTGCGACATAACTGAGCAAAATTATTCTACCATAAGTTCTTCAGTATATAAGAAGCTATCCCATCAAGCATATTTAAACTCAAGCACAGACTTTTTACTTGGTAATTCAGGCGCTGGCATTGGTGCTGTGGCTGGCACTCACAAGGGTGGACTTGGAAGCGCCTCCTCAAACATTAGTGATGATATAATTATAGGTGCCATCAGCATTGTCAATTCAGTCGGTTCTGCAGTAATCCCCGAAACAGGCCTTCTATATTCCAGTATTTATGAATTAGACGGTGAGATGGGCAATAATTTAAGGAAAAACTTCAGAGATTTTGAAAATTATCAATATCAACCTGATATAACTGAGACAACAAAACTACATAAGACAATAAAAGATAGACAAAATACAACCATTTCTGTTATTGCAACAAATTTAGATCTGAGTAAATTAGAATTATACAATCTTGCAAAGATGAGTACGTCCGGACTGAGCAGAGCGATAAGGCCGGCTGGTACGAGTTTAGATGGGGACATAATATTTGCAATCTCAAGTTGCAAGAGAAATTATAATAAAAATGATTATAGTTTTTCATTTATTTGTTCCACTGCCGCAGACACTCTTACAAGGGCAATAGGCAGGGCTGTTTTTAATGCAAAGAGTGTAACAGGGTTAAATGCCGTCAAAGATTTAATAACAAATAAGGAGTAATATTATGAAAAGTCAAAAATGGGAAAAAGGAAAAAAAATTCGTGACGAAGCCTTTGGTAAAGAAGGATTAGAACGGTGGGACGATTTATACAAGATCTGCCCAACACATGCGGATGCTATACACGAGTATTGCTTTGGTACAGTTTGGGACAGGCCAAATCTTGACCTAAAAACAAGAGAAATGATAGTGATGGCTGCAGCTGCTGCTCTTGATTTGCCCCATGAGGTAGGGCTTCATGTGAGGGGTGCTCTAAATAGAGGAGCAAATAAAGATGAACTTATAGAAGTTATTTTACAATGTTCGCCATATATAGGATTTCCGAAAACCAATCATGCCTTAAAGGCAGCTCAGGAGATTTTTGATAATTGGGAGAAGAAAAAAAATGACTGGAAACCGCTTTAAAGTTATTTTAAGCTTCCGCAAACTCAGGAAGGATGGATTTTCATATAAATCTCTTAGCAATAATGATTAAAGAAGATTTAAATATAAAATTGAAGAACATATTATCGGATGCAAAATGCTATAATCCAGCAACAATTTTTAATCCTTTATCGGCTCGTATCGCATCTGAGGAGGGCTTCAGTCTCGGAATCATTCCAGGTAAAATTGTTGCATTAGACTATTTAGCGGAGCCAGACCTTATGCTATTAACTTTAAGTGAGCTCACAGATACAGTTCGCAGAATTGCAAAGCACAGCCAAATACCACTTATTGTAGATGCGGATCATGGATATGGTAATGCTTTGAATGTACACAGAACAGTGGAGTCGCTCGAAGATGCTGGTGCCTCTGGTATTTCCATTGAGGATACGGATTTACCAATTAAATTTGGTCTTGATCCAAATAAGCAAACCTTTATTGAGATAAAGGAAGCTGCAATGAAAATAAAAATAGCAGTAGATACGAAGAATATAAAAAGTACATGTATTATTGCCCGAATTGGGTCATATCAACAAAAAGGGATTGATGATACACTTGAGAGGGCGCAAGCCTATGTGGATGCAGGGGCTGATGCCTTATTTGTAATAAATGTGAGCTCAAAAAATGATATCGAGATGATTACAAAAAGCAACAAAGTGCCAATAATATTAGGAAATAACTCTACTGAAATTTCTCTTAGTGAACTTGCAGAAATGGGTGTATCAATTAGCTTACCTGGGCATACCCCATATTATAGTGTTATCGAAGAATACCGAAAAACAATAAAATCTCTTATTGAGACTGGAAATTACCAGCAAAGTGATATAGATATGGATAGGATAGATAATCTTTCAAATGAGAAAAAATATACATCTTTCATTAATAAATACATGAAGGGATGACCAACTGATGACAATGGACTACGAAAATATTATAAATGATGCCTTTGATGAGAAGGATTCGGTGCCAGATCGAATACAAAATATCGCAGGAATCATTGATGCAGTACTTGAACAGCTGGACTCTGGAGATCTGAGAGTTTGTGAGAAGATTGATAATCAATGGGTAGTCCATCAATGGGTAAAAAAAGCAATACTTCTGAGTTTTAGGACTAATAGTAATTTTACGGTAAGTGGGCCTTATGCAACTTGGTATGATAAAGTAAAAGGAAAAACAGTTGATTGGGATGAGGAGCGATATTTGGATGCCGGCTTTAGGTATGTCCCCAATGGCGCTATTAGAAAGTCTGCATATATCGGAAAAGGTTGTGTTATTATGCCATCTTTTGTAAATGTCGGCGCTTATGTTGATGATGGAACTATGATAGACACATGGTCAACTGTTGGCTCATGTGCACAAATTGGAAAAAATTGCCATATAAGCGGCGGCGTGGGAATTGGAGGTGTGCTTGAGCCTTTGCAAGCAAACCCAGTTATTATTGAGGATAACTGTTTCGTGGGAGCAAGATCAGAAATAGCTGAAGGTGTAATTATCGAAGAGGGATCTGTTATTTCAATGGGAGTCTTCATTGGTGCGTCAACTAAAATAATTGATAGGAATTCAGGTGATGTTTATTTTGGCAGGGTTCCGCCCTATTCCGTTGTTGTGCCTGGTAACTTACCAACTGAAAACTCATATGATAAAGGTTTAGGCCTTTACTGTGCGGTAATTGTAAAGCGAGTCGACGAAAAAACTAGAGCTAAAACATCAATAAATGATCTATTGAGATCATAGTTAAAAATTTGTTTGTGAATTTACATGATTAACAGAGACGAAGCACAAAATCTTCTTCAAGATTTCTTAAAAATTGAGAGTATTACTCCAAACGTGAGTGAAGCTTTTGATTTTCTTGAAAGGATTTTTGTAAAATATAATTTTCAAGTGCACAGATTAAAATTTAAATCTGATGAAACATATGAGGTTGAGAATATGTTTGCAACAATTGGCTCATCAAAGCCACATTTTTGTTTTGTAGGTCATGCTGATGTTGTAACTCCCGGGAAGATATCTGACTGGTCCCATCAACCATTTTCTGGTTATATTGAAAACAACACAATATTTTCACGTGGTGCAGAGGATATGAAAGGGCCATTAATTTCATCCATAGTTGCAGGAATTAATTATACTCAGAAATATAAAGATCTTAATTATAGGCTCAGCTACTTAATTACCGGTGACGAGGAGGGTGTTGCCATAAATGGCACAAAGCCAACACTAGAATGGCTAAGCAATCAAAGCATCAAAATAAATGACTGTATTGTTACTGAGCCTACTAGTTCAGAAAAATTAGGTGACAACATAAAAATTGGTAGAAGAGGTAGCTTATCGCTTGATTTAATTATTTATGGTAAGCAAGGCCATGTTGCTTATCCCGAAAGGGCATCCAACCCAATAAATCCTGCATTATCTGTCCTGAGCGATATTTCAGGTCAAATTGATGAAGGAACAAAAAAATTTTTGCCAACGAATATTGAAGTTACATCCATTGATGTAGATAACCACACTCATAATCTAATTCCTCAAAGTGTGAGGGCGTCATTTAACATACGATTTAATGATTTGTGGGATGAGCAATCTTTGATGAGGTATTTGAGAGATAAAATATCACACAAATTAGAAATAAATCAAATTAGTTGGGAGTTACAAAAAATATCCTTTGCTGAAAGCTATGACGCTCCAAATGAGGAGTTGTGTAGCCTACTTATGCAAACGATTTTTAATAGGACAAAAATACAGCCAAGCACCAACACGCTTGGTGGGACTTCTGATGCGAGGTTTGTTGCAAAATATTGCCCTGTAGTCGAGTTTGGTCCTGTTGGTAGATCCATGCACCAGATAGATGAAAAATTACCTCTGGATGAATTTCATCTTTTAACAGAAATTTTTGAAGATTTTCTTTTTAATTACTATTCAGCATAATCAACTTTAAGTAGGTAGAGGCCTGCTGCTGGAGCGAGTGTTGCACATTCACTCCGATCTTTAGCATTTAGGGCATTTACTATTTGATTTAAGTCCCAAGAGCCAGAGCCAGCCTTTAGAATACAGCCCATGATAGATCTAACTTGCGTGTGCAGAAAAGATCTTGCTGAAAAATCTATCATGATTTTCCTCCCGTGGAATTTTACAAGGATACTATTAATGGTTTTGATTGGTGATTTTGCTTGGCAATTCGCCGAACGAAATGTTGTAAAGTCGTGCTCGCCAATAAATAAGTCTGCTGCATCTTGCATTAATTTAGGACTCAAGGGTCTGCTGATATGGCAATACCTATTCAAATCATAAGTAAGAGGGCTCTTCCTATTTACAATTTTATATCTGTAGTGCCTCATAATTGCTGAAAATCTCGCGTCAAAATTCTGGTCAACTATTTCAACATCTAATATACTGATCTTTTCATTTTTTAGATAAAAATTAATTCCATTTCGGATCTGATCGACAGCTCGATCTTCAAACAAATCTACGTGAGCGACTTGCCCAGATGCATGAACGCCTGCATCAGTTCTTCCAGCACCAGATACAATTAATTTTTGACCGCAAAATTTTTCAATGGCTGTCTCAATGTGCGCTTGAATTGATGTAGAATTATCTTGCTTTTGCCAACCTGAATAAGTTGTACCGTCATATTCTATTGTAAGTTTATATCTCATTTTCTTGATTCATATTTTTAGATTACTTGAGTATGACTCCCTTTTGTATTTTGGTTCCACGAAGGAATTCCATGATTTGCATCGGCTTTTTCCCCTCTTTTTGTATTATTATTGGTTTGATGGCATTATCACCGCAAGCTATGGAAAAGTCATTATCGATTATCTCGCCAGGCTCACCGCGCCTCTCCAGAATTTCTGCCTGGATTATTCGGGCCCTAAAATTATCAGATTCATCCGTGTATTTAAACCACGCACCCGGGTAAGGGCTTAGCCCCCTTATTTTGTTATTAATATCAGAGGCTGTACAATGGAAATCTAACTTTGTTTCGCTTTTATCAACCTTTTTTGCATAGGTTATATTTCGTACTTCTTGTGAAGTGAAATTTAAGTTTCCGTCTTTTAGTTCACTGATAACTTGAGTCATAAGCTCAGCACCTAATTTTGATAGCTTAAGTGAGAGGGACTCATTATTATCAGTCTCCTCAATCTCAATTACAATTTTTTTACAAATATCTCCAGTATCCAATCCCTCATCCAGTTTCATTATATTTATACCTGTCTTCTTATCCCCACACATTATTGCCCGTTGTATTGGCGCAGCCCCCCTCCATCTTGGAAGGAGTGATGGATGAATATTTAAAAAACCAAATCTTGCAATCTTTAAAATTCTTGTTGGTATTAGTAATCCGTATGATACTACAATACCAAGATCGGGATTTAATTTATTTAAAAAATCTATCTCAGCTTCTGCCGATAAGTCTGCAGGCGTTCTGATATTTAAATTATTTTGCTCGGCATATTGATGAATTACAGACTTATTTACCTTTAAACCCCTTCCTGATTTTTTTGGAGGTTGCGTGTAAACGGCTACAATTTTATTTTTCGACCCAACAATTTTTTGTAATGTGGGTAGTCCAAATTCTGAAGAACTCATAAAAATAATATTCATATGACCTGTCTCAAGCTTTTTGTTTCTTTTGTTTGATAAATTTTTTTTCGATAGAATATCTTTTAAGGCGCGAGAGGTAGTCAATAAATAATTTCCCGTCTAAATGATCTATTTCATGCTGAACACATGTTGCAAGAAGACCATCACAATTCAAGAATTGCTCCTTATTTTTTTTATCAACATATTTAACCCGACATTTAGATGGTCTTTTGACTTCTTCATAAAACTCCGGTATTGAGAGGCAACCCTCTTTGTATGTACACATTTCACTAGATGCCCATACAATTTCTGGATTTATCATGAAGAGGGGGCTCTTTTTTTTCTCCTCACCATACTCGCAATCAATAACAACTAATCTCTTCATGATACCAACTTGTATTGCGGCTAGCCCAATTCCCGGGGCTGCATACATGGTCTCTGCCATATTTTCTAATATAGACATGATTTCACTATCTATTTTATCAACCACATCACATTTTGCTCGTAGCATTTTGTCAGGTATAGTTAGAATTGGGTAAATCATATTTTACTCTATATATTAAATTAGTATTTTAATGCAAAACATATTAAAATGTAAAAACAATATCAATATAATTTAGAAGATGAACGAAATCATAATAATTACATTGTTGACGCTTGTCGCTTTACTCATAGCGCTCTATATGTTTGCCCAAAATAAAAGGAGCCATATCAGCTCTGAAGCAGAGATTAGTGAATTGATCAAACAAAATACTGAACTAGATTTAAAGATTAGAACACTGACAGATTTATTTAACGGGAATCATGACAGGCTGAATAATTCTATCAATGAAGTAAAAGATAAAATTAACGAAAAAGTTCAAGAGGAGCTCAAACAAAGCCGTGAAAAGACGCACGAGGATCTAACAAAATTATCCGAGCGTTTAGCTGTAATCGATAATGCACAAAAAAACATCACGGATTTATCAAATAATGTCATAGACCTTCAGGGTATACTGTCAAATAAACAACAAAGAGGCGCTTTCGGTCAGGCTAGAATGGAGTCGATAATTGCTGATTCACTCCCAAGCGCTCTTTACTCTTTCCAACATACCTTATCAAACTCAAAAAGGCCTGATTGTATTATTCGTATGCCAAATTCTGATGAATTAGTTGTTATTGACTCAAAATTTCCTCTGGAGAGTTTTGAAGAACTTAGATCTTCAAAAACAACAGAAAACAAGAAAAAGGCATCCGCTAAGATTAAGGTTGACGTTTCGAAACACGTAAATGACATCGCTGAGAAATATAAAATACCAGGAGAGGTTCGCGAGCCATTGATAATGTTTATTCCATCTGAGTCAGTTTACGCAGATTTATATGAGAATTTTGGTGATTTAATACAAAAATCTTACAGAGCAGGAATTACTATTGTCTCGCCGAATACTCTTATGCTTACTGTACAAACGCTTCAGACATTAATACGTGATGCCCAAATGCAAAAACAACTGGGTATAATAAAGACCGAAGTCGGAAATATTCTAATAGACGTTGAAAGGCTGAATAATAGGGTTCAGGATTTACAAAAGCACTTCAATTTGGCTAGTCAAGATATTGAGAAGATCACAGTCTCATCAAAAAAGATTGCGACGAGTGGAAGAAAGTTGAGTGTTTTAGAACAAGCACCAAATTCTGAGAGGCTTTTAAATGAGTCCGAAGATTAGTCTGCTTCTGTTCGAGACAATATTGCTTGTGTGAGAGTCCCATCATCTAAATAATCTAATTCACCACCAATCGGGATTCCGTGAGCCAGCTTTGTGACTTTAACATCAAAACTTTCTAGATAATCAATCAAAAAATGAAGTGTAGTTTGTCCATCTATTGTTGCACTTAATGCTAAAATTATCTCTTGAACATTGTTCTGTTTTATTCTCTGACCTAATTTTTTAATGTTTAATTGTTCGGGGCCAACTCCATCTAAAGCATTCAATACACCACCAAGAATATGGTAATATCCTTTAAAAACACCAGCTCTTTCTATCGCCCAGAGATCAGAAATCTCTTCTACTACGCAAATGATATTTGTATCTTTATTTTGATTACTGCATATTGTACATGGCGAAATGAGATCAATATTATTACATACCTCGCAAACTACAATCTTTTCACTAATATCCTTCAAGACATCTTTTAAAGGATGTAATAGTTTCTCTTTTTGTTTAATAATTGCAAGAGCTGCCCTTCTTCCCGATCTGGGCCCAAGCCCAGGTATTTTCGATAAGAGCTTTACAAAGTTACCTATCTCATTGTTATCGTCGAAATTCATTAACTAAAAACCAATATTAAATCCCGGAGGAATCGGAAGTCCACCTGTTATATCTTTCATTTTCTTTGCAATTTCACCATCTATTTTTGATTTTGCATCGGTGAAAGCTGCTACTATAAGGTCTTCTATTATTTCCTTTTCACTCGCGACTAAAATCGACGGGTCAATATCGATTTTCTTTAGTTCATTGTCGCCGTTGATGGTTACTCTTACGAGTCCACCGCCAGAGGTACCCTCAATTTCAATATTTTTCAATTCTTCTTTAGCTGATTTCATCTGATCTTGAATCTTGCCAGCTTGTTTCATTATTTCAGAAAAATCCATTTAACCTCCATCTTGTATTTTTTCATCCTCATTTACTATTTCTGCGTCTGGAAAATGTTCTTTTATACTACTAATTGTTACTTGATTTTGTTCTTTTGTATTATTCCCTGAAATATTAATTATCCAATCAATATTTGTAAGATTTCTCAATGCTGATTGCATGTTGCTAATTAGTTGATTATCAAATTCCTCATTTGATGTGAGTTCTATATGTCCAATTTTATATTCAATTAAATCAAGTTTATCTATTTCATCTGCAAGTCTGATATCATTATCAATAAGTAATGATTTTATCTCATCAAATGTTTCAGGTACATTGACTAACTCAGCCGGTTCATCTGTTTGTTCGGAAATAATATTTTGTATTTTTTTTGAATCCATTGGAACCGTTGCTTTTAAATCACTAATTAAACTGTCAATTGAGGGTAATTGACTTGAGTAACATAATTTTATAAACAACATCTCTAGAGCTATATTTTGATCAAATGAATTTTTTACCTCATTATATCCTTTCAGAAGCATTTGCCACATATGCACTAATGTGGAGATATCACTGCCGACTATAATTTTTTCCATATTTTCTTTTTGTTTTCCTGACAATATATTATCTTTTATAGGAATATTTAGTTTCATCAGTGATGCTAAGTGAGTAATCTTCGATAAATCTCTAATAATTGACATTGGTTCAAATCCATTTTGATAAATTTCACCAATTCTTCCGGGTATCTGCTCTGCATAACTTAATATTAGCTTTTCAAAGAGATCTATTATGAAATTCATATTATTTAGGTTTAACATCTCTGACAATTTTTCTACTGATATGTTCCCTTCGCAGAGTGATATGGCCTGATCTAGAACTGATAGAGCATCTCGCATTGATCCTTCTGACGCGTTACATATAAGCCCTATACTTTCTTCATCGATTGAAACTTTCTCTTCTTTGGATACCTTTTTTAAATATTCTGTCATGACATCATTATCTATTCTTTTTAGATTAAATTTCTGACATCTTGATAATACAGTTACAGGAATCTTTTCAATTTCAGTTGTCGCAAATATAAAAACAACATGCTCTGGTGGCTCTTCGAGAATCTTGAGCAAACCATTAAACGCCTGTTTTGATAACATATGCACTTCATCAATGATAAAAATTTTAAATTTTGCTATAGTAGGCTTTGTTTGTGCAAAATTAATGATTTCCCTGATATGATCAATTCCAGTATTGGATGCTGCATCCATCTCAAATACATCCGGATGACGCGACTCCATGATTGCCTCACAGTTTAATCCCATCTCCTCAATCTTGATCAGGGGAGTATACTTATCATTATCCAATGTATAATTAATAGTTCTTGCAAGAATTCTAGCAGTCGTAGTTTTACCCACCCCCCTTATGCCTGTGAATAAATATGCTTGGCCCAACCTTTTTGATCGAATGGAGTTACTTATCGTGCTAACTATGTTATCTTGACCGACAAGCTGATCAAATGAAGTCGGTCTGTATTTTCTTGCAAGTATTTTATAGTTGGTGTTTTCCGACAAGTTATTACTCTCATTAGTACAGCAATTAGTGAGAAGTTAGATAATGACCCGCAAAAAAATCGTTGTGGCTGCTTCCTTCCGGACCTGACCCGATTGGCGATAATTACGTCCAAAACTAACTTCTCATGTGAGATTATAACAAATCATATTCGATATTGGTATAAATACTTCTTGTTATTGAATGGGTATTTTTTTAATTTACATCATTTCAGAAAATGATGATTATTTTTAGTTTTCGATCTCATTTCACTTGCATGATATACACCAAGTATTTTCAACTCACTAGAAAAGAAATCCAGCTCCTCTAGCGCTAATCGCACATTATCGTCATGGGGATGACCTTCAATATCCACATAAAATTGTGCCGCAGAGAAGCTACCACCAATAATGTAGGACTCTAATTTTGTTAAGTTCACGCTATTTGTTGCAAAACCACCCATCGCCTTATACAACGCAGCAGGTACATTCCTTACACGAAAAACAATACTTGTAATGGTAGGATAACCGTTGGGCTCGGCATCATCCGGTTCACGGGATAAGATTATAAATCTTGTGGTATTATGATTTTCATCTTCAACATTTTTTTTAATAATTTTTAAGTTATAGTAATCTGCAGCTAACTCACTTGCCAAGACCGCAGTTGTCTGATCATTGGTTTCCGATATAATTTTTGCAGAGCCTGCTGTATCTGCGCCAACTATTTGTTTTAATTTTAAGTCATTAATTATATTTCTGCATTGACCAAGTGCGTGCCTATGGCTCATCACATTTTTAATCGTCTTCTCATTCGCGTCATGGACTCCAATTAACTGGTGTTCAATTGGAAGAAAAAATTCATCAATAATATATAGGCCAGATGTAGGTAAAAGATGGTGTATGTCTGCTACCCTGCCAGCTAAAGAATTCTCAATAGGAATCATTGCATACTCAACATTTTTGTTTTTCACCTGCGCAAAAGCGTCTTCAAAAGTCGCTGCTGGCACAGGTGTCATGTTAGGATATTTTTTTAAACATGCTATATGTGAGTATGCTCCCATTTCTCCTTGGAAAACGATTTTGTTTTTCATATCTAATCCTGACCTATTTGAGCTTTCTTTAATCTTTCTACATCATCTACCGTATCAATGCTAATAATTTTATCATCTGTAAGAATTAAATTTATCTTCAATGAATTTTGTATTGCACGAAGTTGTTCTAACTTCTCTTCTTTTTCAAGTGTGGATTGTTCCATCGATGTAAATTTATCCAGAGCCTCCCTCTTATAAATATACACTCCAATATGCTCATAATAAACTTCTGCACCATGCGGGATTGGTGATCTAGAAAAATAAATCGCTTCGATATTATTTCTTGATTTTACATTAGTAGCAATTTTAACAATATTTGGATTGATAACATCTTTTTGGTCATCAATTTTTCTCGCATATGTTAGAATATCAGCATTGGAGTCCTTTATCTTTTCTAACCCCTCATCGATAATACTCGATTTGATATTTGGGATATCGCCCTGTAAATTCACTACGTATTTATAACTTTTATCAGGATCTATGGTTTCTAGCGCTTCATAAATCCTATCAGTCCCACTCAAATGCAGTTTTTGAGTTATAAAATATTTTGCATTATTTTTTTTGAGGACCTCAGCAATCTTAATCGAGTCTGTTGCAACCATAACTAAATCTGCATTCGACATTTGGGCATTTTCCCAAACTTTAAGAATCATTTCTTTCCCATCTATTTTTAATAATGGTTTGCTAGGCAGTCTCTCGGAGCCTATTCTTGCTGGTATAAGTATTATGCTTTTAGTACTATTATTCATCTGGGTTATTTTCATTAAAGATACATATAATTAAATATTAGAATTATTGAATATTAGTAAATTTTTTTGTGGTTTTACTAATGCATTTATATTATAAAAAAAAGTACTTGGACTGATATAATATGGATAGTTTCGAAATTAATAAAATTTTTGGTGCAATTTGTGCAACAGCCCTATTCATACTAGTCTTAACCATCATAACAGATTTACTATATTCCGAGCCTGAGCTTAAACAGCAGGCATACATAGTGAATGTTCCTGACATGGACGTACCCACTTCAGATGAAACGGTTGAGGTTGTTGAGATAGATGTGATGGAGTTGCTCGTAATGGCAAGTCTTGAGAACGGGCAGAAAGTGGCAAAAAAGTGCGTTTCCTGTCATAATTTCGAAGCTGGGTCTGCAAACAAGATTGGGCCGAATCTCTATAACATAGTTGATCGAAAAATGGGTTTAATGGATGGGTTCGCATACTCCAATGCAATAAATGAAAGAGGTGCCAATAATGAAAGCTGGACCTTTGAAAACCTCTTCCATTTCCTCGAAAATCCAAAAAAATGGTTGCCAGGAACTATTATGGGTTATGCCGGCATAAGAAAGCCGAAAGACCGAGCTGATCTTATTGTTTATTTGCATGATATTTCACCTGACTCAGAATCGACAATAGATTAACTTTTTTGAGTAAAAGACATAATCTTTCAATTAGACTTTCTTGCGTTATTAAATTATATTTTGATTATGCCCATAAGAAAAATCAAAACACTTCTACTGATTATACTTCTTTTCGTTGGAACAATTACTTATTTATCTGCTGAAGATCGTCAAGACCTCGATGGCATTAAATGGAAATATGCTTTGACTTTGGGGGATAAGTTAAAATATCCAAGTAATTTTCTTCATTTTGATTACGTTAATCCAACAGCTCCAAAAGGGGGGAGCCTCACACAGCCAGCAATTGGATCGTTTGATACACTCAACCCTTTCAATCTCAAGGGTGTTCCAGCAATGGGAAGCTACTACATATACGATAGCTTACTTAAAAATTCAGACGATGAACCTTTCTCCTATTATGGGTTGCTGGCTGAGGCTATTTATCACCCCGCTGACTTTTCGTATGTAATTTATAAATTAAGAGATAATGCAAGATGGCACGATGGAAAAAAAATAACAGCAGAAGATGTCAAATGGTCACTTGAAACACTCAAGGAATATAATCCAAATTATCAATATTATTATAGCAATGTTAGCGAAATAAATATTTTAGAAGAAAATATAATAGAGTTTAAATTTGATCAATCAGGTAATAGAGAGCTTCCATTAATCACGGGCCAATTTCCAATATTGCCAAAACATTTTTGGAGTGATCCAGCAAGGGATTTTAGTGAGACAATACTGGATCTTCCACTAGGTTCAGGACCATACAAATACGAAGAGGTGCAAGTCAATAAAAAAGTGGTCTATGAGAGAGTTAAAGATTACTGGGGGGAAGATTTATCGGTAAACAAAGGTTTCAATAACTTTGATAATATTATCTTTGAATACTTTAGGGACCGCCAAGTACAGTTGGAGGCATTTAAGGCAAACGAGATAGATATTATTTTTGAAAATTCATCAAAGAGATGGGCTACCGGTTATGATTTTTCTGCAAGGGATAATGGAGATGTAAAACTTGAGCTATTCAAACTTAAAAATGTACAGGGTATGCAAGCATTTGCGATGAATCTAAGAAAGCCTAAGTTTCAAGATATAGCTGTTAGGAAAGCACTTAATCTTGCCTTCGATTTCGAGTGGTTGAACTCAAATTTATTCTATAACCAGTATCAAAGAATTGATAGTTTTTTTGATAATTCTGAGTTGGAGTCTACATCTACGCCTGACGGGCAAGAGTATGAGATATTATTGGAAATCAGTAATTTGATACCTGATTTAGTTTTTAATGAGGTTTATGAGAATCCTGTTGGTGGTAGTCCACAAAATATGAGAAGAAATTTAAGAGAAGCTCAGAAGCTATTGATGGATGCAGGCTATACAATTGTTGATGGAAAGCTAATTGACAAAAACACAAATAAACCTTTCGTCATAGAGTTTCTAATATCGCAACCTGATATGGAAAGAATTATAACGCAATTCCAAACAAATCTAAAATCCATTGGTATTGAAGTTAGCATAAGATTGGTGGATACCGCGCAATATCAATTAAGGATGGATCAGTTTGACTTTGATGTTGTTGTTGCAACTTTTCCGCAAAGTTTGTCACCCGGAAATGAGCAGAGAGACTATTGGGGTTCGGAGGCCGCTGACTCCGAAGGTAGCCGAAATATTATTGGTGTAAAAGATGAAGCTATTGATCTGCTTATTGATAGAATTATCTTTGCAGAGACAAGGGCTGAGCTTATATCAACAACAAAAGCATTGGATAGAGTATTAAAATGGAACTATTTTGTTGTTCCTCACTATTATTCAGAAGGGTTGAGAGTGGCAAGATGGAATAAATTTGAATATTCTGATAATTTACCTGACTACAATGTAAACTTATTTACTTGGTGGAGTAAATAAACCCCATATACCAAAATATTGATCAGTTACTATGCTTGCATACACAATCAAACGACTACTTCTAATAATACCAACTATTTTTGGTATAATGGCAATAAGCTTTCTAATTATCCAGTTTGCCCCTGGTGGTCCAATTGAGAGGATAATTGCCCAAATTGAGGGAACTGATAGCTCAGCCTTATCAAGAATTTCTGGAGGCTATAGTGGGGATTTCAGCCAAGGTATTCAAAATTCGGATACAAGCAGCAAATATCGAGGTAGTCAGGGCTTGGATCAGGACTTTATTTTAGAGCTCGAAAAACAATTTGGTTTTGATAAACCTCCAATTGAAAGATTCTACCATATGATAACCAATTATATGAGGTTTGATTTTGGCGAGAGCTACTATCGCGATATAAAAGTCATAGATCTCGTCAAGGAAAAACTACCAGTATCAATATCTCTGGGGCTCTGGATGACGCTTATATCTTATCTAATTTCAATTCCACTTGGAATGATGAAGGCAATCAGGGATGGTACAAAATTTGATCTTTGGACTTCAACGATTATTGTCGTGAGTTATGCATTACCGGGTTTTTTAATAGCAATATTTTTGATAATATTTTTTGCTGGCGGGAGTTATCTTGACTGGTTTCCATTAAGAGGCCTAACATCAGATAACTTCCATGATTTAAGCCTATTTGGAAAAATAATTGATTACATGTGGCATATAACACTGCCTCTTTTTTCAATGGTACTTGCAGCGTTCGCGACCACCACCTTATTGACAAAAAACTCATTTTTAGATGAAATTGGAAAGCAATACGTTCTAACGGCGAAGTCAAAAGGTTTGACTGATAATCAAGTCCTAAAAAGGCATGTTTTTCGTAATGCAATGCTCATCATAATATCTGGTTTTCCTGCAGCATTTATTTCAGCATTTTTTACCGGTTCACTATTAATCGAGACAATTTTCTCATTAGATGGACTAGGTTTATTGAGTTTTGAGTCGATTATAAATAGGGACTATGCAGTAGTTTTTGCGACGCTGTATATTTTTTCATTTATTGGTTTATTGATAAATCTAATCTCTGATCTATTGTATCATTGGATTGACCCACGGATTGATTTTGAAACAAGAGAGTTATAGTTGAGGCAGTTCAGATATATATAAATGTGGAACCCATACAAAAATATTACACCAGTATCAAGAAGAAGGCTGAATAATTTTAAAAAAAATAGACGTGCTTTCATATCATTGAAGATTTTCTTTTTTCTTTTCCTAATATCATTATTTTCTGAGCTTTTAATTAATGATAAGCCGGTAATCGCCTATTATAAGGGTGAAATA
>MDTD01142450.1_pt1 | contig 28820 bp, 28 predicted proteins | sample 811221 | NCBI WGS metagenome assembly MDTD01 (sample SAMN05326646, study PRJNA326480) | marine metagenome | isolation source: seawater | place: Pacific Ocean: South West | collected 2011 | reverse complement strand
TCTAAATCCGCCACCGAAATCGCCTACGAAATAGCATCTCTTCTATCTCTCAACCCCATGGAAAGATATTCTATTCTAAGGGAAGATACCGGAGCTAAAAAGCTATCACTAGTAGAAAAATATCTATCTGATTATGTAAATCCTGATAAATCCACGACTTTACATTAAAATGGAAATAGCATTTTAATATCAACAAGAGTCTTTAAGTTGACGAAATTTTATCGAATAAAACCTCTCAATATTTCTCTCCATGTCCTTGGATGGAGAGGAATCATCTTAGCGGTAACCAGTACAATACTCCCTCTATCAGTTTGTGCTCAATCTGATGAGAGTTGGGGTGAGAGAGACTCAAACTATCAATGGAGGCTCTGTCCTTCCACACAAGCGTTACCCAAGAGACCGCAGTACTCCGATAGCGAAAGGGATCAGAAAGAGATTGAGATAAGAGCAGAGAATTCTCGTCTGACGGAAGACGGATTAAATCATTTTAGTGGAGAGGTTGAGGTTATAAGAGGGCAAAGAAGTATCGCTGCAGAGGTAGTAACATATGATCCTAGAACTAAGGTCTTTAATGCTGAGGGTAGAGCCCACATCTGGGATGCGGGAGTTCTTTGGTCGGGTGAGTCCGCAAGTTATGATTTAGATAAACGAGTATCCACACTAGAGAACGGCAGATTTTGGAATAAAAACGGTATGGGCCGAGGAAATGCGAAAAAAATTATCAATAACCGTATTACTCAAAAGACTGATTTAGAGAAAATAGAATATAGCACCTGCCCTTTCGACGACGAATTCTGGCGGTTATCCGCAGCCGCATTAAATTTGAATCACGTGACAGATAGAGGTACTGCAAAACAAGCAGTACTTTATGTAAAGGACACCCCCGTCTTTTACTTCCCGCTCATCAGTTTTCCAATAAGCGATGAAAGAAAGTCCGGGTTTCTATCCCCTGCCATCGGTAATTCCACTGAATCTGGCTTCGTAGGCCAAATGCCCTATTATTGGAATATTGCAGCTGATAAGGATGCAACTATAACTCCACGCGTAATGTCGAAGAGAGGAATCTTATTCGACACAGAATTTCGATACTTGGATGAATATTATGAGGGAGAAACTAATTTCCAAATTCTTCCCGGAGATGACTTAAAAGATGGTGACACCCGCTCTTACTTGAGCATCGATCATCAGCATTGGTTTCAAGGAGGAAAATACTATCTTAAAGTAGATTACCACAGTGTATCGGATGATCAGTTTTTTACTGACCTAGGAAGTGGAACTGCAAACAGGCGACGCTTCATGGAACAGTTTGTAGATTTCAGATATCTGGGAGGACGGCAAAGTCTATACGTAAATTTACGCAACTATCAGTCTGTCGACGACACTCTGCCCTCCCAATTTGGACCTTACAAACAACTACCTCATATCTCCTATTATCTGAATGGACCATCCCTCGGGAACTATCATGAGAATGGAAGGATCGACCTAAGTTTAGTAGGGAATTTTGTTAATTATGAAAGAGGTAACAGCCTGACAGGGAATATAGTTAGCTTAAGACCAAACGTGTCCTACAGTTATCTTAAACCCTTCCTAAACGTTAGGACAAAATTTGAAATTCAACACAACCAATATTGGCTTGACGACCCAAATAGAACCTTTGACGACAGCGAATCATACACGATCCCGAAAATCAGCATTGATGCAAAGCTTTTTAGCGAGAGAAATCTTCTATTTGGCGATACCAATTATCTACAAACCTTAGAGCCTCGCCTTTTCTATCTGTTGGTTCCAAACATGGATTTCGATCATATCCCGAACTTTGGAACCGGCCTTTATGATAATTCAAATTTCGGAACCATTTTCCTTGAGAATCGGTTTGGAGGTTATGCGCGTGTGGGTGATGCAAACCAAGTAACCGCAGCAATAACAAGCAGAATCATCGACAAACTCAATGGAAGAGAGAGAGTTCGTTTTAGTATTGGACAGATTTATTATTTCCGAGATAGAAAAGTCACACTTCCTGGAGGCCTGATTGATAGGGAAGACACATCAGAGCTCTTAGTGGAGACCGTAGCGAGCCCGACCAACGCATTCAGTCTACGAGGTAATCTAAAATGGGATCCAGATAAGGGTAGAGCTTCCAAGTCTGGAATTTCCTTAAGATACCAACCGAATATGGACACAGTTTTCAATCTAAGATATCGTCACAGAAAAGCAAGGTCTATATTTCAACAAGATATCAGCCAGACAGATCTATCCGCGCGCATTCCAATACGTAATAATCTTGCTCTAATTGGTCGGTGGAATTACTCCCTCGAAGAGAATGAATCGGTGGAAACTTTCGGAGGAATCGAATTTGAGAGCTGCTGTTGGGGGGCTAAATTAGTCGCCAGAAGGTTCCTCAAAGACTCGGAAGGAACCCATGATAATTCTATTTTCATGCAAATCCACTTCCGTGGGCTGGGAGGCTTCGGCCGCGGAGGATCTGAATCTTTCATAAGCTCCGGGATTTCCGGTTACACTGATCCTTTTGAATAATAAATTCACTAGGCGGACAAGGGAAATCCTTTTATAATCTCGTTTACTTTTCTATTGATAGACTATTTGAAACGACCATGGAAAAACCTTCTAAGAAACGCAATATTCTAAAGTATTATTTACTGAGTTTAGCTTTTTTCTCTAGCATGACTATATACCCCATCATTACCAATGCCGAGCTAGATAAAATTTTAGCCGTGGTTGAAGAAGATGTAATTTTAGAAAGCGAACTAACAGATCAGATGAGCAGAGTCCGCAACCAAATTAGATCACAAGGAACCAGGATGCCTCCAGCAGCCGTGTTGGAACGGCAAGTACTGGAAAGATTGGTGTTTGAAAAAATACAGTTAGCAGTTGCGGTAGAATCTGGTGTTGAAGTCTCCGACAAATCTCTCGCCAGAGCTTTGGCAGATATTGCCCGAAAAAACAATCTTTCTAAGGATGAATTTATAAAAACAATCACAGATGAAGGTTATGATCTAGACTATTTTCGTAATCAAATACGACAGGAAATACTAATAGCTAAATTAAGAAAAAACGAAATTGATAAAAGAATTCGAGTCGCACCGAGTGAAATCGACCATTACCTCCGAAACGACTCTAGCACAGGAGATTCGCAAGAAGAGTTTAGGCTTAGCCACATTTTAGTGTCGATACCTTTCAATGCCTCTAATAGCGAACTTAAGACCGCAAGAGAAAAGATCGAAACTGCCAGGAAGTCTATTTTAGGCGGGGACGATTTCTCGGCAGTAGCTATAAGCGTTTCTGACAGTACCAACGCTTTAGAGGGAGGCGATCTAGGGTGGAGAAAGGGCACGGAAATTCCATCTATCTTTGCTGACTCTCTCAGCTCAATGGAAAAAGGCGAGTTAAGCAACATAATAACGAACTCAAGCGGCTTTCATTTGATAAAACTGACAGACCAACGAAGCGGAAAAAAAATAATGGTTGAACAGTTCAAGACGAGACATATTTTAATATCCGAAAGCGCCCTGCTTAGCAAGGCCGGAGCTTCTAGACGAATTAGTCAGATTAGACTCAGGCTAGAATCGGGCGCAGATTTTGCTGAATTAGCCAGGACCAACTCAGATGACAGGAATTCTGCTTTGGAAGGAGGAGATTTGGGTTGGGTTCAACGAGGCAAAATGGTGCCAGAATTTGAGGAGGTAATGCTAGCCGCTGAAATCGGGGAAATAAGTGCTCCTTTCGAGTCTGAATTTGGATTTCATATTCTACAGGTTTTGGATCAGAGGATGCACGACGATACTGAAACAATTAGGAGACAGAAAGCTAGAGAAGCTATCCGGAGACAAAAAATAGAGGAGAGAAGAGAGTCTTGGCTTCGTCGACTAAGAGATGAGGCTTACGTTGAGTACCGTGTTACGCTCTAATAAACAAGCTAATCGAATCGCCATCAGCCTAGGCGATCCGGCTGGAATCGGACCGGATATCGCTATCAAATCATGTTTGGAAAAATCTAACGATTGTAGGGTTTATTTTACTGATCCCGGACTCATAGAGGAAAGAAGCGCTGAACTTGGAATTCCCATTAGAATTTCAGAGATAACCGATTTTGATCAGGCTAGCTCCCTTCGACCTAGTACGATGCAAATATATCCGATCGTCAACCCTAACCTAGTCACAACAGGTAAAAGCGATCCAAATAATACAGAACACATTTTAGAATGTTTAAATAGCGCATTGTGGCACACCACAACAGGAATCGCAGATGCCCTAGTTACAGGTCCGATTAACAAAGCTGTCATTAACGATGGAGGGGTAGATTTTACTGGCCACACAGAATATCTAGCGGAAGCATTGGGAGTAAAAACCCCTGTGATGATGCTAGCCTCGGAACAAATGAGAGTAGTTCTCGCCACTACCCACTTGCCTCTCAATAGGGTCACTCCATCAATCACCAAACAAAAAATATACGAAATCACGGAAACCGTAAATCAAAGTCTGATAGACCTATTCAAGGTACCTATTCCAAAAATTTGCATTTGCGGACTTAATCCTCATGCCGGTGAAGATGGACATTTAGGAACTACTGACAAAGACGTGATTCACCCTGCTGTTCTGGAATTAATAAAATCCGGTGTTAATGTAAGTGGCCCTATTCCAGCGGATACTGCATTCTCAAACTCAGAAAGAGTGAAATATGATGTCATTGTCGCGATGTATCATGACCAAGGTTTGGCGCCACTTAAAGCAGTGAGCTTCGGAAAGGCTGTCAATATAACCCTTGGACTACCAATCATCAGAACTTCTGTGGATCATGGTACAGCTTACCACCTCGCCGGCACTGGTGATGCAAATCATGCCAGCTTTCTAGAAGCGATTAAAATTGCAACCGTTCTGGCCACCAAGGCCAACGAAGGCTAACAACCGAATGACCACGGGTTCAATCCGGCCAAAAAAAAGATTCGGACAAAATTTCTTGCGTGACCAAAATGTAATACGTTCTATTCTTGCGTTGGTTAAACCGTGCCAGGAAGACAATGTCCTGGAAATAGGCCCTGGCACTGGAGTACTCACTGAGGGGTTAATTCAAAGTGGCGCTGTAATTAACGCAGTAGAAATTGATAGGAATTTATGTCGTCTACTCTCCGAGAAATTTCAAAATAATACAAACTTCATTCTTCATCAGTGTGACATTCTCCAGTTTGACTTGAAAGAGTTAAAAAAAGCCTCGAAGCCTTGGAAGGTAGTTGGGAATCTCCCTTACAATATTGCAACCAAAATTCTAATAGATTTATTGAGTCACCCTTCACTATTTACAAAAATGGTCATAACGACCCAACTCGAAGTTGCAGAAAAGATTGTAGCGGCACCCCATACCAGCAACTATGGGAGACTGAGTATAGCACTGCAAAGAAAAGCTCGAGTAAATATTAAGCTCAAGCTAGGGAAGGAATGTTTTTTTCCCGAACCGAAGGTAAAATCTGCTGTACTAGAAATAAGGCCTAAAGAAAAAAAGATAAGAAACGATTTTGAGATTAAATTTAGCGATTTAACGCGGTCAGCATTTAACAATCGAAGGAAAGCTATATCAAATTCCTTGAAGGATTTTTTCTCATCGGATGAACTTTTGTCTCTTGGATTAAACCCAAAAGACAGAGCTCAAAATTTATCTATTGAAACATATGAAAAGCTAACGAACTTCTTGATGCTAAGAGAGAGGAAAGAATTTGGCCCATGAAAACTTTTAGACCTGAGGAACCAAGTATCCTGAAGAGAACCATCAGTTTTTTTTTAAGAGTGGCCGAATTCATTAACTGTATCGTTAACAGGATCATCAAAAGCACAGAACCCCTTACCTGTGGATTGCTAATTCTACTAGTTTCTATAACTTTTAGTGATGTTATTATGCGATATGTCTTTAATTCTGGATCTGTAGGACTACAGGAATTGGAGTGGCACTTATTCTCGGCAATTTTCCTGCTAGGGGGAGCAATAACTCTGCGAGAAGACAAACATGTAAGGGTAGATTTAATCTATCGCAGCAAGTTGCTACAAGAGAGACATAGAGCTTTCGTTGATATCTGCGGTATACTTTTCTTCCTACTTCCTTTCTGCACAGTAGTAATCATTACTTCCGCTCCCTTCGTTTATGATGCCTACTACCATGATGAGATATCACCTGACGCAGGTGGCCTTCCTCATCGGTGGGTTATAAAACTCACCCTCCCTTTAGGGTTTCTTTTGATAGTCCTTCAGGGTTTTATAAGCCTGAAGCAGAATTTACTAACAATAATTAAAAACTCATGAGTGGATTTTTAGCACTAGCCATGTTCGGCACGTTAGTAGCTACCCTGTTACTAGGTTTCCCTGTTGCCTTTACGTTGGGAGCTATTGCGATTTTCTTCGGAATACCAACACTTGGACTAGATATTTTCTACTTACTACCGATGAGAATCTACGGAATAATGACCAATTTCACTCTTCTAGCGGTCCCCCTTTTTATTTTCATGGGTGTGATCCTAGAGCGGTCTGGTCTAGCGGAAAGACTTCTCCGTGACCTATCAGATTTATTTGGCAGCTTGCGGGGTGGCCTAACAGTTTCAGCAGTCCTCGTCGGCGCCATATTGGGGGCGACCACTGGAGTAGTAGGGGCTACTGTTGTCACTTTGGGGGTAATAGCATTACCCGCAATGATTAAGCAAAAATACCCAACCGGAATCGCCGCAGGAACGATTGCTACTGCGGGCACACTTGGCCAGATAATACCTCCTAGTATAGTGCTGATTTTATTAGCAGACATTATGGGGGTGGCAGTAGGAAAACTTTTCGTCGGTGCTATTATCCCGAGCGCTATTCTAATAATCCTTTACATAGGGTATCTAGTTTTTCATGGACTGAAAAATCCAAACTCCTTCCCCAAGCCCAAAACGGTCTCTTCAGTGGATTGGAAGTCAGTATTGATCTCTATTTCACCCCCTCTTCTCCTAATAATTATTGTGCTTGGCTCTATAATTCTAGGTATTGCATCTCCGACAGAATCGGCAGCCCTGGGTTGCGTTGGTGCCTTACTTCTATCACTAGCCTCCGGTGAATTTAGCTTTAATTCTCTGAGAGAGTCTGCAGCCTACACCGTGAAATTAACCTCTATGGTATTCATAATTTTAGTTGGAGCAACCGCATTCTCACTGGTTTTTAAAGGTTTAGGGGGAGATCTTATTATTCGTGACAGTCTTTTATCACTAGAGTCTGGGCAACTGGTATTCATAGTGATGAGCATGCTGTTGATTTTTCTGATGGGATTCTTTCTCGATTTCATAGAAATCTCTTTCATCGTTATTCCCATTTTAGTACCGATTTGTCACCTGCTGAACATTGATCCCTTATGGTTCGGATTAATGGTGGCTATTAATCTGCAGACTTCTTTTCTCACCCCACCCTTCGGGTTTTCTATTTTCTACTTAAAGGCTGTTTCCCCAAAAGAAATTGAAACTACTGAAATCTACAAGGGAGTGCTACCTTTTATTGGAATACAATTAGTGGTTCTGCTGCTGCTTGCCCTCTTCCCACAATTAGTAACCTGGCTTCCAAAGCAAGCTTTTTAAAAACTAATCAGGTATGTTTTTTCTTTTCAGCATCTCTATAACTGGTGCGGTATCAGGGAAAATCCCATGCCATAAATAAAAAGCCTCAGCCGCTTGCTCAACTAGCATACCGAGACCATTAAAAACTGATGTGGCACCGACTCGAAAGGCCCATTTTTCGAATGAAGTGAGGTCGTGGCCATATGATAAATCATAACAAACGGTACCCTTGTGAATAGAGCTCTCCTTAATATTTGGTTCTTTTCCCGATAAGCTTAAGGAAGTACAGTTTAGAATCAGATCAAATGGTTCCGGAGATTCTTCGCCCCAATCCAGTACTTGGACATTTTTTTTAGGTGCCAAAGCGGAAAGGGATACCGATCTTTCCCTAGTACGATTGGTTACTGTTACCAAACTTGGAAGCTGATCTAAAACAGGCCCCAGAATTCCTCTGGCAGCACCTCCCGCACCTGCTATCAAAACCCTCTTATTACCTAGTGATACTCCAATATTTTTCTCCAAATCCCGAACAAGACCTATGCCATCAGTATTATCGGAACACACATCCTCGCCGGACATCCAAATCGTGTTTACCGCCCTCGCAAAGGCCGCCCTTCTGGAATGCTTGTCAACTAAATGATAAGCCTCTTCCTTTAGAGGCAGGGTGAAATTAATTCCACTTATACCCTCAGCGACGGACTTAGATAGGAATTGCCTAAGATCATTTTTCGACACCTCCATTTTGAGGTATTCAATAGACATTTCAAACTGAGATGCAAATTCGTTATGAATGATCGGGGACTGGCTATGTTTGATCGGATCCCCAGCTACATAAAATCTCTTAGGCTTAGCCATTTCAGCTTGATCGCTTTTTCATTACTTTTTTGGATAAACGCTACTTTATCCGTTGAGGAGACCCCCATTTAGAACGTGAGTTTCAAACCCTCGTTCGCTTAACAAAAAAGCTGCCGCTGAGCTTTTCCTGCCGGTGTCACAATACACCACATAGGGCAGAGACTTGTCTAGAGAATCCGCCTCCAATCGCAACATAAACAAAGGGATATTGATGCTGCCCGGGAAGCCATTATTATTTGATTCTTCCTCTAATCTAACATCGAGATATTTTGCACCCTCTTCTACAAGCTCTTCAGCCTCCTTTTTAGAAACAGAATTAAGCATCGGCTCTTTAAGTAATTCTTCAAAATCTTTAGAGGCAAGCCTCATAAGCGACCCTTCTGTTTCCATAATCACTGACGCATTCCGCTCTGCACCAGAAACCAAAGCTTCCTCACCAAAAGCCATGCCCAAACTTAAAGTGGCAAGGGTAATCGAGCCTCCGCTTTTCGAATCCCTCGTGACCTTAGCAGAACCTTTTCTAATAATATAATAAAAGTCACCTTCATCACCCTGAGTCACTACTCTCTCTCCGGCTGATACTGGAACTTCCTCCATTTTCATAAACATAGCTTGAATGTTTCCAGCCGGCACATTTAAAAAAGCTTTTTCCCTTAGCATAAGAGTCATCCAGTCCTCTTCTTTATCTTCGGCAATGTCTTCGATATCACTTACTTCGATACCACTGACTTGGTCCCAGGTAGTTAAGATATCCAACAAGTCGGTATCTATCCTAGTAATCTTGCATTCAGTTTCAGCGATAGCAGTGTGCTGTCTCGGTTGGAAATTAGCTAAAGGTTTTCGAGAATTTTCAGTGCCAGATCTAACCATTGTCTTACTTCCATTAGAATCCAAAAGCTTTACATCTCCCTCCAATAAATAAATAGTCTTTCTGTCCACATCACCCGCTTTGAATAGCTGGGTAGCACTAGCTAATTTTTCCACTTTCGCCTTGCCAGCGAGTTCTTGGAAATTTTCAGGGGTTAATGGATTGGGTAATGAGAGTTCTCTCAAAACTTTTATATCTACCTTATCACTACTCATATTGTTACCTTGATTTTTAGAACAAAAAAAGTCCGGCATCCTTCGTTTAATTCCTTTGAGCTTCTCCTGCCAAGGCAAATGGGGACCTACGTCCCCGCCTCTATTGACTAGAACAACATCTTAAATAATGTATCCTCGCTCATTATGTTCAGCGATGTCTAAGCCTTTGGTCTCATCTTCCTCGGACGAACGAAGACCCATCAGTCTATCTACAACTTTAAGGATCACGAAAGACATTACTCCACACCAAATAAGCGTTGCTAAAACGCCGACTATTTGAATCCACACCTGTGCACCCATAGTGACGCCTTCACTATAACCAGATCCACCAAATTCTGCTGAAACAAAAACACCGGCCAGAATAGTGCCGAGGATTCCACCGACTCCATGCACTGGAAAAACATCGAGGGAATCATCAATTTTCAGAGTTCTTTTAATGATTTGGGTCGCAAAATAGCAAACAATGCCCGCCGATATTCCAATTATTAGGGCACCGAGAGGCCCAACAAAACCTGAAGCCGGAGTGATAGTGCCAAGACCAGCTACCATTCCTGTAACTATACCTAGAACACTGGGTTTCCCGAACCTGTACCACTCTATCGCCATCCAAGCTAGGGATGCAGCGGCTGCTGAGATGTGGGTAGCCAGCATAGCCATGCCTGCGTCATTATTTGCTGCTAAGGCACTACCGGCATTAAAGCCGAACCACCCAACCCACAACATCGACGCGCCTGTTACTGTCATGGTGAGATTATGTGGAGGCATCGGAGTGTCTGGAAATCCTTTGCGGTTACCAAGTACTACGGCAGCCACGATCGCTGCAACTCCTGCATTTATATGAACAACAGTTCCGCCCGCATAGTCTAATAGCCCCAGCTCTCCCAACCAACCGCCACCCCATACCCAATGACACACCGGCGAATAAACTAGAATTAACCAAAGGCCACTAAAAACTAGAATCGAAGAAAACTTCATCCTTTCAGCAAAGCCCCCAACTATTAACGCTGGGGTTATTATTGCGAAAGTCATTTGAAACATGACCCAAACAGTCTCTGGAATAGTCCCAAATAAATTTACTCTAGTGGTCTCCCCTAGTAAAAAATGGCCCAGCCCTACGTAGGAGTTCCACTCCCCGCCGTCACCGAAAGCTAAGCCATAGCATAAGACCACCCACAAAATAGACATCAAACACGCCAACGCAAAACATTGCATTAATACCGACAATACATTTTTACTACGAACTAAACCACTATAAAAGAGAGCTAGACCAGGCAATGTCATAAAAAGCACTAAAGCCGTTGCTGTCACCATCCACGCAGTATCACCAGTGTTAAGAACGTCTGCTGTAGCGGCCTCCGATAAGAAAAATGTTATTAAAATTAAAACTGTACGTAACATGACCAAAACCACCCCCAAATAAACAATAAAGACCGTCTAAACCCGATTCTCTTTCCTGAAAATAATATTAACCACATTCACTTAAAGCGCGTCCACGCCCGTCTCACCTGTCCTTATTCGAACTACATCTACGAGCTCACTCACGAAAATCTTTCCATCCCCAATTGAATCGGTATTGGCAGCATTTCTTATCGACTCGACCACTTTACTAGCCTGCCCATCATCAACTGCAATTTCAATTTTTGTCTTAGGTATGAAATCAACCTGATATTCAGCACCTCTATATAATTCAGTATGGCCCTTTTGCCTCCCGAATCCTTTAATTTCAGTAACAGTCATTCCTTCTACCCCACACTCAGACAACGCTTCTCTGACATCATCTAACTTGAAGGGCTTTACTACAGCAGTGATTAATTTCATTTTTAGTTCCCCTTTTCAAAACCTCAACCAAATCTAATACCTAAATACATTAAAAGCCAATTAGATTCTCTCTTAATAGACCTCTATTATAGCAGTCGAATTTTTCGTTAATCCACAAATTAAAGCGGCCCCTAAAAGGGGCCGCCAGGTTTTGAGACGAAATTTAACAAAAACTTAGCTAGATTGCCTTTTTCCAAGGCATTACTTCGTGAATTCGGGATAGGCATCCAATCCACAGTCAGTAATATCTAGCCCTTTGTTTTCTTCTTCATCACTGACGCGGATTCCTATAGTGGCTTTTATAATGCTCCATACTATTAGCGAAGCCGCAAAAACCCATCCAAATATGACCACAATACCAAGTATCTGAGATCCAAGGCTAGCATCACTATTACTCAGACATACCGCAAGCAAACCCCAGATTCCGGCTGTCCCATGGACAGATATGGCGCCGACTGGATCGTCGATCTTATTTTTGTCTAAGAATACTATCGATAAGACTACGATTATTCCACCAATCCCACCAATGATAGTTGCAAGTAGAGGCGTCGGTGTGAGGGGCTCCGCAGTAATCGAAACCAATCCTGCCAAAGCACCATTCAATGCCATAGTTAGGTCCGCTTTCTTAAACATTACCTGAGATGTTAATAAAGCTAATATACAACCGCCTGCAGCCGCCGCATTGGTATTGACGAAAATCAACGCTACGGCATTAGATTCCGCAACATCAGAAACCACCAATTCTGATCCACCGTTGAACCCGAACCAACCGAACCACAATAGGAAGGTTCCCAGTGTAGCCAGTGGCAAATTGGCCCCAGGTATAGCATTGACTTGTCCATTAGGCCCGTATTTTCCTTTTCTTGCTCCGAGCAGCAAACCCCCAGCCAAAGCTGCAGTAGCGCCCGCCATATGCACCACACCTGAACCTGCAAAATCCAAAAACCCCTTCTGATCAAGAAAACCGCCACCCCATTTCCAGTAGCCTTCTATCGGATAAATAAAGCCGGTCATGACTACCGCAAAAAGTAGAAAAGACCAAAGCTTCATTCTCTCAGCAACCGCGCCAGATACTATCGACATTGCGGCAGCGACAAAAACGGCCTGGAAAAAGAAATCTGAAAGGCCTGAATAATAAATATCTCCTTCGCTAGCGATTACCGCTGCAGCTTCATTATCGCCGCTTCCTAAAATTGACGGCAAACCAGGAATTAGAGCATTCAGCCCCTCTCCTGGATACATCAAAGAATATCCACACAATAGATACATTGTGCAAGCGACGGAATATAGCACTATGTTTTTTGTCAAAATTTCAGCAGTATTTTTTGACCTCACTAAACCTGCTTCTAACATGGCAAAACCACATGCCATTAACATTACAAACGCCCCCGTCACCAAAAAATAAAAGGTGTCCAAGGCATATTTCAACTCTATGACGGATTCCACTTTATATATCCTCCTGATTTCTCTCTAAATTTTAAAGTGCGGCTGAGCCTGTTTCCCCAGTACGTATTCTGATGACTTCCGTTAAATCACTCACAAAAATTTTGCCATCTCCTATCTCTCCCGTGGCACAGGTTGCTTTGATTACTTCGATAACATTCGAGACAACATCGTCATCCACTGCCACTTCTACTTTTGATTTCGGTAGAAAATCCACCTGGTATTCTGATCCTCTGTAAAGCTCTGTATGCCCCTTTTGACGCCCGAACCCCTTCACTTCTGTAACGGTCAAGCCCTTGACGCCTATTTCGGAGAGAGTTTCCCTAAGATCATCTAATTTAAATGGTTTAATAACCGCAGTTATAATTTTCATTCACACACCTCTGTAATAAACATTCAAATTCTCCTAAGATAAATTTCGCATCTGTGAGCCATCGGTTTGTTCTTTGGAATGCCAAATCACGCGACCCGTACTAAGGTCGAAGCATTAGTCGTGCCAAATCATGAAATTTCGGTTAAATTGGTTTTGAAACAGTTTTCTGGCACACTATTTCCGTCTTGATTTTTTTGACCCTTTTAACTGCACCGTCGCCGCTCGTCTTTCCAAGACTGCCGCACAGTTTTAGGGCACACTTTACTTTCTAAACACTTATACCGGAGGCCGGCGTGTCATTTAATTTAAACAATATTGAAAAGCTTGCGTCTGCTATCGCTGCTGCTATCCCCACCCATGATTCTGAACTTAAAGGTGAGATCAAAAAGAATCTGAAGCCAATTTTATCATCTGCCTTAAAGAAAATGGATCTTGTCACCTTAGAAGATTTCGAGTTACAAAAATCAATACTCAAAAAAACACGACAAAAATTAGAGGAACTAGAGAAAAAAATTGCCCACCTCGAAAAAAACAGCTAGCCTTTCAAATGTTTTCTGATACTAGCTAAGTGCAATTGCTGAAGAAAATAGTCAGGGAATTATTATGGCAACCTACGCTGTAGGAGATATTCAAGGCTGCCTGGATGAGTTTTTAGAACTTCTTGAACTTATTCAGTTTGATAAAGCTAAAGATAAAATATGGCTTACGGGAGATCTAGTCAACAGAGGCCCCAATTCCCTAGAAACTTTGAGAGAAATTAAAGCCATGGGACAATCGGTCATCTCCGTTTTGGGAAACCACGACCTGTATTTGATCGCTCTTGCCCGCGTTCCTGAGATATTCTCCCAATACAAGCATACACTGCATGATATTTTATCATCTAATGATAAAGAGGAGTTAGTAGATTGGCTTCGCTCATTTCCTCTACTTCACTACGACAAAAAATTAAATTTTGCTTTGGTTCACGCCGGCATTTATCCAACATGGGACTTAGCTGAGGCACTTACTTACTCAGAGGAAGTTACCAACGTGCTAAAAGATGATTCAAAAATTGACAGTTTCCTGAGGGAACTTTACGGTGATAATCCTTTAAAATGGAACCCTACACTTACCGGCATAGAAAGGCTTAGGTTCATAACAAATAGTTTTACTAGAATGAGGTATTGCCACCAAAATCAGTCATTAGATTTAAGGGAAAAAAAACACCCTAGACATGCATCTCCCAACTTAGTGCCATGGTTCGCTGCTCCTTTTAGAAGGAAAACCAAAGTTTCTGTCGTTTTTGGTCACTGGTCGTCCCTCACGCTAAATGATGCGCACAAAAGAGAGCACAGAGTTTTCCCAACCGACACCGGGGCAGTATGGAAAGGAACACTCACGGCTTTAAGGATCGACGACCTAAAATATTTCACTACGATACCAAGGTCGAAAAAGAATTTCTCGACTAACAACTAATCTTTTTTCTGTGCAGCACCTTAAAAGTCATACCGAATTTATTTTTCAAGTCAGGCAAATGTTTTTCCTTTATTTCTGTCTCCCATTCATGGAGATCTAATTTCGGAAAGTAGACGTCCCCTCCCTCTACTGAACCATCAATTTCCGTGAGATAAATCTTATCCGCCAAAGGAATAGACTCTCGATAGATACTCTCCCCTCCAATGATAAAAACCTCTTTGTCACCCTCCAAGGCCTTCAAAGCTTTACGTAGATTGGTGAAACACAAACAATTGGCATCCACCAAAGTTGCATTACTTGATATTACAACATTCTTTCTTCCGGGAAGCATTCGACCGATAGATTGATGAGTTTTCCTGCCCATCACTACAGTGTTCCCTAGAGATATCTCCTTAAACCGCCTCAGATCACGAGGCAAGCTCCAGGGTAACATGCCGCCTTTTCCAATTACTCTGTTTTGATCAAACGCTACTATGAGACTTAATAAGTAGGACATAATTCTCTAGGTGTTAGATAGCTACAGGGGCTTTTATCAATGGATGGGGATCGTAGCCTTCCAAAACAAAATCCTCATACTTAAAAGCAAAAATAGAATCTACTTCAGATTTGAAAGTTATTGTCGGAAGCTCTTTAGGTTTTCTAGTTAGTTGAAGATCCGCCTGTTCAATATGATTCAAATACAGATGGGCGTCACCGATACTGTGCACAAAATACCCAGGTTTTAAATTGCAAACCTTTGCTATCATCATTGTAAGTAACGAGTATGAGGCGATATTAAATGGGAGTCCCAAGAAAATATCGGCACTCCTTTGATATAATTGGCAAGACAACTTGCCATCTCCCACGTAAAATTGAAATAAGACGTGACAAGGAGCCAATGCCATTTTAGGAATTTCAGCAACGTTCCATGCACTGACAACCAGTCGCCTTGAATCTGGATTCTCTTGAATTTGCTTTACAACTTCACTAATTTGATCAAACTTTGAACCCTCGATTCCAGACCAGGACCTCCATTGCACCCCGTAGACAGGTCCAAGTTCCCCATCCGAATCTGCCCATTCATCCCAAATAGAAACTCCTTTGTCCTTAAGGTAACTGATATTGGAGCTTCCACTTAAAAACCAAAGCAATTCATGTAAAACAGATTTAAAATGTATTTTTTTAGTTGTTACCAAGGGCAGGCCTTGACTTAAGTCAAAGCGCAGCTGATGGCCAAAGCTACTCAATGTTCCGGTTCCGGTCCTATCGTCTTTTTTTATTCCATTCGTCCTAACGTAACCAAGTAAATTTAAATATTCTTTCATTTCTCTTGTTCGTTTTTTATTTCATCCTGACGCTAGTTGCTGCCAAATACCAGATAATTACACCCCCTACCAGCATTGGTAGAGACAGTAATTGTCCTACCGTAAACCACTCCCCAATAATATATCCTATATGACTATCGGGAGCTCGAAAAAATTCCACAAAAATTCTGAAGATACCGTAAAGTATCAAGAATGCCGCGGTAGTCATTCCAGCTCGAGGTCGCCTTCTAATCAGAAAATTGAGAAGAGAAAAAATAACGATCCCCTCCAAAAAGGCCTCATAAAGCTGAGACGGATGTCTAGGCAAACCTCCAGACGTAGGGATGGAGAAAACAACCGCCCAGGGCATTCCAGATGGTGTGCCCCATAACTCTTGATTAACAAAGTTCGCCAGTCTTCCGAAAAACAGTCCTATCGGCACCGCAGGTACTAGAAAGTCGCTTACCTCAAAAATTGTTCTATTCATCCGGACGTGTAAAAAAAGTACTGCTATTAAAACACCTATCACTCCTCCATGGAAGGACATACCACCCTTCCAAATCGCAAATATAAGAAATGGATCACGGAAAAAAGACTGCAGGTCATAAAATAAGACATAGCCAATCCTGCCCCCTAAGACAGCGCCAACAGAGCAGTAGAAGACTAGATCATCAATCGCAGTTCTTGGCCAACTAGAAAAATATTTACTAACGTAATAACGAAGATACAACCAACCCAAGCCTATCCCGACCAAGTATGAAATTCCGTACCAGTGTAGCTTTAATGGTCCAACCTCAAGTGCAACTGGATTAATTTGAGGAAAATCAATCATGGGTAACAGCTAATATCTACTTGATGTTAATTATGATAGTCACCAAAGAAGCTTTTCTCCAAAGGACTCTTTGTAAAGATCCTCCACTGAATCCCTGGATAAAGAGTGGTTTTGGGTGCCTTTGGAGGCTACCTTAATGGCCCCTAAAACCGAAGATAACCGACCAATTTTTAATGGGTCAAAGTTATTACACAAACCATAAAGCAGACCGGCACGGTAAGCATCGCCACAACCGGTTGGATCAACAACTTTGGCACCTTTAACTGGCGGTATTTCTAGCGAACCTTCTGAAGAAAAAATCATAGACCCTCGAGCGCCTTTGGTCACAATATATGCCTCCACAAGTTTGGTTATTTCACTCGAATTCATCTCAGTTTTTTTCTCCATTACCTCAGCTTCATATTCATTCACACTCACCCAATTGGCGAGTTTGATGAGCTGAGAGAGTTCGTCCCCATCGAACATTGGCATTCCCTGCCCAGGATCAAATATAAAAGGTATCTTCAAATCAGCCAATTGCCTCGCATGATTCAGCATTCCCTCTTTACCATCCGGAGAAATAATTCCAATGTCAGCATCTCCCGCGTTTCTCAAGTCGTTTGCATTGGAGAAATCCATGGCTCCAGGGTGAAAGGCGGTGATTTGATTATTATCTCTGTCGGTGGTGATGAACGCTTGAGCAGTGTAGGTCGTCGGTACTTCAGTTACGTATTCATTATTCACTTCGAGTTCCGTCATCCATTTTCTATATGGGCCAAAATCTTCTCCTACAGTGCCCACTGGAATCGGCTCTCCACCGATTTTTTTAAAATTGTAGGCAATATTTCCAGCACAACCTCCGAATTCTTTCCGCAGATGAGGCACCAAAAAAGAGACATTCAACATATTTATCTTATCAGGCAATATGTGGTTCCCGAACTTATCTCCAAAAACCATAATATTGTCATACGCAAAAGATCCGCAAATAATCGCTCTCATCCCCTTCACCTTTTTATTTAAATTTGTAGCTATCGTATAATTTTCTGGGAACAAAAACCTCTTTTTTCTCTAAGTCCCCTTATGTGAGTCAGAAGCTACCTCAGACTGTATGGCAAACACCGCGTTGAACTTTGGTTTAAACTAATTAGAGCATTCCTTAAGATATAACATCTTTTAGATATTGCCCAGTGTGACAGTTAGTTTTAGCAATGTCTTCCGGGGTTCCCACAGCAACGATCCGCCCGCCTTTTGCCCCCCCTTCCGGACCTAAATCAATAATCCAATCGGCTGTTTTTACCACATCAAGGTTGTGCTCTATAACCACTACGGTATTACCCTTTTGCTTGAGTCTATGGAGGACACCAAGCAGTTGTTCAATATCGTAAAAGTGCAAACCAGTTGTCGGTTCATCCAAAATATAGAGTGTCTTACCGGTGGCACGTCGAGATAGCTCTCTCGCCAGTTTCACCCGTTGGGCTTCTCCTCCAGAAAGTGTCGTCGCACTCTGCCCGAGCTTCAAATATGACAACCCTACTTCCATTAAAGTAGCGGTTTTCCGACTGATGCTAGGAATAGAACAAAAAGCTTGATGAGCCTCCTCTATTGTCATGTTTAAAACGTCACTTATGGAAAGCCCTTTGTAGAGTATGTCTAAGGTTTCTCTATTATACCTTGCCCCTTTACAACTATCACACTCAACATAGACATCTGGAAGAAAGTGCATCTCAACTTTGACTAATCCATCGCCTTGGCACGATTCGCAACGCCCTCCTTTTACATTAAAACTGAACCTCCCCGGTTGATAACCCCTTGACCTAGCTTCTGGAGTAGCAGAAAAAATTTCTCTAATTGGTCCAAACAGACCCGTGTAAGTAGCGGGATTGGAGCGCGGCGTTCTACCTATCGGACTTTGATCTATATTTACTACTTTGTCTAGATTCTCAAAACCTTCAAATTCATCGAACTCCGCCGATCTAATGGAAGCGCCATTTAATTCTCGGGCTGCTATCGCATATAACGTATCATTAATTAGGGTAGACTTCCCCGAACCGGACACCCCCGTGATACAAGTAAATGCCCCAAGGGGGATGGTCAAATCCACTGACCTTAAATTATTACCTTTTGCCCCTAATATGCGGACTGAATTCTTATCGAGCACTGGTTCACGGTCTCCGGGACGGAGTATTTGTCTAGCTCCTGAAAGATACTGACCGGTTAAAGAGTCATTGGACCGCATAATTTCGTCTGGCCTACCAAAGGCCACAATTTCGCCTCCATTCACACCAGCCCCCTCCCCCATATCAATAACATGATCTGCCGATCTAATAGCCTCCTCGTCATGTTCCACAACGATCACCGTGTTGCCGAGGTCCCTTAACCTGAACAAGGTACTCAAAAGACGCTGGTTATCTCGTTGGTGCAATCCAATCGACGGTTCATCTAAAACATACATAACACCCACCAAACCTGCTCCTATCTGACTGGCTAACCGTATTCGTTGCGCTTCTCCTCCAGATAGTGTGCCCGCGCTTCGATCTAAAGTAAGGTAATCTAATCCAATATTTACCATAAACTCTAACCTTTGTCGGATCTCTGCAATTATTTTTACAGCAACTTCGCGATTGGAACTCAAAATGCAAGGTTCGGAAAAAAAACTTAAAGCTTCGCCTATCGGAAGAGCTGTGATACTGCTTATATTGTGGTCGAAAAAATAAACGTTCCTTGCCGCACGATTTAACCGACTACCCTCGCACTCCTTACAAGGCTTAGAGCTCATGAACCTCGCTAATTCATCTTTCACAGGTTGTGAGTCTGATTGTTTATACCTTCGCATCATGCTCGGCATTACCCCTTCGAAACTATGAGACTTTGAATATTTTTTGCCATTTGCCCCTAGATAACTAAACTTTATTTCCTCAGTGCCGCTACCAAATAAGATCATCTCCTTGATAGCACTATCAAGCTCATTAAAACTAGTATCGACAGAAAATTTGTAATGCTTGGCGAGGGATTCGATCAAAAGAAAATAGTAGGAATTTCCCCTGTCCCAACCTCTAATGGCCCCCGACGCAAGACTCAGTTCGGGGTTTTGCACTACTAACTCTTCATCAAAGTAGTGCAGAAAACCAAGACCATCACAGTTTGCGCACGCACCGCTTGGATTGTTGAAAGAGAAAAGCCTCGGCTCTAAATCAGTTAAGCTGTAACCACAAGTCGGGCATGCAAAAAGCGATGAAAAAACTAAATCATCGACTCCTCCGTCTACGCTTTTTACCCCGACAACACCTTCACCCAGATCCAACGCGGTTTCTAGAGATTCTGCCAATCTTAATTCTATACCCTCTCTGACACTGAATCGGTCGACCACAACGTCTATATTATGCTTCTTCCTCAATGCCAATTTAGGTGGATCATCTAAAACAAAGACTTCTCCGTCTACAACCACCCTCGCAAATCCAAGACTGCGTAGTTTTACAAATAGTTGATGATGCTCTCCTTTTTTATCTCTCACTACAGGAGCAAGTAACATCCATTTACTTCCTAAAGGGAGCGAGAGAATTCTATCCACCATTTCACTAACAGACTGTGCTTTGAGTACAGTGCCATGATCAGGACAGCGAGGTGCCCCAACTCTCGAAAAGAGTAGTCTCAAATAATCATATATTTCAGTCACAGTTCCCACAGTGGATCTCGGATTATGCGAGGTCGATTTTTGCTCTATGGATATGGCGGGTGATAGTCCTTCGATAAGGTCAAATTCTGGCTTATTCATCACCGATAGAAATTGTCTCGCGTACGACGAAAGAGATTCAACATATCGGCGCTGCCCTTCTGCATAAATCGTATCAAAGGCAAGAGATGACTTTCCTGAGCCGGATAATCCAGTAATCACAGTAAGCTCACCCCTGGGAATATCTACATCTATGTTCTTTAAATTGTGGGTTCTGACCCCACGTAAACGTATGTTTTCCAAATAAGGTTCCTGAAGTTTTTTAAAGCTAAAAATCGCGAGACGCCGACAAACTTAATAGCACCGCATAGTTTAAGGTTTCCTTAAGAAATTGGCGAACTATAATTTCTAATTTTATGAATAACAGACCCAGGAACTTCCGACTGAGGAAACGACAACTGGCAAAAATCGTATAGATAGTGTCGAGGATAGTGACCTACCATTCAGTGAGTATTCTTAATACCTCGTTATTTAAGTTGATTTAACCAAGCATCTTGTAACGTCAGCTGTTGTCGCGTTATCCTCAGTACTTAAGCTACTGAGGCGGCGCTAAAAACACACAAGAAAATGCTGCTTTCATGCACTATTTGCTAATACTTTAATGTGGGAGGATTTTCGAAATGGCAAGGGGACTGAACAAAGTGATGTTGATAGGAAATCTAGGGAATGACCCTGAAATTCGGCACACTAATAGTGGAATGGCGGTTGCCACCCTCAGCCTAGCCACTGCTGAATCGTGGAAAGATCGAGATTCTGGGGAAACAAGAGATAAAACAGAGTGGCATAGAGTAGTTTTTTTCGGACGCGTGGCCGAAGTTGCGGAGCAATACTTGAAGAAGGGTTCTCAAATATATATCGAAGGCCGGCTTCAGACCCGCAAATGGCAAGATCGGGATGGAAACGATAGATACACTACTGAAATTGTTGGCAACGACATGCAAATGCTTGGGGGAGGCAGAAAAAGCGATACAGATGAAAGCTTTAAGCCCCCCGTGGACACTAATTCAAGCTCTGACAAGCCTCGAGAAGTATCCTCCTCCGGGGGAAGCACTGGTGGCAATACATTTATTGAGGATGATATCCCATTTTAAAATACTAGTCTTCCTAGATAAAAACCCACGTAAGTTTTTTATCAGATAATATCCGCCGGATTATGAAGTCCAAGCACGCCTATTCGTTGTAAACATACCATTTTGTGGTATGTTTACAACTTTAAGGAACAGGTCGCCTAATCAAAAAGATATGAGCCAGTTAAGACTTTTAACGAAACGGCGGTTCGTCCCCCTGTTCGCAACCCAATTTTTCGGAGCTCTAAACGACAATGTTTTTAGATTCGCGATCATTGTGTTTGTGACTTTCAAGATACCAGAATCTACTGCTGTGGATACCAAACCTCTAGTAGCTGTTACTACTGCAATATTCATTTTGCCGTTTTTTCTAATTTCTGGAATAGCGGGACAAATCGCAGACAAGTACGAGAAATCTAGGATTGTTAGGACCCTTAAAAATATAGAAATTATTCTAGCCCTATTAGCCGGTATTGGTTTCTATTTTCAAAGTTTCCCGGCGCTCCTTATTATTTTGTTCCTGATGGGAACCCAATCAACTTTTTTCGGCCCAATAAAATACAGTTTGTTACCTCAACACTTAAAAGCAGATGATCTCACGGGAGCCAATGGACTAATACAGGCAGGAACGTACGCTGCCATTATTATAGGTGGTTTTCTCGGCGGTATGATGATAGGAACTTCACAAGAAAAAGATTTAAACCTTTTGGTAGTAATGTGTATTATCGCCTGTGCTGGGCGATTTTCCGCCCATTTCATCCCTGGAGCTGCAGCGAATGCGGCTGATCTTAAAATAACACTCAATCCGGTAGTTTCGGGATGGAACCTTATCCAAACCAACTTAGTAAGAAATGAGACTGGAACGATAATAATATTAATTTCTCTTTTCTGGTTTATGGGTTCCGCCTACTTCACTCTGATACCAATCTATGGCAAAGAACTCTTAGATGCCACCGCGGCAAACGTAAGTCTCTTGACCTTAGCACTAGCAATTGGGGTAGGAATAGGTTCGGTTATATGCGAAAAAATTTCCCGACAGACTATAGATTTGGGTCTAGTCAGTATCGCGATCACCTTGATTTCAATTGTCTCGATAGAAGTTTATTTGCTGGGAGAAAGGAGTTCAATTACCCAGCAATGTAATACATTCCCATTTTTCGTCATACAATGCTTCGATCGCTTTTTTATCGATATGATTATACTGGGAGTCGCAGGAGCTCTCTACGTAATCCCCTTATACGCTGCACTACAAAATAGAATAGACAGAACTCATAGAGCTAGGACGATGGCCGCATTAAACATCATGAATGCCTTCTTTATGGTTGTTTCCTCGCTGTTCACTATTGCACTTTTTCATTTTGAAATTGCGGCACATTATATATTTGCGTCTGTAGGTATTCTAAACGGCGTTGTGACCCTCTACGCCTCTTTCTACATTCCAGAAATAATTTGGAAAAACAAAAACGCATCCTATTAGATACCTGTTAGCCTTCAGCTGGAAACATGAGGTTTAGCTAGATATTCTTTACTTTTCATCTCCATTAATCTGCTTGAAGTCCTCAGGAAAGCCTTTGCCAGTCTTTTCCCTTTATACAGTTCGTCAGGAAGAGCCGCTGCCAACACCACTAAATTAACCTGTCTATCATACAGCTCGTCAATCAAATTAATAAACCGCCTAGCGGCATCATCGTCTTCCTGCAGTAAGATTGGGACATTTTCCAAAAAAATAGTGTGGTAAAGATTGCCTAGTTTAATATAGTCTTTTGAGGATCGATTCTCTACACAAAGCTGTTCAAAATCCAACCAAATCTGACCACCAGCCAACCCCTTAACTTCCATTCTCCGTCCAGAGATGAAAATCTGCTTTTCAGACTCCAACTGACCGCCAGCCATTGCTTCAAAGAGCTTAGAAAAGGCTTTCATAGACGACGATTGCTGATTAAGATAATATACAGCAGCACTTTCTAAAGTACGCAATCTATAGTCAGTATCTCCCTTCATTTCCAGAACGAAACTGTATTTTTTTATCAATTCTATCGCAGGCAGAAAACGCTCCCTTTGTAAACCCTGACTGTAAAGAGAATCGGGGCTATCATTGGACGTAGCGACAATTGTGACTCCTTTGAGGAATAAGTTTTCGAGCAACCTCGCAAGCAACATAGCGTCAGTAATATCAGACACTTGGAACTCGTCAAGACAAATTACTCTCACTTTACTTGCCCATTTATCCGCCACCACAGAAAGAGGATCCAAATGTTCTGAACAATCAGCCAGTTCATTATGAACACTTTGCATAAACTCGTGGAAGTGCAACCTCTTTTTGGAAGTGTGCGTTATCGAGCTATAGAAATTTTTCATCAAATAACTTTTACCCCTGCCCACCCCACCCCACAAATAAAGACCTCTCTCAGAGTGCCAATATTGCTTTTTTCTAAAAAAAAGAGAGAACCAAGTACTTTTTTTTCTATTACGCTTATCTTCCTCTAATTTTTTACAAAGCCCATCTAGATATTTCAAGGTAGCGAGCTGAGCTGAATCCGGAGAAATCAACCCTCTTAAACAATCAGCCTCATAATGAGCACTCGGTAAAATTATCGTCTTAGAATTCTTCATTTTTTACAGTTTAAAAATATGATAGAAATTACCTAATTATTACATTTATTTAACTCTAATTTTATATAGACTAGTTATAAATTTTTTATCTAGAGCATGCACACATATGATCGTAATTTTCTTAGCCGGCTTAGTTTTACTTTTTTTGCCACAGGTATGGGCAAAGAGAATAATGGCAAAGAATAGCTATGAAAGAAATGACATACCTGGTTCAGGAGAACAATTTGCACAACATCTGATTACCAATCTTAAACTAACTGATTGTAAGATTTTAGAGGATCAAAAGAATTTAGGGGACCATTACGATCCTGAATCTAAAAGCGTCGTTTTATCAAAAGGAAATTTCAACAGCAAGTCGCTAACGGCCATAGTTGTCGCAGGTCATGAAATTGGACATGCCTACCAGGATCACATAGGGTTTAAACCGCTGAAGTTGAGGACGTCGCTTGTTAGATGGGCAGCTAAAGCTGAAAAACTAGCCTCCATTATTCTACTTGCTAGCCCTATCATAGTATTTTTAACCAAGATGCCGATAATCGGCGGTATTGTGTTTTTATCAGCGTTCGGAGTAATGGCACTTCCGGTTTTAGTACATCTTCTAACGCTACCTACAGAGCTAGACGCCAGCTTTAAGAGAGCCCTCCCGATACTATCCGCCGGTTACATCAAAAAGGAAGACATAAAAGTAGCAAAACAAATACTTCTTGCGTGTTCGCTCACCTACCTTGCTGCATCGCTAGCAGGTTTGCTTAATCTATGGCGCTGGATTAGACTCCTGCGACGCTAAAATTTTAAAAATTTCTCTCTTGGGAAAGGAATGATCCATTATGTCCGACAATCAAAGCCTTAAGCTCAGAGGCATTATATTTGATGTGGACGGAACATTAGCCGATACGGAAGAAATACATCGGATCGCATTTAATAGAACTTTTCAAGAATTCGACCTAGATTGGCATTGGTCTGAAGAGCAATATGTTGAGTTACTGTCTATATCTGGCGGAAAAGAGCGAATGACAAAGTTTGGCTCAACTCTGCAGAAAAAATTCCGAACTGAAAACGCATTCCAAACACTGATTTCTGATATGCATAAAAGAAAGAACGTAATCTATAGACAGGCCCTATCAGAAAAAAAAATCAATCTACGGCCAGGCGTATTACGATTAATAGACGAATTGATTAATGAAAAAGTTAGTTTGAACATTGCTACTAGTTCTTCTTTAGAAAACGTCGACACCCTTCTTAAGCACAATCTCGGATCTGACTGGATGAAACTGTTTGACGTAGTCGAATCAAGCGACACAACAAAAGAAAAAAAACCCAACCCTGCTGTCTATAAAAATGTTCTTAGAAGAAGCTCCTTAAATGTAGAGCATGTAATGGCAATAGAAGATACTCAAAATGGCCTGACGGCAGCGGTGCTGGCTTCTTTAAAAACCATTATTACAACTCACCCCATGACTTCAAAAAATGTTTTTCAAGAGTCTTGTTTGGTAATTGATTGCATGGGAGAACCGAATAGACCATTTGAGGTGGCGACTGGGAAAAACTTTGGTCATAACTATTTAAATTTATCTCTGCTTGAAAAACTTCTTAATCAATAAATTCCTATTGAACCATAACGAGAGCACTATTACCGTCTCGAAAAACTCTGAGAAGAACCTTCTCTTTAGAGTTATTGAAAGCATCTAAAAATTGCTCGACATTTCTCACATCCCGTCGATTTACAGAGCTAATGATATCGCCCTTGCGCAACCCAGCTGCCCAAGCCTTACTCTTTTTGCGAACATTGAAAATCATAACACCACGGATTCTCCCAAAGGACTCAGACGAATTAGGAATAGCAACAACAGAAGCACCGGACAATACGCTATTTTTGAATTGCTTAGTTTGCAGAGCATCTTTGTAATCACCAACGGTCAAGGACGTGCTTACCATTTTTTTTGATTTTAAATAATCCAGCAAGACCGCGTTGCCAGGTTGCTCTAACCCAAGCCGATTACGGAGATCAGATGCCCCGTTAATTTTTCTCCCATTCGCAGATACGATGACATCGCCAGCCTCCAGGCCAGCTTGATCTGATGGAGAACCACTCGAAACAGATACAACAACTGCGCCTTTTTCAACCGATATTCCGAAGGCTTCGATTAGAGCACGATCCAAATCCTGGAATTTGGCACCTATGTACCCCCTCCTTACCTCTCCGTGTTCTATTATCTGATTCGTAACTTCCTTGGCCATATTGGAAGGAATAGCAAATCCAATCCCTATGTTGCCGCCACTTTGGGAATAAATAGCGGTATTAATTCCTATTAATTTTCCGTCGAGATTTACCAAGGCTCCCCCGGAATTACCTGGGTTGATAGAAGCATCAGTTTGTATCAAATCCTCATATCCGATTATTCCAAGACCAGATCGCGCCAAAGCGCTCACTATTCCAGAAGTAACGGTTTGACCCAAGCCGAAAGGGTTGCCTATTGCTACTACGAAGTCACCCACCCTTAGTTTATCGGAATTAAATAGCTCTAAAGAAACAATATTTTTAGCTTTAATCCTTAAGACCGCTATATCTGTTTCTGAATCTGAACCAACTAAATCTGCCTCAAATATCCTACCATCCGACAATTTTACTTTGATTACATCGGCGCTTTTTATCACATGGTAGTTGGTAACTATCAAGCCACGTTTTGAATCTATAATGACCCCAGAGCCTAGGCTTTGTGTTTTTCTCTGCTGGCGTTGACCAGGAAAATTAAAAAACCTCTTGAAAAACGGATCATTGAAAAGAGGATTAAATCTTAACTCGACTCTACCTTCAGTAGAAATATTTACAACTGCGCTAGTGGCAGTAGCAAGCATGGGAGCCAAAGTGTACTCCTGACTAGCGGGCAGTGCCGCGAATGATTTGCACCCCCAAAATATAAGGTAAATTGCTAAGACAGACATTTTCAGAATTCGCATTTTTTTTGCAGCCCCCAATCTAGAGATGATTCTAAGTCTTAAAATTTTTGAGCAGTCTCTTTCATCACCAACGCCGCGATCCCCATAAGCTTGCTTGCAAACGGCGGCAGCGTGGCACCACCTAATGATTCAGCTTTCTCCCCATGGACCAACTCCTCTTCCCGCATTCGTTGTAAAATTGACCGCGTACGGTTGTCATCATGGGGAATTCTCGCGAGGTGTCCGTCCAAATGTGCCGCCACCTGCTTCTCCGTCTCCTCAACGAAACCCAAGCTTACAGGGTCACCGTTTAAAGAAACCGCAGCTCCAATGATAAAGGACCCCAAAAACCATATTGGAGTGAAAAGACTCGCATTACCCTTCAATTCTTTTAATCTACGATTACACCAAGCAAGATGAAGGCGTTCTTCTGAGGCAGCTTTCAGTAAGAATAGAAAATTATTTTGATCCCTTGAAAACATAGCTTGCCCTAGATACAGACCCTGCGCAGAAACTTCGCCCGCATGGTTTACGCGAACTAACGCTATTACGCTTCTCCTCTCCGACTCACTCGCCCAAATCTTTTCAATTTCAATGGCTGGATAATCAACTGGAGTGTGGTCAACTAAGCATTTCTGTTCTTTACGGAATATCAAATCAAACCGTTCGACCAAAGCGTCGAGTACAGAAACTTTTCTAAATCCATCTAAGGGCACCAGGATTTCCTTAATATCAATAATTTCCCTAATAATACTTTCTATCATTGACAGTTATCAACGTTACTCGTAATATTGTCCGGCTATATTCCTTTTTTACTTACTGGTGGGTTCATCCTGCCGCAGATTGGTACTGAAGTTTGATGAAAACATTCTCAATAACCCCAACAAACATAAGGCGAGACTGGTACGTGGTAGATGCCACCGATAGAGTGCTTGGCAGACTAGCGAGCGAGATTGCCAAACGGCTCAAAGGTAAACATAAGCCGCAGTACACCCCACATATGGATACTGGAGACTATATAGTAGTTATAAACGCTGAGCATATAAGGGTCACCGGGAACAAGTTTAAAAACAAAACCTACTACCGCCATTCTGGATATCCAGGTGGACTTAAAAGCATAAACTTCGAGGATTTGCTTAGTAAATCCCCAACCGCGGCGATAGAATATGCCGTCAAAGGAATGTTGCCAAAAGGACCGCTAGGCCGTGCTATGTTTAAGAAACTAAAAGTGTACAGCGGACCACAACACGAACACTCAGCCCAGAAACCTTTAAAATTGGAACTATCATAAGACATGGAAAGAACTGAACATTTGCGTACAGGCCGAAGAAAAACATCGACAGCAAGGGTTTTTTTGAGATCAGGAGACGGGAAAATAAACGTAAATGGAAAACCCCTTGACGAGTACTTTGGTCGAGTAACGGGCAGGATGTTAGTGCGACAACCATTAGAATGCGTCAATATGTTGGATTCAGTAGATATCAAAATCACAGTCCGAGGAGGAGGAAATACTGGACAAGCTGGGGCCATTCAACATGGTATAACCAGGGCACTTATAGAGTATGATTCAAGCTTCAGAGGACCGTTGAGAGCGGGAGGCTTCGTGACCCGAGATGCCAGAGAAGTCGAGCGTAAAAAAATCGGTCTTCATAAAGCCCGTAAAAAGCCTCAATTTAGCAAAAGATAACTCGCTGCTAACCACCTCACCCTAGAAGTAACCTTCGATATCAGCTCCTGATGTCTAAGATTATCTAAAATCTCCATAAAAACCG
>MDTD01126851.1_pt1 | contig 28831 bp, 21 predicted proteins | sample 811221 | NCBI WGS metagenome assembly MDTD01 (sample SAMN05326646, study PRJNA326480) | marine metagenome | isolation source: seawater | place: Pacific Ocean: South West | collected 2011 | reverse complement strand
GTTCGACAAATTAAGAAAAGATCAGTTGGAAAGGTATGCTAGACATCTGGTACTTCCAGGAGTAGGAGAAGAGGGGCAGTCCCTGATGCTGGATTCCTCGGTATTAGTAATTGGGGCTGGAGGTCTGGGTTCTCCTGCACTGATGTATCTAGCTGCTGCTGGGATTGGAAGTATTGGGATAATGGATCATGACATAGTGAGCTCTTCAAACCTTCAAAGGCAGATTATTCACAGCAGCGCAACATTGGGCCATTCCAAGGTTAGTTCTGCGGCAAGTTGGATTAGAAATCTTAACGAAGATGTCAATATAGTCGAAATTCCAGAAAAATTGACACGGCATAATTCACTGGGAATTTTCGAAGATTTCGATGTTATTATCGACGGAACTGATAATTTCGAAACTCGATACCTTATTAGTGATTCAAGCGAGATTTCTGGTAAGCCTTGGGTATTTGGGAGTATTCATCGTTTCGAGGGACAGGTGTCCACGTTTAACGTAGAAAAAGGCCCTAATTACAGAGATCTGTTTCCAAAAACACCACCTCCGGAATTAGCCCCAAATTGTTCAGAGGCGGGAGTGCTTGGAGTTCTTCCAGGTATAGTAGGCACCATTCAGGCTACGGAAGCCATCAAATTAATTCTAGGAATTGGAGATATACTAAGTGGAAAATTGCTTACAATCGATGCTCTGACCATGAAAATGAAAATCCTTTCATTTTCCAAGGATAATAACAGAATTAGGGCCAGTAAATTAGATAAAACAACCGAGTCGACTTTCTCAGAGATTCTGCCTGTTGAGTTCTTCGAGAGAAAGGCCAGTGGATGGGAACCATACTTGTTGGATGTGAGAAGATCTCATGAGGAGGCGATTTCCAGTATTTCAGGAACCGACTCAAGAATTATGCATTTGGAAGTTCCTTCCAGATTGAGAGAATTACCCAAAGAGAAAGAGATTGTGATATATTGTAGAAGCGGCCAAAGGTCGGCATTGGTAGCTAGATTACTTTCTGAGTCGGGTTGGTCTCCGGATAGAGTATTCAACTTAGTAGGAGGAATAAACAGATGGTCAGAAGAGGTAGATCATTCCATTCTAAAGTATTAATAGTGGTATTATTGAACTTAGTATAACGTTTTAATATGGTAAAAGTAAATTATATTCAATTAAATTTGAAATTTATTTTTTAATGTGGTTATTTTACTTTCAGTATAATGTTTTAATATGGTATTTGAAAAATAATTATAGTTATTTTTTTATTTTTACCACAATTATAATCTAAATGTGGTAAAAAATCCTCAGAATCACGAATATTGTAGTACTAAGACAATTTGGGGGAGGCATGAGTAAGGGCAGGAGAGGAATTTGGAGGTGTCCTAGTTGCGATTTACATCAAGTTTGGAAAACTAGGGACTCTAAATCAAATAGACTAGACAGGAGTTGTAAAGCCTGTGGAAAAAGAATTAGGGCCACTATACAAAGATCACCATCTGGAAAGGGCAGGAGTAGAAACGTCGAGATATGGGAGAGAAAACCAGGTTCTAAAGTTGAAGATCTTGAAAGGGAGGCAGAAAGAAGGAACAATCGTGGATTTGAAGATGACCAAAACGAGGTTCAGGAGTCAAATAGTGGGAGAAGTACAGCAAAACAGTCCGAACTACCAGTAATATGGGGTCTTGGTTGGAGGCCAGATTCACCACTCATATTTTCTGATAAATTAGATTCAATAAAAGTAAAATCGCATTTATTACGATTTATTGCTGAAAGGCATGATGGATACTTGGAGGTCGTTTCTGAATGTCTGGAAGAGGCGATCGATCGCAGTAAATTCGACGGTGGTAGTTTTCACAGGTTCTCCAACTCTTTAGTTTTGAGAATTGGAGAAGTGTTGTCTGAACGTCTAATTAATCCTGATTTTGCCATACTAGAGAAAAATGAGATTATTCCCAGAAGAACAGGAGATCTCCACCTCAGTAGAAGAAATTCGAGATTTCTGATTGATGTTTCACTATGCCTGAGAAGGATGGCACATAATGCATCCATAACTCTGGACCAGAGGATTCAATGGCAGAGATGGATGATTAGGACTAGGCTAGTAGATGAGCAACTGAAGGATCTATTCACAAATGGGTTACCAACTCCTGATGGGAGTAGTTTTGGGGGGAAGGGGTTCCGAACAACTTGGCAAGAAGGAGTTGTAGCATGTGCTTCTGCAATGACCAGGGCTATTGACCTACCTCATGAAGAAAGGCATACTGCGGACATAATTGCACCTATGATTAGAGATACTGGTCTTGCCTTGGCAATGGGACAAACTCAGATTGAAATCCTATCGGCTCAAATGGGAAAGTCTGGATCCTACATGGATGGGGGGCATGAAGAAAGTGGAGGTAGGGACCTCCACATAGGAAACTGGGAGAAAGGTATCCTGCCTCCAACTGCCCCGCTTCCGATCGCTAGCGCTACAACTACAGGGATTGCTCTAGCATCAAAGCGTCTGGGAATTAATAGGTTTCATCTAGCTCCTGTAGGAGAGGGCTGTAGCAGTAGTGGAGAGTTTTGGGAAGCTATGAATTTCGCTGGGGTTCGTGGTCTTCCAATTTGCTTCATGATTCAGAATAATCAAATCGCTTTGGATACTTTCACTAAGGCTCAATCTGGAGCTGAGACATTTGGAGATAAGGGATATGCTATGGGCATACCATCATGGAGTGTAGATGGGTCAGATCCAGCGAGTTACTATTCTTCTACAGCAGTTGCTAGGGAGTTTGCAATGTCTGAAGGAGGTGCAACATTAATTCATGTTGAAACCATGAGAGGATGTGGTCACGCTCATCACCATGATGACCTGTACCTTGGTTCAGCGAGTGGCAACCCCCCGGGGTATGTGGATAGGGATCTGTTAACATATTGGTCTGAAAAAGATCCACTTCCTAATCACAGGGAATTACTAGTAGAGATGGGAGTTGGTGAAAATATCTTGGACACGATTCTAGATGAAGAGGAAGCGGCAATGGAATCAGCCAGAGAGGCATTAGAAAATATGGAATGGCCAGAAGGAAATTCTGTAGTCAAGGGAATAACATCACTGTATGATGCTCAAAGCCATGATAGTCAAATTAGTAGGATTGGAAATGATTTGGAGATCCCAAAGCCATTGCTAAAACCTGGTGAATACTCCATTGAGTTTTCTGATGCAGCTAATTCGTGGACGTATAGTAGATCGATTCAGAATGCCATGGCTAGACTAGCGGAGGATTTTGGGGAAAGAATGGTGATTATGGGCGAAGATATGGAAATTGCAGGAGCATTCGGCATGAATCTCCCGTTGAAAGCTAAAGGGCATCAAGATAAGTTGCTTGATATGCCTCTGTCTGAGGCGATAATTATCCATTCGGCAACAGGTGCGGCTCTTGGAGGAATGCGGCCGATAGCAGAGATACAATTCGGCGGTTTCGCTGCTTTGGCGATGAATCCTCTGGTCAACAACACTGCTCAGATTAGATGGAGGTGGGGAGGAGAAGTACCGCTGACAGTGAGAATTCCACTAGGAGCTAAAACTCGCAGCGGTCCCTTTCACGCGAATATGATTGAATCATGGCTAACTAATGATCCGGGTTTAGTGCTCGTAGCTCCAAGTAATCCGCAAGATGCTTATGACCTTCTAATTGAGTCTCACCATCTTCCGGATCCTGTGATTTTTCTAGAGCATATCGGACTTTATGGCTTGAGAGGAGGTTTAACTGGTTGGGGGAAGTCAATAAATCAGATTGTAGATACAGAAAGTGTACAAAAAAGACTCGAAAGAGGCGATAATTCAATAGGAGTTGCAGAAGTAATTAGGGGAGGATCTGACCTCAGCATTGTTACTTGGGGAGCGATGGTTCACGTGGCCTTAGAAGCTGCAGAATTAGTATCTAAAGACGGCTTAGAGGTAGAAGTAATAGATTTGAGGACACTTCTCCCATTTGATCATCGGACCTGTATAAATTCGGTTTTAAGAACGGGTAGAATGTTAGTCCTTCAAGAATCACAGTGGACTGGAGGTTTTGGCCATACTGTCTCAAGCAGGATACTCGAAGAAGCATTCTGGAGATTGGAGAGTCCACCAGTTGTTGTGGGAGCACTAGATACGCCAGTGCCATTCTCACCTACGCTAGAAGACCACACGGTGCCTTCCGTTGGGGTATTGACCAGGCATATCGAGAAAGTTTGCAATTAGTGTAATTATTCTGTTCGATGTTGGCAAAGAGTAATTTGTATTACGTCGCGGGATTTACTTGTGGAACAGACGTTGTTGGACATTGGTTTCGTCATCTCGGGTTTTATCCTATTAATGGGCGGGGGAGAGGGTCTTGTCCAAGGTGCAACTAGAATTTCACAAAATCTGAGCGTTTCTCCTCTAGTTGTTGGTTTTACTGTAGTTGCGGTGGGCACCTCCCTTCCTGAATTAGCAGTTGCGATAGAAGCAGTGAGATCTGAGTCACCTGATATTGCTATTGGCGGTGTTTTGGGATCAAATGTAGCTAATGTGATGCTTGTACTAGGTGCAGCATCACTACTGGGAGCTGAATCACAAACAAGTGAGGCCGTAAAGAGGGATTCGCTGGCTGTGGTGGTTGCAACTGCCTTCATGACTATTTTTGTGTTCATTGGCGAGGTCCCGATGACTGGGGGAATCGCGATGTTAGTAGCTCTTTCAGGTTACTACTACTACACATATTCCAAGGCGATAGCTGGAGAAGATGAGTATGAATTTGAAGAATCATGGTTATCTGAAAAAATTTCTGTTGCCATTCCTGCTTGTCTAATTGGGGGTTTGATGATTTGGGTGGGGGCTGAGTTATTAGTTTCGGGTTCCAAGGGAATTGCTGATACCTTCGGAGTATCAGAAGCAGTAATCGGTTTGACAATAGTCGCGCTTGGTACATCCCTGCCAGAATTAGCAGTCACAATAGTAGCTGGTCTCAGAGGCCAAGGAGGGGTAGCGGTGGGAAATATACTTGGATCTAATGTAATGAACATCATGGGAATTTTAGGAATTGCAAGTCTGATAGGTAAAGGGATCATGGTTGATGATATATTCAATAGAGACATATTGGTGGTGATTGTAACATCTGGTTTCGTAGTAGGAGTATATCTTGCAGGGAGGGATTTCTCGAAGTTGATGGGCTCATTGATGATTTTGACATATCTCTCATACATGACTTACTTGAGTGGAATTATTGGGTAGTTGATAAACCACTATCATCTAGGGTATAATGTCGATCACCATGGTTAGGTACAGATTAGAGTGTGTAATTCTTGCGGCTGGTTACAGCCGGAGGCTTGGTAGGGACAAGTCAATGATACCGGTTGGTTCCGTAACGCTGATTGAATGGATGTACAATAGAATTTCATCACCTGGTCTATCTGTTACGTTAGTAGCTAGTGATAGGAATGCATCGGAAATCGAGAAGTTACTTCCAGGGGCGGAGATAGTCATCAATTCTTTTCCAGATAAAGGCAGAACAGGTTCCTTAAAATTAGGAGTTTCCAGGATCGATAACTTAAGAGGTCGGGGGTATAGATTATTGGTGGTGCCAATAGACAGGCCTGGTTTTTCTGATTCTACTCTTTTCAGACTCATTTCATGCTCTGAAACATCATGTCCCGAGTACCGAGGTATTGGGGGGCATCCCCTGTTATTGTCCGAAAGTGATGTTGAGACAGTTAGAAACAGCCCCTCTGAGATGCCATTGAACAAAATTGTGGGAGCAATAAGACTGAAGGTCAAGGACGAGTATCTCCACCTAAACTTAGATACTCCAGGTGACATTGTTAACCTGGAGGAAAAATTATTATTTTCTACCAATGGTTAAATTTTGACTAAAAAAATACTCATTGAGACAAATCGATCTTTCTTTTGTATTCAATGTCAAATGATTTATACAAACTTGATTTGGATCGACAAGTGCCCACCGCGGATGAAGTCATCGAGGTTATCGTTGTAAGCATGCGAGACTCTTTTCTGCAAGTATCTGTTTTCGTAGCATCAATGGTTCTTCTCTTTAGTTGGTTGCAATATATCACCGCTGGGAGATTCGTAGAGTCGATACGGGCAAACAAGAAGTTGCAGCCGGTAATTGGGGCAATAATGGGCATCACTCCGGGTTGCGGAGGAGCGATAGTCATGATGCCGATGTATGCAAGAGGTTATGTCACATATGGAACTGTAGTCGCAACACTAATTGCGACACTCGGAGATGCTGCCTTTGTGTTGATTGGAGCGGCTATAAGGGACTCTTCTTTTGTCACCCCTGTGATAGCAGTACATCTCATTTCTTTTCTAGTTGGAGTAACATGGGGTTACTTGGTAGATATAGCGAAAGTATCGCCTCAGAATCCTCTAGGGAAATTTAGCTCAAATTTTGAAGAGCCTACACATCCTGAAAATATGGTTACAGAGGAGATTGAAGATTATCAAGCTGTATTTGATGATCTGGGGAGGGAGAATGAGGGGGGCTTTGGCTATTTCCTCCTACACAAGGGCTATGCAATCTGGTGGATAGTCTCAGCAATAGGCCTAGTAATCGCTATAATGCTAATTTTGTGGAGTGCCGGAGACCCGGAATTTGAGCTTGTTTTGGAATATAACCCCCTGAAACTTGATGGATTCATAACATGGGTGGGTTTGATTGGGGCAACTTTGTCAGTTATTCTCTATATTTCTCAAAAAAGCTGGATAAGAGATGATACTGAAGCCTCGATAGGGGATAAGCTGTATTCTATCAGAGAAACTTTGATTCACTCAGCAAGCGAGACTGCTTTTGTTACATTTTGGGTTGTCTCTGCTTACCTAATTTTCGAATTTTTCATGCTTTTTTTCGAGGTAAATGAGAGGGATTTAGCAAGTTATGGTGACGGATTAATTGCTGTCATATTTGCTTCAATAATTGGTTTGATCCCCGGTTGTGGACCACAAATCATAGCCATAACCGCCTACACAAAAGAGCTATTATCATTCCCAGCGCTCACGGCTAACGCTATTAGTCAAGATGGAGATGCTCTATTTCCATTGCTGGTCAGACACAAAGTAGCAAGTCTATGGGCGACATTACATACAACGATTCCAGCCGTTATTGTGGGCGTCACATTATTAATTCTGGATGTATCGATTTAATTTGGAATGCAAAGTAGATTATTGGGTTGGAGTGGTTACACAACTCCATAGCTAGATACCTGTTCAGCAGCGTATGACCATCGCAGTGCTGACCTGGGCTATTGACAAGGTAAAAGCCGGAGAAAGAGTAGCGATTGCATCGGTAATAGAGGCCCAAGGGAGCGTTCCTGGGAAACCAGGAGCAAGACTTGCAATGAGTTCATCCGGCTCTTGGTACGGAACAATTGGGGGTGCAGGGCTGGAATTGAAGATTCAGAAAAAGTTGGAAAAAATGTTGAGCTCGGATGCCAACACGAAAAGAAAGATAGGAGGTAGTGTAGAGGTTTTCTTGCTAAACAAAGATGGAAAGGAAAAAGAGTCTATTCCTCTGGATAGCCTATGTGGGGGGCGCGTGACAGTGTCAATGGAAGTCATAAATCCTGTACCACATATCCTCATCGTTGGAGGTGGCCATGTTGGTATGGCTATTGCAAATGTATGTGACAATTTGGAGTGGTCCTACAGCGTTTTTGACATAAGAAAAGAGTTCTCCAATGAAAAAAGGTTTCCTAGAGCACTAGGAACAACGTATTCCTCTGTGGAGGATTTCATTAATTCTGAGACCAAAGAATCGATTCAAAGATTCTCAGATATACTCCTTCTCAGCCATGATTGGAAAGTAGACGAAGACTTGCTGATAGGACTTTTGAGAATATCAGGCGACCGCGTTTGTCCTCGAATTGGAGCAATTGGTTCGAATAAAAAATGGTCCGCATTCAAAAAATCTGCGATATCGTCGGGAATTACCGAAGCTAAGGTAAGATCAGTAAGATGCCCCATTGGACTTGATATTGGTGCCGATTCACCCCAAGAGATAGCGATCGCAGTTTGTGCTGAGATTCTTGCCTTAGAGAGGAGAGTCGGGAAAACCGAAGAATGAAATCTGGAGTTAAAATCGGGTAGTTATGAAGGTCTTAGCGGCATTTGTCTGCACCCTTATCATTTCGACCTCAATCAGTGGATGTCTAACTCAAGAAGAAAGCTCTACGTCGACGATAAATGATGATCTGGACGATTTCGGTGCGTTCAGTGTGGTGGCTCCTATAGACACAGGAATAAATGTCTATCATAATCACTTCATTATGAATAATTCATATCCTCAATGGCTACTAGACGGTCTAGGGGTGAATTTCATCTGCGAAATATCAACCAACGGAACTTGGGAAGAGAGGTATGAAAACGATCGAGAAGATTGTTGGGACGTTATAGGATCTGATGACATAGTGTGGTTCAAAGGTTCTAGAATTATAGGCACTACACCGGATGATAATACGGATATCCCAATTCTAGACGACCCGAGCGATGGCCACGGCACAGCAGTTACGGGGTCAGTACTGAATGCAAATCCTGATGCTGTAATTTTCTTTGTTGAGGGTTTCAGCGATGCCGCTGTCCTTGCAGCTGCCAATCAGCCATTAGTTGATATTATTACTACAAGCTTCGGGCCTATTCTTTCTATCCCCGTTCCAGGAATAGAGGATGCGACAGAAGTAGCAGTTGTTCAACAAAAGAAGGTTCACACGGGAGCTGCGGATAATTCTCCTTCGCCGGCTGTTCAAGACTCCACTGCCGGACCCCCTTGGAGCATAGGCATCTCAGGTTATGCTGAGGAAGATGACGATCAGAAAGAGACTATGAGTGGATCATATCCAGATATTGCAGCAGATTGGACACAATACCTTCCCAATCACGATGACATCGATGGTTATCATACAACCTCGGGGACTTCTTTCGCGACCCCTAGAACCGCAGGATTACTTTCCGAGGTTCTCGAAAACCTTAGAGATGAGTTCGGAGATATGTCGGCTGGAGCTGATCCTTTGAATAGAGGTGGACTATTGGTTAACGGGACCAACTTCACATTAACTAACGATGAATTGAGAGACGCACTCAATCTTTCTGCTTGGTATCCTTCCTTTACGACGTGGGATCCACTTTCCGGTACTACTCCTGTGTCTCCGGTCGCACCTTGCACCCAATTGGGATGGGGAGTGGTAAACGAAAGCAATGTTTTGCCGATTATTGAACATCTGAATGATTCAAAAATAATGCCTCAACGGCCATCTGATGTACAAGCTTGCATGGAAATGAATCAATTTCTCAGAGAGTCTTACTGGAGCTAAGCAGCGTAAAATAAGATGAACGTTTTGCCGGGAATATGAGAAAGGTCCGTCTTAACTGGAAACCATCATCTCTTTTCAAAATCGATGAGATTTACCAGTTGATGAAAATTTGTGGGAGAATCGAAGTCCTTGGACATCTATCCATAGATTCTGAAGGAGTTTCACAATTGACTGAATTGGAACTAAATAAGGGCCACAGGCTTTCAGAAATCTCTGAGCTAGAAAGTTTCGAGGTTCTGGAAAAATTTGAAGAAGATGAAAATGGCATTCTAGCGAGCGTAAAGTGCACTCATCCCATGGCAAAGTCGGCAATACAAATATCAAACATTTACGTATACCCGCCATACGGGATAAATTATGAAAGTGGTTTAGAAATCCGAATCTTCGGTCTTTCGAATTCAATTCGTAGTTTCTTAGAATTGATCAATAGCGTTATGCCACCAGACATTATCAGCGTCAACACGATTAAAGATCAACATGCTAATGAGTTAGAGTTTCTTACTGAAAAACAAAAGGAGGCACTAATTCTCGCAGTAAATAGAGGATATTATGACGTCGATTCAGAAGTCACTCTTAAACGACTGGCGGATGAATTAGGGATAGCCCGGAGTACTTACGGGGAGCATTTGAAGAGAGCTGAGTCTGAAGCATTGAAGATGGTAGTTAGTGATTTATTACGAGATGACAAATCTGAACCCAATGCTCAAAGGATGAGCGCTGATTGGTAGCAACAATGGTGCAGTTCCGACTACCTATGCTACCTCATGCTGGAGAGGTCGAGTGGAACGCTAATGTGAATGGAGAAGCGAAGTCGATTTTCATTGAAAGTAATGCCATACTTCTTGACGTCCTAAGGGACCAAGTAGGTAGTCTTGGAACAAAGCGTGGATGTGACATGGGGACATGCGGATGCTGCTCAGTACTAGTAGACGGGGTGCCTAAGCTTTCTTGTCTAACTCTTGCATTAGATGCAGAGAAGTGTGATGTGACGACGGTTGAGGGATTGGCAGATGGTCATCATCTCCATCCAATCCAACGGACCTTCGCAGAGTATGGAGGGAGTCAATGTGGATTTTGTTCACCCGGTTTTCTAGTAGTAATCTCTGCCCTGCTTGAAGAAAACAAGGGTCCGACTGATGACGAAATTAAGGAGGCGATTGAAGGAAATCTATGCAGATGCACAGGTTTTCAGCAAATTGTCGACTCGGTTAGAGCCGCTTCAGATATTCTAATCTCGGGAGAATCGATTGGGGACTCTACTTCTCCACAGAGCGACCCACATCCGGGATTTGGGGGTGAATAGAATCACAGAAGATAGTGTGGATGAAAACGAAGGTGATAAGGTAGAAGAGGAGATCGTAGGCTATCGCCAACAGCCTGGAAAAATTCCTTTCTCTAGACCTGGTTCGGGAGGAAAGAATCAATTTTCTAAGAATACCGATCCAAAGATGATTCCTAGTTCACAAGGAGGGGATTTAGAGCAACCATGGGGCGACCATAGGCATGATGGCATAGTTAGTGGTCAGATTATTGGAAAGCCTACGGCTTTGATTGATAGTGGTTGGAAAGTTACCGGCCAGGCCCACTATGGGGACGATGTGAGGCTCCCAGGGGAGTTGATTGGCAGAATTGTTCGCTCACCTCATCACTATGCCAGAGTCCTATCAATTGACTGCTCAAAGGCAATTCAGCTTCCTGGAGTGGTTGCAATAGCTACTGGTGCGGATGCAAAAAACAAGTTTGGTGTTCTTCCAGTTACTAAGGATGAGCATGCCATGGCAGTAGAGAAAGTAAGACATGCAGGTGATCTTGTCGCTTGTGTTGCTGCTGTAGACGAAATGACTGCTAGAGAGGCTGAGAGGCTAATTGAGGTTGAGTACGAAATACTTCACTCGATTCACGATATGAGGGATGGACTTCAGGATAGTGAGGAGCCCATACATGACCGAGGAAAATATCACATCGGAGAGTCCAACATCCAGAAAAGAGTCTTTCAGGAGTTTGGGGATATTGAGGGGATGTCGAAGTCTGCGATTGCGAGTCACAAAAAAAACTGGTTTTTTTCTGGTGTCAATCATGCATTTACTGAACCGCATGCAGTGGTTGCGCACTGGGATCCTTCGGGTAGGCTAACCCTCTACACGCCACAACAAGTTCCGCACTATGTCCATAGGGCGTTGGCAGATGTTTTGGAAATTCCAATGCACCAGATTAACGTTCATAGGACCTTTGTTGGAGGTGGTTTTGGAGGAAAATCAGACCCATTTCCGCATGAGATGTGTGCAGCTATACTAGCAAGAAAGAGTGGTAAGCCTGTAAGAGTAACATTTGACAGAGAAGAGGTCTATTGGGTAAACAGAGGACGCCATCCCTCTCGAATAGAAATGAATCTCCATGCAGATAGAAGGGGCAGAATTTGTGGCATTGAGACGGATGCTCTAATCGATGGCGGTGCGTTTGCTTCTTTCGGGCATGTTACAACCTACTACAATGGGGTCCTTCACACAGCCCCTTACGAGATAGGTGCATTCCATTACACAGGAGCAAGAGTGTGGACCAACAAACCAGCAAGCGGTGCGATGAGAGGACATGGCGCTGTGAACTCTAGATGTGCAGTGGAGGTCGGACTAGATGACCTCGCAGAAAAACTGTCGGTCGATCCAATCACCCTACGTCTGGCAAATTTGCTACCACCTCATTCAGCTACAATTACAGGTTTTAGGGTAACTAGCATTGGGATGAGAGAATGTCTGGAGAGAGTGAAGGAGGAAAGTGGATGGGACAGTAAGTTCCGGAAGCTACCACTAGGTAAAGGAATAGGGGTTGGATGTGGATTTTTTATTTCTGGAAGTGGCCTTCCCATTCATTGGGACCCGAATAAATTCCCACATGCCACTGTGCATCTGAAAATTGACATGGACGGAGGTGTGACTGTACATACTGGAGCGGCAGATATCGGTCAGGGCTCTGACACAGTGGTGGCCCAATCGGTTGCTGAGGTTCTGGGTTTGCCACTGGATCTAATTAGGATCAAATCGAGAAATTCTGATACATCGCCAGTGGATCTAGGATCCTATTCATCCAGAGTCACTTTCATGAACGCAAATGCAGCAATTTCTGCATCGATGGAGATTAGGGAGAGGCTTCTTCAGGCTGCCTCAGAAATCACAGGTTCAGAAAAAAATGAGATGATCGTTGGTGATCGTAGAATCTTTGTCAAGAGAGACCCTGCAATAGGAGTTTCGTATCTCGAAGCATTACACAAAGCTCAAGAAGATCGTGGTGCACTTGTTTCATCTGGATCTTATAGAACCCCTCCAATGGGTAAGACGCACAAGGGGGCAGCTGCAGGATTGGCTCCTGCATACTCATTTTCGGCATACGTTTCAGAAGTTACAGTGGATGTAGAAACGGGGAAGGTTGCCGTCGATAGGGTATGGGCGGCTCATGATTGTGGAAAGGCAATCAATCCGTTAGCAGTGAATGGTCAGATTATTGGTTCTTGTCACATGGGCATGGGTCAAGTTCTATCAGAAGAAATGCGTTATGGAAGAAATGGTCACCTGATGAATCCTGATCTATTAGATTACAAGATTCCTAGCGTTCATGAAATGCCAGAGGTAATTCCAATAATTGTCGAGTCGAATGATCCAGAAGGTCCATTCGGTGCTAAGGAGGCTGGAGAAGGGCCATTGCTCCCTATCCTTCCTGCAGTTTGCAATGCTGTATATGATGCAATAGGAATTAGGACAAATGAGTTGCCGATGACTCCTGAGAGAGTGTATAAGATGATCGAGAGGCGTTGTAGATCTGAAGGAGTCTCGGATCCTACAAATCTTTCTTGTCCTACTTTGGAATACTCTGAACTTCAAGAAGAACTGAAGAGAAGGGCGATCAATCATACGCAGAGGGACAAAGAAAGGAGGCTTTCAGATGACAGAGACGATTACCACAATGGGGCTCTTTTTGGACTGGACCCAACCGTAGCTCCAGACGAAAATGATCCTAGATGGGAGGTAAGAGTTTTTCCTGAAGAGGATTATCTTGAGGAGCCGAGACTTGCCGGAAGTGCTTGGAAACACACTGAAAGAAGACATTCGGGTGATAATACATGAGAATGCCGCCATTCAGAGTATTTACTCCTAGAAGCTTAGATGAGGCTCTGGAAATCTCTAGAGAATTAGCAGATTCAGATCAGGGTTTTGACTGGATTGCAGGAGGTACTGATTTGCTTCCTAATTACAAATGGCACATCAATGTGGAAGAAAATGTAATCTCCCTATCCTCCATAAGTGAATTGAGAGAATTGAGCGGAAATCATATTGGGGCGATGGTTAGTATCCACGACCTCGCCACAGATGAGTCGACCCATCCGGTACTTTCCAAAGCTGCTGATTCTATTGCTAGTATAATGATTAGAAGGTCTGGTACTGTTGGAGGAAATATCTGTCTAGATACAAGATGCTATTGGATTAATCAATCAGAAACATGGAGAGAGTCAATAGATTGGTGTCACAAATGTGATTGTGGGACTGGTGCTGATTGTCGAGTAATTCCAAATCAAAATACATTGTGCGTTGCTACATATCAAGCTGATCTTGCACCGGTATTGATGTGCCTTGGTGCTAAAATACACCTTGTATCTAACAAAGGAACTCGTTCGATGCCATTGAAAGATTTCTTCCAATTGGATGGAATGACTAGAAATATCCTTGGAGAGGGGGAGTTAGTGACGCATCTAACACTTCCAGGTGACTCGAAAGATTGGGATGGAGACTATCAGAAACTGAGGCAGAGAGACTCTTGGGATTTTCCAGAGGCGGGAGTAGCAGTACTCTGGAAGAAGGGGGAGGACGAAGGAAATCCATCCTCCCTCAGAGTAGCCACGACAGGACTTGAGTCAATCCCCATGCTTCATATGAAGGAATCCGAGGATGCTCTGACTAAATGGGAAGGGGTTGTTTCTGTGGAAGGCCTCGCGGAGTCAATAAGGAAGGCCGTGAAGCCTGTACAAAATACTTGGTTCTCACCCTCATACAGAAGAAAGATGGTGAAGGTCTTAACGAAGAGGGCTTGCAGGGGTCTATTGGTGAGTTAGTGGCTAAATACGCAAGAATAGTAATTTTGAGTAGTTTTTTGCTGCTATTCGGCATTATTCCTCAGCCTGTCTTATCACAGGATATTGGAGATTCTTGGAAATTAGAAATTGATTATCCGGAAGAAGATTCTGCGAATCCATTCATACTATCTAATGGAGGTTCAGTTACTGTTGGATTCTTTGTAGAAAACTCGGGTTTGGTGGAAATTTCTGTAGAGTTTGATTATGAAATTCCATTTGGAGGTAAGCATGAGGCCCCAGAAGCAGAAACTATCCCTTCAGGAGAGAATAAATCATTTAGTCTAGAAATTAGCGAAATAGATGTTTTTGCATTCGATGCTGAAAAAACAGAAAAATTTTCGATTTCTGCTACAGTAACTGCCAGGCAAGGTATTCCGGATCCTCTTTCTTCTTCTCAACAGAGAGAGGGGGATTTAGAAATTCCAGCAATATTTTCTCTATCGATTGATATCTCAGAACCTTTCGGACCAATGAATGCTGGAACCGATACTACCTTACTAGTAACAGTACAGAACAACGGAAATGCACCTGACGGTATTGGAGATATAGAAATTGAAGATGACTGTCCACTGATGACAACAGATAATGGTCTTGACTCTTTATTAATTGGGAACATTGATCCGGGAAAGACGATGGATGCTGAACTAAGAGTTTCAGCGTCCGAAAGCCACCCCCGTAGACATTGTGATATTACCGTTACAGTTACTTCCAAGAGATCAATGAACACTGGTGGAAATGTGTTTGCTGAGGATGAGGTTAGGATTTCTGTTGAGCCTCCGCCAAAGAGCGATTCTAATTCAAACAACAATGACAATGAAGTCCGTGTGGATGATGATTCGGTAAGGTCAAATTTGCCCCATCTCAATTTCTTGTATACTCTAATGGCATTAATGATTGCAGTAAATTTCTCTCCAAGGCGCCCTAATAGGAAAAAGTGAGTCTAATGTTGTTTTAATTCGAAAATAATGAACTACGTTCAGCAACATATAACCGTGATTTGTTTGTCGAACAGATGTTGGTCGGTGCTCATGGCCATGTCGAAATAGGGATAGAGGAATATGGCTCGAGAGATGGATGACCAGGAGCGCTTCAACAGAAACGTTCTGTATTCTGTACTAATTACTGGAATTCTTCTTCTGATTCTTCCAATGTACTTTGTCGTGGGAAAACCGACTGCTCTTTCGGCGTATGAAACAGGAGAGCTGGGTCAAATATCCGATATGAGAGAAACTTTCGAGGATGAGTATGTAGAGAATCGGAATCAAGGTTATTATGTGGCCAATACGATGTCTACGCCGATGCTGGTGAACGACTGGAAAGACCCCCACAGGACCCTACTAGCTGTAATAGGGCCAGAAAAACCGATAGACGAAACGGAAGCCGACGAAATTTATCGTTTTGTTACAGAGAAAGGTGGAAAGGTTATCGTTGCTGCGGATAATACAAATGCAGATAGGCTTGCAAATCTTTTCGGAGTTAGGTATTTCAGTAAGCCACTTCTAGATGAAAAGCAACATTGGGTGTATACTCAGCAGTCTCAACAATTCATTGATTGGAAAAATGTCTGGACTGCTTCTCCTATCAACCAAGATGTTACAGAGATGTCACCTGGAGCATTGATGCAAGGATGTTCCGCGTTTCAGATAGAAAATCCTGATGGTCTGAAAGATTGTAGACTTCCTGTGATGTACAAAGAGCCTACAGGAATGATGTTTGAGCCTCTTCCAGAGGATTTAACCAATCCCGGACATAGAAAAATCATGACTCTAGGTATGGCTTCTTCTTCGGCATTCATTGACATTAAAGAGGATGGTGATCCAACCAACCCAGAAAATCCTGCTCCTGGTGATCTAAAACTAATGATGAGGTTTGATTATCCCGGAATTAAGGTTCTGGATAAGGTAGCTAATGAGGGTAGGAATGCATTCTCGGCAAATGTTGGAGAATTGGAAGTCACTGGAAGTATTGTGTTCGTTTCGGACGAAGAGGCCTTTTCCAACTTACTATGGGAATTAGACGATGCGCAAGAGCAAGGCCTAAGTGAGGATTGCTCGGCTATTGGTGAATACACCCGTAATAATTGTTGGACTCAGGAGATTCTGAATAACAATGATTGGGGGGGTAATGAGAGATTCTTCAAGCTCCTAGTCTACGATATGATGGAATTTGATAATGTCAACCTGAGCGCGCCAATACGATCCGAACCGGGGAATTTCCAAATTGTTTTTGATGAAAGCAGGCACGTAACAGGAGTAATTTCTGCTCCTTTCGTGGAAACGATGGGAACGGTGGTTCTACTGACCTCCAACCAATTCTTGAAGTGGTTAGTTGTTCTAAATGTGGCATTGTTACTTCTAGTTGCAATGATGGTAGTCCCTGAGAAAGAAAATTGGAGGCACGTTTTTGATTTAACTAAATTCACCCAGAGGCCTGAGAAGCTCGATCCTAGTTCTTACAGGGATAGAGTGAGGAAGGCCCTGCTAACCAAAGTTAGGGTACATCATGATTTAACTAGGGATCAGATGGCTCAGACGCCTCCTCCTGAAGTTCAGGCGATGATTGGAGATCCACGGCTTGTGGAATTGGCTTATAGCCAAAGCCGGACGTACACACCTCAAGAGTTACGCAAGTTGATGCAAACAATTAGGCGTTGGGGAAAGAACAACTAACAAAAGGAGACAAGAAAATGAGTGAGACAGAAGCAGCAAAAGGGATGCCAGCACCACCCAGTACGGGTGGACACGATTCAGTTCTAGCCAAGAAGGCAGAGGAGGCTCGTGGTTCGAACAAGATAGATGAGGTCTTGGCCGCAACAGGAGCGATGGGTCAAGCAATCAGTACTGAGGTCCAAAAGGTGATCATCGGAAAATCGCACGTAATTGACAATGTAATGGTCGATATACTATCTAACGGGAATCTTCTGTTCGAAGATTTTCCCGGTCTAGCAAAAACTCTGATGACTAACACCTTCGCAGACGCTCTTGGATGTGACTTCAAGAGAGTCCAATTCACCCCTGATCTTCTTCCTGCAGATATCACTGGGACTAATATCTATGATGCCAAGAAAGGAGAGTTTACTTTCAAGCCTGGACCAATCTTTTGCAATCTTCTTCTTTCTGACGAAATTAACAGGGCACCTCCCAAAACCCAAGCAGCATTGCTTGAAGCAATGCAGGAAAAGCAAGTAACCATTGGAGTAGTCACTCACAAACTACCATCCCCATTCCTAACTATGGCTACCCAGAATCCAGTTGAGCAAGAAGGGACTTACCCACTTCCCGAAGCCCAATTGGATAGATTCATGATGAAGATGATGGTTGGTTATCCAGATAGAGCCGACGAGAACGAAATCCTACAAAGGAGGATTAATAGAAAGACCGACGAAGTTGAAGTTAACAGTATAACAGATCCAAGTATTGTTGTGAAGATGCAGAAATCTTGTGAGGAGGTTTACGTCGATAGGTCAGTTAGGGAATATATGGTAGATATAGTTGCCAGAACTAGAGAAGATCCGAGGGTTCTGGTTGGTTCTTCCCCTAGAGGTTCTCAAGCATTGCTCAAGACTAGCAGGGCTGTAGCGGCTATGAGGGGGAGGGACTTCGTAACTCCTGACGATGTGAAATCAATCGCAGAGCTTGCAGTAGCACATAGAATCATCCTGAAGCCTGAACACCAAATTAAGGGACTAGAGAGCGGAGAAATCATCAGAGACATCCTTCACGGGAAGAACGCTGCAAACGTTCCTACAGTCTGATTAAAGCAGGGGTGTAAAGGTGGCCTGGAGCCGAAAGTCAGCGATGTTCGCTTCGCTTTCGGTAGCCATGTACCTACTGGGTCTTGTGTTAAGGAATCAGCAGTTGGTAACTGTTGCTGTAGTCCTGCTTTCTTTCCTAACATGGGCGGCACTACGGACGGCGCATGGCGATGTTGCATCATCTGGTAGGAGAATTGAGGACTCTAAGATGGATGAAGGTGTTCAACTCCAGAGCATTGTAGCGATGAGGAAGACCTCTTCTTCGAGAGTTTTTGAGGATGGAGAAATAGATGTAACACTTAGAATACAAAATCGGTCCAATATGGCCAAAGTTCTGGAACTCAGGGATAGAGTTCCTGAGGTGATGAGGATAAAGAAGGGGGCTAACTACGTACTGATGGAAATAGGGCCTCAGAGAGAAACTGAGATTTCCTATACGATCGAGACTCCACTTAGAGGATTCTATACTATTGGCCCCGTCTGCATCAGAGTTCAGGACGAGCTTGGTTTGTTCCATAACGAAAAAGAAATCCAGCTTTATGATGACTTCCTAGTTTTTCCAAAAATGGAAGATATCAAGGATGCGATGATTAAGAGTAGGGTTCCGAAAATTTTTACTGGAGCAGTTAATATCCGAAATCCCGGAGAAGGCTCTAATTTCTACAATCTAAGGGAGTATCTTCCAGGTGATCCAATGAGGAAAATTAATTGGAAGGCTACGGCGAGACAAGATGGCAAGATGATGGTCAATGAATTTGAGAGAGATGCAGTAAGTGATGTAATCATAATAGTCGACAGCAGAGCCGTGAGTGAAACCGGGCCAGTAAGCAGGAACTCTCTGGTTTATAGTACGAGAGCTGCAGCGAGCCTCACTCAATACTTCCTTTCAAGAAGGGATTCAGTAGGCCTTGTTGTTTATGGGGATGAAATAGTCTCTGTTGACAGAGATACAGGGAAGAAGCAGTTGTACATTGTCCTAACAAAGCTTGCAGGAGCAATGGCCAAAGGGAATACTCCACTGAAGATTGTAACCAATAGAATTATGCCGCATATCCATAGAGGAAGTCCGATAATTATCCTATCTCCGCTAGAGGACGACCCCACAATAGTTGATGCGGTTAGAGACCTAAGGGCTAGGAGTTTCGAGGTTACGGTGCTTTCCCCTAGTAGTCTAGAATTTGAGTTTGATGCGAGAAGGATTGATCGGACTGGGTATGAGGTTCTCAAGACGGAAAGAGATATCCTAATGACCGAGCTTAGGGGATTGGGTGCGCATGTTATGGATTGGGAACCAGATATGCTTCTCTTTACGGCGCTAGCTGGGGCTAGAGGATTCTAGGGGTGAGATGATGTCAGAACAAGGAAAGGGACCAGTAGATACCTCTCACCTCTACGAAGGAAAGGTCGTACGTTCCTCAGCTCCTAGTCGGAAGAAAGCAGCAGGAGAGATGAAAAGAGATACTGGCATACCGGATGACGCCGTACCAGAGGTTGCTATACCCTCTTGGATAGATGCGATTTTCGGTGGACCAATATTAGTTAATAGAGAATTTGTCCCTCCCAATAAGATGGTAATTACTCTGCAAATGGGAGCGATTGGTTCCCTTCTAGTCCTAGGATTTCTTACCTTTGTGCTGACTCCTGTTTCAGGGACGGTTTGGTTCACGGCAACAAATGAGATTGGCCTTGGAATTCTAGGATTGGGATTACACTGGCTGCTAATTATTTCAGGGATAGCTTGTGGTTTCTGGGGCACTTGGCAGAGGGATCAACGTTTCATCCTAGTATCATACGTTGCTCTAATTCTAGTGACGATAAGGTTTGCAGGCAGCAAAGTAGAGTTTGGCTTGGGGGGCTTAGGATTCCTAGAGAATGAAATAATACAGAAATTCCTTCTCATATTTTATTCTGTTTTCCTGGTTGTCTACATGGAAATATCTAGTGGAGTGATTCGTTTCTCTATGCTCGATACGTCAATCAGAAGGGGAGAGGTGTACGTGATGAATGTCAAAAGTATATCCGATAAATATCGGAAGGCATTGGGATACACTCCGGCAGTAGCGGCAATTGTGGCCACTCTTACTCTTTTCATCAACTTCATTGTCCCTTTATTCATAGGAATACTAGATCCTGTAGCAGCCAATAGACTTGAAGAAAGTGTAGAGCTTACTAGCGTTTATGGGGTTGCTCTGGGAACGATTCTAGTCTTCTTAATCATTGCATCTATGTTTGCAATCAATCTTCCACTAAGGTTTCAGCAGTACTTAGAGAATCGCTCTTAGGATTTAGAAATCCTCCGGAAATTCCAAGATCGCAAACCACCAACATTGCCACTGCTTCAACGACTGGAACTGCACGTGGCCCAATAACTGGGTCATGTCTACCTCCAACCTTGAGAGACCTAGTCTCGTTGCTCGGAAGATGAAGAGTGAACTGTTCTCTAGGAAGGCTGCTGGGCGGTTTGAAATGAACCAAAACTCTCATTGGGGCTCCTGTGGATCTACCTCCAAGTGCACCATCTGCTTCTCCGTCTTCTGATTTCTCAAGAATTGGAGAATCTGGTCCCGGGACCCACATGTCATTATTCTCTGACCCCCTCATTGAAGAAGATTGTATACCACTTGCAAACTCTATCGCCCTCGCTCCGGGAATCGCCATTAATCCTCTTGCAAGGGAGGGTTCAATTCCATCAAACCAAGGATCTCCCAAGCCTATGGGGAGGCCCTCGATAACCAACTCAACGACCGACCCTATGGAGTCCCTATCTCTCCTGATCTTTTTGATCAAGTCATCCATCATCGGTGCCACATCTGGATCTCTACAATTAAGTCTCTTCATTGTTGAGTCTTCTTCCTGTACTTTCGATTTTCTTAGCTGGAAAAGAGGTCTTGCAGTAATTTCTCCTACTTTGTGGAGATGTGCATCACAAGTCCATCCGACCTCATCCAAAATGGACCTGACCTGACTTCCTGCTGCGACTATGCCCAATGTTAGTCTTGCCGAATGGGATCCGCCTCCACGGGGGTCGTAGAATCCCTTTGACCAGATTGCTTCACCCATATCTGCATGTCCGGGCCTAGGATGGTCAGGAAGAAAATCATAGTCTCTTGAACGAGCATCAGAGTTCATTGCAATCATTAGAATTGGCCATCCAGTTGCCTTCCCATCATACACTCCGGATAGTATTTCACAATCATCAATCTCGGCTCTGGAAGAAAGTCCTCTTCTACCGGGTTTCCTCCTATCCAAATCATCAATTAGGGCTTTAGTGTCAATCTTGGTCCCAGGAGGAATTCCTTCGACCAGTGCCCCTACGCACTTTCCATGGCTTTCTCCGAAAATGGTCACTTTGATATTCTCACCAAGATCCATGCCCATCAGATTGCCTCCTCACTAATTCCATCTACCGAAGAAAATCTAGTAGAAATTGCTTCAAAACCAAAATTTGCAATTGTGCTGAGGAGGCTTTTTGATTCTTCTTCATAGCAAACCAATGCTATTGCAGGCCCGGATCCAGATATTCCACATGCCATCGCCCCCGATGCAATACACATGTTACTTATCCTAAGTGCTTCGTGATCATTTGTCGCTGCTGCAACAGCCAAGCCGTTTGACGAAATCGAATCTAATGGAGAGCCACGCATTATAGATGCCAGCGATCTCTCAAACATAGGAGTCTGAGGAGAAAGAATATTCTTAGAAAGTTTCTCTTGTCTTTTTCCGCGGAGTAAAATAATTACAGAGAGACCTAAGTCCATCTCACCTTCTAGAATAACTGATTCGGAAGCGTCCATCTCTGGGTCGACTAATTTCCAGCCTGGCTCCAGTGATGCGAATGCATCATCCAAGCTGCCGGTAATTGAACAACCGGAGATTTTCTGGGATTTGGAAGCAAGATTAGCTATCTCAGAATTATTCAATCCTGCCCATGAAGAATTATTCAATGCTCTTAATGCTGCACAGGCCAATGCAGAGCTTGATTTTAGGCCTTGGCCGATAGGAACCGAGCTCTCAACTAACCATCCAAATCTAGATGGCATGGGGAGATTTTCCTCCCTCCAGCACTTCTCTACTGAATCAAGAATTCCATGTCTGTCATACTCCACTACTATTTCTGAGTCTACTAGCTGTACCTCTGTAAACAAGTCTACACCTACAGAGCATCCTTTTCCAAGTCCTGCGGCATGGAGAATAGAGATTCCACCTCTCGCCGAGCCCCTTCCGATGATTTTCACTTTTCCACCACCTTTGATTCAACTGCAATTCCTACATGACGCATTCTAGAATCTGAAATTATTGATATAGAGTCCCCTTCGGACAATGCCGTGACTGAAATTGGCTCTTTCGAAGGGCTTACCAATCTAACAGTCTCTGCCTGTTGAACCACGATTTGTCCTTTTTTTCCGTTAACACTAAACCTAATTAAAATAAGAGGTCTTGTTTCAATTTTCAATCTCCCAATTGTTGCAGACCCTTGTAATCCTGACTCTGAAGCCACGGCTACTTCGTCGCCTGATATCAATTCACTGAGATATTTAGTCTTCCCATTGGAAAGAAGAATATAGGAATGGATAGCTCCAGCATTTACTCTAAATGGCCTAGTGGGTACGTAATCAGAAGAGATGGTCTCACCATGAACAAGACAGAGGCTGCTTGAAAGAGAACCTACAGGTATTCCCTCGCCAATTTGGATCCTTCTAGTTAGATCTATGCAAACCCTTTCTCCAATTCCTGCCGATTCGACGGATGTTACCTCTGCATGAAGAATTGAAAGTTCTATTTCCTTTTCTCCCTCTTCAAATTCCAGCCTTTCCCCGGCCATAATTGCTGCTTCATCGACTAGGTCTGGGGAAACCAAGACGGCATCCACCCCTCCACCAAGTGAATATACTGCTCCGTTCAATTCTATTTTGTCTTCTATTGCCACGGCTATTCTTGTTCCTGAACCTCTAGAGCTAGCAATCAGATTCTCTAATGGAACCATTGTCCAGTCAGAAAATCTTACTAGAATCCATGGGACTAAACCGATTAATGATATTGCATCTTCCTGATCAAATGAGTTCTCGATAAATACCTCTGAAACATCACTAGAACCACCCCTCCAAAGCCTACTTACAGTATTATTTCCGGAATAGTCATTTGTCGGCGAATCTAGCCAGATCTGCAATTTCTCACCTCAGATATCTCGATGCCTCTTCGGAACTAGCTCCATCGTGGACTATAGCTCTTAGAGATCTGATTAGAGAAGCAGGATCGTGCGAATTAAAGATATATCTTCCCATACAGACACCCGATCCTCCAGAATAAACTGATTTTTCGACAAGCCTTAGTAGGTCTGAATTTGTAAGTTTTTTCGGGCCGCCAGATAGAAGAACTGGGATTGGTACTGAAGATGTTACGATTTTGAATGATTCCTCTGAACCGGTCCAAGGTACCTTTACCACGTTACAACCTAACTCCCAAGCTAGTCTAGCGGCATGGGCAATTCCACCAGTTGAGTCGGAATCATCCAAAGAAAGATTTGGACCTCTGGGATAGAACATCCCCAATACAGGGATTTCTATTTTCTGAGCTTCTGTGGTAATTTTACCGATTCTCTCAATCATTTCTGGTTCTGCAGGATCGCCTAAATTGACCTGTGCTGAGACTGCTATTGCCCCTCTGGATATGCACTCAGATACAGCTGCAACTAGAATCTTGTCCTGAGAACGAGCCCCCCCATGAACGGTGGAAACAGAGGTGTGACAGACAAAACGATTCCATCCTGTACGAATTGAGTGGTAGCTTACTGGCCCCTTATGCATTATTATCGCATCCGCCCCACCTTCAATAGCTGCATCTACCGCCGAAATGGTATCCTCAAGGCCGGACTCGGGGAATCGGGATGCTCCGTGGTCCATGGGCATCCAAACCCCCTTACCACCCGGGAGAATGGTTTCCATGCGACTGGAAAGTTGATCTCCCATGAAATGCCGTGATTGGATACTCTCTTGAATGGTCCCTCGTAAGTTCTTCTTTTGTTTTTAAAGAATTGATTACAGATCAATGTCTACTATCACTGGGGCGTGATCGGAAACAACTAATCCTCCTTCTCTCAATATCTGAGCTGATTTCAGCATTGGTCTAGCCACTTTATTTGCTAGAATGTAATCAATCCTCCAACCCCTATCCCTCTCCCTAGCTCTTCGAAAGTTTGACCACCAGGAATATGGTCCTTTCATGGGCCCTAAATGAATTCTGAGTAGATCGCTCCAACCCGCTTCTAGCATTCTATCGAACCATTCCCTTTCATGCTGTAAGAAACCTGAGGTCCGCTTGTTGCCTGCTGGGTCCCATATGTCATCCTCGGTATGAGCTATGTTCAAATCCCCACAGAGAAGTGCGGGTTCGTCAGAATCTAGAAACTGATAGCTCCAAACGAGCATATCTTCGAGCCACTGATCCTTGTAATGTTGCCTTTCTTCTCGGGAAGAGCCGTTTGGAAGATACATATTAACACAACTTAGGTTCTTGTGCTTTGTCACCAATACCCTCCCTTCGGGATCTCTTGTTTCGTCTAATTTCGTTTCAATCCCCCTACCAAGCTCGACCATGCCTACTCTTGAACAGGACATGACTCCAGAGTAACCTTTCTTTTGAGCGGGATGCCAAATAACCTCGTAACCCTCGGGCTCAGTCCATTCCTTTGGCATCTGCTCAGGAAGAGCCCTAACTTCTTGGAATAGCATTACATCCGCGTCTATTCTTTCAATGAAATCGGTTAGGCCTTTTCTATAGGCGGCTCTGATCCCATTCAGGTTCCATGTCACGACTCGCACTAACCATGCGCTACTGTGACAGGTCTTTGACCTTCTCGACTAAATCCATCTTTCTTATGCGCCTCATTCCGTAAGGAGTTAATGCTATCGAAATCAAAACGACCACCCCGATGAGCATAATCGCCACTAATGGGTCAACAATTACTGTCATGTAGAATGACCATTGAATGAATGAAGTAATCATCGCCTGAGTTCCAACTAATGTGAAGAAGAAGGCCAAAATTCCCCCAATAAGACCAATGATCAGGTGCTCAACGAAAATCATCGTCCCTAATCGGCTCATAGGAGCCCCAAGAACTCTTAATGTTGCAATCTCTGTATCCCTCTCTGAAAGATTCATCAGGAGTGTGTTAAAGAGTACGACAATCGATATAAGAATGCCAAGAAATAGGATTGCTCCCAGGAATCCTTGCTGTTGTTCCAATATAATCTCGTAAGATGAAATGACATCTTCCTTAGCGACTACTCCGAGAGATATCTCTCCCAGCTCACTGTCCAACTGCACCCCATCGGGCAGGTCAATCAAGACCGAAGTGGCTTGTAACCCTACCACATCAGCTAAATCCGATCTGTGGAGGTACACGGTCCTGCTAATTTCTCCTTTTGTGACTCCTACAATCTCGACAGTCTTAGGTTCTGAGCCGAATAGCAAGGTTTGCAAATCGCCAACGTCCCAACCCAAGAAGTGAGTAATACCTTCATCAATTAAAATCTCAGTGGTTTGTTGTCCCTCTTTAGGCAGACTACCACGTGCTAAATCTATTGTTATCATGGAGTTTCCATCCGTTGACAAGGATTCCAAGCCATAGGTAACAATTACCCTGGAGTCATTTTCAGGGTTGGCTGGAAACATCAGTAACATCTCATGATTCCCCCCCTTCTGATCAGACCATTCAATTACTTCTTGTTCACCTCCGAAAAGTACGTTTGCTTGAAGGTCCCAGTTCTGATTATCTTCTGCCGATCCCACTGTAATTTCTTCCATTGTTGACATCATTAGAAGTGTACTCCCGAACAGTAGCATTGAAAGTCCAACAGCGAAGAATGTGAAAAATAGTCTAGCAGGCTTCCTTATCCCGGAGCGAATGATTAGGCCGACAGTTGCAGGCATTCTGGAAGTCAACTCCTGAATCTTCCTAGAAGAGACCCTGACCTCATGCTGGCCCCTCATAATTTCCAGAGGATGAAGTTTTGAAACCTGAATTGCTGGAAGTATGCCTGATGCAAGAACCAAGATATTTGTCAGGACTGATATCTGAAAAACAAGAGGTGGCAGTGAAGTAGTTTCCAGAATAGGTATTCCAATAATATCCTCGTAAATTCCAAGCATTTCTGGGATGCCTATAGATAGAGCAAGAGTCACCCCCACAATAGTGCCTATGATGCCAATCGCTAGAGGCATTAGCAAGTATGCTGGCATAATTGCTAACCTTGGTATTCCAAGGGTTCTGAGTATGGCAATCTCTCTTGATTGCGAGTGAACTAATCTCTGAAGGCTAAGAAAAATTGTGATTCCAGCGATGGCAGCAATCATTCCAGTAACTGGAATGTAAAACATCATCGCACCTTCTGCGTCAGCACGAAGAATTTCGACTGAGAAAACCTGTGATCGATCATAAACAAGAGATGGCGAATCGACCATCTGGGAGATATTCTCATCAATCGAAGAAATCACAAAGTCTAGCTCTAGTCCTTCGTTTTTGTCGGTAGACGGGATATTGTAGTCTGGAGTCCCAAAGACGTCGATCAGAATTAGATTAGAGGAACCCGCTGAGAGGTTGGCTAGTTTCTCGAGACCATCTGATGAGAGATATCCGGTGGCAAATGTTCCTGATTCGGCAGGGAACAATGAGCCCTCCTGGGAAAAGTACAGATGATTTGAATGGTATCCAATCCCTACCACTGTGAAGTCCATTCTTCCTGAACCTGCTGCAATAGAAATTGTGTCTCCTAATGATATTTCCAGGCCATCTGCTACGCGTTTGTCTATTACTATCTCTGAATCTCCATTTGCTATTCTCCCAGAACAGCAGCCGTGATTAGGAATCCAAACCCTGTCAACGATACCTTCGTCGATTCCATGCCAAACCGAAGGAATTAGCTTCTCTGATTCTTCTCCATGATTCGTTTCTGAATGGAACATCGTACCATCCAATCTAAGGCGGGGCTCGCACTCATTAAGTACAAGTGGAGAAATTGGCCAACTTTCCGAAATAGCCTCACAAATCGATTCTGATCTTTCTTGATCCCAGGTACCACTGGGATTTTCTAACCAAATATCTGGTAGATTTACTCCCTGTTGGTCATCTTCGTAAATTCCATCATAGATTCCAGAAACCGTATTGGCGTATGCTGCAAATGATATTCCAGCAAAGACTGCCACTGCCACCATTGCAATAACTGCTGCAAGTCTTATTTTTGTTTTCAATAAGCTTCTAGTCAATCGTTTTGTGAGTAGAAAAAACATAATTCCACCTTTTACTCCAAATCACTTATACTCTTCTGATCGATCTATATTTTATTTGTATTGACACTGAGACTGGGTTAAGTCTCGCTGGCGCCTGCGAAGAATGCCATAGAGTCCCTGAAGAGTTCCTCCCTTCTATGTCTCTTATTATCTCTAATCTTCAGCCACGTGAAAATTATTGCTAGTAGAATAATAAACGGAATCAATGCTTCAGCATGGTATCTCTCCATTACTTCAATGATCCCTCTTGCGGTATAAGCCCAAGTGATTGAAGCTGCAGTCCCCCCTATGAAACAGGCAGCTAACACCCGTTCGAATCTCATTCTGGCGACCAGTCCTAGCATAGCTCCAACTAGAACTCCACTTGCCATGAATGGTATCCAGACGAATACAATCAGCCCCCAAAAACCATACTTATCTATTCTTGATCGGTTTTTGTGTGCAACGTATTCTACTGACGAAAGAATATCGCCCATGAATGGGTTCTGTAACAGGGCACCTGGAATGCCCCCTCTTCTCGCAACCATTGCCTCTCCTGAGAGATCTTCCTGCATTTCCTGTTTCTTAATTGTGGGAAGTTGCCACTGGTTTTCCGTAGCCCCTTGCTCCACTCTTCCAGCAACAGCTCGATCACCCAAGGTAGATTTTTCATTTCTGGCACTAACCACAAGAACTCTGTCACCCAGATGATCCCTTAGATCCTCGCTCAAGTGATCTCTCAAATCACCCTGAAGATGCTCGTAAGTTGGCTTGAACAGAAAGTATGCGAATCTCATTACAGGCCTGTAAATCACTCTTACGAAAACTGCATCTTCATCTGCCAAAATTGCTGAACCATAATCCGCCACATCATGCTTCCTAAACCATCTTGCCATACTTTCTCTGAATTTCTCCTCTAACATCCCGAACTGGCCTATATTGGAGAAAAACTCGCTGTAGTCTTCAGCAAGTTGGATTGGAGAGTCTGTCATTTTATGATCGGTAGGTGAGATTTCATTTTCTTCGACTGAACTATCCGATTCTAGGCAGACAGTCTTGATTTGCAAAGGCCTCATCTCCCCGAAAATTCTAAACTCATTCAGGATATGTTTGATAATCGTACCCTTCACCTCAATAGGCGGAACTATTGTACGTTTTGTAATTCTGTAGGGAAGGTAGACATCCACAGAAATAGAACGATCCTGAACTTTCATCAAATCCAAATCAGGAATGACGTGAATATTCTGGCATGATTTTTCTATTGTTCTCTCTATAAGTCTCGTCATTTGCTTACTTGACAGAAGGTCGTCAGCTTCTCTGTGGTATAACCTGTGCATTAGTGGATATTGTACGCAGAGGAAGAAAACCGACATCC
>MDTD01165272.1_pt1 | contig 28841 bp, 24 predicted proteins | sample 811221 | NCBI WGS metagenome assembly MDTD01 (sample SAMN05326646, study PRJNA326480) | marine metagenome | isolation source: seawater | place: Pacific Ocean: South West | collected 2011 | reverse complement strand
GGGCCCGGCCACGCCGGTGCCGGTCGACCGCTGCAGCAATCCCGCGCAGAACAATCTGCAGCTCTTCCAGATCCGGACGGCGCGACTGTGCCTGTCCGACCCGGAGATGCAGATCACCAGTGGGAAGAAATCCCAGACCTCTCCCGGCATCTTGCGCGACATGCCGGCCCTGCTCGCCGCCGAGACCGAGCTGGCGCGGATCAAGCGCTACGAAGAGAACATCGTCACGGCCGGAACCCGGCCGGAGCTCAGCGAAGCCAATCTCGGCGGCATGCAGGACATCGGCGAGCAGATCCGCACGATCACCGGCATCAGGCCCGCGAACCGGGACCGGCTGACGCAGCAGGCGCAGATCATCCTGCACCCGCTTGGCGGCAGCGGCACGAGCGTCACATCGCCCGCCTGACCCTGCCCGACTTCCCGGGCGCGCCCCGGCGGAAAGATCCGCCGGCCCCTTGAACCTCCAGTCACTGGAAGTCCCATCTCCCCGCGGTTGCCTACCAACCGAGGGACCGACAGATGCCTCCTCCCGCGATCCTTGTCATCGGTGCCGGCCAGGCCGGTCTGGCGGCCGGCTACCACCTGCGTTCCACGGGCCTGCCGTTTCTCATCGTCGATCGTGCCGCACGGCCGGGTGAGGCGTGGCGGCAACGCTATGACAGCCTCACCCTGTTCACCCCGCGTCGCTACAGCGCCCTCCCCGGCATGGCGCTGCCCGGCGACCCGGACGGCTTTGCCGGCGCGGCCGAGTTTGCCGACTACCTGGCCCGCTATGCCGCGCATTTCGCCCTTCCCCTGCGGCTGGGCTCTGCCGTCCTTCACCTGCGGCAGGACGAGGACGAGAGCTTCGTGGCGGCCCTCGCCAGCGGCGAAACCCTGCGAGCCAGCCGGGTGGTTGTGGCGACCGGCGCATTCCAGCGTCCCGTCGTGCCGGCGCTGGCGGCCGGCGCCGACCCGGACTTGCCGCAATTCACCATCGCCGACTATCGACGCCCCGGCCAGCTGCCGCCCGGTCGGATCCTGGTGGTCGGCGACGGCGCGAGCGGCCGCGACATGGCCGCCGAACTGGCCGCGGCGGGCCGGGCCGTGATCCTGTCCGGAGGGCGGCGGCGCCGATTGCTGCCGCAGGCCGTCCTGGGCCGGTCGACCTGGTGGTGGCTGGACCGGCTGGGACTGCTGCACGCCGCGCCGGACAGTCCGGCCGGGTGTGCGATGCGCCGCGCCGATCCCTTTCCCGACCGCCACCGCGGCCGGAGCGGACTGGCGGCGCGCGGTGTCGTCCTGCGCCCCCGCCTGACCGGCCTGGACGGACGCCGGGCCCGTTTTGCCGATGGCGGCTCGGCAGAGGTCGCCGCGATCGTCTGGGCCGTCGGCTATCGCGACGATGGTGACTGGCTCGACATCCCCGGCGCCGTCGGCCGGGACGGCCGCTTCCGCCACCATCGCGGCCGCGCGCCGGTGGCCGGCCTGCACCATCTGGGGCGCCCCTGGCAGCACAACCGGGCCTCCGCCCTGGTGATGGGCGCCGGCCCCGATGCCGCAAGGCTGGTTTCGGCGATTGCCGCGTCCGGCCACGGGCCGTGCTAGTCTTGGGCATCGTCGACGGCCCGTCCGGGGCGCCGACTTCCGGGAGATCAGGCATGGCAGAGGGGGACGGCCGGCGGCCACGCTGGACCACGACAGGCGGCTGGACGCGCCTGACCGGCGGGGGGACCAGCTTCTTCGAAGCGAAGATCTCGCGCTGGGACATGCGCCAGCAGATGCTGGAAGGCGCCGCGCCGCGCTTCGGCTATCTGGCGCTTCTGGTCCTCAGCAGCGTGATTGCCACACTTGGCCTGATCGCCAATTCCGCCCCGGCCATCATCGGCGCGATGATCGTCGCACCGCTGATGATGCCGATCGTCAGCCTGTCCTACGGCCTCGCCAGCCTCGACCGCCGCATCATCGCCCTGTCCGCCGCCAGCATCCTGGTCGGGCTGGCGATCGTCCTGGCGGTCGCCTATCTCGGTGTCGTCCTGGTCGGTTCCCGGATCACCGGCGACGAGATCCTGTCGCGCACCGCCCCCACCCTGCTCGACTACGGCATCGCCCTGGCCGCCGGTTGCGCCGCGGTGGTCGCCAATGCCAGGCCCAGCATCGCCAATTCCATCGCCGGTGTCGCCATCGCCGTGTCGCTGGTGCCGCCGCTGGCGGTGACCGGCATCACCCTGGGCCTGGGGGAACAGGCGATCAGCCCCAGCGGTGTCGCGATCGGACGCATCGATGCGCTGCAGGACAGCGGCTACGACCTGGCCGGCGGCGCGTTCATCCTGTTCCTGGCCAACCTGCAGGCCATCGTGGCCATCGGCACCATCACCTTCATCGTGCAGGGCTATGGCAGCTGGCGACGGGCCATGGTGTCGCTTGCGGCGATCGCCGGGCTGTCCTGGCTGATCATGCAGCCGCTGGCCGACGCCTTCTTCTTCTTCGAACTGAAGAACCGGGTGCTGCGGCAGGTGGCCGACCGGCAGGACCGCGGCGGCGATGGCCCCTATCTCGACGTTCGCAACGTGCATGCCGCCTATCGCGACGGCATGCTGCACATCGTCATCCGGCTGGTCACCGCCAGGGAGCTGTCCCCCCACCTGCAGCAGGAGCTCGACCTCCTGCGGGCCGAACTGGAAAGACAGATCAACCAGCCCGTCCAGGTCGTGCTCGACCTGATCCCGGTCCACCAACAGGTGCTGCGGTCCGGTCCCGTCACGACGGGGGACCGGTAGCGGAACAGCCTGTCCGGCGGCGCATGCGTCGCGGTCAGCCGGCGGATGCCTGCGCCATATTCTGCCTGTCGCGCTGGCCGGCGCGGCGCAGCTGCACGATCTCCGCCAGGATCGACAGCGCGATCTCGGCCGGCTCGATCGCCTGCAGGTCAAGGCCGGCCGGAGCGCGCAGCCCGGCGATGCGCGCTTCCGCAACCCCCTGCGCGCGCAGGCGGCCGGCCAGGACCCCTGTCTTGCGGCGGCTGCCGACGAAGGCGACATGACCGGCCGGGCTGTTCAGCGCCGCGGTCAGAGCCTCCAGGTCGCGCCGCCCCTGCGTGGCCACCACCAGGTAATCGCCGGCGGCGATGTCCAGGGCGGCAAGGTCGTAGCCGGTCTGCCGGCGCTCGATCCCCGCAAAGACCGCCAGGTCCTCCTCCGGCGCCGCGACCGCCAGGCGATAGCCCAGCCGCGGGGCCAGGTCGGCCAGGGCCACGGCGATCGGCGAGGCGCCGCAGAGCACCAGCCGCGGCGCCGTGCCCATCGGCTCCAGGAACAGGTCGACGGTGCCGCCGCTGGGGCAGGCGCTGCCATGCAATTCCGTGCCGTCGCTGTCGACCGGCCCGTCCACATCCTCGCGCGGGCGCACCCGGATCAGCCGCGCCACCCCGGACTGCAACACCGCCGCGGCGCCGCGGCGCAGCGCCCCCTGGACGCAGCCACCGCCGACATGGCCGTGGATCGCGCCATCCGCATCGACGATCGCCTTGGCGCCGGCCTTGGCGGAGGTCGCGTTCTCGGTCCGCACCACGGTGGCCACGCAGAACGGCCGCCCCGCCGCACGCAGGGCCGCGATCCGGTCGTAAAGCTCGTCAGACATGGGCGAACTCCGCCTCCAGCGCCGCCAGGCTTTCCAGGGTGTTGGCCGCGGCGAAACAGTCGAGATGCGGCAGGGCGGCCGCCATGCCGCGCGCCACCGGCGCATAGTCCTGCCAGCCCTTCAGCGGGTTGAGCCAGACCAGCCGCCGTGCGCGGCGCTTCAGGCGCGCCAGTTCGCGCGCGAGGTCCGTTGGCGCATCGGTGTCGTAGCCGTCGCTCATCACCACCACCACAGTGCGGCTGTCGATGGCGCTGCGCGCATGACGGTCGTTGAAATCCGCCAGGGCGCCGGCGATGCGGGTGCCGCCGCCGAAGCCCTGCGCCATCAGGGAGAGTTGCGACAGCGCCCGGTTCGTGTCGCGGTTGCGCAGGGCGTCCGTCACCCGCACCAGCCGGGTGTGGAACAGGTAGGCGTCCGTCCGCCCCCAGCCGCCCACCAGGCCGCGCAGGAACAGCAGGAACCAGCGGGCATAGACCTGCATCGACCCCGACACGTCCAGCAGCACCACCAGCCGCACCGGCCGGTCCGGCCGCCGCCGCCAGGCCGGCTCCAGCGGCTCGCCGCCATGGCCCAGGCTGCGCCGGATGGTGCGCCGCAGGTCGAGCTGCCGGCCGCGCCGCGCCGCGATGCGTCGCCGGCTGAGCCGGTAGCGCAGCGCCGCCGCCAGGCGCAGCGCGACCGCCTCCGCCGCCGCCGCCTCCTCCGGGGTGGAGAAACGGCGCAGGTCGGTGCGCGACATCACCGAGCGGCGGCTGGCAACCATGCGACCGGGCCGGTCGGCAATCTCCGGCGGGCTGCCGTCATCCTCCTCCGGCGCCGTCTCCACGGCATTGGCGCCCTCCGCGGCCTCTCCCTCCCGCGGCAGGACCGCGTTCCACAGGGTCGGCCGTCGGCCCTGCCGCGCCGCCGCCGCCGCCGCGGCCTGCCGCTGCCGCAGCCGGCGCCCGCGTCGCGGCCCCGCCAGCCACCAGGCATTGAACAGTTCGTCGAAGCGCTGCCATTCCTCCCGGTTGCCGGCCAGCAGGCTCCGCAGGGCCAGGCGCACCGGCCGCAGCCGCGCCGCGCCGCTGCCGGGCGGCACCGCCGCCAGCACCGTGCAGGCGGCCTCGGCCTCGGCCACGCCCAGGGAGAAGCCGTTCAGGCGCAGATGCCGGATGAATTCCAGCACCCGCGCCGATGGCAGGGCCGCGGCGGTCATCACTCCGCGGCCTGGCCGACCAGCCGGGCCGTCACCTCCGGGGTGATCGCGGCCTGGTCGGCGCGGGTCTTCAGCAGGCAGATCAGGCTCGCCTGCAGGGCGACCGGATCGCGGTCCAGCCGGTCCAGGTCCAGGCCCGACAGGGCGGCCGCCCAGTCCAGGGTCTCCGCGATGCCGGGCACCTTCTCCAGTTCCTCCTTCCGCAGGGCCTGGACGAAGCGCACCGCCTGTGCGGCAAGGGCGGCATCGACCCCCGGCAGGCGCGCCTGCAGGATCGACAGTTCCTTCTCCGCCGCGGGGAAGTCGATCCAGGCATAGAGGCAGCGCCGGCGCAGCGCATCCGACAGTTCCCTTGTGCCGTTGGAGGTCAGCACCACCTGTGGGATCGCCTTCGCGGCGATGGTGCCGAGCTCCGGCACGGTGACCTGGAAGTCCGACAGCACTTCCAGCAGAAAGGCCTCGAACTCCTCGTCGGCGCGGTCGATCTCGTCGATCAGCAGGACCGGCGGGCGGTCTTGGGAGATCGCCTCCAGGAGCGGCCGGCGCAGCAGATAGGCCTCGGAGAAGATCTGCCGCTCCACCTCCGCGGCGGAGGCGCCGTCGCGCTCATGCGCCTTGATCGCCAGCAGCTGGCGCTGATAGTTCCACTCGTAGAGGGTCGATCCGGCATCCAGCCCCTCGTAGCACTGCAGCCGGATCAGCCGCGCGCCCTGCAGTTCCGCTAGCGCCTTCGCCACCGCGGTCTTGCCGACCCCGGCCTCGCCCTCCAGCAGCAGCGGCCGCTGCAGGCCGATGGCGAGGCAGAGTGCCATCGCCAAAGCATCCTCCGCCACATAGCCGGTGGCCGAGAGCCGGTCCTGCAGGGCCTTGTAGTCGAGGTCCATGGTTCCGTTGCCACTTCAGACCGCGTCCCCGGCCTTGAACCGGGGACCCATTCCGCAAACCCCGCCGCGCTTCGAGGCATGCGGAATGGATCCTCGGGTCAGGCCCGAGGATGACGGTGTTGATCCAGTTCCGCCGCCGCATTCACGTCATTCCAGGCATTGCGCCTGGAATCCATTCCGTCGGCCTTGCGGCCCGGCAGACGGAATGGATCCTCGGCTCGGGCGCCGAGGGCGACGGTTGAAGCCTACGCCCCTGCCACGCCCAGCCGCTCGGCGGTCTTCCAGACCCGCCAATGGTCATGCGGCATCTGGGTATGGGTCAGGCCGAGATGGGCGAAGGCGTCGTTCACCGCGTTGGAGAAGGCGGAGACGCCGCCCACATTCGGGCTCTCCCCCACACCCTTGGCGCCGATCGGATGGTGCGGCGACGGGGTCTCTGTGAAATCCGTCTCCCAGGCCGGGGTCTCCACCGCCGTCGGCAGGAAGAAGTCCATCAGGGACGCGCCGTGCACATTGCCCAGCTCGTCGTAGGAGATCTCCTGCCCCATCGCGATCGCCAGCGCCTCGGTCAGGCCGCCATGCACCTGGCCCTCGATGATCATCGGGTTGATCCGGGTGCCGCAATCGTCCAGCGCATAGAAGCGGCGGACCTGGGTGACCCCGGTATCGGCGTCGACATCGACGACGCAGATATAGGCGCCGAACGGATAGGTCATGTTCGGCGGGTCGTAGTAGCTGACCGCCTCCAGCCCCGGCTCCATGCCCGGCGGCACGTTGTTGTAGGCGGCGAAGGCCAGCTCGGCCATGGTCTTGAACCGTTCCGGCGCGCCCTTCACGACGAACCGGTCGACATCCCATTCCAGGTCGTCCTCGTGCACCTCCAGCAGCCAGGCGGCGATCATCTGCGCCTTGGCGCGGATCTTCCGCCCCGCCATCGCGGTCGCTGCGCCGGCGACCGGCGTGGAGCGCGAGCCGTAGGTGCCCAGGCCGTAGGGCGCGGTGTCGGTATCGCCCTCCTCCACCGTGATCATGCTCGCCGGGATGCCGGTCTCTGAGGCCAGGATCTGGGCGAAGGTGGTGGCATGGCCCTGGCCCTGGCTGATCGTCCCCAGCCGGGCAATGGCGCTGCCGGTCGGATGGATGCGGATCTCGCAACTGTCGAACATGCCCAGGCCCAGGATGTCGCAGTTCTTCACTGGCCCGGCGCCGACGATCTCGGTGAAGAAGGCGACCCCGATCCCCATCAGGCTGCGGGTATCGCCGCGGGCGAAGGCCTGCCGGTTGGCCGCCTGCTCCGCCCGCAGGCCCTGATAGTCGACCGCCGCCAGCGCCTTGTCGAAGGCGGTGTGATAGTCGCCGCTGTCATATTCCCAGCCCAGGGCCGAGGTGTAGGGGAACTGCGCCTTGTCGATGAAGTTCTTCCGCCGCAGCTCCGCCGGGTCCATCTCCAGCTTGCGGGCCAGCACGTCGACCATCCGCTCGATGAAATAGCTCGCCTCCGTCACCCGGAAGGAACAGCGATAGGCGACCCCGCCCGGCGCCTTGTTGGTATAGACGCCGTCCACCACCAGATGCGCGACCGGGATGTCGTAGGAGCCGGTGCAGATATTGAAGAAGCCGGCCGGGAACTTGGTCGGGTCGGCGCAGGCGTCGAAGGCGCCGTGGTCGGCCAGGACATGGCATTTCAGGCCGGTGATGCGGCCGTCGCGGGTCGCCGCGATCTCCCCGGTCATGTGGTAGTCGCGGGCGAAGGCGGTGGTGGAGAGGTTCTCCATCCGGTCCTCGATCCACTTCACCGGCACGCCCAGCACGATGGAGGCGACGGCGGCGCAGATATAGCCCGGATAGACGCCGACCTTGTTGCCGAAGCCGCCGCCGATATCGGGGGAGACGATGCGGATCTTGTGCTCCGGGAGGCCGGTGATCAGCGAGGCGACGGTGCGCACCGCATGCGGCGCCTGGAAGGTGCCCCACAGGGTCAGGTGCTCGTTCACCTTGTCCATCGAGGCGACGCAGCCGCAGGTCTCCAGCGGGCAGGGATGCACCCGCTGGTAGGAGATCATCTCCTTCGCCACGACCTCCGCCCCGTCGATCGCGGCCTGGGTGCCGCCGGCATCGCCGACCTCCCAGGTGAAGATGTGGTTGTGGTGGCGCCGCGGCCCGTGCGCGCCCTCGGTCTTGCCTTCAAGATCCTCGCGCAGCACGGGCGCGTCAGGATCCATGGCCTTGAACGGGTCGACCAGGGCCGGCAGTTCCTCGTACTCCACCTCCACCAGTTCCACCGCATCGGCCGCGATATAGCGGTCCTCGGCGACGACGAAGGCGACCTCCTGGTTCTGGAACAGCACCTTCTCGTCCGCCAGCACCGCCTGCACGTCGCCGGCCAGGGTCGGCATGTAGTGCAGCTTCAGCGGCTTCAGGTCGGCGGCCGTCAGCACCGCCTTCACGCCGGGCAGGGCCAGGGCGGCGGAAGCGTCGATCGACTTGATCCGGGCATGGCCATAGGGGGAACGGACGAAATCGCCGAACAGCATGCCGGGCAGCCGGATATCGTCGACATAATTGCCCTTGCCTTGCGTGAAGCGGGCATCTTCGACCCGCTTGCGCTTGGTGCCCAGCCCTTCCAGCTTCGCGGTGCGGGCCTCGCGGCTCTCGGTATCGGTCATCGCCTGCCCTCCCCTATTCCGCCGCTTCCTGACCGGCGGCGCTGAGTGTCGCGGCCGCGGCCTGGATCGACTTCACGATGTTCTGGTAGCCGGTGCAGCGGCACAGATTGCCGGAGATGCCCATGCGGATCTCCGCCTCGGTCGGCGACGGGTTCTCCTGCAGCAGCCGCCAGGCGCGGGTGATCATGCCCGGCGTGCAATAGCCGCATTGCAGGCCGTGATGCTCGCGGAACGCCTCCTGCAGGGCATGCAGCGCGCCGGGCGCGCCGACTCCTTCGATCGTCGTGACCTCATGGCCGTCGGCCTGCGCCACGAACACCATGCAGGACTTCACCGAGCGGCCGTCCAGGTCGACGGTGCAGGCGCCGCAATGGCCGGTGTCGCAGCCGATATGCGGCCCCTTCAGGTCCAGCGCCTCGCGCAGGAAATGGATCAGCAGGGTGCGCGGCTCTGCCAGCGCCTCGTGCGCGGTGCCGTTGACGGTGATCTTGACGGGTTTCTTGCTCATCGCCGGGCTCCTCTTCAGGACGCGCGCTGGGCGGCGCGCGCGATCGCGCGGCGGACCATCACGCCGGCCACATGGGTGCGGTAGTCGGCCGGGCCGCGGCCGTCGGCGGCGGGCTCGGTGATGGCCTTCGCCGCGGCGACAGCCGCATCGACAGCCGCCTTCTCCAGGGTGGTGCCGACCAGGGCGGAAGCGGCCTCCTCCGCCAGCAGCGGCACCGCCGCGACGTTGGTCAGGCCGATCGCGGCCGCGCGGCAGGTGCCGCCCTCCATCTGCAGCAACACGGCCGCGGCGGCGGTGGCATAGTCGCCGACCTTGCGCTTCTGCTTCTCATAGGCCCAGCCATGGCCCTGTGCCGGCAGCGGGATGCGGATCGCGGTCAGGATTTCGCCGTCCTCGCGCGCGGTCTCGTAGGCGGAATGGTAGAAGCCGCGCGCCGGCAGTTCCCGCTCGCCGTCCGGCCCGGAGAGGACGTAGCGGGCGTCCAGCGCCAGCATCACCGCCGGCATGTCGTTGCCCGGATCGCCGTTCGCCACATTGCCGCCGATGGTGCCCTGCGCCCGCACCTGGGGATCGGCGATCAGGGCGCCGGCCTCGTGCAGGACCGGGCAGAGCCGCGCCACCAGGTCGGAGGCGAGAAGGTCCTGCTGGCTGGTCATCGCGCCGATCGCCAGATGGCCGTCGCGCTCCTCGACGAAGCGCAGGTCGGCCAGCGCCTGCAGGTCGACCAGATGCTCCGGCGCCGCCATGCGCAGCTTCATCATCGGGATCAGGCTGTGGCCGCCGGCGAGCACCAGCGCCTCGTCGCCATGCTCGGCCAGGAGCGCGACAGCCTCGTCCAGCCGCGACGGCCGATGGTATTCGAACGTGCCGGGAATCATGCGCTGCGACCCTCCCATGGTCCGCATCCGGGATGCCGGCGGCACCGCGGATTTATCATTCGTTGGGGAGGAGTCTGGCGCGGTTCGCCGTTTTCCTGTGCCACGAAACCGCAGATCGCGGCCATTTCGCACGAACGGCGACATAGCTGCACGAACGACGGTGCGGCCTGCGTGAACGACAGCCATCGGCCATCGCCGGCATGGCATCAAAGACGCGCTGCCGCCGACCGCCACCTCATGGCATCGCCATCTCCAAAGGAACGCGCGTAATGGCGGGGTGTGCTGCCGATGACGCGCTTGAAGGCGGTCCTGAACGCGCTTTCCGATTCATAGCCGAGGGCATGGGCAATCGCGCCGATCGGCTCGCCGTGTTCGATATCGCGTCTGGCGAGGCGCATTCTCCAGCGCGTGAGATATCCGATCGGGCTTTCGCCGACGGACTGGCGAAACTTCGCGGCAAAGCTGGCTCGCGACATACCGGCTTCAGTGGCGAGCATTTCCACCGTCCAACGCCGCGATGGCTGCCGATGGATCGCCTTGATCGCCGCCCCCACCCGTTGATTGGAGAGCGCGAACAGCCAGCCGATCCCCTCGTTCTCCGTGAGATAGAGACGGAGTGCCTGGATGAACATCATGGATGCGAGTTGCTGGGCGATGAGGATGCCACCCGGCTTGAGATCGGTGAGTTCCTGCCGCATTCGGTCGAAGGCCCAGCGCAGCGTCTCGCGTTCCGTCTCCCCGCGCACATGGACGATCGGCGGCAGCATGTCGAGCAGCATGTCCGCCTGTGGCCCGGCGAGCGCAAAATGGCCGCCGAGGACCGTCACGCCGGAGCCGTCGTTGAGCTTTACAAGCGCGCCTTCTTCGGCGCCGTGGAAATAGCGCCGCCAGTCCTCGGGGGGCAGGCCCAAGTCACTCGCGATCCGAAACGGCCGGCCGCGCGGCAGCATGAAGCAATCGCCCTGCTGCAGGAACACGGGCTCGCCCGCGCCCTCCACGGCGATCCAGCACGTGCCGGCGGTCACGGCGTAGCACTTGATGGCCTCATAGGCGTCAAAGCCGATTGACCAGCTCCCGCCCGCCTCAAAGCCGCCGACGAGATAGCCGCGCAGCCGCAGGAACGAGATGACATCGGACAACGGATCCAACTTGGACGATCTCCAACAAAACATGGACCTTTACGCATAGTTCGTCCGAACACAAACGCCCAGATTTCGTTGCACTCACCGCGCGGCGACGATTCTGAGCAAGGGACGCTGATTTTGACCTTCGAGATAATGGCACTTGTCGTGACGGTCGCATGCTGCGCCCTTGGCGCCCGCTTCATTTTCGCCGGTGGGACTGTGCTCAACGAATGGGGGCTCGAGCGCACCACTGGCGCGCTCATCCTGTTTCGTCGGTTTGGGGTGATGTACCTCGCCCTCGCACTGATGTTTTTCCTCGGCAGAACGGCTGCTCCTTCGGAGATCCGGTCGGCAGCGTGTCTGGTCATGGGCGGCACGTCCGTACTGCTGGCGTGTCTTGGATTGTCCGAGTTTCTCGCGCGGCGTGTCAGCGCGGGCATCTTTCGGTCGGTCGTCGCGGAGGCGGTAATTGGGGCCGGCTTTTTCTGGGCCTGGTGGGCCGGGCAATGAGCGCATCGATCGGTGCGGGTGTGGCGCGCCGGAACCGTAGGGAAGCTCTGGCGCCGGGCCGCCTCAGAGGCCGAGGGCGCGCCGCACTTCGGCCAGGTGCGAGCGGCTGACCGGCACCGGGTCGTCGTTCATCGCCGGCAGCATCAGGAACGCCTTGTCGCGCTCACGCCGCAGGCCGCTGGCATGGTCCAGGTTGACCAGGAACGACCGGTGGGTGCGGATGAACGGCCCGCCGGCCAGATGCGCCTCCACCTTCGACAGCGACCAGGGGCAGAAATGCCGGCCCGCCCCGTCGATCAGCCGGGTGTAGTGGCCGTCGGCCTGCACCGCCTGCACGCGGCCGGCATCGATGAACAGGGTCGCATTGTTCTGCTCGTAGGGCAGCCGCATCCGGGCGGCGGGATGGGCTTCGGGCGCATTGGCCGCGGGTTCCGCGACCGCCGCCGGGGCGCCGGCGGTCGCACCGCCGTCGAAGAAGGCGGCCCGCAGCGGCGCGGCTTCCGCCGCCCCCCCGCCGCCGGCCAGCGCCGGTTGCGCATCGCCGGCTAGCGCCGGTTGCGCTGTAACACCGAGCAGGGCGCCTGCCGCCAGCCCGGCGGCAGCCGGAGCCGGCATGTCCGCCGTGCCGCCTGCCCGGTCGAGGCCGGCTCCGTCATCGTCGGTCCCGGCGCCTCCTGCCGACGCACGCCCGTCCAGCGGCATGGCGGTCAGCAGGAACAGGCCGCAGACCAGGAAGGCGGCAACCGCCACGATCAGGGCGAGCTGCCCCTGGTCGATCTCCGGCGTGGCCAGGCTCCAAGTCTCCGGCACCGGCAGGAAGCGGGTGAAAGCCATGGCGGAATAATGCATGGCGGCGATGGTCACCCCCAGCAGCAGGGCGCCCAGGCAGAGCTGCAGCAGGGTGCGCCGGCCATAGGCCAGCCGGATCGCGCAGATCGAGAAACCGATCGCGACCGCCGAAGAGGCGATGGCGCCGCCGAACCGGTAGTCGACGATGCAGGCGCCGCCGATGGCATCCATGCCGACATAGTGCATCGACACGATCCCCAGCCCGGTCAGAGTGCCGGCGAAGATCGTCCGCGACCAGGTCCGCGCGCCCACATGCATCAGGGACAGGCCGATGCCGACGATCAGGATCGAGATCAGGACCGAGCCCAGGGTGTAGAGCGCGTCGTAGCTGACCAGCACCGGCAGCTTCACCGCCAGCATCGCCACGAAATGCATCGACCAGATGCCGCCGCCCAGGGTCAGCGCTGCCTTGGCAAGCTGGCGGCGGCGCGCAGCACCGTCCAGGTCCTTCAGGCCGGAAGCCAGCCGGAGCCCGGTGAACGAGGCCATCACCGCAATGGCGATCGAGGCCGCGACCAGCCAGGGGTCGTAGCTCACCGCCATCGCGGCATCGGCCGGTAAAATCGCTTGGACGGCGCCTGCCGCCGTGCCCGTCAGCTGGGCCATCGGTTCCGCATCACCTACCGCCGCCCGCACCGCGGGGCGGCCCAGAAGCCTGAACGGTAGCAGGCGGGGGGCCGGGCGACAAACCGGCCGCGGCAACGCAAAGTGCCGCCACAGATGCCGGTGCGGGGCAGCGGCTGGTCAGGGAGGATTCGAACATGGCGCTCGGCAGCGATGCGGCGATGGTGCTGTTCTACGACGTCACGGGCGACACCCGGGACCATGACGACTGGCACAGTACCGAGCATTTCCACGAGCGGCTCTCGATCCCGGGCTTCCGGCGCGCCACGCGCTGGGTGGCAAGCCAGGGCACGCCCCGCTACCTCGTCATCTACGAGGTGTCGGACACCGGCATCGCCACCTCGCCGGCCTACCTGGCGCGTCTGAACGACCCTTCTCCCTGGACGGCGGCCATGATGCCCCGTTTCCGGGGCATGGTGCGCGGCTTCTGCGACCGGCTGGCAAGCGCCGGCTTCGGCCTGGGCCAAGCCGCCCTGGCGCTGCGCTTCGATCCTGCGGACGGCCGGGAAACGGCGCTCTGCGACCGCCTGGTGCAGGAGGTGATGCCGGCCCTTGCCGCCAGCCGCGGCCTGGCCGGCTGCCACCTCCTGTCGCCCGCCGCGCCGCCTCCGATGACCCGGGAACAGGCGATCCGCGGCCGCGACACGCCGATGCCCTGGCTCCTGCTGGCGACGGCCTACGACGCGGAGGCGCTCGACCGGGCGGCCGCGCTGCATCTGGGCCAGAACATGCTGGAAGCGATCGGCGTCATGCCGGGCGCCATCGCCGGCCGGTATCGCCTTCATTGCATGGCAGACGCGGAAGAGGTTGCCCGGACGCCGCCCCATCCGCCCGGGCCCCGATACCGGCGGCCGGACGGCTCAAAGCCGTCCGAAGACGGGCTCAGTCCGGCGTCCAGGGCGTCTTCGGCGCCGGCTGAGGGGTGTTGAGGATGCCGATCTGGTTGCCCATGCGGACCTGCACCGCCGGGCTCAGCATCTCCGCGCCGTCCGCCCCCTCGATCGGCGAGAACAGCATGATGTCCAGCGAGCCGCCGAAGAAGAAATTGCCGAACGGGGTCACCCCCTTCTTCACCCGTGCGCCCGCCTTCACGCCGCCGTGGAACACCACCGAACCGACCGTATCCAGGCCGACCGGGATCGAGGCGACATGGCCCTTCAGCATCGCAGGATCACGGCCCGGCAGGTTGGCATATTGCACCTCGACCACGATCACGCCGCGGGTAAATCCCTGGAACTGGCTGAAATCGGTGCCCGGCCGGCCGACATTGCCGTCCAGCGGCACCCAGTTCGGCCAGTCGATATAGCCGAACACGCCGGCCGCGCCGGGGCTGCCGGCCTCGACGATCTCGGCGTAGCGGATGGTGCCGTCCACCGGGCTGTGGAAATGGTGGTAGGTGTTGGGCATCAGCACGCAGGCCAGCCCGGTGGCGCCGGCGAACTTCGCCTTCAGGTCATCCGGCGCATCGCCGAGCAGCTCGTCCACCGACAGCGGGATGCCCTTCACGTCCAGCACCGTGTCGCGCTGCAGCGGGTTCTCCAGCAGCCGGCGCTCCACCGGCTGCGCATCCTTCACCACCACCTGCACCAGCGGGTTCATGATGCAGTCGGTCGGCGCCACGACGACATAGTCGCGGTCCGGCATGGTCACCGGCCGCGACGGATAGCCGGTCGCCGGGTCGCCCTTCAGGTTGCGGGCGAAGAAGGCGTTCCAGCTTTCATATTCGGCCGCCCTGGTGCGGCGGTAATCCTCGATCTCGATGCGCGGGTCGGCGACCCATTCCGCCACCTGCCCGGTCGATGCCGGGCTGTCCATGAAGGCCTTGTAGTCTTCCAGGAACATCTGCAGGAAGCTGGCGACGCTGGGCAGTTTCCGGGCCGGATTCACCGGGTCGATCCCCTGCACCAGCCGCTGCCCGGCCTTGTTGTGGTAGTAGAGCCAGGCGAAGTACTGGATGGAATCCAGCGCGTTGTCGCTGTCGCCGACGATCTGCGGCAGGGTCGTGCAGACCTGCGCGTAGAAGCTGCCGACCGCCTTTGCCAGGCCTTCCCCATCGCCGGCCGCCGCCCAGGGATTGGCCCCCGCCCCGCCATAGCTGTAGCCCGGCGGCAAGGGCTGCAGACCGTCATAGGCGGCCTGGAAGGCGGCCCGGGTCTGCGGCTCCGCCGCGTAGCGGTCCGCCAGATAGTCGAGCGAGCGCTGGCAGGGCGACGCCGCCGCCGCCGGTCCGTGAAGGCCAAACCCCGACACCAGGGCAATGAGTACGAGAAGACCTGACAGGTTCCGGCGCGTCATGATTTCCCTCCCCCGCTTCCGTCCGCGACAGGGTATGGGAGAACCGCCTTCGGACCAATCGAGAGCCAAGAAGGGGGGGGGGACCGCCCCGTCAGTCGACCCGGAACGGATCGAGCACCGGTACCGCGAAGACCTCGAAGTCCCGCACATTCCGTGTCACGACGGTCAGGTCGTGGACCATCGCGGTTGCGGCAATCATCGCATCCTCAAGAAGGCTGTCCGACCTGCCGTGCATCAGGCGGGCCCACAAGCGGAAGCACCGCGACTCCATCGGCAAGATGTTCCAGCTGCCGGCGACCTGGTCGAGCCAGGCGTCGATCTCCGCTGCCTTTGCGGCATCCTGTTCGCGTGCCCGTTCGATGCCCGCCTGGATCTCGCCGATGGTCACGGCCGACAGGTGAAGCGCGGTGTCCGGTATGCCCGTGATCCAGGCCACCACACCGCCATGCGGCTTCGGGCGCCGCAGTTCCGAAACGATATTGGTATCCAGAAGAAACATCGGGCGGTCAGGGTGCCCTGCGCCGCAATCGGCCGCGGCGCGGCACCGGAAGGTCGGTGCGGCCGGCATCGGACAGCAGAAGCGCTTTCAGGCCCGGTTGCGCGGCGGCCTGCAGCCGCCGCCATTCCTGCGCCGACACCAGAACCGCGGTCTCCGTCCCGCGTTTGGTGACGATCTGCGGTCCTTCGCTCAGGCAGGTCTCGAGAAACTCGCTGAACCTTGCCTTCGCATCCTGCACGGACCAGGATTCCGGTCGCGCCATCGCCGTCGCTCCAATGGACCATCACATGACTAGTCAGATAACTAGTCATGTGATGGTTGCAAGACAATCCCCTTCCGCGTCTACCGCGCCCGCTTCACCGCCTGGAACAGCATGTTATCGAAGGCGAAGCTGCCATCGGCCTTCAGCTCGAACCAGGCGGCGACCTCCTGCGGCATGGCGGCATGCAGGGCGCGGATGCCGGCCACGTTCTCCGCCGGCGTCGACATCCGCGCCACCCAGCTGTCGAAGTCGATCTGCATGCGGTTCTGGCGGGTCACCACGGTCGTCAGGCCGGCGGCGGCGATCATCTTTTCCCATTCCGCCCGGCTGTAGTCGCGGACATGGGACACGTCGCGCAGCAGCTCGATCGCCTGCAGGAAGGTGTCGGCCAGCGGCGTGCCGGGGGAGACGATGTCGATCAGGCAGAAGGTGCCGCCCGGCGCCAGCACCCGCGCCGCCTCCCGCACCCCGGCGGCGGCATCCTGCCAGTGATGGGCCGACAGCCGGCTGACCACCAGGTCGAAGCTGGCATCGTCGAACGGCAGGCGCTCCGCCCGCCCCTGCCGGGTGGTGACATTGGCCAGGCCGCGTTCCTTCGCGGCCGCCGCCACGACCGACAGCATTTCCGGCGACAGGTCGTAGGCGATGACGGACTCCGCATGCGGCGCCACGGTATAGGTGGCATGGCCGCCGCCGCAGCCCATGTCGAGCACCCGCGCCTGCGGCCAGGTCCGCGCCAGCTCCGCCAGCGCCTCCAGGTCCGGGCCCTTGGAATGGACCGCGCTGTTCAGATAGGCCTTCGCCTGCACGCCGAACTGGCTGCCGACGGTCGCCTCGTGACTCCTGTGCTCCGACATCTCCGTATTTCCCTGGTTCCGACCGGCCCTCGCCGGTCACGGGGATGATCTACGCGCAATCCGACACTGTTATAAGATCCAATTTTATCCTGGTATAGATTGCACCATGACTCCGACTGAGGATGCCGAACGCCGGCGCGCCCTGGGGGCCTTCGTGCGGGCCCAGCGGGAACGGCTGTCGCCGGAGGCGCTGGGCCTGCCGCCCGGCCCGCGCCGCCGCACCCCCGGCCTGCGGCGGGAGGAGCTGGCGCAGCTCTCCGGCCTCTCCACCACCTGGGTCACCTGGCTGGAACAGGGCCGCGAGATCTCGCTCTCGCGCGCGGCGCTGTCGCGGCTGTCGCGGGCCCTGCAGCTGGGGCGCGCGGAGCGCACCTACCTGTTCGAACTGGCGGCCCGCCGGGACCCGGAGCGGCAGGATGCCGAGGGCGCGCCCCTGCCCGCCGCCCTGCCCGCCTGCGTCGCGGCGATCGCCTGCCCGGCCTATATCCTGGATCCCTGCTGGACGGTGCTGCACTGGAACGAAGCAGCCGCGCACCTGTTCGCCGGCTGGCTCGACCGTGACGGGGCGGACGACATCCCCGGCGCAGGCGGGCGCAACATGCTGCGGTTCATCTTCCTGTCGCCGGTGGCCCGGCGCCTGATCCAGGACCATGACGCACGGGCCCGCCGGGTCGTGGCGGAGTTCCGCGCCGAGGCCACGCCGCGAATGACCGACCCGTCGATCCGCGCCCTGGTCGACGGCCTGCGCCGGGACAGCCCGGACTTCGCCCGGCTCTGGGCGGCGCAGGACGTGCAGGGCCGCGAAGGCGGCCTGCGCCGGTTCTGCCATCCGCGGGACGGCGCGCTCTGCTTCGAACAGGTGAGCTTCACCCTGGCGAGCCAGCCGGGCCTGAAACTGACCATGCTGCTGCCGCAGGCTGGCGGTGCCGCACCGGCGCCTGCGGCGCCCTGACTTCGGCATCGGCCTGCCGCCTGCGACCCGGCGTCCCTTGCGCTTCGCGGTCCCAGCGCCTAAACCGCCGGCCCAGCCGCCCGCCCCATCTGCAACCAATGCGGACCCGCCCGCCATGAGCGCCCTCGACGCCCTGGAGCATCAGAGCATCTACATCCTGCGGGAAGCCTTCCGGCATTTCTCACCGCTCGCCATGCTCTGGTCGATCGGCAAGGATTCCGGGGTGATGGTGCACTTGGCCCGCAAGGCCTTCTTCGGCCGCATGCCGTTCCCGGCCATGCACCTGGACACCGGCGCGGAGTTCCCGGAGGTCTATGCCTTCCGCGACCGCTACGCGAAGGAATGGGGGCTGGAGCTGATCGCCGATCCCTGCCCGCCGCTGGAGGGCATCGACCCGACCCTGCCGCCGGCCTCCCGCTTCGCCGCGCGCAAGACCGCCGGCCTGAAGGAGGCTGTCGGCCGCTACGGGCTGAAGGCGGTGATCGTGGGTATCCGCCGCGACGAGCAGGCGACCCGCGCCAAGGAGCGGGTGTTCAGCCCGCGGGTGGATTCCGGCGACTGGGACTATCGCGACCAGCCGGCGGAGTTCTGGGACCTCTATGCCGACCGGGCGCCCGACGGCGGCCATGTCCGGGTGCATCCGCTGCTGCACTGGACCGAACTGGATATCTGGCACTACACGAGGCGCGAGAGGATCCCGGTCGTCCCGCTCTATTTCGCGAACGAGGGGAAGCGCTTCCGCTCGCTGGGCGAGATCGGCATCACCAACCCGATCGACAGCGACGCCGCCGACCTCGATGCCATCATCGCCGAACTCGCCGCCACCCGCACCGAGGAGCGCGCCGGCCGGGCGATGGACCACGAGTCCGAGGATGCCTTCGAGCGGCTGCGCAATGCCGGCTATATGTGAGCCGCCCATGAATTCCGGACAATCCCCAGGCTCAAATCGGGCCGCCGCCCTGCCCACCCTGCGCCTGGTGGTCACCGGCCATGTCGACCATGGCAAATCCACTCTGATCGGCCGCCTGCTGCACGACACCGACGCCCTGCCCGAGGGCAAGGAGGAGGGCATCCGCGCCGCCTGCAAGCGCCGCGGCATGCCCTTCGAATACGGCTTCCTGCTGGACGCCCTGCAGGCGGAGCGCGACCAGGGCATCACCATCGACACCACGCAGATCTGGTTCCGCACCGCCGCGCGGACCGTGGTGATCATCGATGCGCCCGGTCATCGCGACTTCGTCCGCAACATGCTGACCGGCGCCGCCCAGGCGGATGCCGCGATCCTGGTGGTCGATGCAGAGGAAGGCGTGCGGGAACAGACCCGGCGGCATGGCGCCCTGCTTGCCCTGATCGGGGTGAAGCAGGTGGTCGTCGCGGTGAACAAGATGGACCGCACCGGCTACGACGCCGCGCGCTTCGCCGCGCTGTCCGCCGACATCCGCGCCTATCTGGCGAAGCTGGAACTGGCACCGGCGGCGATCGTGCCGATCGTGGCCCGCGACGGCGACAATATCGCTGCGCCATCGGCGAACATGCCCTGGCATGACGGCCCGACGGTGCTGCGCGCCATGGACTCGCTCCAGGTGGCGACGGACCCGGGCGAGACGCCTCTGCGCCTGCCGATCCAGGACATCTACAAGTTCGACGAGCGCCGCATCCTGGTCGGGCGGGTGGAAAGCGGCCGGCTCGCCGCGGGCGACATGCTGCTGTTCTCCCCCCACAACGTCACGGCGAAGGTGGCGAGGATCGAGGGCTGGCCGAGCCTGCCCGGGCAGAGCGCCGGGCCCGGCACCTGCGTTGGCTTCACCCTGGAGGACCAGGTCTTCGTCGAGCGCGGCAGCATTGCCAGCCACCTGCAGGCCCCGCCGAAGGAGAGCGACGTCTGCCGCGCCCGCATCCTGTGGCTCGACCGGAGGCCGCTGCAGGCCGGGCGCCGCCTGACCCTGCGGCTGACCACCGCGAGCCATGCCGTGACGGTGCAGTCGATCGACGGGGTGACCGACCTGGACAGCCTGGAACTGGCACCGGCGACCGAGGTGCCGCAGCTGGCGCTGGGCCATGTCACCCTGCGCAGCGCAAGGATGATGGCGCTGGACGACGATCCCGCCCTGGCGCGGACCGGGCGCTTCGCCCTGGTGGACGGCGACAGGATCCTGGCGGCTGGGCGCGCCTCCATGGCCGGCTATGCGGACCAGCGCGCCCTGGTCACCGTCAAGGGCTCGAACCTGATGGCGGTCGCGCACCGGGTGACCGGCGCGCAGCGCAAGGCCCGCAACGGCCACGAAGGCGCGGTGATCTGGCTGACCGGGCTGTCGGGTGCCGGCAAGTCCACCATCGCGATCGAGGCGGAAAGCCGGCTGTTCGCGCTGGGCTACCAGGTCTACGTGCTGGACGGCGACAATGTACGGGCCGGGCTGAACGCCAATCTGGGCTTCTCGCCGGAGGATCGTGCCGAGAACATCCGCCGGGTCGGCGAGGTGGCTGCCCTGATGGCCGATGCCGGCCTGGTGGTGGTGACGGCCTTCATATCGCCCTACCGGTCGGACCGCGACCGCGCCCGCAAGGCGGCCGGGGCAAGGTTCTGCGAAGTGCATATCTCCGCCGACCTGTCGGTCTGCGAGGGCCGCGACCCGAAGGGGCTCTATGCCCGCGCCCGCGCCGGCGAGATCAGGGACTTCACGGGGGTCGACGCGCCCTACGAGGCGCCGGAGGCGCCCGAACTGGTGCTGGACACCGGCCGCGAAACCGCCGATGCCTCGGTCGACCGCCTGGTCGGCTTCATCCGCGCCCGGGTCGGACCCGGCGGCGGCTGAGGGGGAAGGCAGAGGCAGCACCCGGGCCGCGACCTGCACCGGAAAGCCGGGCGGGCGACGGCGCCGGGGTGCCGCGCTCCGCTACAGGGCGACGGCCAGCAGGATCACCACGATCAGCGGCACGCCGAGCAGCCAGAGAAGCAGGTAAAGCATCGGGTTTCTCCTTGTCGCGGCTCAGAAGCGCCGGGCGATGAAGCGGAACACCGTCTGCTCGTCGCGATGCCGGCCACCGATGCCGGCGGCCACCCAGGCGGCGGCCCCTGCGATCAGCAGAGAGGCGGCAAGCACGAAGGCACCCAGTACGGTCGCGGTACGGGCGGTCCGCGCCGCTTCTTCCGCCCTTGCCTGCAGCTGCGTCCAGGTATCGGACAGGTCCGACATGCGGGCCTGGGCCTGCTCTTCGGTGAGGCCCAGTTCCTGCTGCAGGACGGTCGCCATGTAGCTGCGGTCGCTGTCGGAGATCCCGTCCGCCGCCGCCTGCCCCGATCCGGCCACGCCGGCCGAGCCTTCCAGCATCAGGCCGAATTCATCCTGCAGTGCACGGCGCTGCCCGGCATCGCCGCCGCCGCCGTCAACAGGCCGCAGCAGCTTGCTGATTGCCAGCTGGTAGCCGGGCTCGTCGATGGCACGCGTCGCCGCCTGCAGCGTTGTGCCGGCGCCTTCGGCGGCGCCGGAGGCCGCAGCGGCACCGGCGCGCGTGGCACTGTCGACGCCGGAGGCCAGGACAAGGGCCCCCAGGACGACACCCACCGCCCAGACCGTCAGGCCGTGGGCACCGTCGCGAAGGTCCGACTCATGTTCGGTCGCGTCGTAGGCACGGCGGCGCAGGCGGCCGGTGACATAGGCGCCCAGCATGAAGCTTGAAACGGTCACCCACAGCACCCACAGGGCCATGCCGATCAGCAGCCCGGTGCCGCCGATTCCGTCGCGCCCGAAGGGCGAGGTCACGGAAAGCCCGAGTGCCGCACCGAATGTGTGCAGCACGAACGACACCGCCGTCGCGATCACCGCGCCGGCAATGATTGCCGGCCAGTCCAGGTGCGCCGGCGGCGCACCTGCGGAAGTGGAGACCTCTGCCATCTCTTTCCCCTATCGAATTCGTTCGCCCTGCCGGCGGCGCGGTTCCGTTCAGGCCAGGCCAAGCAGGGACAGAATGGCGAGCACGACGACGACAAGTCCCACCAGGTAAATGATCCCGTGCATCTATCCCTCACACCTCATGGTTCAGATCTTCTGGAAACAGTCCGGCTCTGCCGAAGTTCCTGGCGCCGCTTCGGCAAAGCGGGTCCTGCGCTGCCTGCCCCCTGGCCCGGCCGACCCGGGCCGCAGCGCGGCGCCGCCGGCCGCGAACATCCTTCTTCCGGCTAGTGTCTGGTTTCGTGATGGCGAAACCGGTCCACCTGGGGGATCATCCTGTGTTCCGGAAGCCCCGCGCCCCCTGGCCGCCGTCGTATCGCGACGTGCGCGGTCCGGCGGTGCGGCAAACACGACCCGAGGCCAGACTTGTTCGACCCGGTGACGCTCGTCGTCGCGCTTGCCATCGCCCATATCGCCGGCACGGCTGCCCTGGTGGCCGTCTGGGCCGTGAACCCGCAGGTCCCGGGCATCGTCGCCTGGATCGTCGGGCGCGTGATGATCGGCATCAGCTTCGCCATGCTGCCGCTGCAGTTCGGCCTGCCGCGGATCCCGGTGGTGGTCGCCGCCGGCCTGCTGGCCGTCGCCGGGCTGATGGTGGCGACGGTGGGCTCCCGCCAGTTCATGGGCCGCCGGCCGTTCCCCAGCTGGCTGACCTGGGGGATGCCGCTGCTCTATGCGGCGATCCTCTGGACCCTGCTGGAGACCAGATCGGAGATCGCCCGCCAGGTCAGCATCACATCGGCCGGCATCTTCGTCGTCTGCGCCCTGAACGCGGTCTCGCTCTGGCCGGCCAGGGGCGACGCGGTCCGGGTATCGAGCCGGCTGATGGCCTGCATCTTCGGCTACAATGCCCTGTTCTTCCTGGTGCGCGCAGCGTTCGGCGCGATCCATCCCTCGCCGGAGACCCAGTCCGAAGCCAGCTGGGACATCACCATCACCCTGCTGAACGCCCTGATCATCTCGGTCATGGTCGCCACCACCTACACGGCGATGGTGACCGAGTACCTGCAGGCGGACCTGAAGCGCCAGGCGGAACTGGACCCGCTGACCGGGCTGCACAACAGGCGGTCCTTCGACACCCGAGCCGGCGAGGCGATCCGGCGCGCCCGGCGATTCGGCGGCAGCCTGGCGCTGCTCTATCTCGACCTCGACCAGTTCAAGGCGATCAACGACCGCTTCGGGCATCCGGCAGGCGACGAGGTGCTGCGGCAGCTGGCGGAAATCGTCACCGCCTCGCTGCGCGACAGCGACCTGTCCGCTCGCCTGGGGGGCGAGGAGTTCGCGATCCTGTTGCCGCGGGTCGATTGCCAGGCGGCCCTTGCCGTCGCGGAGCGGATCCGGCGCGGCATGCAGGACCTGCGCTTCGACGGCCATGATGAGCCGTTCCAGGTCACCGTCAGCATCGGCCTGGCAACCTTCGACCATTCCGGCGACGATCTGGACCGGCTGTCCCGCAGGGCCGACCAGGCGCTCTATCGTGCCAAGGAGGAGGGACGCAACCGGACGGTCATCGGCACGGGCTGAGCGCCGGCCGACTTTCCTGGAACGCAGCATCGCGGAACCTTGCCACCGTCACGCCGGTTGCATGCCGGAGTTGAAGGGACATGGCCCGGCGGGCCAAGGTCCCCCTTCAGCCCGGCACGAACGGCCCGGCGACCGCCGGCCGGCCAGATCTATGAGGGGAACCCCGGCGATGCGCATCAGGATCGGTTGCGAGATGAGCTACGACCTGCCTCAGGCGACGCCGATGATCGCCATGCTGAACGTGCACTATTCGCGCGTCAGCTTCCTGGAGGTTCCGGACCTGCTGCGGACCGACCCGCCGCTGCCGCTGGAAAGCTATCGCGACGGTTTCGGCAACTGGTGCAACCGGCTGGTCGCGCCGCCGGGACGCTTCACCCTGGGCACCGACGGCGTGATCCAGGACGACGGCCTGCCGGACCGCTGGGACCAGCGGGCAAGGCGGCACCCGGTCGAGGAACTGCCGCCGGACGTACTGATCTACCTGCTGGGCAGCCGCTATTGCGAGACCGACCTGCTGATGGCCGAAGCCTGGCGCCTGTTCGGACATTGCACCCCCGGCTGGCCGCTGGTGCAGGAGATCTGCGACTTCGTCCATCGCCACATCGCCTTCGGCTACGAACATTCGCGCGCCACCCGCACCGCCGCGGAGGCCTATGCCGAAGGCGTCGGCGTGTGCCGCGACTTCACCCACCTTGCCGTCACCTTCTGCCGCTGCCTGAACATCCCGACCCGCTACTGCACCGGCTATGTCACCGATATCGGCCTGCCGCCGCCCTATGCGCCGATGGATTTCGCGGCCTGGATGCAGGTCTACCTGGACGGCCGCTGGTGGACCTTCGATCCGCGCAACAACAGCCCGCGCATCGGCCGCATCCTGATCGCCCATGGCCGCGATGCGGCGGATGTCCCGCTGACCCATACCTTCGGCCCCAATACCCTGTCCGGCTTCCGCGTCTGGGCGGAGGAGGCGACCGCCTAGCAACGGTCACGGCCACGGCGGCAGTGGGCAATGCGGCCGACCCGCGCTATTGCTTTGTCGCCATGTCACAGATCCTCGATCGGCCCGCAGACCAGCCCGCGCCCAGAACCGGTGCAGATGCCGCCCCGGGCCTGCGGGTCTATGCGATCTTCCACCTGAACATCGCCTTCTCCTCGATCGCGGAGGAGGCGCGCCCCGCACTGGCCGAACGCGCCTATGGGCGGCTGCTGGACCTGGCGGAGGCAGCCCCCGGCCCGATCGGCATCGAGGCGACCGGCTATACCCTGGAGGAACTGGCACGGATCGCGCCGGACTGGATCGCGCGGCTGAAAGGCCTGGTGGCGGCCGGGCGGGTCACCCTGATCGGCTCCGGCTACGCCCAGGCGATCGGCCCGCTGATGCCGGCGGCGGTCAATGCCTGGAACCTGCGGCTGGGCCGGCAGGTCTATGCCGACCTGCTGGACGCCGCGCCGCGGCTTGCCCTGGTGAACGAGCAGACCTACGGCCCCGGCCTGCCGGCCCTCTATGCCGAGGCCGGCTACGAAGGCCTGGTGATGGAATGGGAGAACTGCTTCCGCGCCCATCCCGACTGGCCGCCGGCGCAGCGCTACGTCCCGCTGCGCGCCGCCGGCAGCGACGGCGCCAGCCTGCCGGTGGTCTGGAGCCACACGATCCCGTTCCAGAAGCTGCAGCGGATGGCGCATGGCGAGTTCGAGCCGCAGGAGTTCGCGACCTTCGTCGCCAGCCACCAGCCGCCGCCCGGCGGCGCGCGCCGGGCGCTCTGCCTCTACTGCAACGACGCCGAGGTGTTCGATTTCCGCCCCGGACGCTTCGAGGCCGAGCCGGCCCTGGCGGCGGAATCGGAATGGCAGCGCATCGCCGATGCCTTCGCCGCCGTCGGCGCGCTGGACGGCGTCGCCTTCACCGATCCGGCCGCGCTGCTGACCGAGGCGGCGGCCGGGCCGGCCCTGCGCCTGGAGTCGGCCTCCGTCCCGCTGCCGACGAAGAAGCAGGCGAAGTACACGATCCTGCGCTGGGCGGTCAGCGGCCGCTCCAGCTTCACCATCAACACCCGCTGTCAGCGCATCGCCGACCGCCTCGCCGCCGACCCTGCCGCCACCGCGGCGCAGTGGAAGGAACTCTGCTTCCTGTGGAGCAGCGACTTCCGCACCCATATCACCGCGGACCGCTGGTCGGCCTACAAGGCGCGGCTGGGCCGTTTCGAGGCGGCGCTCGGCCTGGCGCCGGATGCGCCGCCGGCGCCGGCACCGGCCGTGCCCGCGGCAGCGGCGGAATCGCGCCTGCTGACGGTGAAGACGGCGGGCCTGGGGATCGCGCTGAACCGCCGGCGGGGGCTCGCCGTCGAACGCTGCTGGCTGCCGGACGCGCCAGGCGACTGGCTGTTCGGCACGCTGCACCTGGATCATTTCGACGACATCCTGCTGGGCGCGGACTGGTACAGCGGCAATGTCGTGCAGCAGAGCCCCGGCGCGCACCAGGTCACCGACCTCAACCCCTGTGCCGCCACCGTCGACGAGAGCGATCCGGACGCGGTGCAGGTGGCCACCGTGATCGGCACCGCGCTGGGTCCGGTGGAGAAGCGCTACCGCATCCTGCGGCATGAACCGGAGCTGGCGCTGGACCTGGTCCTGCACTGGCCGGAGGTGCCCCGCGGCCTGCTGCGGCTGGGGTTCGTCACCCTGAACCCGGCCGCCTTCGACCGGCGGAGCCTGGCCTATGCCTGCCACAATGGCGGCCGGGTCGCCGACCGGCACGGCCTGTCGCAAGGCGAGGTCGAGCATGGGCGGCCGGTCTCCCTTCTGGTCTCCGCCGGCACCGCGCTCGGCGTGACCGAGGGCCGCTTCGAGATCGGCGATGACAGGCACAGGCTTTGCATTTCCTTCAACCGCGGTGCCGCCGCGCTGGTCGGACAGGTGACCTGCCGCAGCGTCGCCGAGACCTATTTCGCGCAGGTGGCCTTTTCCGCCGCCGAGGTGGACGATACCAGCCGGGCGGTGCAGGAGGACGAGCCGCGCCTTCCCCTGCCCTTCCGCATCGGCTTCCGCATCCGTCTGGAGCGCGGCCCTGCGAGCTGACGAGACGCGACGGACCCGCACGTGACAGCACCCGATAGCACCGCCTGGCAGACCCCGGATGGCCCCTGGTTCATCGCGGAAGTCTCCAGCAATCATGCCACCGACCTGGACCGCTGCCTGGCCTTCGTCGACCTGGCCGCCGATACCGGCTGCACGGCGGTCAAGTTCCAGCTGTTCAAGATCGACAAGCTGTTCGCGCCGGAGATCCTTGCGCAGAGCGAACGCCACCGCGCCCGCCGTGCCTGGGAACTGCCGGAGGCCTTCCTGCCCGACATCGCCGCCCGCGCCAGGGCGCGCGGCATCGCCTTCGCCTGCACCCCCTTCGACCTGGAGGCGGTGGCGGCGCTGCGCGACCATGTCGACTTCTACAAGATCGCCTCCTACGAACTGCTCTGGCTCGACCTGGTGCGGGCGGCGGCGGCCACCGGCAAGCCGGTGATCCTGTCGACCGGCATGGCGACGATGGCGGAATGCGAGGCCGCCGCGGCGGCGGCACGCGACGCCGGCTGCCGCGACCTGACGGTGCTGCACTGCATCTCCCACTATCCGGCCAGCGCGGCGGAGGCGAACCTGGCCGCCATCGGCACCCTGCGCGCGGCGCTGGGCTGCGCCATCGGCTGGTCGGACCACACCACGGATCCCGCAGTGATCCATCGCGCGGTCCATCGCTGGGGTGCCGGCGCGATCGAATGCCATGTCGACCTGGAAGGCGAAGGCGCGGAATTCGCTGCCGGCCATTGCTGGCTGCCCGACGACCTGCGCCGGGTGATCGCAGAGATCGGCCGCGGCGCGGGTGCCGACGGCGACGGGGCGAAGGGGCCGGTGCCTGCCGAGGCGGAAGAGCGCGAGTGGCGCGCCGACCCGGAGGACGGGCTGCGGCCGCTGAAATACCTGCGCACGACCTGGAAGGCCGCTTCGTGAGCGTGCAGGGCCGCAAGGTCGCCGCGATCATCCAGGCGCGGATGTCGTCCAGCCGCCTGCCGGGCAAGGTGCTGCGGCCGCTGGCCGGCATGCCAGTTCTGGAACATGTCGTGCGCCGCATGGCACGGGCGGAGACGGTGGATACGGTCGCGATCGCGACCTCCACCGACCCCAGCGACGATGCCCTGGAACGCTTTGCCGATGACCTGGGCATTCCCTGCATCCGGGGTCCGCTGGACAATGTCCTGATGCGCTACGTGATGGCGGCGGAGGCGCTGCAGCCCGACGTCGTGATCCGGGTCACCGGCGACGCGCCGCTGGTGGATCCCCGCCTGACCGACCTGATGGTGCGGGCAATGGTCGCCGCCGAGGCCGATTTCGTCGACCTGCAGACCGGTGGCCTGGTCAGCGACGAAGGCTATACCCCGATGAGCCGTCGGGCCCTGGACCGGCTGGCCGCGGAACATGGCGACCATCCAGCGGCCCGCGAGCATGTCAGCGGCTATCGCCGGGTGGATCCCGGCTTCGGCCGCACCCTGGACCTGCCGCTGGACGAGGATCGCGGCGTCGAAGGCGCCCGCCTGTCGGTCGATACGCCCGACGATCTCGCCTTCATGGAGGCGCTCTACGCGGCGCTCGACGTGCCGGCGCCGGAGGCGGAGATGACGGACGTGCTGGCGCTGCTGCGCCGCCGTCCCGACCTGCTGGCGATCAACGGCCATGTCCGGCAGAAGAGCGTCGACCATCGTGGCCTGTCGGTGCTGATCCGCTGCGACGGCGGCGCCGGCCTGGGGCTGGGCCATGTCCGCCGCTGCCTGGCGGTGGCGGAACGGCTGCGCGACGAGCAGGGCGCCGTCGTGCATGTCGCCGTCGTCCGCGATGCGGCGTCGGCCGCATTGTTCGCCGGACGCGACTTCCGGGTGCACCGACCCGCCGACGGCGGTGCCGACGGCATCACGGCCGGCGCCGAGGCAGCCTGGCTCCGCGACCTGGCCGCCAGCCATCGCCACCAGGCCATCCTGCTGGACGTGCGCACCGGACTGACCGCAACGCAGGTCGAAGGCCTGCGCGGGACCGGCCGGGTGGTGGCAGTGCTCGACGATCCGTCGCCGCGGCGCCTGGTCGCCGACCTGGCCTTCTATCCGCCACCGGCGCCGGAAGATGCGCCCGGCGCGCTGGACTGGAGCGGCTTCCGCGGCCGGTTGCAGGCCGGCTGGGACTGGATGCCGCTGGGCCGCAATTTCGCAGCCCCGCGGCCCGACCCAGGTCCGGCCTTCCGGTCCGGCCGGGTTCTGCTCAGCCTGGGCGGCGCCGACCCCGATGGAATCGCGCCCCGGGCTGCAGCAGTCCTGCGCGACCTGCCCGGCCTGGCCGGCCTGGAGCTGATCGCCGGACCCGCGGTGCCCTGGCTGGCCGAGGCCGCGGACCTGGAAGGCGGCCCCGTGATCGTCCGCCAGGACTGCGACAACCGGGCGCCGCCACTGGACCGGGCCGCCCTGGCAGTGATCGGCTTCGGCGTCACGGCCTACGAGGCGGCCGCGCGCGGCCGCGCCAGCGTCCTGCTGTGCCGCTCCGACGCGGACCTGGCGACGGCGGGACGCTTTGTCGAAGCGGGGATCGCCGCCCTCGTCGACCTGCGCCGGCGCG
>MDTD01071564.1_pt1 | contig 28843 bp, 27 predicted proteins | sample 811221 | NCBI WGS metagenome assembly MDTD01 (sample SAMN05326646, study PRJNA326480) | marine metagenome | isolation source: seawater | place: Pacific Ocean: South West | collected 2011 | reverse complement strand
TCTTGGTCATTTATTTCCTGATAGTTCGGTTTAAATCCGTAATCAACTACATTCTCAAACTGGGTATCTGGAGTTCGAAAAGTATCCACTGTTGTCCTTTCGTTATCTGACTATTAAAGAGAAATTTTCAGCAAATCATCGCCGATCTCAATTTTTCCTGAGAAGTTTTCAGCAGCTCTGTCACGCCACTGCTGCACTACTAACTCATGGAATTCATTTTCTGCTGGGGGAATTCCTGGCACGTAGTGAGTCAGAATTAACGTTTCCATCCCCGCTCTTTGAGCAGTTTCCGCCGCTTCTTCTACAGATGAGTGATAGTTCAGAATATCTTTAGCTCTTTGCAGCGGAAGGGTTTCAATAATGTCTTTTCTTATTGCTGTATGAACTAGCGCTTTCGCCCCGTTGCAAAGTTGATCTAGATCAGTACATGGGATCGTGTCCCCTGCGACGACAACAGAACTTTCTTGGTAGTCAAACCGGAAGGCGATTGTTGGGTCAACCGGTCGATGATCCGTGGGGGCTGTAGAAATACTCACCGTAGTCGATAAGCCCAATGATCCTTTAGTGATTTCTGTGACTTCCACCTGAGGAGGTTCATTAAGGTCATCATGGTGAGCGAGTCTGTACCCGATATCAAGATCTAGAAAGTGCAGGATTCTGGCTACGGTTTCCTTCGTCCCCTCAGGACCTACAATTCTCAGAGGCTTAGGATCATCCATATTGAGAGCCCAAGAGGATGTGATCACATCATTTAAATCTGTTATATGGTCGCTGTGAAGATGAGTTAGCAGTACTGCGGTGAGCATGGTTGGAGCGCATCCTGCCCCGGCAAGACGCATAAGCACTCCCCTCCCAGCATCAACTAAGTAGTTCTCATCGCCCGCCTGCACCAGCGTTGAAGGCCCAGCCCTGTGTGGGTCAGGTATCGGAGAACCTGTCCCTAGTAAAGTAACGTCGATCATTTTGGCTTCCTATTGTTTGGCGTTTTCTGCGCGTTGCTGAACCTCTTTAAGGTCTCGAGGTTCACGAGCGACTAGTTGTATTTCTAGCTCTTCTAATTTTCCACTGTATGGAAAAGAATCCTTGTATAGTTCCGATACTGGAGATCCGTGGTCAAATCCGATACTTGCGCCTACTGAGGAAATCATCCTCATATAAAGCGGGACTTCTATTGTCCCATTTGGTTCTTGATTGATGAAAAGCGCAATGGTTCCATTGTTTCCTAGCCTTCGGAACTCTGCTTTGAGTTCTACTTCACCGTTTGGAATCGTTGCTTCTGATTCAATGATTGAATGATCGTCAAATGCGTTGTAGTCAATTATCAGTCGGTCGTTGAGGACGAAGAAGGATATTCCAGAGTTCTCAGTTCCATAGGCAAAAAGTACGCCTCTTTCACCTGATTTGAAACTTACTTTTCCTGTGATATCAAAACTTCTTCCACCGATACTTGCTGCAGCTTGAGCGGGAATGGGTGACATAGGGGGCCTATAGACATATTTTCTATCTGGTGAGTGTGGTGATCGCTCACGAAACCGAGAGCCGAAGAGTTCTATCATTCTGTCGTCTAAAGGCATGACGCCATGTTTGTGCGCTTCATCCCACCATAACTGCTGCAGTTCCTTAAGTTTTGACTGGTTGGATTCTGCTAGGTCATTACACTCTGACCAATCTGAGGAAAGGTCGTATAGCTCCCATGGCTCCTCGTCGTAGTCGGTTCCTTGTATGTGTCGGGTTACTGCTTTCCAATCCTCCGCGATGATTGCTCGGCTTCCCGCCATTTCAAAATATTGGACTTTATTGTTTGATTCTGCTTCAGAGTTGTTTAAGAGATGCGCAAAGGAGTGGCCTGTTACTGGCAGCTGTTCAATGCCCTTATATGTATCAGGTGGAGTGATACCTAGTAGTTCATAAATGGTTGGCGCAATATCTGACACATTGGCGAATTGATTTCGTAACTGGCCATTTTGTGATTCTTCTATTCCTTCTGGCCAGTGGATTATCAGTGGCACATGCACTCCGCCCTCATGCGTATTTTGTTTATACCATTTAAATGGAGTGTTTCCGGCTTGTGCCCATCCCCAGGGGTAATTGGTGTGACTATGAGGGCCACCTATATCATCTATTCTTTCAACGGCTTCATCAGGTTTCTCTAAAATCCCATTGAAAAATTTCATTTCGTGCATGACGCCAAAGGGCCCGCCTTCTTGAGAGGCCCCGTTATCTGAAAGCAAAATTACGATTGTGTTATCCAACTGTCCAATGTCGCGTAAACCGTTGATGATTCTTCCGATCTGGTCATCGGTATGGTCAAGAAAGGCAGCGAATGCTTCCTGAAGTCTTGCCGCGAGCTTCTTTTGTGCATCTGGCAAGTCTTCCCAGGCATCTACACCAGGATTTCTTGGAGCTAGTTTGGTCCCTTCAGGAATAATTCCTAGTTTCAGCTGGTTTCGATGCCATTGGTCTCGGGTAATGTCCCAGCCTTCATCAAATTTACCTCGGTATTTTTCCAAATATTCTTGAGGTGCTTGATGGGGTGCATGTGTTGCCCCAAAAGGTACGTAAGCGAAGAAGGGTCTGTCGGGTCTGACTCCCTTTAAATCGCCTACCATAGCGAGAAAATTGTCAACGAGGTCTTCGGAAAGGTGATACCCATCGTCTGGTTTCGCTGGCGGGTCAATATGGTGATTATCCTTTGTGAGACTTGGATTGAATTGATCTGTTTCTCCTTCAAGAAAGCCATAAAATCGGTCGAACCCTCGCCCAAGGGGCCACTGAGAAAAGGGTCCCGCAGCGGAACAGTCTTCCATTGGCGCAAGATGCCACTTTCCTACGCAAAAGGTCGCATACCCGTATGTGTTTAGGATTTCCGATACCGTTGCAGCCTGATTTGTTATGTGCCCGAGCATGTTTGGAAATCCGGTTCGAAAGTTTGATACGGCTCTCATACCGACTGCATGTTGAGATCTTCCTGTGAGTAGTGATGCTCTAGTAGGCGAACATAGCGGGGTGACGTGAAAATTCGTAAACTGCAGTCCATGCGCAGCAAGAGCGTCTATGTTGCTTGTATCGATTGATGATCCGTAGCATCCAAGTTGAGAAAAACCTGTGTCATCTAACAGTATGATGACAATGTTAGGGGCATCTTCCCCTGGGTGATTTGGGATCTCAAACCATGGTTCTGAGTCTTTTATCGTCTTCCCTATGACCCCCTGAAAATTATTTTCTTGTTCAGGCGATTTCGACATCGCACCCCCTAGCTTTCCTGCTCATATTCTACAGCTCAAACTTTGCTTGGATCCAAGCAGAATAGAGTTAGCTCCCTACGGATGCGAGGTCACGAAGAGTGTGACTACAGTTGCAGACCTCATAGTCTGGGTATCTGCGTTGAAAAAAGTCAGAGATTATTTGGATTGCAGGACGGTCCAGTCCTGGCATCAAAATATCCGTTGTCGATCCACGCCGGAGATAGATACTTTCTGATGAGAAAAAACCAAGCATTCCACTTTCGATTGTCTCCTCTTCGCTTCTATTGCCGAGTAGGCTGATCCCATAAATCCGCATGTTCTTGCCTGCGTTTAGCCGATACCAGATGAATTCTAAGAATGAACTTAACGAATCTCGGATCAGGTTTACCTTCGAATCTGGAATAGATGTCCAAATCACAGGGATTTCCAAGATGGAGAAATTGTGTCGATATGCAAGGTCAAGGATTTCTGCATCTTGAGCAAACCCTTTCAATCTTGAAGATGAAAATAGTATTTTGGCAACTGGGCTTCTGTATGCTTTGAATCCGCATTGGGTATCTGAGATCTTATGCTTAGTGAGTAGCCGCAGAAAGAATGAGAATCCAATGGTTACGAATCTTCTTGCGCTAGTAGTTCCTTGAGTTTGTGATCCTTTAATAGATCGTGACCCCACGACAATGTGATGTTCCTGAAGCCCCGTTATTGCAGGTTCCATGGCAGATAGATCAGTTGCCATATCTGCATCCATTGTTATTACGACAGGAGAGCTAGCTACTGCTACCCCTATCCTGAGAGCATTACCCTTTCCCCTGTTCTTCTCGAGCGTGATTAATCTCCCTCTTGGAAATTGGTGCTCTATCTCTTGTTGGCATAGGTCGCTTGTTCTATCGCTACTCCCGTCATCGACGATGATGAGTTCAATGGCTTCTTCTGGGGTTTGTAAAGTAGCTAGTTTTTGAAGGAGTGGAAGTATTCTGTCTTCCTCGTTATAGGCAGGAATAATGATAGAGATTTTTGTTGTATTTTGGAAAAGGAAGCGGCAATCATCCACAGTTTCATCCTATTAGGAAACCGGAATTTCGATAGCAGTCAGAATGATATCTTGAGCTATTCCAAACGTGCCTGTAATTGTTTTTATTGAGGTTTCTTTGTTTATCGAGACAGTGAATGTTTGATTTTCGAGATGGAAAGCAACATGAGCATCTCGAAAGCCAAGCCATTCTTTGGTGACAGAATTCCAGGCTTTATATGTTGCTTCTTTAGCTGAAAAAAGTAACTTACCTGGATGTGAAATCTCTTTTCCTTTGCTATTTTGCACCCAATTGAATTCTTCAGTGTTGCTTATTCTTGATAAAACCTTGTGAGGTAATGGTTCATTCGGTTCGGCATCGAGACCTAGGGATAGGATCTTGGATTTGTGCGCTATAGCTGCAGCCGCATAGTTACTTGTATGGGTTATGGAGCCGACTAACCCGTCAGGCCAAACTGGTTCATTTTTGTCTCCGCTGAGTATCGGAGCAGAGTCGATACCTAGCGTTGCCATAGCTACATGAGCGCATTTTCGGCCGGTGACGAAATCCCATCGTCGTTTCTGCGAGACGCTTTTGAGAATTTTTTCCTCTTCAGGCCAAAGGTAAGATTCATCTAAGGAGGTGTCACGGATCTCGTGAGTAGCTGTTGCTGTTGAAAATAAAGAACTGAGTGTTTTCTGATATTGTGAATCGCAGCCCAGGTTTATAGGCATGAAGTTCCCTTTGGATTCATAACTAGTTTGAAGTTCGTTCGTTGAGAATTTGGTTGATGACTTTCCCATCTGCTTGTCCATGGGTTGTTTTCATGATTTCACCGACAAAAAACCCTTGCACTTTCTTTTCGCCGCCACAGAAGCGTTCCCATTCTTCAGGATGGCTAGCGATAAGTTGATCTACTAGATTCTCTATCTCATGTGTATCAACTGCCTTTAGGCCAGATTGCTCTGCTATTTCTTGGGGGGTGCCGCCTTGCTCTACAAGCTCTGCGAGTATTTTTTTTGCCTGTGTGCTCGTTAACTCAGCTTTTTCTTCCATCTGAATTAAGGACGCAAACGCTGTTGGAGAGAGTTCTCCGAATCCATCGGAAAGATTATTGGTTAGGTATTTGATAACTGTTTGTGGTGTTGCTCCAGCGTGTATCGTTTCTGAAGCGAAGTGATCGTGACCTCGCTCAACTATTAGAGCTACCTCAGTAATTTTCATTTCTGTTAAAGCTGCTAGCTCGATTCGTCGCTCGGAAGGGAAATTAGGAAGCTCTTCGTCGATTATCTTAATCATTTGAGAGTTTGGGCTGAGAGGAACGAGGTCGGGTTCTTGGAAGTAACGGTAATCTTCAGCATCTTCTTTGGATCGACCAGCGCGCGTTCTACCATCTCCCTCATCCCAGTGTCGTGTTTCTTGGGAAGGGCTCTCCCCATTCTCATATAGATCGATGTGGCGCTTGGCTTCATACTCTATGGCGCGTCCAAGCGAACGAAGCGAGTTGACGTTCTTTATTTCACACCTCGTTCGTAGTTCATCTTCACCTAGCTTCCGGACAGAGACGTTAGCGTCTACCCGAATCGAACCCTCTTCCATCTTTGCGTCAGAGACTTCTAGCGCAAGGAGAACACCTCGGAGTTCTTCGACATACTCTTTTGCTTGATCGATAGTTCGTATCTCTGGGTAGCTAACAATCTCAATTAAGGGAACTCCAGCCCGGTTGTAATCTACTAATGAATAGTCAGACCCTGAAATTCTTCCAGTGCTTCCGACGTGGACCGTTTTGCCTGTGTCTTCCTCGATATGTGCTCTTTCAATTCCGATCTTCACTCCACTGGGTAGCTCCAGATAGCCGTCCATGTTGGTTGGTTGATCGTATTGGGTAATTTGGTAGTCCTTTGGCATGTCTGGGTAGAAGTAATTCTTTCTCGCAAATATTGACCGACCGACTGAACAGTTAAGAGCCCTTCCAATCTGCATTGCATATATCACGGCTTTCTCATTCACTACGGGAAGGGAGCCAGGCAATCCAAGACAAACTGGGCAAACATTGGTGTTTGGCTCATCTCCAAATTGGTTGATACATCCACAGAAGAGCTTGGTTTTTGTTCCAAGTTCTACATGCACTTCCAGGCCGACGATCAGCTCCCAGCCATCCTTTAGGCTATTACTCATCGCTTTTTACGCTTTCGAGAGTTGAAGCTATTCGGTACATAAGTGCTTCTTGCATGGGTGGAACTAGGACTTGTACCCCTATCGGCATCCCATCGTTACCTGATGCAAAGGGAATAGAAATTGCAGGATGCCCTACGAGATTTGAAGGTATTGTGCATACGTCATTTACGTACATTGTCATAGGGTCAGATGTTCTCTCCCCTAATTTGAATGCAGTGCATGGCGACGTGGGAGAGATAAGTGCATCAAATTGTGAATACACTTCATCAAAATTTTGAGCTAGTAGTCGACGGACCTTTAAGGCTTTTCCGTAATAGGCGTCATAGTACCCTGCTGAAAGGGCATAAGTCCCAAGCATGATTCTTCTCTTAACTTCATTACCGAATCCGTCAGTTCGTGTGTTGACATTCATCTCAGCAAGAGTTTCTCCTTGTACTCGAAGCCCATATCGAACGCCATCGTAACGACTCAAATTACTTGAAGCTTCGGCAGGTGCTATGAGGTAATAGGCAGAGAGGCAATACAGAGAAGCTGGGATAGATACTTCTTCGATCAAGGCTCCATTTGCTGACAGCACTGATGCTGCTTCTCTGGTCTTTTCAATCACCTCAGGACTTATCCCTTCTACTCCGCCCATTAGCTCACTGATAATTCCGATTTTTAGACCTTCTACACCATGTTCCAAGCCATCAAGGAAGGAGGGAAATGGTTCAGAGATACTTGTTGAGTCTTTCGGGTCGTGACCTCCAATAACCTCGTGGACAATCGCCGCGTCTCTAACGTTGTTGGCGAATGGCCCTATCTGGTCAAGCGAACTAGCGAAGGCGAGAAGGCCATAACGAGAGACCCCTCCATATGTCGGTTTTACGCCAACAACGCCACAAAGTGATGCTGGTTGACGAATGGACCCTCCTGTGTCCGATCCAATTGAGATTGGAGCGAACCCTGCAGCTACAGCAGCTGCACTTCCTCCGCTTGATCCTCCTGGGACACAGGAAAGGTCGTGAGGGTTTCGTGTTGGGCCGAAGGCAGAATTTTCTGTGGAACTACCCATAGCGAACTCATCCATATTGGTTTTGCCAATTAGTGTGGCTCCTGCTGTGAAGAGTTTTTGGACGACTGTCGCATCATATGGTGGTTTCCAATTCTCTAGAATTCGCGAGCTAGCTGTTGTTGGTATCCCCTTGGTGCATAAGTTGTCTTTAACCGCAACTGGAACTCCTGCTAACGGCCCCAATGTTTCGCCTGCTGCTACTCGTTTGTCTGTTTCTCGTGCTGCAGTTCTAGCTTCGTCTTCAAGAACGGTATTAAAGGCATGAACTTCAGATTCATGTTGCTCTATTTGAGATAAGTATTTATCTAGGATTTCAACAGCTGACCATTCACCACTTTTCACTTTCTCAGCGATGCTTTCTGCTGTGACAAAGGAGTCGGGAGTTATGAGGCTCATGGCTGTTCCCCGAGTATCTGAGGAACTTGGAACCTTCCGTCCTCTGTAGCAGGCGCCTGATCTAGGACTTCTTCTCTGTCTAGCATTCCGCCCACTTCATCTTTGCGGGTCACATTTTCAAGTGGGAAAGGGTGAGACATCGGCTCTATTCCATCAAGTTGAAGAGCTTCGACGTCTTGTGCGTGTTCCAAAACTGCTCCTAGCTGTCTGGTGAAAACCCCGAGTTCCTCTTCGGTTAGTCGGAGGCGAGCGAGATGCGCGACGTGGGCAACTTCTTTTTCTGAGATAGGTTCAGTCATCATTCTTATTCTACAAGCGAAACGACTCAGGTATAAGCTTGTATTGTTAGGACAATCATTATTCTTCAGCTGGCGGGCCTAGCGAAACTCGAAGCTCAACGACAGTGTCTCGAAGTACAGTTGTTAGAGATTCAGGAGATACAGAGATAACCGACCCTTGAGAAATTGATTCGTCATACTGTTCGATTACTTGATATTGGAGGCCTTCGAGGGTGAGTTGAGTTTGAGCGTCTTCTAAAGCTATTCCAACTAGGTCCGGCGGGATTGTTCTTAAAGCAGGGCCAAGGCTAATGACTAGATCAACAGGAGTTCCTGTTGGGATTTGCTCCTCGCGAATTGATACGGAGATAACCACCCCTGCTGGATAATCCTCATTTAGCTCTTCAGTGACTTGCCCTAGAGAAAGTTCGGCTCCGAGAAGGAGTGCTTCCGCATCACTTAGTTTGATCCCTATAAGGTTTTTAGGCACTGGTCGAAGTTCAGGTCCTTGAGAAACGAAGTACGTTAATTCTCCTCCCTCTTCGAGTAATTGACCTGCTTCAGGGGCAGTTCGAAGAATAGTGCCAGGAAGAGTTCCGTCGAGACGATCCAGCGCTTCTAGAAGATTCCAATAGTCTCCGACAGTTTCATTAAACTCTTGAACACTCATTCCTGTGACTTCTGGGATAACTCGTGACGTTATTTCGGTGTTCTCTCGCGACGCAAAATATATGGTTCCTATTGTCGCTAGAACTATTGCGAACATTAGTATCAGCCATATCCATCGATTTATACGCCTTCGAATTTTTTTCAAAAGACGTAAAATTTTTCCATCGTTGTCAGGTGTTTTTGCAAGATCAATAAGAATCGGGTCGTCGCGCAAGGAAATAGGTTTTTCAAGCCCTAATCCCGTTGATACAGGGAGTGGATCAGGCCTGCTCTGGCTAGATGCCGCATTTGTCAAAAGCTGAAGAAATTCTCCTGCGTTGGGCCGTTCATTAAGGTCTTCTGATGAAGCTTGTTTTAAGGGGGGGGCTAAGCTGCCGAATAATTCCAGATTTGACTCAATTCGATCGCTCAGTGGTTCGACATCGCCGACATCATGAAGTTGCTCAGATGATTGATTGCCGGCCACGCTTTCATAAAGAAGACAAGATAGAGAATAAACATCGCTTCTCTGATCAATTCGGCGGCCTTTAATTTGTTCTGGAGAAAGGTAGTGTTGGTCTCCAGGAGTTTCGGTATTAGCTGAAGAGAAACTTGCAAGAGTTTTCGATATTCCGAAACCTGCTATGCGAATATTTGATTCAAAGTCAAACAAGATATTCGTTGGCTTAAGGGAAAGATGCGTAACGCCTCGTTTGTGTGCGTATTCCAGCCCTTTAGCGATTTCAATTCCTATAAGTAAAGCCTGAGAGGAGCTGAGGTTCCCAGCAGTGTCAACTAGATTGCGTAAATTACCTCCGGACAAGTATTCAGTCACAACGTACGGGAGTTCTTGCTCACCCCAGTCATATATTGGTATGAGGTTTGGGTGATTTAAATTGGTAGCTTTTTGCGCTTCTGAACGAAATTCTTCGAGGAATGATGGGTCGTCGACGTGGGTTCTGCGAAGAACTCGGACGGCTACCTGTCTTCTTAGCCGAATGTCGTCAGCCAAATAGACTTGGCTGCCTGAGCCAGTGCCTAGCGGGGCAATGAGGCGGTAACGGCTATCAATAACAATTCCGGAGTCTGTTGGATGTGAATCTGCCACTGTCAAAGCGTATTCATAGTCTGCCGAATTTGCATCTAAGTTTAGAAATCGTATTAAAATTTGACTCTGTAGGGCACAATGTGAGTATGGAAACGCAGGATCTAAGTTCTAAACGTTCAGGAACTAAATTTAAACGAATCGTAGGACCGGCCTTGATTACTCTTGGCGTTGTTTTGGTAATTTTTGCTTTAATTATTTCTACTCAAGGGTCTGAGGACATCCGCATCGAGGGAAATCCAGCGATCGAAGCTTTAATCCCTGAGGAGGATTCAGAAGTTTTGAGACAGGCTGCTGTGGGTATAGATCTTGCCCCAGGCTATGACGCCGAACTAACAATTAATGACATTCCGATTCCGCGTGATCAGATAAACGTACTTCGAAGTGAAGATGACCCACGTGAGAGCGCTGGCACAGGTGGTTCTTTCGGTTCGACTCTGAATCGTTTTGTTTTTCAACCACTTGATGGGAGGGCCGTACCAGAGCTGTTGGGCGGACGCAATTGTGTCGTTGCTGAATACTGGCTCTTGTCCGATCCTTCCGCACGAAAACGAATTAAATGGTGCTTCACAGCACTCTGAACTGGTCTTACCCTACTAAGGTTTCTAACTCTAAAAGGGCTTCGGTTGGATTCTCCCCAACTAGGATCCCGCGGATCCCAATGGAATTTGCTACTCGGATGTGCTCTTCGTAATCATCTAGAAAAACAGTTGTGCTCGGGGAGGCATTCACGAGTTCTAATGCGAGCTTGAAGATAGATGGATCCGGTTTACGGACCCCTACTTGGCTGCTATCTATGATGCCGTCAAATAGGTTTTCGGGGACCATGGACTTCCAGATGCTCTGGAACTCGCGAAAATTGTTAGAAACAATTACTTGACTTATTCCTTTGGCTTTTAGTCTTCGGACTCCTTCGTACATTTTGTTGCTATGTTCAGGGCGGCCACTTATTGATTTAAAGAACTTTTCAATATCGAATCCCTTGATTCCTGCGTTTTCTACTTTGAGGAGAATACCTTTAGCAGCTTCTTCCATTGTGATCTCTCCGCGTTCTAGCTTGTGCCATGGGTGTTCCCCGTTCGGAAGTCCATAGCCCAGAACAAGTTCGGTTATGGCTTCTACTGTTAGGCCTAAGCTCGCTACGTATTCGTTCTTTCCGTAAAAAGGAGAGCCGGTAAAGATACCACCAAAATCCCAGAGTATTGTCTTAATTTGAATGGGGGATTTTGATTCATAGCTCAATTTGGGATTTCTCCTGTTTTAAGTAGTTCCTTAAATGCGTTTTCATCGATCACTGGAACGCCCAGCTCCTCTGCTTTAGTTATTTTGGATCCACCTGGATTAGCCCCAACGACTAGAGCATCGGTTTTTTTTGAGACGCTTCCTGGGGACTTCCCTCCTCTATTTTTGATTGCTGCTGAGGCTTCGTCTCGGTTGTAGTTTTCGAGTGTTCCAGTTACGACCACTGACTTACCGATGAGAGTTTGTGATATTTCAATTTTTTCTGGGCCTTGGAAGTTAACGCCTGCAGATTCTAGTTTTTCAAGCACTTTTATGGTGTTTGGGGATCTGAAAAATTGGTGCACGCTGGTAGCGATAATTGGACCTAAACCTTCGACAGATTGCAATTCTTCGAGGCTAGTTTCTTTAAGTTTATCCATCGATGCAAATGTGGATGCAAGTAAATCGGCGTTGGTTCTTCCGACATGAGGAATGGAAAGTCCGAAAATTAGATTTCCCAATGATCGAGATTTCGATTCTTCAATTGCCTTTTGCAAATTAGTAACTGAGAGGTCTCCGAATCCTTCGAATGATCTGACTACCTGAAAGTCAATGCTGTATATGTCACCGACGTCTTGAACCAAACCTTCTGAAACGAATAGATCGATGCTCTGCTCCCCCATATGTTCTATATCCATCGCCGTTCTTTGGGAGAAGTGCTCAATCCGGCCGCGAACTTGCCTAGGGCAACTGTAGTTATTGCATCGGTGGCGAGCTTCGCCTGAGGGTCGCTCAAGTTTTGAACCACAAGATGGACAGTTTTTGGGAAACTCCCAGCTAGGTAAGTTGTCTGGGCGCTCAGAGAGAACAGGTCTAACCACTTCAGGAATAACCTCTCCGGCGCGACGGACAATCACCTTATCTCCAGGGCGAACATCTTTTTCTTTTATTTGATCCTCGTTATGAAGCGTCGCTGTTGACACTGTTACTCCGCCAACAAATACTGGTTCAAGTCTTGCAAATGGAGTCGCTGATCCGGCGGCGCCTATAGAGACCTCTATATCTAAGAGAGTAGTTACCTGTTCCTCCGCTGGAAGCTTATACGCAATTGCCCACCTAGGAGCTTTCGCTGTACTCCCTAACTCTTGCTGCAGAGGTAATGAATCTACTTTTATAACGATCCCATCAAATTCGTAATCTAGTGAATCTCTCGCTTCTTGAAATTCTTGAATATATGCAAGAGCGCCCGCTATGTCTTTTACTAATTTCGCATTTTCATTTACAGGGAGCTCCAAGGATGACAGAAACTCCAGTGTTTCAAAGTGCGAAGCAAGGTCTGGGCCTTCATCAACTTCACCTAGCTGGTATGCCCAGAAAGAAAGGTTCCGAGTCGCAGCGATACTTGAGTCTTTTTGACGCAAAGATCCTGCTGCGGCATTTCGAGGGTTTACGTACTCTTTACCATCATTTTTTTTTGCTTCTCTGTTAAGTTTTTGAAATTCGCTGCGTCGAAGGTATACCTCGCCCCGAACTTCAAGTATGGGTGGCGCACCCCGAATCACATGCGGAAGGTCAGAAATTGTCAGAACGTTATGAGTGACATCTTCTCCGACGACCCCATCTCCACGTGTTGCAGCCTGCACTAGCCGTCCCTGCTCATATCGAACTGAGATGGCAAGTCCATCAAATTTAAGTTCGCATACTAAATCACCAATGTTCATGCTTGGTGACAATTTTCTTTCAAGCTTTGTTTTCCATTGGTGCAGTGCTTCGACCTCGAAGGCATTGTCAAGCGACATCATGGGAACTCTGTGGGTTACTGGAGAGAAAATCTTGGAAGGCGATCCACCAATATTCTGAGTGGGTGAATCCGGGGTACGCAGATGAGGGTACTGGTCTTCCAAACCAACCAATTCTCTCATCAACATGTCCCATTCGGCGTCCGAAATTGTTGGACTGTCATTGTCGTAATACGCGATGTTGTGAGCTTTAATTAAAGCTCGGAGCTCTTCGGCACGTTTTTCTAGTTCTATAGTCATGAGCTCCCCGAAGGTAAGTCTGCTATTCGATTGGCATAACCTGCCGTGTGGCTGCAAACATCAGTATGTGACGAAGGACTACCGTATATGGGCTTTAAGGGTGGCATGGTTAGCTCTTCCATTTACTGCTGGGAATATGTTTGATAATGCACTGAGCGCCTCAACTCGTTCCGTCCAAATCACAGCGACCATAGGGCTGTGGTTTTTGTGGGCTTTAGGTCTTCTTATGTCTCTTGTTCCTCTGTCTAGTTTACTCACTCCCTTTCGTGTCTTGGCGGCTATGAACGTCGTCATTGTTATTTGGGGGGCGATTGAGTCACCAGCATCTCTGCTAGGCATTGTCACGTTATGCCTCAGTGGATGTTTTTTTGTTTTAGCATTTACTCCCCAAGTTGGATTTTGGCATGTTAACGGATCGTCGTATGGTGATGAAGTGCGTATCCCATTAAAGCCGCCGGGTGCAATGCTTTTAGGGCCAATACCTATATCGTCATCCGGCATTGTCGTAACGCTTATTAGTACACCTATTCTTCTTGCTGATAAACAGTGGCTTGCTGGGTGCCTGATTGCGGGGTTTGGGGGGGTTTGTAGTTTCGTAGCTTTTCGTTCCCTACATGCGTTGTCGCAAAGGTGGTTAGTATTCGTTCCGGCTGGGGTTGTGATTCATGATCCACTGCTTCTTGGCGATCCGTTTCTTGTTAAGAGAAATGGAATTAGGTCTATCCACTTGGCTCTTGTCGGTTCGGGTGCTGAAGATCTAACTATGAGCAGTCTTGGCCACGCAATAGAGGTAGAGCTAAATCAGGAGGCTGAGATTGCTGTCCGTAAAGGGCCAAAAGCTGAACCCGTACTATTGAATGTATTATCGTTTACAGTTTCTGCTTCGCTACTAAGCAGCGTTTTTTCAGAAGCGCAACGTCGATCCATTCCTACAGCATAAATCAAGGAAAGACTTACTCGGCTATTGCTGAACCTACAACTACGTCACCGTCATAGAAAACCAATGACTGGCCAGGAGCCACTTTCATGTGAGGTTTAGCCCATTCAACGGTCGAGGTAACGATAGCGGAAGCGGTTCGTCCATGAGCACTAGTCTGAACTTCTACGGGGGTAGGGTACGTTGCATCTGTCCAGGTCAAATCTTTAATCTCTGTGGTGGAGGAGTAAAGGTCTGATTTCTCCCCGACTGTAACAGTAGCTTTTTCTGCATCTATCTCTACAGCGTATTTGGGGGCTCCTTGACCGGATAACCCTAACCCTTTTCTTTGACCGATGGTAACCATTTCTATAGATTCCACCTCACCGACTGTTCGCTGGTTTTTGTCTAGAACCTTCGCTGGTGTTAGTTCTATGCGTTGCTCAAGAAACTTTTTTCGTGACCCCTTTACGTTGCTGATAAAACAAACATCCTGGCTATCAGGTTTATCAGCAACGCGAAGATTAAGCGATGACGCTATTTTTCGAACTTCTGTTTTTGTCATCTCACCCAGTGGAAGTTTGAGCTGTCGCAATTGTGATTGACTTAACATATGAAGCACATATGACTGGTCCTTTGAAAAGTCAGCCCCACGGGCGATACGAAGTCCATTATTGTGCTCGACAATTCTTGCGTGATGGCCGGTAGCAATGAGGTCGAAACCTAAAGCACGCGCTCTTCGAATAAGTTTGTCGAATTTGAGGTGGCGGTTGCATTCTATGCATGGATTAGGTGTAAGACCTTTAGCATGTGAGCGCACGTATGGGGCTACTACGTTATGCTCGAACTCGTCACCAAAATTGAATACATGATGCTCTATTCCCAAAGAGTCTGCAACGCGGCGAGCATCAGTCACATCAGAAACCGAACAACATCCTGTATCCGAAGGGCCGCCCCAAAGTTTCAAAGTGACGCCTGTAACTTCGAAACCTTCATTCTGCAATAAGCCGGCGGCAACTGAGGAGTCAACTCCTCCAGACATCGCAACTAGGATTTTTTGCTTCGCTTTCATGATCCGGTCTTTCTTAAACTTTCTATGAACTTGGGAACAACCTTCATAGCTATATCTACATCTTCCCATGTAGTTGAGTGTCCGAGCGACAGCCTTAAAGACCCTCCTGCTAGGTTCCGTGAGTATCCCATAGCAGCCAGCACATGCGAAGGGTCTTGTGCACCGCTGGAACAAGATGATGCGGCGGATGCCAAAATGTTTTTCTGCTCAAGCATGAATAGCAATGCTTCGCTTTCAATCCCTTCAAAGCAAAAGTGGCAGGAACCGGCAATTTTATGTGACCGATCCGCATTTCCGTTGTGTACCTGAACTCCTGTTTCATAACTCTGAGGTATCTTTTGAAGACTATCGGCAAGCTCATCTCTCATTTTCGCTACTCGTTCCACTGTCACCTTACGGTTCTTTACAGTGACGTCTGCTGCTGCAGCCATGGCTACAATTGCTGCGGTATTTTGTGTCCCGCTTCGTATTCCTAGCTCCTGGCCACCTCCGAGCTGCATGGGAGAAATCTTAATTCCATTTCGAACGACAAGCGCGCCTACCCCCTTTGGGGACCCGAACTTGTGGCCGGCGATACTAATTAGATCTGCCGATTGAGTCAGAGATGCTACATCTAGCCATGGAAAGGCTTGAACAGCATCAGTATGAATGAGTGCCTTGGGCGCTTTACTCCTGACGATTTCTGCCACTGTTTCTAGATTTTGAATTATGCCGGTTTCACCATTCACTAGCCCAACAGAAACTAGAGCTACGTTTTCATCAAGAAGGTGGGTGAGGTGGTCTAGGTCAAGTAGGCCGTTATCGTCCACTTGTATAAATTGTCCTCCTAATTGCTCTACCGGTGCTATCACTGCATGGTGATCAGTTGCCGAGGCAAGGATGGTTCCGTCCCGTGACCCTTGGGTACCAAATATGGCAAGATTATCCGCTTCAGTTCCTCCCGCTGTGAAGATGACTTCTTTCGGATCGCAGCCTAAACCATGGGATAGAGTGTCGCGCGCGTCGTCAATGAGCCGCCTAGCTTCTCTTGCCATTTTGTGCGCACCAGATGGATTCCCGTAACAGTCACTTAATACAGTGGTCATGGCATCTATTGCTTCTGGACGTATTGGGGTAGAAGCGGCGTTATCAAGATAAATTATCTTCTCATTCACATATCAAGGATACTCCGATAGGGCAATGGTCGAAAACAAGAATTATGATGGGACGGTGCCTAACATCTCTGTAGAAACAATTATTGAAGCTTCCCTTGAAGAGGTGTGGGAATCTGTAGAAGACATTCAAAGCCATGTGAACTGGATGGATGATGCTGTTTCAATACATTTTATTGGGAGTAGACAGCAAGGAGTTGGTACGATTTTCGATTGCGAAACCAAAATTGGGCCTTTCAAATTAACCGACCGGATGGAAATCACTGATTGGGTCGAGAGAGAGACTATAGGAGTGTCTCACAAGGGGCTTGTAAGTGGAAGTGGCCGATTTACCCTGCTGCAGTTGAGCCCTACAAGGACAATGTTTACTTGGGAGGAGTCTCTGGTTTTCCCATTTTGGATGGGTGGGCCTTTTAGAAACCCTATAGGGAAAAAGATCCTTGAGTTTGTATGGAAACAGAACTTAAAAAACCTGAAAGGGCTAATTGAAGGCGACAATTCTTCGCCTAGCCTTTCTTAAAAATTATTGTTGTTTGCGCTTTGCGAGAGTTCGGAAATGCAGAATAAGACAAACAATCATTACGAGAATAAATATCTGCGCCATACCCTACTTTATCAATAAATAAGGGTCTGCTCATTTCGTGTTCAGGAAATAGCTAAAGTCCCTAGATAGCAAGCTCCAGAGAGGAGAATTATCACTGTTTCCGGAAGGTACTTTGGCATCTGCACTCTTTTAGGTAAGTCAAATACCATCCACCCGATAATGAGTCCTGCAGCGAAACCACCGAGATGACCACCGACAGATATAGATGAGACCGTAAAGGTCAAAACGAAATTGAGTAGCAAGATCATTCCTAATCCACTTCTCCAAATGGAGTACCCGCTCGAGCGCTGTGCAACAGTCGCAAGACCTAAGAGGCCAAATATTGCCCCGCTTGCTCCTACGGTAAGACTGTTGGGACTCCAAAGCATAGCTCCGAATGAGCCAGTTATTACTGCTGAAAAGTAGAAAAGGGAAAACCGAAAACGGCCTAGTGTCCGTTCGAACGAAGGACCTAGAAGCCACAAGGCGTACATGTTAAACGCTAAGTGAACAAACCCATAGTGCAGGAATCCAGATGTTATTACTCGATACCAATCTGGGAATCCAGAGAATAGCCCTCCACGGATGATTAGTCCTTCAGAACTAATTTGTCCCTGAATTCCATCGCCCATCCCAGCTCCAACGACAAAAAGAATGACGTTCATAACGATAAGGCTTTTAACTACTAGGGGATCGAAAGAAAATGGGTTTCGTTCCACTCTGTTAGGTCGCCTTGCATTACCTACACACTCTGGACAATGAAAGCCTACAGATGCAGTGATCATACAATCAGGACAGATGTTCCTGTCACATCGTTGACACCGGACACCACCTTGTCTGTCAGTGTGACGATAACAGGTAGCGCCCGCAGGCATTTGGCTCTTGGATGTCATAGCACCCCCAATGCTAGGAACGTCTTTGCTGTTTGAGACTCTTCCATGCAACAATCTTTCTGAATTTCTAGCGTAGAAACCTCACTAGAAATTTGATTTGTGGAAGGCGAGCATGTCATCTCGAAATATTTTCTGGTGCTCTTGTGTCCCACCGATACTCGCCCCGCGCCTCCCATGGCCTGCTTCCACAGCTTTCAGAAAGTAGGTTCTATCTGTCGTTATCGCTGAACTTGAGCCACTGTATGGGTCAATCATTGCACCATCTGGGCCTAGGAAGATTGTCGGAGCATTTGGTGAGACGCTTGCTTCAGGAATCATATGAACCTCCTCTTCCTTGTCGAAACTGTGGGCAGCACTCGTTACGATTCGCACTGACGCGTCACCGCCGCATAGGTTAATCGACTGGATCTGTGATTGGATTTGCTGAACTGATACCCATTCGTCAAGTTCGCCGACGATTGCTCGGATAGTCGTTTCTCCGACGTCTGGTGTTACGAATTGATGCCCACACCACGGGTATACCGCATACACACTTTTAAATACATATTCAGATCCAATTATTGGTTCAGCAAATGCTCTTACTGCCGCTGTTAGTACGGCCGAGCCGCCTCGACTATGTCCTTGGGCCGAAATTCGATTGGAGTCAATTTTCGAGAACTGGCTTATGGTTCGTAAGGCAGCAAGAACGTCAAAAGCGCTAGCAGCAAAAGAATACTGGGTCTGATTAGCCACCGTAGAATCAACTCCCCGATTAGCAAATGGATCTAGAACAAATACGGCAATTCGTTCGTTAAGCAGGCTCTCCGCATGTGCCAGATGATTATCACTAACCCCGAGGCTTCCGGGGACAATAATCACAACTGGTAGAGGCTGCGAGCTTTTAGGGAGGAAAAGTTTTCCATCTATCAGAATCTCTTCGCATTCAGAGCGCTTTGATATCGCCTGAACGTAGTTCTGTGGGTTGGCTGAAACGAACTCTATTCGTTCTCCAACTACACCAGAAAGTTCAAAGCGCTCCATGTGAAAGTTTTCACTATTTCCCATTCTGACATACTAGCTACCGTCTAGATCTCCAAATGTTAATAAGGCTATTTTGCTTCAGGCCCAGTACTATTTTGGAATGCTTAGATTTCCTATTATTGGCCATCAGGGGGGATGGGATGAGATCCTTATGGTCGTAGCACCAATTGCAATCATCTGGGCTGTTCTAGCAGTAGCAAATAAACGAGCAAAGAAACGTAATGAAAGTCTCGAGGAGACTACTTAGTTAGCTCTATCTATATCAGCTCCTAGGCTTTTAAGCTTTCCGACAAGATCTTCATAGCCTCTATCTATATGGTGAGGGTCCCTTATCTCTGTTTCTCCCTCAGCTTTTAGAGCTGCAGTAACAAGGGCAGCCCCTGCCCGAATATCGTGTGCCCGCACCGGAGCACCTGAAAGTTTAGGAACCCCGCGTATAACCGCATGATGGCCTTCAGTACGAATTTCCGCCCCCATTCTTATAAGTTCATCAACATAACGGAAGCGTCCACTAAATAGGTTCTCCGTTACGATTCCAACACCATCTGCTACAGACAACATCGCTACAAGAAACGGTTTGTAATCAGTTGCTAGCCCGGGGTACGGAAGAGTCGCAAGGTCAACAGACTGTAGGCCTTTGCTCGCCATAGCCCAGAGGCCAGTTGAATCTGATGAAATACGCATGCCCATTTCACCAAGTTTCTGGCACAACATATCCATGTGATCTGCTCGAGCGCCGAGAAGATTTATTTCTCCACCGGCAATTCCTACTGCTGAGAGATATGTTGCTACTTCGATTCGGTCAGGAATAACAGTGTGTTCCACCGCAACTAAATTATCTACTCCTTGGATGGTGACTGTTGACGAACCTGCGCCCAGCACCTTTGCTCCCATTCTATTTAAGAAAGCTGCGAGGTCTGCGATTTCAGGTTCTCTTGCAGCATTCTCAATAATTGTTTCTCCTTGGGCGCGAACTGCTGCCATCATAATATTTTCTGTAGCCCCAACACTTGGAAAATCTAAGACGACTCGAGAGCCAGTTAATCTCTCAGCTTCTGCTTCTATATATCCATGTTCAGAGGAGAAACGAACCCCAAGAGCTTCAAGCCCCTTAAGGTGCATATCGATAGGTCGCGGGCCAAAATCGTCACCGCCAGGTAAAGCTACTCTTGCCTTTCCATAGGTTGAGACTAATGGGCCTAAAACAACTATCGATGCCCTCATCTTCTCTACTTGTTCATATGGAGCCTCAGGTGTGATATCCCCTGGATTCACTATTTCAATTTGATTTGTTTCTAAATTCCGAACTGTTAGCCCCATAGAGCGGAGAAGCTCAGCCATAGATTGGACATCGGTAATATCTGGGACTTCTTTAAGGAGATAAGTCCCTTGCGCGAGAGTACATGCTGCCATGAGTTTCAAGGCAGAATTCTTTGCTCCGTTGATTTTTACATCTCCGGACAACGGGCCACTCGGCCTAACGAGGATGCGGTCCACATTTCAATTATGCTCGGAGGGAACCAATAGTCCCTACTTTATGGCAATCTTTATTATATTTTCAGCCTTAAGACACCAACATGCCCAATTTTCAACATTCTCGTTTCCTTGAGCAAGATGCAGTAAATCAGCTCCTCATTCCGCGAAATGATGCCCTTTTACGCGAAATATCTATTGATGATTCAACTTTCTCGTTATCGGAAGGCCCCTTTAGCTACTACGAGCGCTCAGTTGAGGTTACTCCCTCCCCTTCTGGAGTCTACGTCACTGAGACTTTCACCTACAAAATAGCTTCTCCTTTCTGGCGTCTTCTTTTAGGGATGCCGGTTAGAAGATATTTAAAAAGGAGCGGGGGTTCCAATAAGAAGTTATGGTGGGCGCCTCCTGAAATATTTGATAGTCAAACAACAAAAACCCTAAGTTTGCTTTGCATAGCCGCTGTCATAACCGGTTATCTAGGTGCCCTACTCGGCCAAACAGCTACGTTCGCTGCAGAGGAATTCGGTGCAAGCGATAGAGCTCAGGGTGTTCTGCTAGCAATGGTACGAATAGGGACATTAATTACAGTTGTCGTTGCTGGGCTTGCAGATAAGCACGGGAGAAAACGACTATTGATCTTCTCGCTTTGGAGTGGCTGTGCCATCACTTTATTAAGTGCAGCTTCCCCAAACATAGTGATACTGGGCATTTCACAAGCTATGGCTAGAGGATTTGCTACGGCAATTAGTATCTTGATTGGAATCATGGCAGCTGAAGCTGCGCCAAAAGGAAGCCGAGCATACATTGCCGGAATTCTGACCTTGACTGCAGGTTTGGGTGCCGGGATACCTGTATGGCTCCTATCTTTAGCTGACGTCCACACAAGAGGATGGCGTTTGCTTTTCCTCATCTCTTTCGCGTTTTTCCCAGTTATCTCATGGTTAAGAGCTCAACTTCATGAAAGCGTTCGGTTTAACTCACATCAAGAGGTGAGGGATACAAAAGCAGACATCGGCTTAGCTCCCGTAAACTGGTCACGCTTCGCTGCATTGGCAGCTGTTGCCTTCCTAATTTTGATGTTCGCAGCTCCAGCAAGTCAATTTCGAAACGAATTCTTAAGAGACGAACGAGGGTTTTCCGCTGCTCAAATAAGTTTGTTCATTTTAGCTTCGCATACACCACAGATTATTGGTGTAGCTTTAGCTGCCAAGATCTCTGACCTAAGAGGGAGAAAGCCCGTAGCTGCATTTGCGGTGGGGATAGGCTCTCTCTTCACAGTATTGGCATATAGCCTTGCAGGTACTGGAATGTGGCTCACTGCAATGATTGCGGGAATTATCTCGGCTGGTGCTGGGCCATCCTTAGGCGTTTATGGCGCTGAAATGTTTAGCACAGGGCGTCGTGGGCAAAGTAACGGCGCAATATCAATTTTTGCCGTTTTAGGGAGTGCATGTGGGCTACTTCTTATCGGCGACTTATCTGAACGTTTTGGGAGTTTCGGTGAAGCATTTAGTCTTCTATCCGTCTGCCCAATTCTTGTGGTTTTACTCGTTCTTATATTTTTCCCAGAATCGAAAAATAGAGAGTTAGAGGATCTGAACCCTGAAGACTTACCTTCAGATGAGCTCTAACGAAGATTAGCAATCCAGTGATTAAGTGATTCTTCCAAAGTATCTAACCCTTTTCTCGGGTCATGGCCCTGCCCCTTTAGCCAGACCATTGAGACTTGCCCTCTAATTAATGGAACGTATTTAGAGAATAACTCTGGATTCCCGAATGGGTCCTTATCTCCCGAAAGAAAAATGCAAGGACGAGTTATTGCGCTGAAGTGCCCAATTCTCAGTTTTTCAGGTTTCCCAATTGGGTGAAGTGGATAACTCAATAGGACCAGTCCTCTTGATTTGAGGCCGCCGGCTACCGCCATAGAGGCCACGCGCCCCCCCATTGAGCGCCCCCCAATGAGAAGGTGACTAGGCGGAACTCCAAGACGGTCAGAGTAACGCAAAGTTATTTCAGTTACTTCGCTGATAAGGTTATCTGCCCGAGGTGGAGGCCTGCGGTGACTCTGATTACGATAAGAGAAATTAACGGCACATACAGGAATTTGAAGCGCTTCTTCGATCCTTTGAAATACAGGGTGCTCCTTATCTCCACCTGCGCCATGAAAGAGCAGCAAGCCTTTAGGTTTAACCATCAGTATTTATCCCGATTTTGAACACTAAAGAGAGGAGCAAAACTAACACAAATCATCTAAGAAGAATCCTACGAGCCTCAGTTAAGTCTGAAATACGCTTAGCCGCATCATGGTTCTCCTTCGGATCGCTAGTATCAGGGTGAGCAGTGCGAAGGAGCTCTCGAAATCGTTGCTTAACCTCACTCCGGCTTGGGGAAGGGTCCGTAATCTCCAGAATATGCAAAGCCCAACTAGTCGAATCACTATGGCCGATCTGGCCGAGATAATCCTTATGTTGCCCCAACAAATAGGAGAGAAAATCTTCTCCTACGTCTCCATTCCATTTGGCTGCTTTCCGAAGTAAGTTCATCGCTGCAGGACGATCACTATAGGAAAATCTTTTTATAACATATGCTGCTGCAAGAACATTTTGCTCCGGAGCTATATCCCCATCGTCAAACGAAAACCTATACTTCCCATTTACTGAAGAAAGTCGATGGCGAGTCCGTGCTAGACCTACCTTGTCTTCTTGGAGACGATGACGCAATCGCGGCTGACCTACCTTTTCACCTCGCTGAACTTTCGTAAGAATAGTGAAGTAATCATCATGAAAATCAGGGTCGACTTGCCTAAGATATCGGCAAACAATCCCCGCTAAAAGCAGAGGCCCACTCCCTGGAGGAGGGTCAAGAGGCAAGTACGAACTTCCAAGACTTAGACGTCGAGTTGGAGCAATTTTTCTAGAGTGGTAGAACTCGAGTTCAGCCAATAGCACTATCTAACACTACTGGATTTGCTTGTTCTGTGAAAGAGACATAGGCCACACAAAAGAATTATTTATTAGGATGCAGCAGAGTTCAAGAAAATGCAGCTTTATCGATTAGTGTAAAAGCGAACACAATTTTCTCTTGGAGTTGCTATGTCTTCTATTGAATCCCCAGACCGAAATCTCGCTATGGAACTCGTTCGCGTGACTGAGGCGGCTGCTATGGCCGCTGCTCGGTGGATGGGGCGTGGAGATAAAGAAGGCGCAGATGGGGCTGCCGTTGACGCTATGCGCGTCGTACTTGGGGGCGTTCAAATGGACGGTATCGTGATTATCGGTGAAGGAGAAAAGGATGAAGCTCCAATGCTATACAATGGCGAGCATGTTGGAGATGGCTCATTACCTAAATGCGATGTAGCAGTAGACCCCATTGACGGAACAACTCTTACATCTCTCGGAAGAGGTAACGCTATTGCTGTAATAGCAGTCAGCGAACATGGAACGATGTTCGATCCGGGCCCATGTGTCTATATGGAGAAAATAGCTGTTGGTCCCGAAGCGAAAGGAAGCATAGATATCAATGCCAGCCCAACAACTAATCTTCTAGCCGTTTCGGAGGTGAAGGGGGTGTCAGTAAGGGACCTTACCGCCGTAGTTTTAGACCGCCCAAGACATGATGACCTAATCAGCGAACTTCGAGAAGCAGGAGCTCGCATAAGACTAATTCCTGATGGCGATGTCGCCGGTGCTATCTCAACTGCTTGGCCGAACTCCGGTGCAGATATTCTTTTCGGGATAGGAGGGACACCTGAAGGGGTTATAGCGGCTGCAGCTTTGAAATGCATGGGCGGTGACCTCCAAGGAAGGCTGTGGCCGAGAAATGACGACGAAAGAGAAGCAGCGGTAGAAGAAGGATACGACCTTTCCCAGTCACTATCTATAGATGATCTTGTCAATAGTGATAACTGTTTCTTCGCAGCTACAGGAATAACAGACGGTGACTTGCTGCAAGGTGTGCGGTATGAGTCAAACATGGCTCATACAGAATCTTTAGTAATGCGATCTAAATCCGGAACAGTTCGTCTAGTGATCGCTCAGCATGTTCAGGATAAACTCAACGCTATAAGCGACATCGATTACAAATAGAACTTTAAATCAAGCTGGGATGGAGGAGAAATGGCTGAACTAGCTGGCAAACACGCACTAGTTACAGGTGGTGGAACAGGAATAGGTATGGGAATAGCTCGCCAATTGCTAAAAGCAGGTGCCACTGTAACAATTTCGGGCAGAAGAGAGGATGTACTTCTCGATGCGAAAAAACACTTCGAAGGCAATGGCGCTGATTCGAATACAATCAGGGTTGCAGTTTGTGATGTTACCTCTCCTGATCAAGTTCGTGCGTCAGTTGAAAAGGCTTCAAATTCAAATGGGGCCCTCGATATTTCTGTTGCAAATGCAGGAATAGGAGCAGGAGGGGCTTTTCTATCTATGGACGCTGATACGTTCAGATCAGTTTTAGAAGTAAATGTCGTTGGTGCCTTCAATACAATTCAAATATCTGCTGAGCACATGCGAGACTCTGGTGGTTCCATTATCGCTATCTCATCCATAGCCGGCGCACTAGGTGGACGTTTTCGGGCGGCATATTCTACTAGCAAAGCGGGACTCGACATGATGGTGAAAAGTGCAGCTGACGAATTAGGAGGGTTTGGTATTCGAATCAATTCTATACGACCGGGAATCGTAAAATCGGAAGCAACTGCTGCGATGTTTGAGTATATGCCTCACATAATTGATGACTATCGAAAAAATATGGCTCTAGGAAGAGTAGGGGAACCAGAAGAGGTCGGAGATGCTGTCGTCTGGTTAGCTAGTGATTCAAGCTCATGGGTTACTGGACAAAATATTGCCGTCGACGGAGGCCACACTCTAAGAAGAGCTCCGGATTTGGAGCCAGCGATTAGAGCACGATTAGGTGACGAAGCTTATTCCGAGGTAGTAAAGCCTGGATTTGGCCCAAACAATTGAAGTGGCCTTACTTAAGCCCCGTCGGCTGCTAATAAACGAACCTCTGCTCGTTGCAGAGCCATTGCAGCTTCCTCGTTTTCACTGTCCCCTGCAAGAAGCTCATTGGCTCGGTCGAGAGCGTTTTTAGCTCGGTCTGTATCTATGTCCTCAGCAAGCTCTGCTACATCTGATAGCAAAGCAACATGATTATCTGAAACTTCAACAAATCCGCTGTGAACCGCGATACGTTGAACTCCTCCATCACTTAAAGCTATTCGGATAACTGATGAGACAAGATTCCCTACGAATGGGACATGCCCAGGTTGAAATCCTATTTCGCCGTCAGTTGTTCGAGCTATAACTAATTCGGCTTCTCCTTCGTAGACTATGCGTTCTGGAGAAACTAATTCAACGCGCAATGGCATGTTGTCCCCTTGGGAAAGTAAAACACACTTTCATTATGAACTAGCCTCTAATTCAGCTGCTTTTCTCTCAACCTCTTCTGCCCCACCAACCATATAGAATGCCTGTTCTGGGACATGATCAAGATCACCTTGAACCAAAGCCTCAAATGAGGAAATGGTATCTTCGATGCCGGTGAAGACTCCAGGTTGGCCTGTGAAGATCTCAGCGACAAACATCGGCTGCGATAAGAATCTTTCAACTTTTCTTGCTCGGTCAACAGTCACTCGGTCTTCTTCAGATAATTCATCGAGGCCGAGAATAGCGATAATGTCTTGGAGTTCTTTATAGCGTTGGAGAATTTCCTGCACTCGTCTGGCCACAGCATAATGGCGGTCACCAACAACCTCTGGGGAGAGAATAGTTGAAGTGGAAGCAAGCGGGTCAACCGCTGGATAGATTCCAAGCGATGCAATATCCCTACTTAATTCCGTAGTTCCATCAAAGTGGGTAAAGGACGTGAATGGGGCAGGGTCTGTGTAGTCATCAGCTGGAACATAGACCGCTTGAAGCGAAGTAATCGATTTTCCTCTTGTTGAGGTGATGCGTTCTTGGAGCTCGCCCATTTCATCAGCAAGTGTAGGTTGGTACCCAACAGCCGAAGGCATCCGTCCAAGTAGAGTAGATACTTCTGAGCCAGCTTGAACGAAACGGAATATGTTATCGATAAACAAGAGGACATCTTGATTCTGAACATCGCGAAAATACTCGGCCATTGTAACTCCCGCCAAAGCTATCCGAAGGCGAACTCCAGGCGGCTCGTCCATTTGGCCAAAGACCAACGCTGCTTTATCCAGAACGCCGGATTCTTCCATCTCTAGAAATAGGTCCGTTCCTTCTCTTGTCCTCTCACCTACTCCGGCAAATACGGAAACCCCGCCATGTTGTGTTGCAACTCGGTTGATCATCTCGGTGATGAGGACTGTCTTCCCAACTCCCGCTCCACCGAATAGGCCAATTTTACCGCCTTCTTTATATGGCGTAAGTAAGTCGATTACTTTGATACCAGTCTCGAACATTTTTGCTGAGGGCTCCAGACTGTCAAAATCCGGTGCAGGCCGGTGGATTTCCCATTTCTCATCGATTTCCAGTGTTGAAGCGTCTACGTCAAGTGGTTCTCCAATCACATTCCACACATGCCCTAGAGTTACATCACCGACCGGAACTTCTATACCCGACCCTGTGTTTCGAACAGCTGTTCCTCGAGTCAGCCCATCTGTTGGCTTCAAAGAAACGGCTCGAACTCTACTCTCACCAATCTGTTGAGCCACCTCAGCCATAACGGTAGTTGGTTCGCCATCAACGATAACCTCGAAGGCTAAAGCTGTGTTTATCTCTGGAAGAGCATCTTGAGGAAACTCAACGTCAATCACAGGTCCTGCGATTGAAACTACTCTTCCCTCTTTAAGGGTTGTGTTTGATTCGGTTACTGTCATATCTGCTCCTAGCAAGATTCGAATTGGTTATGAAAGAATTGATGTTTCGTCTAATAGTTCTGGGGGGGATTCTTGATCGTCGCCATCATCTAAGGCTTCTGCACCACCGACAATTTCCATAATTTCAGTCGTGATAGCATCTTGCCTAGCACGGTTTAATGCTCGACTAAGTTTGGTGATCAGTTCCTCTGCGTTATCAGTTGCCGCTTTCATTGCTCTTTGTCGATTCGCATGCTCTGAAGCTGAGGCATCTAGTAGCGCTGAATAGAGGCGTGACTCCACATACCGTGGAAGAAGGGAAGAGAGAACTCCTTCGGGAGAAGGTTCAAATTCAAAGAGCGCATGAGCCTCTGAGTCTCCGCTTCCTTCCGAAGCGACTGTTTCCATTGACTCAAGCGGTAAGAAACGGCGGACAGCTACTCTTTGGGTTCCCATCGATACAAATTCCTGATATGCCAAAATAACCTGGTCCACGTCGCCATTTACGAAGATACCTCGAACTTTTGTGGCTATAGACCGTGCATCTTCATAGAGGGGCGTATCAGTCATATCTGTGAAGGATGCTTCAATCTTGTAATTGCGAAACCTGAAATAGTCAATTGCTTTTTTCCCTACAAGGATTAATTTATAATTTTTCCCTTCGGTCTGGGCTGCCATAATTTCGCGTTCAGCTGCTCGTATAACTGCACTATTGTATGCGCCAGCCAGACCGCGATCAGAGGTAATGACGACGAACCCTATTGATTCAATTTTTTCTGCTACTCGCAATAGTGGGTCGTCAGCGCCGACGCCACCCGCTGCAAGGTCCTCAATTACTCCAGTCATCTTTGTGGAGTAAGGCCGTGCTGCATTGGCGCGTTGCATTGCTTTAACCACTCGGGTAGCAGCTATGAGTTCCATGGCCCTCGTGATCTGTTTGGTCGATTGGACCGAATTGATCCGCCGTCGGAGAACTCTCTCTTGGCCGCCAGGCATGCTTAACTTTCGCTGTCTTCGCCCCGAGCTATATCGACCTCGGGAAGGGTTGTTTCTGAATCGACAGTTTCGGTTTCTGCATCAGGTTGTTCTTGAGCTTCGACGTTTACTCCAGATGGTCCTGCAGATCCTTCAAAGCCTTCGGCATAGCCTCGGACTATTGATTCGAGGGCTTCTTCATCTACTGTTCCTGAAGAAACTATCTCAGAGAGAAGTCCGGAGTGTTGGCTACGAACAAGGTCGAGTAGTCCTTCTTCGAAACGCTCTACATCTTCGACTGCAATTCCATCGAGGTATCCTCGCGTACCAGCGAATAGGGATACTACTTGCTCTTCAACTTTCATTGGCGAGTTGATTCCCTGCTTGAGTAATTCTGTAAGGCGGTAGCCTCGATCAAGCTGAGCCTGCGACACAGCATCAAGGTCAGAACCGAAAGCAGCGAAAGACTCGAGCTCTCTGAACTGTTGTAGGTCTGATTTGAGCGTTCCAACTGCTGTCTTCATTGCTTTAATTTGGGCAGCAGAACCAACACGTGAAACAGAAATACCCACATCCACAGCAGGCCTTACGCCCGATTTAAAGAGATCATCTTGGAGGAAGATCTGTCCATCAGTAATCGAAATTACATTGGTTGGTATGTAAGCGGAAACGTCACCAGCTTTTGTTTCGATAACTGGAAGAGCGGTGAGACTACCTGCGCCTAGGTCATCACTGAGCTTCGCTGAGCGCTCCAGAAGTC
>MDTD01046332.1_pt1 | contig 28846 bp, 26 predicted proteins | sample 811221 | NCBI WGS metagenome assembly MDTD01 (sample SAMN05326646, study PRJNA326480) | marine metagenome | isolation source: seawater | place: Pacific Ocean: South West | collected 2011 | reverse complement strand
TCTATATTCATAAGTTTTGTTCGTTTATCTTTTCGACTCAATAATTCATTTTTTTTCACGTTTTGCTTCAGCGCACCAAGTTTGTTTTGATAAGCTGATTTATATTTATAATATTTTATAATTGAACCTTCGATGTCCGGATTCATTATGTTATAATATATTATCATTATTTTTTCATTACTACAATTCAAATCAGATTTGTTTTCTCAATATTTCTGCTTCCGGATTATTCTCCCATGAAGGTAGATTTGTTATCATATTTGGGTTTTGGTTATTTTTCTCTCTAATTGATGATAAACGCTGCAGTTTTGAAATAATGTATTCTTGTTTCTTTCGATTCTCCATGACGATTTCCTCCGGCCTCTTTCGACCCTTGTATCTGTAAATTAAGAAGCTGGCCACTCCACCAACAAATATCAAAGTCATTCCAATATTATAAAACAAATTTATGTATCGTTCTTTAAATTTGCGACTTTCTTGAAGCGAACATCCTATAAAATATTTAACGCCGGGTTCACACAGCGAAGGGTTCTCCATAATTACTACAGGTAAATTATTGAAAAATATTATACATAATATCTATAATGAATGAGACAAAAAGTAAATCACCAAATCCGACGATAGCAATGGCGTGGTTTTCTCTTATTACCACTATGTATTTTATTGTTCGTGTGTTGCAACCAACAAAAATACCAGACAAGGGCTCAAAATCAAACCAAAAGTCTAATTTGCTTTTTGGTATTTATCTATTATTCTTGATCATTGGTGAGTTGATTATTAATATTGAACTTACAAAAACTATGTGTGGTGTAGAACAACCTCTAACCGCATTTATTGTTACGCTAATTCCTTGGGTCATCATATTTGGCATTTTGAATATAATGTTAATCATGTTTCCAGGATGGTTATCACCATTTTCAAACACTTTTGGATACGGTGTTGCTAAATTGTCGGGAATATCCAAGACAATGAACAAAATATTTAAAGCACAGGTTGCAGATCAGTCCGGTTTGTCTGGTGAAATGAAAAGCGTGCAGGAAGCTTTAGCAAATATCTATAAGGATAAGTCGCTATTGATAAACGAGATAACAACGGAAAATTTTGAAACCTTCTGGAACAAAATGAGTGTCCTATTTCGACCAAATGTTAAAGGAGACACTGCACTTAAAAATGAATTGTTTAAACATGTTTTGACAAAGCAGCTAACTGCCGAATATATTTGGTACATTCTTACCGGAGGATTAGTTACTTCAGCCAGTTATAACTTCCTTGTGAATTCTAGATGTAAAATTTCAACTTCAGAACAAGAGAGAAGAGCAAAAGAATATGAAAATTCACAGAAAAAGAAAAATGAAACTAAACCCGCAAATAAAGTATACACAACGTATGAGTAAATCCATTATTTAGAAGTCGACCAAACGAGGTGCAGTCAAGTAATACAACACTGAAAAATAAGATATAATTGCTAGTGTTATTGCCAATAACCAACCCGGTATTACTGTTTTGTTCCTAAATCCAATACCGAACTCGCGTAAACTTCCGTCCTCGTTGTAGAGAAAAGCGGGGCGCATTGACACCGTTAAAAAGAAAAGTCCTAAATACAACATTATTGAAATCAACGTAATGTTTCGACGAACCGCATATCTATTCATCTATTTATATAAGTCGATCATTTTTTTTGTTATGATTACTAATTAATCATAACAACTAATTAATCATAACAACTAATTATATTAAAAGTTAACGTTAAGTATACAATATTATCAGTACATTTCATCCCCATCATTGTTTTCATCGTAACCAACATCGTCATATTCACTTTCAATTACTATCTGGTCAATTTCTGCCTGCATATCACCCTGAAGTTCGTTTCGCATGTTTTGATCATCGGTTTCGACCTGTTGTCGTTCTTGGTCGTAAGTTTCTTTGTCATATACCCATAAATTTTTCTGAAGTCCTTTTCCCCATTCGTCTCCCAATTTTGCATATTTTTTCAAATTATCAACTTCGCGAGCTTCATCATCCATCGCTCCAAGTCGATTCAGTTTATCCATCTTTTCCTTTTCTTTTGACCTATTTATCTTTTCAACAAGAGTAGGATATGTGAATACAGTTTTCTTCTTTTCTGCAGAAATGAATTTACACATGACACCAATTAGTTCAGTAAGGAATAATCGTTCGGTCAAACTTATATTCAGATATTCGTGTAGCGACTTGTAGAAACAGTATTCAAATAAGTCTTGTACACTAATTCGATCAGTAGGTTCGTCGCGAAGTATTTTACGTGCTATTACAAAATATTCGCTAATGTGTTGTAAAACGTTATTTGTGCTTTCATTTAATACACTCGTGGCGTTGTGTTTTGACATATCATTTATCTTTGCAAACTTTTTCACTATTTTGTTTGTAATGTCGTATACATGGGCCTCGGACAAATTCCAATGTTCGGGTATGACACGCGAACTATAAGAATTTTCACTTGACAACATATTTGGAAACACACAACATAGATATCTCAGACTGTTCATGCTAAAAGTTATTTCATGAAATGTAGTTTCAGCGTTATCTTCATTTTCTTCATTATCTTCGTTTTCTTCATTATCTTCGTTTTCTTCCATATTATCATCTCCAAAATCTACTATGGATTGAACGTCTTTAACAAAATCATTAAATGAACGTTTTGACATTTTTGTTTCCATTGTATTCAAAACACCATTCTTTAATGATGTTATTGTATTGATGGAATCACTTTTGTTACCGTATATGAGTTGGAAACCCTCACTGTTGCGAACCTGTTCTCCGTCTTTGCTATCCGAATCCCTTTCATCGTCGGCATCTCGATTATTGTCTTCTTCGTCACTCTCATCTTCATTGTTCTGTTTATTAGTTTTCATTGATTTTAAATGCTGGTACAATGTTTCTTCGACGTTAACCATATCATCGGTGACTGATGCGACCGGTGTTATCATGTTACGTCTACTCTTAGTTGCAACCAAATTCATTAAATGATCCAATGAATATTTTACATTATTTGCTTTCAACTCTTCTATTTTTTGCTCTGTCGTTTTATTTTCATTATCATTGTTTCGTTCTTTGCAAAATGAACGTAGTTCTTCACTTTCATTGTCTCCTTCGCATATAGTGATAAACGCGCGGTAAATAGTATCTTCCGAATACTGATCCAAAATTTTAGGAAACTTTGTTTTAGTGTCAGCAGAAACAAAGAGTATTCGGGCAACACCCAATTGTTTGGCTCTCTTTCTTGATACGTTCAAGCGTGATTCCTCTTTAATCAACTCAGTAATCGAAGGATTTTCTCTTTCAAAGTATGCGAATGGTCGTTTATCATCACTCCAACAGCACGCGTTTTCAAGGTAAGGTTCCTGTGCGGCATTGGTTAATATTGCACGTTCTTTCGCTACATATTTCTCGACACTTTCTTCAATCAAAGATTGAACCTTAAGTGACAGATAAATGCTCTTTGTTCGTATTGCATTTATTTTATTATCTTGCGACTTCTTTCCGCTCCGCATATCTCCTTCAAACACGTCTAAAAATTCTGGAGGTATCGCGCTAATTGTTTTTATATTTACTCGTGTAAGTAAAGGAAGAAAACCTGTTTTGGAGCCCGACTCTTCGTTAATTTCAATATTTTCGTTATTAGTCGCGTTTATTAAACTTGCCCGTTTGTTGGCAATACGAGAACTCACCTCGCCTGATCTAACAATGTGCTTTTGAAGCATGTCTAATATTTCCTTTATCATTGTTTTGGGTTTTGTTTTTTGTATTGAATTCCATGGTTCTATGGAGCTTTTAATTTTATGTGCAACGCAAACCATATACTCAATCCCTTTCTGATTACTTTCCTCGTAGAGAGGATAACCTTCGAATGACTTAATACAACCCGGATGTTGCTTACCAGTTCTGATTCCTGGTATACTAGTTTGAATGACAACTAGCAAATATGACAAAGTAAGGAGAATAATTTTTTTGTTTTTGTATACTTCATATGGCTGTAGCTGTTTTGACCCCTCTTTCTTCATTGTCTTCTCCCTTGCCTTTTCGTACTTCTTCTTCTCGAAAATAATATCTCGATTATCCATCATTTGTATAACATTTCTCACAATAAAATCGGTTTCTCCATCAAAACCTACTCCCAAAAATCGTCCCATCGCGTTTGTCACTTGAATAACCACATTAGAATCGGAATTTTCATATTGTAATTCTTCTTTTTGTTCTAAAAGGAGTGAGTCATCTTCTAATATTTCGCGAGTGCTTATACGAAATCCTTCATCTGTAAATCCTTCTTGCGCATCAAACGAACGTTGTGCAATAGTATAACCACTATATTTGTCAACCCATACTGACTCATCATCGCCCAAAACCCCTTGCCTGTCGCATACTTTTCCAATAGCCGCCAAGTAATCTTCACCGTTTATGAAAGCAGAAGAAATTTCTTTGTAAAATGCAGGAAGAAGTTTAACTTGAGTCTTTACACAATACAACCACCAATTACTCTCACCATCGTTAATATTTGAAGGACGAGTGAAGTTATTAATAAAACGAGCAAGATTACCCTGCTTTTTGGCGAAGTCAGATTGACCAAGAATCGCGTCTCGTAAAGGCTCATATGGCGAACGTTCAACTTCTAAAGATGGGTTCATCAAGACATCATCTTCATCGTTTTCATTTGAGGATGCTTGGAATTTAGATTTACGTTTGGCTACTTTCACCGCATTTGCCGCAATAACAAATTTTAGAGCCTTCTTATAAGCAGATTCTATTTTCCTTGTGATTTCTTTTCTATTGGCTTCAAGGGCCGCATCAAAATTGCGAATGATTTCTTCTTCTGCGTCATTTATAAGACTAGTTCTTGCCATCTCATTATTCATACACTTGTTGTCCAACGAAATACAATCATTATTGAAATTACAAAATAGTTTGGTTTCGTCGCTCATTAGACCTGCATTTAGTGTTTCGTCGGCGATCCAGTTATCGTTTGTTCGCACATAGTATTTTAAGGTATCTTCGTTCTCTAAAACCGCATAGTCACCGTTTTGAATAATTCGTTTTCCAAGCAGCATTGCGGCGGCATCCCGCGATGCCTCATTCGCTTTCAATCCATTTACCTGCTGTAATTTAAGAGACAAGAATGACGTTTTTTCGTTTTCATTAATATCTTGTAACTCGCTCTCGTATTCTTTGATTACGTCATAATATGTGTTATCATATTGTTTATCAAAATAAATATTAGTTTTACCATTATCCATCTGTAACTCATCAAATGAAACATACTTTTTCGCAATGACATACTTATTACATTCTTCACCCTTTCCATCAATATTACTCACCATACTACGTTCTCTTTTCTCTTTTACCAACTTTTCGACTTCCTCGTTTCGTGATGGATCATTTGAAATAATCAATGAAGTTGCAATCATTGAAAATGCGGCATTCAATAACTGACATCCGTCAATTGCCATCATTCGTGAGTATATTTCATCGTCCGTTAACATTGTCTGTCCTACAAGTGTGCTAATATCGTATCCATTCATTACCTCATTGTATATGTTAGGACTCATTTCAAACATGTATTTCAGACGTGACTCTACATCACTTGATTTCACATCCAATACAGATAACGACTCTTTGTTAGTGTTCAACATTTGTTTGTGTTCTTTGATTTTCTCATTGACAAACTTTATGATATTGTTGTATTGTAATGACGATATGTCTTTTTCATACACCAAAAATGGCTCCATGTGTTTTATAACTTGAAACAATGAGAGAGTGCCTTCAATTTGTGGTTTAAAAAGGTTGAAAAGTTGTAAGGTTTTGGGGACAATGTTGTCGAGGTACTGGCGATATTGTTCTTCTTTTGAAATATTATCTGGTATTTCATCATTGATAGCTGGTTTAAAGTGTGTAATTGTTTGTGTGAAACGTGATTTGTCGTAAGCTTCAGCAGGAGAAGTTGTCTCAACGTAGATTTCGTTAACGTTGGTATTCTTCTTCAACAATCTCCAGTACTCGATAAATGAACGATTAAGGTCCGCCTTCACCATTATGTTAGAGCCTGGTAGAGTAATGCGTGAAAACCGAATTGTTGCCTCAGGAAGTGATATAAATGATTTAATCATTATTTTATCATTTTTGGTCGCCTTTTTCAAACGCGTTTCGAACTTATTTGTTTCTAAAACATCAAGCGACATGGTATAATCTTGTGCGAAGAATTGAGTTTTTTTCACACTACCATCAGGCATTTCGCCACATCGGTCGACCTTTCTTGTAATCATTTTGTCCCCTTGTAAAACTGAAGTGGAAAAGTCTTTTGAATAGAAGCTTCCAGTGGTTGGATTATCAATTATTGCCGTGATTGGTGTAACCACCTCTTTGGTTGCCATCGCCTCACTCGCATATTCATCGTTTTCGTCAAAATTTGTAAAAGGCGTTGACAAAACATGCGATTTTTTGAGCATTCCGAGATATTTATTTTCGGTTCCAAAGGTGTTGTTTTTGTAATTTTCCATATATTCATGCTCTTCACCTCGGGTTTGTGCCAGTGTGTGCAGCTCTACATCAGGAAACGTGTCGTTCATCTCAGTGTCAAAATTGGCATTATATATTTTCTTTTTCATCATCGCAACAGGTAACATCCAATAAAGCTTTTCATTTAATGTTTGGAGAGATTCAACAAGTGGTTTGTAATTACCACCTTGTATCTTTGACTTGATAGCGTTATTTTGCGAATCAAACACAGAGTACTCGTCCCTAAGTTCTTTAAAACGTTCAATCATTATCTGTATATCGCGGAGCACTTCAGGTGTCCTTTCGGCATTTGGAAGTCTTGATAACATCACGTCTAACATGTCATCGGTTTGTTTCTCAATTCCATAACGCTGTTCTGATTCTGGAAGCTCAACAACTTGCGAAACACGACCTAAATCCTCACCAAACTCAATATCATCTATCGCAAACACCAGGTCCTCCATATTCACATTAGCATCAGTTTCTGGTTCAGTATCTTGTTGTGTCTCTTGTTGTGTCTCTTGTTGTGTCTCTTGTTGTGTCTCTTGTTGTGTCTCTTGTTGATCTTCTGATTGAATAGGTGTTTCGGGTTCTTCTTCACCTTTTACTTCTTCCACCGTTTCTTCTTGTCCCAGTGCCGAACTCGTCGTTTTCGGTCTAATTGATGTTTGTGATGGTTTTTCTCTGATTTCAATCTTAGTTATTGGAATATCTCTAGGAATCCCCTTGTAAGCAAAATCAATGTAAAGAACGTCACCATCAATCGTTTTTATTTCTATTTGATCGTTGTTCAAATCGGTTATTTGACCGATAATAACTATTGGTATTTCTCCTTCCAAATATATATTAATCCATTGGTTTGTTACCAATCCATTTTGCATCGCATAACCCGGTTCATCTTGGCGATTTAATATGTTGATTGCTGAAATGTTAACGTTATCTAATATTCCATCATTAATTTGTAGTGTAAGATCAGTTGTTTCATTTACTAAATGTAATTTATTAGAATCAATATATTTGATAAACAATATTTTTTTGTTTATTGTATCATCGTCCTCCGCTTCAATCTCGATAATATCACCCAACTGAAGAATAACCCTGTCTTCCGATTGAGATTCTTCGCTCATTATCTTATACATACAGTAGAAATTTATATCAAAAACAAGATTAAAACATTATAAAGACAAAATATTTTTGCTATGTAACTATCATGGCGACTTATGATTTGTCACTAATTGAAAGTAATGACATTGTAAATGAAAGCAAAGATAAAAATGAAAATGAAGAAAAAAAAGATATTTTGAATTTTCCATCGCAGAATCACGAGACAATGATTAAAGAAGGATATTTGAAAAGACGCACATTTCAATGCAGAGATAAAGAATATTGTGTAATTCGCTATGCAAAGAAAAGATTGGAACCTAAAAATATAGGTAGTGTTGGATTGTTTAGATCGGTTATATCGCGAGACGGAAATATTAAGGCTTTCGCGCCACCTAAAGGCATTGATAGTAAAGACTTCTTTATGCGTTTCCCATTTAACGAATGCCTAGTAGAAGAATATGTCGAAGGAACAATGATAAATATGTTTTTTGATGAAGATTGGGAAATATCCACACGGAGCAGCGTAGGTGGTAATTTTGGCTTTTTTCAAACTAACACAGGTGAAAACATAATGACATTTCGTTCCATGTTTTTAGAAGCTTGTAACAATGCGAATTTTGACTTTGATATCCTCAACAAAGATTTATGTTATTCGTTTGTTCTACAACATCCTAGAAATCGCATCGTAACACCATTTACAGAGACAAATATTTACTTAATTGCTTGCTACAAAATAGACAATGAAACCAAAAGAGTAAGTGTAGTTCCACTTGAAAACACAATTCATAGTTTTGAACACACACTAATTCGTTATCCTCAACCCATCTGTTGCAATGTAAATAATTACGATGAGCTCGAAACAATGTATGCTTCATCAAAAGTTGACTATGTAAATGTCGGCGCAATGATTTACCATAAAAGTTCTGGAGCGCGAACCAAAATAAGAAATCCAAACTATGAAGTGGTTCGTAAATTACGAGGAAACAGTCCTAAAGACCAGTTCAGATATCTTATACTTAGAAACGAGCGAAACGTAATGAAATATTTAAAATATTATCCTGAAGATAAATCTAGCTTTGAAGTCTACTGTAAACAGGTAAACGATTTCACAAAGAGGGTTTTTGAACACTATGTTGAATGCTACATTCAAAAACAAAAACCTTTACTCGAGTATCCGTATCAATTTCGAACACACATGTATATGCTACACCAAATATATCTTACTCAGTTGCGTGACAACCGTAAACACGTAACGAAACAAGTTACCATTGATTACGTTAACTCTTTACCTCCTAGCAAATTATTTTTTTCGTTGAACTATAAATCCGATGAATAAATGCTTTATGCGGTTAGGTAATTTTTCCATTACGATGATTAAATTAACCATCGCAATGAATGAAATATACAATGAATGAAATATACAATGAATGAAATATACAATGAATGAAAAATATTAATATGTTACCTTACTCATATTACTTTAGTCGTTCCTGACCTGAAGAATTTTGTAATAAATATACAGCCCGTAAAAGTTCTTTGCAACAATGTCAAGCAAATTGTAACTGACATTTTTCAGATTCGCTGGAAAGGCTGCCGCAACACCGTATAAACTCCATACACTCAGTAAAAACATAAATAATTTCTCTCCCAAAACAGATTTTTTCCCGAAATTGTTGTAGATCAGTTCAAACGACTTTGCGAAAAATACAAAACCAACTGGAATTGATATGTACTGTGATAAAATATTCACCTCGCCTAAGAATCCGAATACTAACATACCCAGATTGTAGGCAAATATTGATAGTATTTCATTTTTGTATGTATTCAAAAATTTGAGTGTTTCAACCGGTTCCTCTTTAAGTTTACCCTTTTCTTTCTGTTCCTGATATTTCATAAACATTATGGTGGACAAAAGCATAGTTGGGGTCGTGATTACCCAGTCAATATATCTACGCGAAGTCATTACATCAACGTTTAAGACAGCGTAAGCAATCCATATGTAAAAGACTAACTCCACGAATTGAACAACGGTTTCAAGTGTTAGAATATCCGATAAGATTTGGTGCTGTTCTGGAATCCTTATAAAAAATGCCTGCAACGGTATGATTCCAGTGATTATTTGCATGACAAGTGAAAACCAAATCGTTTTTGTTACCAAATTTTTGCTTATGTTCATTTATACATTCAGGAGAGAAATAAAAAATATATTAAATGTTTGAACGGGAAACATATTTATTGTATGCGTGGGATGCTATTATTGCTCCTCATCTGGAAAGTCATTACCAATTTTACTAAAAATATCTGATGCAGTATCACAAACCTGTTGAATTAAATCTTCAACATCTTTCAACGTTCTAGCCTCTTCTACAAACGCTATTCGGATTACACTGACATCAATGTGTGGATGGGGTTTTCGAAATCCACAGTAATTCAAAGGTCGCTTATCGTTTGTGGCTCTACTATAATGGTCATTGTACAATACAAATTCAATAACTTTTCCCAAGGTATAATCTTCACCTTCTAATACGATCTCGTACGAATTTGGAATAGTAGTATTTGAGGTAGAAACCAAACTTTTCTCCACCGTATCTCGTTTGAACTTTTCGATTTTTTGCATCATCACGTCGATTGCTTTGCGAACAATGGCATCCGTTTCAAACTGTCCTACCGTCTCGACAACGAAATCAAACGAATCAAGCTTTACTATACGTTTTCCTTCCAACAACCGCCAGTCCATTTCTGCGCTTTTTATTTCTTCTTTACTTTTATTGTCACCTTCCATCTCTTTCTGAATAGTATTCCATGCCTTTTCGATTTCCTCCTTATCGGGCGTAGCGGCGTAAGCGCACGTTGATACAACATTAAATGCGCCATCTTGTTTCGCAGTTCCAATATCAAATTTAAGTGTTAACTTGATATGTTCGCCAGCCAAAACATCTGAAAGTTTTGGCCTCAACCGAACAATGTCAATGTAATCACCAGTGATTTTGTCTTTAGGGAATATTTCTGCAACCGCTTTTTGGTCAAGATAACTGTCTGATTCCACATTTCTAATTTTGAAGTCGCCTGTGGTTGCATATATAATTTCTTCTGTGTTGTTCACAACATCAAGTTCAACCACATGATCTTGTATCGGAAAGTTTACATCAGTAATGTGAATCGGAATACAACTAATTCGTTGTTTAATTAATTCGTTATTCATACGCGAGGTGTTTATGTGGATTGTGGCCACATTTGCATCGTGAGGTGTTGTGCGAAACACTACACATGGAATTTCGGATAGTATTATACGACGAAGAGCGTTAGCAATGCTCACATTTGCGTTTGAAAGGGTAAATCGCAGATAATCGTTGTCATCAATTATTTTATCGGATACTAACGGCTCCATACTTTCTTATACTATTATGAAATATAATTAAATCAATTTTGTTAAAATTAGTTTAAAATAACGCGAGTTAAAATAATCACGGATATATAATGAGTTGCATCCTTTACTACAGTAACTATTCGGATAGTTGTAAAACCATGTTACAGGTTTTCTCACAGTCCAGTGTTAAAGATGACATGCATTTCATAGCATTAGACAATCGTGTTAAAAAACCAAACGGAGCAACTTATGTTGTTTTGTCCAATGGCCAGGAAATTCTATTACCACCAACGATTACAAAGGTTCCGGCATTATTGCTTCTGAATCATGGTCATCGTGTGTTATTTGGTGATGAAATATACGACCATTTGAAGCCACAGCAGGAAAAAATGAATCAGGTGGCCACTGATAATAATGGAGAACCGCATGCTTTTGCACTTGGTTCAAATGGATATGGTGTGGCTTCAGATTCGTTTAGCTTTTTGGACCAAGATTCAAACGAACTATCGGCAAAGGGTAACGGAGGAATGAGACAACAGCATCATTATGCTGGTATAGAAGATAAATTCAACATCGAAACACCACCAGATACTTATACGGCAGATACGATTGGTTCTGTGTCAATGGAACAACTCCAAGAAAAAAGAAATCAAGATATGCGTAGTTAAATATGTTTATTCATTTATTCATTTATTCATTTATTCATTTATTCAGTGATTTTATAATTTGTTGAATTTATATGTTCTTATAAGTTTATTGGTTTAAAAAAAAAGAACTTATAAATGTAATATGGATGCGAAAATGATTCTCAAGACATTCAATGATCATTTTGTGGAATTTATTGATGACGTGCAGTTGGTGTTTCCGAACAACGATGACATCGCAACAGTGAGAGAATCTCTTGTTTCGTTTAGAAAAGCGAATCCTCGTCTCGTTTTATTAACATTTAGACAGAGTGTCATTGGTCAGTATCGCGATGAAATAACGAAAGGTGATATTAAATTTTTCATTGATAAAGACTACAAGCAAGACCTTGGTAATCATGGTAGTGCACAAGTCATCCTAGAAAAGATTGACTGTCTACGTGAACCCGTTAGAAATATGACTGAACAAGATCAACAAAAAGTAATCAAATATCTTCAAAATTTAACAAAACTATGCGATATGTATCAGCAATAAATTACCTGATTACATATTCAGAGTAAATTATTTAAGGGGAAAAAGTAATAATATAATACATTATACAAAATGATAAAGAGACTGATGTTTTTGATGATTACAATATTAAATAATAATTACAAAGTCAACTCATTTATACATTCAACCCACATGTTTACAAAATCAACAAATAAAGCAATGACTTTACACGACAATGCTAATGAATATGTTCCTGATCTAGAAAAGAGAAATTTGATGAATAATATACTTGTTACTAGTTTATACGGTTCATGTGGACCTCTATTATATGGTTATTTTAATTTTTTTGCCCCTACCACTGTAAACAATAATCAAGGCGGTTTGGTAGCAAAAGACAAGAATGGTAATGAAGTAAGATTAGAAACTTGGTTACAAAATCACAACTATCCTAGTAGAGATTTAGTACAAGGATTAAAAGGAGATCCCTATTATTTAATAACGACAAAAAGAAATGGCAAGGACGCATTAGAAAATTATGCTTTAAATGCAATATGCACGCACCTTGGTTGTGTAGTCCCTTGGAATGTTGCTGAAAATAAATTTATGTGTCCTTGTCATGGTTCACAGTACGACACTACCGGCAAAGTTATTCGCGGTCCAGCACCACGTTCTCTTGCATTAGCAAATGTGGAAGAAAATGAAGGAATGCCTGTTTTATCGCAATGGACTGAAACCGATTTCAGAACAAACGAATCTCCGTGGTGGATTTAATATAATTCATAATATTTTCATAAAAAAGGTTTGTTTATGAAAATTATAGAACATATTATTATTAATATAAATATGATAACAAAATATTAGTATTTTGTTGGTTATAGATGAATATAAATATTTGGAATAGTTTGATTTAAAAGTATAAGTAGTGTAACCAAATATGTCCAACGCAGGTGAAAATGATCAACCAGTCGAACCCGATGAAACAACGGAGAAGGAGTTTGGAAAAATCATCCATGATTTTTTGAAAGATTTATTAAATACTTTTCCAGAGATTGCTCCTTTGTTGAACGATGATTTAAACGTCATTGCACACGCAAACACGAATAATGATGTTGCCACTCAGAACATTTCTAATGTGAAACTTGCTTGTGAGAAAATTTATCCGGAAAAGTTTTTTGACATTTTATACCAAAACACAAAACTATTTGAACAAGAGACCCCTCTTGAACTTCTTCCCGGCATTGATTTCCGTCCTCTTTGGAAGGAAAACATTAGTGATAATACAAGAGAGACAATATGGAAATATTTACAACTCATATTGTTTTCGGTAGTGTCAGATTTATCTGATAGCAGCTCTTTTGGTGACACAGCAAAATTGTTCGAAGCAATCAACGAGAACGACTTTAAAGCTAAACTAGAAGAAACGATTTTACAAATGCACACATGTTTCGACGTAAGCGGGTCTACATCTTTTGATTCGTCCGGTATAAACCTTGAAGATTTACCGAATCCTGATTCCATACACGAGCATGTAACCGGTATGATGGACGGAAAGTTAGGCAAGCTTGCTAGGGAAATCGCAGAAGAGACAGCAGGTGAATTGGAAGTTGACATGGAAGATGAATCGTCTGTAGGTGATGTGTTTCAAAAACTACTACAAGAACCTACCAAGCTTATGGGTTTAGTGAAGAAAGTTGGCGGAAAACTAGATGAGAAGATAAAGTCAGGAGAGATAAAAGAAAGCGAATTGTTATCTGAAGCAGGAGATATTATGGAAAAAATGAAAGAAATGCCTGGAATGGCAAATCTCCAGAACATGTTTGGCAACATGGCTGGCGGTGGCAACGGTGCTAAGATGAACGTTGGGGCAATGCAAGCACATCTAGAACGAAATGTGAAAGCTGCTAAACAGCGTGAACGCATGAAACAAAAGGTCACCCAGAACGAATCATCGCAAGCAGCAAGTTCTCATGACAATGAAGAACAAAAGAAACAAAATGCACTTGATTTGGAACGTGCCACAAAAGAAGCGAATGAAGCATTGTTTTCTCTTTTACGTTCAGAGGGTGTTAGTGAGGAAGGCATTGAGAAGCTTGTATTTTCTACTGGCGAGACATATAAAAAGTCGCGTCCTGGCGATGGGCCGAACGCTCAAGGCAGTGAAGAGGTTAAGAAAAAAAAGCGGAAAAAGAAAAAGCGAAAGGGGGACAAATAAAAATACCTTCAACTATATATAATGACTAAATTTTGGTTGGTTGAACCGACAGTATTAATGAAAGAAGGCGATGTGACAAGCGTCTGGCCTTCCTCTAAAATGAACTTAAACGAAAAATTAAATGCAATGACGCGACTTACTATTATTTTGACCATTACAGGATACATTCTTACAAAAAAAATCAAATTTCTAGTTTCGGGAATTGTTACTGTGCTAGCGATTGTTATCTTATACGGAGTCAAAAATATGGAACTAACAAACACACTTCGCTTAGCAACTAAAAACGAAGGGTTCGAAAATAATGACGACTTGAAAGGCGTAACTGAGTACACAGAACCGAATCCCAAAAATCCAATCATGAATGTGATGATGCACGAGATACACGATAATCCCAACCGAAAACCTGCGGCACCATCATTTAATCCAGTCGTAGAAACAAAAATAAATGAATCCGCCAAAAAGTTCGTTGCAAGTAATTTTGATGATCCTAACATTGAAACTAAGTTGTTCAAGGATTTAGGAGATAATTTTAATTTTGATCAGTCTATGCGTGCTTGGTATCCAACTGCAAATACTCAAGTTCCGAACGATCAAAAAGGATTTGCCGAGTTTTGCTACGGCAATATGGTTTCATGTAAAGATGGCCATGAACTCGCTTGTCTTAAATCAACTCCACACAGATGGACAACCAATTAAAACATACTGTCTATACGACAAATAAATTATGTAGAACCAATATATATATAACATGGCATCTGTATATGATTACTCATTTCACAACACTGCAAGAATCGGTCTGGATGATGGCGACAAGAGCCAGGATAACATTCAAAATATGGCTTCGTCAAATTATATGCTTGATTACTTCATTCCAAAATCCCCGTCTACTCCAATTGATTTTGCCGCGAGTCAGATAAATATGAATATTAAGGGAGGATACCAAGTTGCCGTTGGTGGCTCAAATGTTGATGCGAGCACAAAATTGCTCCACAGTGCATTAAGTAAGCCAAAATGTAAGATTAGCCTCATGGAGCGTCCTTATACCACCGTTCCCTACCTTGGTAGAGGTAAACGAAATGTGGTGGCCGAATCGCAAATAATGCAGGGCGACCTTCAGCTAAATCGTAAAAGCGTGAATCCATCAAGCGAGGTTTGTTATCTAGGCTACAGTCAGACGCCGATGGTACCTTCACTCAAAAATACAATTACGAACCCGGCAAACCTGGTTGAAGGTGTGGCCGAGAAAGGATGGATACGCGGCGGTGTTCCTTCTAGAGAGTTTACAAGAGAGAATGATTATGCGAATAACCGCACATAAATAAAGCATAGCTGTATCAATAACTTAAATAAAACCATTAAGATTACGTAATGTATGATGATGGTTTTATTTGCACTTACAAATTACACGATGAAGAGTATCAGGAGGCTTTATATCGTTCCCAGTTCTTACAAGCTTTTAAAATGAAAATGTGGGATGATAAACTAGTAGAAGAGAGAATATTAAAGATATACGAACAAATTAACGAGACACCTTGTATTCAATATTTAATTAACCAAGCTAAGAAGAGCAAGCATTTAGAAATGCTTGTATTATTTTGTGGCGATGACGACTTTACCATATTCAAAATGCTTTTTAAATACGAACTTTTTGATGCAACACACAAATGTATTTGCGATGCACTCAACAAAGGGAGTATCTCGCAGTCCAATAAAGATTACTTTTTACAAAATTTACAATCATAAAAATTATAATCATATACTATAAGATGGCTTCTACGCGCAATAAAAATACATTGGGAAATTATTCATTAGAACAGAAGCAAAATTCGTTGGTCGAGAAATATGAACTATACTCTAACTCGCAATACGGTCAAGCATATGTAAACGAGATGCCTGCGGTCGGTGTTTCGCATGGTTCTATGCCACGTGAAGTACTTTCAAAGAACCCAGTCGAGATCGAATCGATGCTTTTCGGTATAAATTCAACAAATTTAGTGAATCCACAAGCAGAAGTAAAACCGAAACTGAAGAAGCTGCCCGAGCGAACATTTTTTGAACGTCCACAACTAATCATGCCTGCTCCATTAGTCATTGAAAACAATCAACGGCCATTACCGTTGGCTTAATCGAATCACTTACGACATAGTCGTGTGTGTAATGTGTATTTATAAATTTTTGATAAACCGGATTTATAAATAATATAAATTTTATAAATACTTAATAACGCAAAATACACTATAACTATAGATAATCTAACATATACAAGATTTATTTTTCTCTCTTGAGATGTATATACATAAATGTCTTTCACAAGATATCATGATGATCCTTGTAGAAAACAAAAGCAGGTTCAAGAGTCAACCGGACCAGGTCGGTATATGTTAAATGTTCCTGGTCAAGGAAACAATCCATGTTATATGGAGGATCCTCATATTAGAATGGAAAAGTGGGGCGCGAATCTGATGAAAAATAGTATTAATCTTGAGAGCGACCTTAGAGGACTCACGCGAAAAATCAATCGGGATCTCATTGGAGTAAATGAGCATGCATCAAAACCTTCACAATCTAAACAGCCCAAATATCCAGTATCGGAAGTGTCGACTGACCAATCACGAGCTACCCATCCTGCATGGATGATGAAGGATTTAGAACAGAGCAATTGGAATTACCTTCATGATAATCCACAAGAACATGTTAATATTCCTTTTAACAACAACTTAAGCACACGTATCCTTGAAAAGGACCACTTTGTTCCCAAAATTCCCGACATTCAATGATGATAAGATTTTCCGTGTAGATTACAATATAAATATTATATATTAATCTATATATAAATGGCACAACTTGCTATACCTTTGATGGCATTAGGTGGATTTTATGTTATTGCCAATCATAAAAAGGAAACTCTTACAAACGATGATAAAAATGACGATACAAATGAAGCCACAATGAACGATTCAACAAAAGAAGGGTTTGCTAACAAGGCTGTTCCCAACTATCCGACGGTTCAACCTGTTAATTCAAGCAACGTACAGCATTACTCAGGATCGAATCAAACGACCGATAAATATTTTGATGAAGGTGTTACGCAACGGGTATCTGAAAATAACCCGCGTGAAAGCGTTGGTGGTGGTCGTCTACCCCAAATGTCTTTGACAGGGTCGCCAATCGACAAATCAAACTTCAAACATAATAACATGGTTCCTTTTTTTGGAGCAAAAAGTAACGGCGCGTCACTGTCATCTGATATTGCCGAAACCAGATTGGATAATATGCAGGGAAACGGTTCACAGGCATTTAAAAAGAAGGAACAAGCACCGCTTTTCAAACCACAAACAAATATGCAACATTCACATGGCGCTCCAAACATGAACGATTTCCTTCAATCGCGCGTTAATCCCAGTATGCGTATGGCAAACATTAAACCATGGAAAGAAGAGCGTGTCGCGCCCGGTCTTGGTAAAGGATTCACCACTGAAGGGGGCGTTGGATTTAACACCGGTATGGAAGCCAGAGATACGTGGCAACCCAAGACGGTTGACCAATTACGCGTTGCCACAAATCCAAAAGAAAGTTTTGGATTATCTGGTCACGAGGGACCTGCGAATTCAGTAATCAAACAGTCAGGAAATGCTCAAACACAAGGACGTGTTGAAAATTATGCGCCCGATACATATTACGCACTAGGACCTAATCGTTGGAATACAACCACGGGTATCGAAAAAGCACCAACGGCTCGTGGTATTGAAGTATTACAAGATGTTAACCGCACCGAAACTACAGAAGAATATTATGGTGGCGGTGGAGTTTTAGAAGGACAAGCAACCTATGCCAAAGGAGAATACCAAGAGTCACGAAGACCCACGCTAAAACCGAATGATGTTACAAATATATCCGCAGTAGGCAAACGTGGTGCATCGTCAAACGATTATGGAGTCTCTGGTTTCAAGCCCCTTCCGACAAATCGATCAACTGTAAAACAACCCGACGCGTTTGGTGGCGTGCAAGGTGTAGCACGTGCTGCAGTAGCTCCTCTCCTTGACGTTCTTCGTCCTTCAAGAAAAGAAAATGTTGTGGGAAATATTCGTTCGAACGGAAACGCAGGCACCGCCGTTTCAAATGCCCGCATACATGATCCCAGCAAACGCACGAAAACAACTATTAGAGAGATGACTGAAGGCGCCATTAATTGTAACTACTTGAACGTTCAAGGACAGGATGCTGAAGGGTATTCCGTTTCTGCCCATCAACCAACCGCTGTTCAGCGTGATACAACAAACGTCCAATACACGGGAGGCGCAGGTCCAAGTGCCCAAACGGCGAATCAAAGTTACGATGCAGCATATCGACAGCGCAACAATAATAATAAAACACAGGTGAATCGTCCAAATCAGGGTGGAACGCAAATTTTCAATCAACAGGAAAATATTCGCATCAGTCGTCTGGACGCGGACAGAAACAACAACCGCATGTATGCTCCAAGCACAGGTCCTTCAATCATTCCTTCAAGAGATAATTATGGAGAAATTAATTCCCCCCAATGCTATGATAGCAGCATAAACAGTGAACGAATTAATCCTGATATTCTCTCCGCTTTCAAACAAAACCCTTATACACAGAGTCTTCAAAGCGTCGCTTAAAGGTTTTTTAGTAGTTAAGAATAAGTAAAAAGTATATATTTAATTTTCAAACCCAATTAAATATATATGGTGAATAGTGTTGAAAAATGACACTTGTTATTCATGAAACGATAATACGCAAACTAGAACATTTATTACAATCTAACAAAATACCAAATATAATATTTCATGGTCCACACGGTGGCGGTAAGCGAACCATTGTCAATAATTTCATTAACAGAATATACAATCACGACAAAGAAATGGTAAAGGAGTATGTCATGGATGTTAATTGTGCACACGGAAAAGGGATAAAATTTGTACGCGAAGAGTTGAAATTTTTCGCCAAAACGCACATGAACCTGAAAGGACAGGGCTACTTCAAAACAGTCATTTTATCTAATGCGGACAAGTTAACCATTGACGCGCAGTCTGCCTTGCGCCGTTGCATTGAGTTATTCAGTCACACAACAAGATTTTTCATTATTGTTGAAAATCGGTATAAGTTACTCAAACCAATTCTCTCGCGATTTTGTGAAATATATGTCTCTTTGCCGTTGGTAAAAGGAATAAGTGTTAATATGCATGAATATGCCATTCGTAATTGTTTTCGATACACAAACAGGGAATACTCGAGGAAAACCTGGTTAACTAAATTTATGAAGGCATTTGAACCTAACAACTATACCGACTTGTGCGAAACGGCAACATCATTATATGAAAAGGGATATAGTGGTCTCGATATTATTGACTTTGTTGAGAGTTCGGATATGGAAAACGGACAAAAATATCACTTGCTGCTTTCATTTCATAAAGTTAAGCGTGAGTTTCGAAACGAGAAATTGCTCATTTTGTTTATGCTGAATTTTATTTTTTTTCGTTCTGATACCGATTTAGAAAATATTTCATTTATGTAAATGGATGATTACTCAATGTCTAGTTTGAGTGAATCTAAAAACGAGTGGTGCGCCAGATTAGTAGATACACTTACTCCGGCAATTATTGAAGGACTTAAATCGATTTTCAAGGAGGCTTTAGAACTCTGCGAAGAAAATGGCGAAAATGACAAGTATCTAATGACGTTTCAGACGTTTCTTTCGAGAATCCCCAAATGGAACGATACTATCATTAGTGAGGAACGGGCACGTATTGAGAGAATAACACAATGTGGTTATTTAGAAGATTTGATCACTTGTGTTCATGTCATTCAACTTAAAGCACTTACATGCGTTCGTGTGGGACAAAAGCAAAAAAAAATAGATATCGACATTCCTTCTGTGAACGCATTCATTCATAAAGTTTACATTAATGTAGCGCGTAAATTATACACAAATGTATATCTCTTTGAAGCAGATATGCCACCATTACAACTTCAAAAAAATAATCGTGCTCTTGAAGTATTTACCCAAGAAAGCATTCTTAATACGATTCGCGACACCATGCCTGTCGAGACAATCCTGAGAGCATACATGGATGAAACAGAGGAAGAGGAAGTTAACATAAAGGAGGAAATTATCGAAGAACCTGTAGAAGAAACGCCAGACCCACAAGAGGTGACACAAGAGGCAACACAGGAGGCAACACAGAAGGCAACACAGGAGGCAACACAGGAGGAGAAAGAGAAGGCAACACAGGAGGAGAAAGAGAAGGCAACACAGGAGGCACCGGTTATTAACACACCCATATCAGACGCATCCGTTGCATCTGCGGCAGCTCCCACAAGTGTTATCGCACCAGAAAATATTAGTTTTTCAAATACCGACCAAACCCAAGATGCTTTAGGAAATGAAACGCTCGTGTCGGCTCCAAAAACCATCGAACGGTTGGAACAAATCGCAATGGAAGCGGCACAGAAACGGCGCGACGAAGAAGATGAAGAAGATGATGAAGATGATCGATTAATTATTGGCGATAACGTTCGTCTCGATATTGCTGACATCAATGATTTAAATAAACCTCCACCACTTCCTCCGCCTGTTTTAGATGATATTGAAATTTTGTCGTAATGCGTTGAATAATCACATTGATTTTAATACCTTAATTTAATGACTAATTATTTTTCAACCGCGGCAGTAATTGCAATTGTCTTTGCCATTGTGAAGTTTATTGAAATGCGTTTTCTAGTAAAGGAGACCAAACCAGTAAAAGAAGTTACACGTGATGTTTTGGTAGTGTATTTGAGTGCAGTTTTAGGAATATTTGTTCTCGAACAAGTTGATATTACTGATAATGCAAAAACCAACACTTCCGTATTTGTAGGAACACCAGAGTTCTAAAATTTAGAATTTGTCTTCGTTATGAAGACAAATTCAAAGTGAACATTTTTCAATGAAAATATACATGTAAAATGGAGAACTATTTTTATTAATTATCCTTCTATTGCAAGCTTTCCAACTTATCTACGTTGAATATTTTGTGTTTTTGAATTTTCTGAATTTTCTTTTTTGATACTTGATATTTTGTAAAGTATTCGTCTTTAATTACATCAGATGGAATGTGGTTGTGAACACTCCGTGCAATCATTTTGTATAGTTTAAATTCCGGATACCGTTCTTCACCATTTGTTTTATAGAGAATATTACGACCTTTATCGTCATTACACCAATTCATCATAATCTTAATAATAGGTTTATCTTTATCTTTCGATTCTTCAAGCATATCGTATAACGCACAACCAAGTCTACACAAGTCAAAACTGAAATTTGGTTCAATGCGTGGTTTATTTTCATTCAAATACGGCTCAAAATTATACTGTGTTGCGGCGTCTCCTTTTGGATGATAAGAATCGCTACATAGGACATTTCCGCGAAACTTATAAATGGCTCTACCAAAGTCGATTATTTTGTAGATTTTACCAAACGTAGGAACTTTATAGTGATTTCCATTATATTTGTAATAAAGGTACTGTTTGTCTGTCCGAACATACATAATATTGTTCGTATGTAGGTCGTTATGTGTCAATCCAAACACTTTTTGATATACTATAAGTATCATCAATATTTGTGTGACAATGGATCCATACTCCTCATAAGATGGTTCCTCTGTTGAAATTAAAGAGTCGAGAGTTTTTTCACACTTTTCTAACGCAACTAACTGAACCGGAAAGCATGGAATTTTCACAAAAGCCTCGTCTTCAGATGCTGTGGTGAAAGAGTATTCATCTCCATCTTCGTCCTCATCTGTATCTGTATCTGTATCTGTATCTCTATCTCCACGTTGACTATCGTTTCCTTTCTCTCTTTTTTTACCTTCTATAGTGAGTGAATCTATGTCATTGCTACTACCTACAGTGTTCGATGAACGCGACGAGCAGTTGGATGTTTCCGATGTATCCGAACAAGCATCCGAATTTTCTTCGTCCATATTTCTAAGAACAACTGGTGAATCATAAAGAAGCGTTGCAGATATATCATATAATCCGGTAGATTCACTACCGTTTTTCGTTTTGAATTCTTTAAAAATTTTGTTCAAATCAGATAAATCACTGATGTCAGATAACTCCAATATGTCTTTGTCGTTAAGTGTTTCGTCTGTCATTTTAAGAGGTTCTTTAAAGTTGCGTGTTCCAAAGTTCATAAAATCGGATTGAAATGTTGTGTCATATGTGTATAGAACGCCTCGATTTTCATGAAACGGTTTACACTCATGTAAATAATCCAAATCATCGGCAATATTAAACATATAATCATTTTTCATTCCTAAATAAGAACCGTAAAAATCGAGTCCATGTATGAAACCGTAATGGTGATACGTTACACTCGTTAGATAACTGAAGAAACTGTCAACATAAGCTGCGTTGTTTGAATCTCGAACCTTCGTCATACCACGTGTTTGGTCAGTTAGCGTGGGAAGATTTAGCAAATTTGTATCCGAAATATCATATTTACCTGTAATGTACTTTATTGGATCGATCAATGGTATCATTTTGAAAAAAATATGTTTTTCACTCACTTGTCCCTTTTTATTTTCAACAAGACCAACATATTTATTTTCACTATGCCGTTTCATTATCTTGGTAACTTTTAATTCTTGATTCAAGTTGATATTGTTGAAGTTCGTTTCGTTTAGAGAGAAAAACCTCTCATATATTGGAATATAATTCTGTATTTTGGAAACATTTAAAAGGTCGGCGTCTTCTAAAGTTTTGAAAAGTGTTGCATTATCATTTTTTTGATACGTAAAGTCCATAGTTGATGAATACAAAATTTCTCCTATGATTTAACTTATTTTGTTTTAATAGCATTGCGGAGAAAGTATTCATTTATAATATTTTACCTCTATACATGACGCTAGAACTGAAAAAATTTGATATGTCTCATATTAGCTTCAAACCAGATGAAAACAAGGGTCCAGTTGTAGTCCTAATTGGCCGTCGCGATACGGGTAAGAGTTATCTCGTTCGAGATTTACTTTATTACCATCAGGATATTCCCATAGGTACTGTTATTTCAGGAACAGAAGCCGGTAATGGATTTTATGGTAGTCATGTTCCAAAACTCTTCATTCACGATGAGTACAACACTGCCATCATTGAAAATATACTAAAACGTCAAAAAACCGTTTTAAAGCAAGTGAAAAAGGAAATCGAAAATTACAAAAGAACCACCATAGACCCACGAGCGTTCTGCATTTTGGATGATTGTTTGTTCGACAACTCATGGACAAAGGATAAAATGATGCGCCTGCTCTTTATGAATGGTCGTCATTGGAAAATAATGCTCATCATTACAATGCAGTATCCGCTTGGAATTCCTCCTAATTTGAGAACAAATATAGACTACGTGTTCATTTTGCGCGAGCCTTATATCTCAAACAGAAAACGAATATGGGAGAACTATGCGGGGATGTTTCCCACCTTCGAAAGTTTCTCTCAGGTGATGGATCAGTGCACCGAAAATTTCGAATGCTTGGTTGTGAACAACAACGCCAAATCTAACAATCTACAAGACCAAATATTTTGGTATAAAGCGCAACCACACGGCGACTTTAAGCTCGGATCTAAAGAGTTCTGGGAAATATCCAAAGACCTGAATTCTGATGACGAGGAGGATTCATATGACCCTAATTCGGGAAGAAAACGAGGTCCTAAAATAAGTGTTAGAAAAAGCAAATGGTAGTGTTTGACCTAGTCAAACCACTCTAAATTTTGGCAGCAACGCATTTATTTTCTTTGATAAACTTATCCTTGTCAATGATAAAGACAAATTCACATTTATGAGTTTCAGGCATTCTATGTAGTATACAGAACACTTTATTGCAACGACATTTACCCATCATTTCTTCAACTTTAGAGACTTTTCTTTTACATTCGGGTTCAGAACAAATTTGTTTCGGCATGTTTCTTACATATAATTCGAGTGAAATATATTTAAGTTCAATTTTCTCCGTGTTATTTCTATTCGTTGCTCGATGTTACATCTTTCGCTGAAGTGACATCTCCATCATCGGCATTATCATCAGCATCAGCGTCAGCATCGATTTTTGGAGCGGAACCGTCTGATTCGTTCGATTCCGACTCAGCTTCCTCCGAAATATCCATCAACACCTTAGTCTTCGGCAGCGGATTTTCTGGTTTAGACAGGTCACTGAGTCCATGGTCGGAGTTTTTGTAATCAATCACCACATTGTCGTCTTCAAATAACTCTTTGCGAACATCGGCGACTGTGACCTCATCACCCAATTTTGTGTCCAAACTGCTTTCGTTGTTAACACTTACGAGTTGTCCATCATTGTTGATCGTTTGCGTCAATACATTGCCGCTGTCCAGCGCCTTCTTCTTATTTTCTTCAATTGCATTTTCCTTTGCCTCTCGCATTCGCTTGTCAAATTCGACTTTCGCGTTCTGCTCGTTCACTTTTTTCTCCTTCATTAATTGATTAAGTTCATCTTCAAGATACTCGACGCGCCCCGTCTTATAGGCTTCAGGATGGAACGGCATCCACATACCAACCGGACCAACAAATACGTCATGATTCGGATCAACTTCACGTAACATCTTACACCGAAGCTCTGCCTCTTCTTGACTTGGGTAAGAGCCGCGGATTTTAACACCACGAACGCTGGTCTTAAATGCGTGTTCCTGATTAAATGTGTCATCTAACTTGCTCTCATTTGAATCCATAAAGTTCTTGAACTCGTCTTCCAAATTTGTGGCGAAAAGGTTTTCGCGCTCCTCCTTGCAAAACTCCTCCAGATCCTTCGTAAGATCATCAAAGTTTAGGCTGTATTTGAACGAAAGGAAACTGAGAAACTGTGTATATTTAGACAATGATTTAGTCATATCCCATTGTTTTAAAAACTCATTAAAATTATAAATTTGTCGGTCCTTTAAAATTTTTTCTGGCGATAAAAATGATACACACACAAATTTTTGACCAGCAACAGCCTTGTCTTCATCAAGAACGTCAACATATTTCTTATTTTGGGAACCATCAATATTTAGCCTACATTCGACCCCGTGCGGACGCTCGCTTGTATTCGACAAATCGCTCATATACGAATATATCGGCTGTTAAACTTTAAGTGTTTTATATGCGATATATTTTTTTCTGTTTATTTAGTATAATCATGAATATCGTTGATATTGTGAATGACTTCGATCTTGGTGAACTTCTTAAGCGCGCAATCAAATATCTTGTTGAGGGCATCATGGTAGCGCTTGCTGCCTTTGCTATTCCTAAACGTGCTCTTAACCTCGACGAGGTTGCGCTTATTGCACTGACCGCTGCGGCAACATTCAGCATTCTCGATACCTTCGTTCCGGCTATGGCTGTAAGCGCACGCTCCGGTGCCGGTTTCGGTATTGGCGCCAACCTTGTCGGGTTCCCGCGTCCTCTTTAAACATTTACAAGTAATAGTTTGACGAATACGAATACGAATACGAATACAACCTAACATTCAATTAAACAACAAAATACTATAAATAACATTATAAATATGTTATTTATGGAATAAATACTGATTGTAAATTCATATTGTAGGAATGAACTCCCAATCCAACTCCTCGCATATGTTTCGCCAGATTTCGTCCTGCTCGATACGCTTCTCGCGATCTTTCAACATTGGAAAGAATGGCAAGAATTCGCGCTGATCGAGCAACTCACACAATTTGTAGACAGTGTAATAGTAATTTAAAAAATTTACACGATCTTCCGGACAATACTTTGCATATGGACCCTGAATTTCCATAAACAGATTGCACAGTGTATCTTCGAGTTCAGGACTCATAATCGGCGGTTTTATACCCAACTTATCTTTGATAAACGGAATATGTTCGTAATACTTATTGTAACCCAAACGTTTCAATATCTCCTTGGCCCGTTTATTCGTTATTTGGTCAAGACCAATTCGCTCTTTCTTAATCTGAAGTTTGATATTTTCTAATACTTCGTCGGGTATCTGCGTGGTTTCCTTTGCCTGGAATTGTGCCAAGACCTCTCGAAAATGGTTGATACGTTTGTAAGCATAAAAGCATACCTCTTTGGGCGGTTCTTTGTATGACGGCTTTTCATTTTCGACGAGGTACTGCACTGTAGACGAGCAATTATTGCAAACGAGTTGACCTTCATGCACAATGGGAATCATCTCTCCAACACGACAAGTTTCGCAAATATCAGTTTGAACAACAAAACTTCCAATATCCATAAATGAATCGTCCACGTTTGTCAAAAACTTTTGAACGTTGTTCCTTTCTTTAGCAACTTGTTCGACATTCAACTTGTCCGTTTTGAAAAATTCATTCAAAACAGTTGTTTTATTTGTTCCTTCTGTCACCTTCATTTTATTTTCGAAATAATCAAAGACAAGCTCCGAGTTGTTTAGCAGATAATTCTTCTCACGCTCCTTCAAACTTCGTAATGTTGTTGCTATTTCTCTTAATCGGTCCTTGATTTCCAACTTTTCGTCGATCGACAATAGTTCTTGAGAAAGTTGTTCTCGTAACTCAGTTCGCTCTTTGCGCAGAGCTGGAATGTCGGACTCTTTCACTTGTCGTAACTCGTCAATAATTTCTTGGTGTTTCGCGTCGAGGGTCGTTATGGAGTTTCTCGCAACTACTATTTTACGAGTATTTTTCTGTTTGAACTTTGGCATAATATATTCCTATTTATATTTTTTGTTTAATTAAATATATTTCGTGTTATTGTTTTCTTCATTTTATTGTAATGGATACGATACGCATAAACGCACCCGAAAATCTAAAAGTCGATTATATCAAATTACAAAAGATGGCATTTGTTTACAACGCTGTGCAGTCTGGGTGGAAAGTCTCGATGAATGGCGATACCTATGTGTTCACTAAAAAGCACGAGGGGAAAAAGGAAATTTACCTCGACACATTCGTAAAGTCGTTCGTGGAGAAAAACATGGATATAAACAAAGTCAACAATTAAATCTTTTTCGTAAATTTTTTTTCTTTAGCAATATTATAACTATGGGAGGAGGATTAATGCAACTCGTAGCCTACGGCGCACAGGACGTTTACCTTACCGGCAACCCGCAGATTACCTTCTGGAAGGTGACCTACCGTCGCCACACCAACTTCGCGATGGAGTCGATCGAGCAGACCTTCAACGGCCAGGCCGATTTCGGCCGCCGTGTCACCTGCACCATCAGCCGCAACGGTGACCTCGCTTACCGCACCTACCTTCAGGTGACCCTTCCTGAGATTGGTCAGGACCAGGCCGCATACGCCCGCTGGCTCGATTTCCCGGGAGAGCAGATAATCTCGCAGGTCGAGGTCGAGATTGGTGGCCAGCGCATCGACCGTCAGTATGGCGACTGGATGCACATCTGGAACCAGCTCACTCTTTCCAAGGAGCAGGAGCGTGGCTACTACAAGATGGTTGGCAACACTACTCAGCTTACCTACATCACCGACCCGAACTTCGATAAAGTTGATGGCCCGTGCAATTCTACTGCCCCTCACAACGTATGCGCCCCGCGCAACGCCCTTCCGGAGACGACCCTCTACGTGCCGCTCCAGTTCTGGTACTGCCGCAACCCAGGTCTTGCTCTTCCACTTATTGCCCTTCAGTACCACGAGGTCAAGATCAACCTCGATCTTCGCCCGATTGATGAGTGCCTCTGGGCCATGAGCGCACTAGCCAGTGGCACTAAGGCACCGTCTGCTTACCAGCAGTCGCTTGTTGCTGCGTCGCTCTACGTCGACTACGTGTTCCTGGACACCGACGAGCGTCGCCGCATGGCACAGAACCCGCACGAGTACCTCATTGAGCAGCTCCAGTTCACTGGCGATGAGTCGGTCGGTTCGTCCTCGAACAAGATCAAGCTCAACTTCAACCACCCATGCAAGGAGCTCGTCTTCGTCGCCCAGCCGGACGAGAACGTAGACTACTGCAAGTCCCTTGAGGATGACAGCGTCCTCGCTAATGTCCTTGGTGCCCAGCCGTTCAACTACACTGACGCCATCGACGCGCTCCCGAACGCTATCCACGCCTTCGGTGGCCCAACCTCGCTTGCTTCTGGGTCGTTCATCGACGGCTCTGGTCTGTTCGATGACGCTGTCGCGAATCAAGTTTCGACTGGTGGTGATAAGCACCCCACGGCGGACTTTGCCAACTCCGATACCGTGGGTTCGTCCCTCTCGGATGCTGGCACCTTCGTGCTTGCCGAGACCGCGCTTGACATGCACTGCTGGGGCGAGAACCCGGTCGTCACCGCCAAGCTGCAGCTCAACGGCCAGGACCGCTTCTCGGAGCGTGAGGGCACCTACTTTGACCTCGTCCAGCCTTACCAGTCGCACACCCGCGCTCCGGACACCGGCATCAACGTCTACTCGTTCGCCCTTCGCCCGGAGGAGCACCAGCCGTCGGGCTCGTGCAACTTCTCGCGCATTGACAACGCGACCCTTCAGCTTGT
>MDTD01144202.1_pt1 | contig 28854 bp, 10 predicted proteins | sample 811221 | NCBI WGS metagenome assembly MDTD01 (sample SAMN05326646, study PRJNA326480) | marine metagenome | isolation source: seawater | place: Pacific Ocean: South West | collected 2011 | reverse complement strand
TTGTCCTGCATTAGATCCAGTTGGTGCATCATAAGGAATAGTATCAGCATCCTGTGGCGTACCACTGTCATCTAGTATTACATAAAACTGAGCGCCTTTAGGTGATCTTAAATCATGTTCGTGTTCAGGTAAGTTTTTTACGTCAATTGCACGACTTTCTACACCCGAACCAAGTCCAACTGTGTCAGCATTTACGTCTGTAACTCTGTTAATACTTGTACCGCCCATGTTATCAGCACCAAGAGGAAATCTACCTCTAAGATCTGGTAAACCAAATTGTCCTGATGTAACCTGACTTTGATCTTTGAATTGATATTGTATTGTATTATACAACGTCAAATAGTCTGAAATTTTAACTTCTCGTCCATCACATAGCAACCAACCTGCTGGTACGTTTACACCTCCAAATGGCATAATACTACCAATTGGTATGACTGGTACAGAACTTACTAAAGATTGCTGTGAAATTTTAAATACACCTGTGCTATCTCCTGACACCCTGTTGATAATAATTTCATCATCTGTATTTGGAGTAGTAACTAGTGTCTTGTTTGCAATAAAAGTATTACTAATTGCTGTTGTGAATGTTTTTGTTGTACCGCCAGTCTGTCCGTCAAATGTAATTTGATTAGAACTTACATCACCTGTCATTTCAAAAGTACTAGCACTGGTTAATTTATTTGCATTAGCGGCACCACCTGTTACTGTTCCGGTAATATTACCAACAACATTTCCTCTAAATTCTACAGCATGGACTTGTGACCATCTGTTTGTAGATGTTCCTAAAGTATAAGTTTGAGTTGCAGATGGTATTATTGTTCCTGTGGTTCCTGTTCCTGCTACATTTAAATCTGTTCCTACATATAATTTTTTTGCTATACCAACACCACCTGATATCTTAACGCTACCAGTACCTATACTTGTGCTATCAGTTGTGCCTTGAATAATTAAATTTGTACTTGCTTGTATTGAACCATTAACATCTAATGCTTCTGCCGGTGAAAGTGTATTAATACCAACTTTTTCTGTGGAGTCTATTCTTATTACATTTTTCTGTGTACCTAAATTGTTGACTTTAAAATCAATAGGTGCTCCTGATGTTAAGTTTGTTACTACGCCTGATGTTCCTTGCACATCAAAAGTAATAATAGCATCTTGCCCTACTTGTATTCCTTTGTTGTTACTGATTATTATTTGATTGTCTGATGTACTAGTTACATCACTTCTTAAAAATTTTGTAGCTGACACACTAGCATTATTGACCACAAGATTTTCAGCTTTTTCACTTGTACCGTAATATTTTCCAACACCTGATCCGCCAATATTCGCTGTTGATAAATTAAGTCCTGGTTGAATAATTGTAAATCCACTAATTGTTGTTTTTGGTTGAAAACTTTTTGTGCTGTAAATTGCTACTGGGCTACCTGCAACTTCTACTTGAAGTATTGTATAATTGACTTCGTCTTTGCCTGTTACTACAACTGGTTTAGAACCAGTTAACAAACCATCACTATATTCAGGTCCTACTAGCGTCCATCCTGATCCTGTAAAAATGTATAACTGGTTATTATCTGTATCACTCCATAAGTCACCAGTTAATGCTGAAGAGACTGTAGGTGCAGTATTACCTTTTTTCAATCCACTTGCATTTATCCAACCAGTGCCGTCATAAAGTTTTAAAGTGTTTACACCAGTTGAACTGTCATACCACAGTTGACCTTGTATTGGATTTCTCGGTGCTGATGTATTCGCAAAGTTCTCTAGTAAATTTAAAAAACTGTTTGCAATTACTGATCCATAACTTGTTGTATTTCTACCCGGAATATCTAAACTGGTAGTCTGATTGATCGTACTATCTTCTATTGATATTGTACCTTTATTAGTATCCGCGTAATTTATTGTATAAGCCATTATTCATTCAACCCTGATAAACTTTGAACTCTTACCGTGTAATCAATTTGCACTAATCTGTTCAAACTTTTTTGAACTGGATGAAAAATTACATGAGTAAGTAATCTACCTGTGCCAGATGCATCATAACTTACCAAACCCAGTTCATCAAAAACATATAAACTATCTGCATTAGTGGCATTATCTATTGCGTCTTGTCCTGTCGGTTCACCATAATCTAACAAACAAGTTACAAGTATATCTGTATAGTTTGTTCCGCTTACGTGTCTTGACTCAATTTTATTACGAGCTGGATCTGTATTGTTTACACTTCTATCATCTACAACTTTTACATAAGTTTGATTGTATAAACTTGCATTTGTTCCTGTAGAATTTGGTGTTAAGTATGTTATTATACCTGTGGGGTCAATACTTGTACCACCGTTACCAAATGCCATTTGATATATAAATCCAGAGCCTGCATTAGCTAAACTTTCTGCTAACGAAATACTCATGTTTTCATAGTGTATAGCATTCCTTTTATCAACAAGGATTTCGCCTGATTCAGGATTGTGTATTTTAATATGTCCTTGGAGTAATACTCCGTTATTTTCTTTTATTTGATCAATCATATTGTTTTCCTACAACTGTATTTATTTTGGTAGCTCCACCTTTTCTGCCTTAAAGAAACGTGCTACCGTACTTTCCGAATCATTAAGTGAAATTCCAGGGTCTGTCCAGCGTTTTCCTTGTCTACGTATGACCTGAATCCTAACATTATTGGCCGGAATGTTGGTTAATGTTAGTACATTGCTGGATCCTGTTACTGAAAATTCTGCTGGCGATGTTACATCAGCTTCTGGTGAATCTTGGTCTATAGTAGCGTCGAATATACTAATTGCATTCTTTCTTAAACGTTTTCCTGCTACGAATACCTCAAATTCGTTTACTGAACTTGGTGTAAATCCTAATATAAACGTGCTTGTAGAACCATCACCTGTAAAGTTTTCAGTGATGGTACTATCTGAATATGGAGCAGTTTGCTGGATGTTAGCATTATATACATCACTACCTGTTTCATGTATCTCTGGTGCTCCAGTTCCTAATGTTGCCCTTTGTATTTGTCTAAGCGTATTACCTGTTTTTACAAGATATTCTATTCTCTCTCCGTTAATAAAAATTATTCCAGGAATACTACTTGTCTTATCAGGTTCAGGAAGACCAGATGCATCATCTAAATGTATTTGCTTATCTCTCACTAATAAATCCTGCGTAAGTTTTACTGGTGCTACATCGCCTAATCTTTTGTAAATGTTCCTGTTCAAAATATCCTTGAACTGACTAAATCCAAATTTAGGTTGTTGTGGTCCATCACTACTAAATTGTATAAGTTCTATTACATCGTTATCTGCAAATGATCCGTTATATTTTACAAATAATTGATCATCTGTAAGTTTATAATCTACACTCGGTGTTTGTAAAATACCATTAATGGTAAGCCAAACAAATTGTGCGTCAACAGCCTTAGCACGTAATTTTATTAAACCTGCACGTAAATGATTATATTCTATATGATCTGTGCTTCCTACTGTTAATGTTGATCTAGTAACTACATCATAATTTATTCTTTCAAAGTCTTGTATATCATGTTTGTTAAATGTATAAACAGTTAGTTCTTCACCATATGTTGGGGCTGTGTTAAGTTGTAATTGTGATCCGCTATCAACCCATGTGTTTTGATTATTAATTACTTGTATACTTCCAAATGCATAATCTCCATCAGTCCTGATATAAACTTCAAGGGTATCTCCTGCTATACCAACCCCAGGTTCTAATATCACAGAACTGTTTGCAGGTCTAATATTATATTCAGTTGCAATAGTTAATTCTCTTCCATTTAGCAATACTAACACATCTGAATTATCAAAACTTCCTATAGGTCTTTGCCAAATCTCTAAGAAGTATTCTGACTGAAGAGCTTGTACTGTAAACTGTTGATTATATCCTGGATTTAAAATTTTGTTTCCTTGTTTTACAATTACATTATGGCTATTAGGTTTAGAACTGTAAGGAGTTTTATCTAACGTAAATATTTTAGTTGACCCATCACCGGTAAACTGGTTTACTTCTAATTTTGAAAAATTATCTACTGCACTATAAATTGCAAAATTAATAATACTATTATCTGGTGGTGCACTACCAAATGATAAAACTGCTTTTGCATCTTCGTCTGTACTATCAGTACTTGGAATTAAAACTGATTCTACTGCTACGCCGTTTACTGTTGCATAATAATCTAACTTACTTGTATAACTTGCTTTTGTAACAAATTGTGTTGTGCTTCCATCACCAATAAACTCGTCAGCTTCAACAACATTTTCTCCATTACCGCTTATAGACAAAATATTTACAGAAGAATTTGCACTAGGCGGAGTATTCATCCTAACTTTTTTCAATCTATAATCAACAGTATAATTATTTTGATTTTGTATAATGTTATTAATTCTAACAAAAAGTCCATCTTTATTTTGTGGTTGAATACCAAATAAAAATTCAACTTCCGATCCGTTCGCAGAATATGAATTACTTGATAGTAAACTACCTCCTCCTTTAGGACGATGAAATACTTTTATGTTTACTGAGTCTTGGACTTGCCCAGGTACTTGCTCCTCGGGTCCTTTACTGGTGGTAGGTGTAACAAAACTATCACCGTCAACAATTATATCTTCAGGATTAATACCTTTTGCTGTTGTAAATTGTAGATCTCCACCACTTAATAAAGTATCGTAGGATCTAGGATCTGGTAAGAAAGATCCGTCTGATGTTGTTTTTCTAATTACTACAACATCATCAGCTTTGAAACTTTGGACTTGTTTTACAATAGTAACAGTTTGAGTTGTACCATCTCCAGTAATACTTTGCATTACAGCATTTGGATTTGTTTGGCTTGCTGTACCAAAGTTTGGATCATCTATTCTTACACCATTTTTGTAAATATTGTATACTACTCCGTTAACTAAAGGTTTACTTAATGCAAAAACTTCGGTGCTTCCATCTAGCTGAAATATTTCATCATCAAATAATGTATCAAAAGTATCGTATGTACCGGTAAACCACGCATCTGAATCCCAACCAGTGCCAGAACCAAAACTATAACTGCTTACTTCAACTCCACCATAATCAACACCATCTAAGACTTGTCCTAATTCTTTACCAAACATTCCAGTTGCTGGATTATAATAAAGATTGATTCTATCTTGTGCTTGTAATAGATCAGGTGCTTTATCATAACTTATAACTATTGTACTACTTAAACTTTGTGGTAAAGTAAATGATATTCTACCATAGTTTCTTGTATATCCTTTTGAAGTGTCTTTTATATTAGTAAAGGTATATTCACTACGTAAAGATTCTAGTCCGTCTACTGTAACAGTAATTTTTGTAGACTTTAATTGCATAGGCCATTTCAAGTCAAATATTTGTTGATCTAAAGCACTTGTAAATGTTTGTGTTTCATTTAATGTATTGAAAAGATATACACCAGTTGTTCTATCAAACTTACAGACAACATGCAATGCCCTTGCTTTACCTTTTCCTAATACTGGACTTAATCTTGCTGGTATAGATCCATCAGCTTGTGAACCTTGAATGGTAATTGTTGGCTGTGATAAATATCCGCTACCTGTATTAAGCATTTCAACAGCAGTTAGTTTTCCGTCAGTACCTATGTATGTTTTAGCTTGGGCTCCTGATCCACCTCCACCAGTAATTTCTATATTAGGAGGAGCATCATAACCTGTACCTGCATCTGCAATAGTTAATGCAGTCAATTCGAACCCAATATTATCTGCCCAATGTTTGCTAGGATAATTTAAAATATCTGATGTACCTGAAACAATTTGATTATCAATTACCTGTACACTTTGAGGAATAATTTTTCCAGCATCTGCATTATAGACAGGAGGTAGATCAAAATCTGTAACCGATGTAGCAGATGGATCTATCTTTTCATACGAACTTAAATATTCTCTAATTTTTGTTCTATAAGGTTTGATCTCTTTTACATAAGATTCATAACTAGATAAATTATCATTTTGGAAATTTACTTTTTCAGATAGGTCACCGATATTGTGTTTTGCTTTTATGTAACTTGTTTTAAATGCCCAATCAACGTTAGGTTGTTCTGAGAAAACATATCGTAAACTTGCAAAGAATAAATTGTTCCAATGTATTGCTAAATCATCTGTAAAAATATTATTTTTAATAATTGATATTATTCTTCTAAATTCTTCTACAGGTTGTGTATCATAAAATATCTTATCAAAACTTGCACCATCATAAGCAATGTTTTCATTAGATACATCATATAAACTATTTTTAAATTCTATAGTTCCATTTTGTCTACCAATCGTATCATAATTAACTGTATAATCTGAAGAAGCTGTATTGCCTGTTTTTTGTAATAACAACCAGCCGCCAGTTCCTACGTTTTTAATTTTTACAACATTACCTATTTCATCTTCTAATCCACTTAATTGATAGCTAGATTCAACTGTGAAATCTATAGGAGTAAATTTGTTATAATTTGTTTTATACCAATCTATATATTGCCAGTAAAGATTAACGTCGTAAGATTGAGTTTTTGTTCTTTGCCATTCACTTCCTGTCCAAGAAAATATAGACCATAATCCGCTTACTGTTTCATCATTTTTAACAAGTACAGAAAATTGTCTAATACTAATAGTCGGTGCAACATAATTTTGTCCTGCTTTTAAGATTGTTACTGAAGATATTGCGCCTTCTGTATTTAATGTTATACCTAGTTCACATCCAGTACCTTGTGTATCACTTATTGTGTATGACGGAGGATTAATATAACCAGCGCCTGGGTCTGTAATGAGAACATTTACAACATTCCCGTTTTCTACTTCTAATGTTAAAGATGCCTGTTTAGTTTTGGCCACACTTACAAAAGAAAGTTCTGCATATGAGTCGCTTGTAGTATCATATGTGCCGCCAGCAATTCCTGGTTGAGGATCTATTGCTGTAAGTCCTGATAAGTCTTTATCATCAACAATCAAGTTTGCTTTTAAAACTTTATTAACTCTTTCAATAAATTCTTTTCTTGCTTCAGTTCTGTTAATAAACCAACTTTGCCTAGGTTCATTTAAATTTCCGTATCTAGACCTCACTGGCAAATTGATATCAGGAACTGGTCTATCTTGGGTGTCAAAACCAACTAAACTATCAAACCATTTTTGCTCTATATCGGTTCTTGGAACACTTGTGGGTAAACCATCTGTAAGCAATTGATATTCATTGTGTGTATTCTGTTGCTGGTTTTCTATTGTCCACCAATTAAAACTAATTCCAACATCTTTATCTTTTATTAAAGATTCACAGTTGTATAAGCTGAATCTATTATCACCAAGAATAGTAACAAACTTATGTCCTATTGAACTAGGATCTGCTATAAATCTTGCAACATCGTAACCTGTTGTAACCCTATTGGGATTTTCTGGTAAAGTTCTTTTATCTTTTACCCAATAATAATAATAATTTTGAAATGTTTGTGTTGCAATATCATATCTTCTACGTACAGAATATGCAGTATCTCCATATTTAGATGTTCCGCTTATACCTGACGTCAAACCTGTTTCTGTACCTGCTTGACTATCCCATTCGCTAGGAAGTAGTGTGCTTTCAATCCACTCATATACATCTACAGAGGTTCCTGTAAATAATTTATTAAAGTTCTGTGTTGATTCTGTAATATCTCCTTGATGATGATTTATAAACCTGGCACTTCCGATATCCCACCAAAGTTTTCCTATCCATTGTTCAGCAGTATAGTCTAGTGTATTAGCTGTAATGCCAGTTGCTGTGCTTACAGAATATTGTGCTGGGTCATAAGATGTTTTAAAACTTAATTCTTGTTCGGCTGGACCTGCAATTTTTCCTTGTAGAGGATCAATGTAATCTAAGTAAGAAACTAAACTATCGTCTGTCTTATTGAACAAGTATATACCTTTGAACTTGCTAGTATCTGCAGGTAACACAGGTACTCTTGTTTGTGCCCATGTAGTTGTTCCTTCTGGTTTTCTATATTCTGCTACAACTCCTTTATCTTGTTGATTGTTAATTGTAACAACTTGTTTAGGTAATCCAAGATATATGTGATTATTTGACACTAACATTACACTTCCAAAGTCTTGCGTATCTTTATCATATGAAAAATCTTGTCCATATATCAATGTATCGTTTACTGTTTCATATATACTAACAAGTCCGCTTTCATTATCAGATGTACTAAATTCTGTATTAGATGCATCAAATACTGTACTTGCAGAATCAAAAGAAGTAATTGTTTTAAGATCGCCTCCTTTAGAAGTTACTGCTAATGTATTTCCGTCGAAGTCTAGTTTGCTTCCAAACCTAGTGTTTGGTGTTTTATCGATTGGTCTAAGTGTTTGCTTGTAAATGAAGTCTGTACCGGTTTGAATATAAATGTATACACAACCTCCTGCACTAACCTCATCACTATTGTAAGGCGCTCCTACGGCAACTTTTTTACCATCATTTGATATTGCTATTGAACTTGCATATTCTTCTATTAAATTAAATGGTTCTAAAATTTGACTATATTCATAATGATTAAGATTTTTTCTATATACCACAATTTTTCTGTTTGGTATTGAACTATCATTAGTGTTCATATATCTTGCACTTGCAATCATGACAGATCCGTCTTTGCTTAAATCAAAATCTTCGCCAAATTCTTCAAGTAAGTTTTGTTCTAATACGCTATCTTTCAAAGAGAAACTTGTATCGTTTGGAACATAGCCTAGTAAATCAACACCTTCTGTTTTTGCAGTCCATTGACTTACAACAAAATTACCAGGTACAAGATTTGTAGTTGCTTCGTAAATAGTATCTCCTACACGTACTAAATCACCTATGAAATAAGACAATGTATTTTTAAAGAAGCCTCTATATTTGTTTTCTATACCTAATGCCCAATCATCAGTATCATTTTTATCAAATATATAAATTCTACCTTCATTCGTTTCGGTCTTATCTCCTTGTGCGTGAACAAATAGTTTGTATGTGTTTGTATCAATTTGTCTAAATTTTAATTGGTGTCCAAGACGTCTTCCGTTTGCAGAATTTGGAACAGTATAATAATTAATAGGCTGGAATTGTGATCCTCGTCTTTCATAAATTGCAACTGTTCCTTCGTTGCTAATGTTTGAAGAAGTACCATTTATATCAAGTGGAATATTATACGTTCTGGTCCAATCAAGATTTAAAGGACTAGGAGGATTGTTTGTATCTAAAACTCCTTCTAAAGTATTTGAACTGTATATCCAATATTCTAAATCTTGTAAAAAATCAGTAGTTGGTATTGGAATATTTGTTCCTTTATCTACAACAATTAATGGTCCTGATACACTATCTTCCATATGAGTACTATTAATAGGACCCACTGTTCTAACAGTTGAATCATTTTCAACAAATGTTAAATTACTTGCTTCACCAAAGTCACTTCCTTTTGCCCAAGTACCGCTTTTATTTTTTAAGTAAAATCTTGCTGTAGCAAACGATCTTTCTATAAATGCAACAGTGGCAGTTGATCCTGTGTTTGTGTCTGTAACTGTTTGGCCTACTATAGGTAAAAACGGTTCGCCACTCAGGTCAAAGTTAGTCAATCTTGCTGTTGTCCAACCATTCCATTTATCATTTACTGTAAATTCTGTGTCATTAAGATAAGTGTAATCTAATCCTAATGGAGAAGGGTCTTGCCTAATATCATTTACATATAAATCATTAAGCCAAAATCTAAATTTGTTTCCGACTTGGAGGCTTGCTCCGTGTCCAGCAGGAGTTCTAATTACCCATCTAGAATCTAATATATTATTTTGTGTAGCACCTTGTACATGACTTAATACTCCAAAATACGAAACTCTAGTTGGATTTGTAACAACATCTTCGTTTTGTTTTGCATCTAAAATATTTGTAAACGTAGGATCATTTACAGAATTTCCTTGGATTGTAATATTTTGCACAACAAGATTTGCATTATATTCAAAAATGTTTGAAGTGTTAAAAGAACTACCAACGTTTACATACCACCAACCTGCATGATAGTTGTCTTCAATATTTTGCTCTCTAGTATAATCTCCCACAGTAATGCCGCCTAAGGAAATTGTATCAGTTGCATTTAAAGAACCATTTATATTGTTTAGATATAATTGCAAGTTATTATCGTTATCTATGTACCTATGTTGTACTGTTGCCCTTGCTGTAGAAGTTGTAATTTCATCACCAACATTTGGTGTTGCTAAAGCACTTATTATTTTTACAACTACATCTACCTTGCCTACTATTGTGTGTTGGCCATTAATTAATGTTTCTGTTAAAACAGAATCTCCGTTGAAAGGAGAAATACCAGCTAATGTTGATGTAGTATATCTGTTCCATTTTAGAGTTAAAATATCTCCTGGTTTTGTTCCTTCAAATTGTTCTTTTTCTGCCCTAATTAAAATATGATCTGTTGGTGCAAGTGGTATGGATGGATTACCTCTCATCATGTATACTATTCCAGGATAACGAGGAGTTGATGTAGAATTATACTCATCACCTTTGCTTTGTTGATTAGATGCATGATTAAAAAATGTTTGAACTTCTTCTGCTAATACTTGTCTCTTAGCTTTCCATAACTGTTGGCTATAAAATACGATATCGTTTGTCTCATAGGTTACTGAAGCACGATAATCACCTTTAAGTTTAGATTTTACATTTGATGCATTTGGTGATCCTATTGCCAAATATTTTCCATCTGGACTTATTACTGCACTTGTTCCAAAAGCCCCATTGGAATCATATAGATTGACAGTTTCGTCAATTTGTTGTAATTGTGCAAATTCTGTGTTATCACTAGGTCTCGTTAAAACATATACAGTTCCGTTTAGATCTTTTGGTGCAGTAATTGTCATGAGATTGTTATTATCTGAAACACTTAAACTAGCTCCAAAGTCTTTTTCGGTGCTATCAAATATTCCAGCAGTTTTGTTTATAATTTCTGGTTTAAGTTCAAAAACCTGTTTGCTTTTTAAAACTACCCATTTACCCGTATCGTCATCATCTACCCAAATAGTATCGCTTTGGGTATTAGTTCCTGCAATAGTAAATTCTAACTGTTTTCCATCACGTTGTATATTATTATTTGCTTCAGTTAAGTTTGAAACTCTTACTGCCTTAAATCTAGTAATAAATCCTGTGTTAGCTGTGTAAGTATCTTCTGTTGCTGGAACATCTGTAACCGAATCTAAAGACAAAACATTAAGTTCCACCTTGTTAATAGTATAAAATCCATCAGTTCCTGTAGCAACATCATTTATTCCTATTACATCTCCTTTTTCAAATGCAAAGTATTTGTTTAATGTTACAGTGAATATATTACTAGCAGACGCTGTAATACTTGTTATTTTTAAATCTGTTGACATGTACTTGTATACACCCCAAGTCAATTGGGTTTTATCTTTTGCTGTCCAAATATAAGATCCTTGTTGTAATAATGAAATATCTTCATTAATCAATAAATTATAATTTAGTATACTTGTATACACATCTGCAGGATTAACATATCCTGATGAAGGCACGTAAAAATTATCATCATTGTAATATTTTGTAGGAAAAGGCTTATGATTATAATCTTTGGATTTTACAAAAATATTATTTCTATCTAACTTATAAATTAAAGAAGTGTCTTGCGGATCAACTGTATCCACAAGTTCAACTTGTTGTGGGTCTAATCTATATTTTGATTCGTCCAATAGTACTTCAAATACGTCATCACCTTCTGTTGCTCCATATCGTCCGGCTCGCACAGCCCATTCTTCGTAAAATTCTAAACTATCTCTATTAGCACTTCCTAATTTGTCAAAAAGTTTGTTGAGAACATTTTTTGTTCCTTTATCTTGTATCATTCCTTGGAAAAATTTATATTGACTTACTTCATCAGGAATAATATTTTCAAGATACTTTCTTTTCTGATAAGAAATTAAATGTTGTGCAAGTTTTTGTTGTTCGGTATCAAAGTTATCACTATCTAAATCGTAAAAATCTCCGAATTGTTTTGCTTTATAATCAAAATTAGGTAACAACCCTTGTGCCGGTTTATCGGCTAGTATGACAAACTGTTTGTCATCAAATTTATCAGATCCTGTTACATTATTTTTTGCGACATAATAATATTGCTTATATTTTACTAGGTCGCCTATCTTATAATCCTGCCATGCTGTCCATTCATTAATAACTGCGTCTTGGAAAATGAAACCAGGAACATTTAATGAGCCGTTCCAGTCGCTTGATCTATAACCTTTTACCTTAATACGCTCTTGTCTATATCCTTGAGCTCTATTGTAAATTTTATCACTGAATACTGTTTGATTGTCTATCACTATAGCATGTTCTGTTTGTGCTATAGGAAGTTTTAATTGATATATTCCTTCTTGTGTATTTTTTACTCTAAGCCCAAATTTGTTACTATTATCTCTTTCTGTGGTAGCAAAATCTGCCAATAGTCTTTTACCATCAGCTTGTAATAAACTATAGTCGTAAAAATTATCATAGATGTTGTCCACAACGCTATATTTCTTTTCAAAAGCTATTTCTCTAGCACTTGGGCTTAAGGTTAATACAGTACCTGCCTCCCATGCTTGGGTTGACCAAAACATAAATTCTTTTGCTGACAACTGCCAGTTTTCTATTTCTTTTAATGTGTCGTTATATTTTTCAAATGTAAACCCTACTGTTTCTAAGTATTTTGAATAACAAAGTAAAAAATCTACCACGTCTTGAATTTCAGTATACACGGTACCATAATTCACTGTAGTTGAAACCGTTTCGAAATTATTTGTAAACCTAGCTGACACACCTCCTACAATAGGAAGCTGATCCATTTTTTGGAAATTACTTGCTAAAAAATTTCCTGTGTTTGTAATTTTTACTCTATAAAAAGCATTATTAAATTTTACAATTTCGCCGGGCTCATATGTTTGGGAAGAAGAAAAATTGACAAAGTCTTCACTGACTCCGCCTACATTAATAAGAGGATCATTTCCTTTTTTCAGTGCCGGAAAAATTTTGAATCTAGGATTCTCTTTATCGTATCCTGATACTTTAAATCCTCTAGCTAACTTTTCAATTATGACTCCACTATAGGTATAAACATTTAATGGCACACTTTTCGTTAATACGATTTTGTAATTTTCCTCAGGAACAAAAATATTTCCTTCATTTGTTGGTGTTCTACTATCTAGTATTAATTTAAATTTACTCTTTTGAGTAAAGCCTCCTATTTTACTTCCTAATTTGTTTTCTAATGATTTTAATTTGTTTTGGTATTCAGTGAACTGTAAACTTTCGTTTGAGGCTAGATACCCTTGCATGTAATTTATTAATCCACCTGTGTTGACTCTTGTAGCATCTGCTGAACTATTTGGAAATTGTATCTGGCTTAATTCAATACGCTTTGAGGTATCAGTATACACTAACTGATTTGCCATATTTCTTTTAATTCTACTTCTATCAAATGCTATGCCTATAAATTGTGCAGGCTCGCTCATTGCCCATGCTTTGATAAGTGCGAAAGGATAATGAGAACTTCTTCTCCATGCTGTTTCGACAGGACCTTCATCTCCAAAAACAAAATCATTTTTGTATTCAGGATCTGGAGAATATAGTGCATATCCAGTGTCATTGGGACTTATTAAATTTCCTTTTTCATCAACTGGTATATATTTGTAAATATCTGGATTTTTAAATTTGTTTCTATAGGAAATTTTTGTGTTAGGTTCTCTGATTATTCCATTACTCATATCTTCCCATAATAGCAAATTATCTTTAGTATAGGGTGCTGTACCATATACGGTGTCAAACCATGTAGGTTTAATTTTTAAACCTAATATTTCCCATGGATGAGAATGGGGTCTATCAGTGTTATATAAATCTTTGTAAATTGCTCTCCAAAAGCCCGGTAACCTGTTATTATAAGGATCAGCCGCAAAGCTGTAATTGTAACTAAAACTATTTCCTCTTGAATATACATTATTTGTAGTATAATCTGGATTAGCAACAGCTTGTGACCAATCGTTAAATTCAGGCACCATTAAAGAAGAAATGTGATCTCTCGAAAATCCTGTATCTCTATATCTACTATCTACAAAGTCTGCTATGTCAATTATACTTTCTTCATAGGACAGTTTTAAATTATTATAAATTCTTTTTTCTAAATCTAATAAAAGTAGATCTCTAAAATCACCGAAACAGCTCCATAATGATCCATCGTGTCCTTGTAATACGGGCTTAGATGAAGGCCATGCTGTAAAGTCATTTGTATCATATGTTGCATGATTCATTGACCCGCTTGGCATAAAAAAGATTCTATTATCTCCTTTAAACACATGTGTATGAGCAAGTCCTGAACCGCCACTAGTTTTGTCATATGCTTGTGCTGATTGTTCATCTGTAAATAAAGGATAAAACCATCCTAACTTGTCAGTATACGATTTTCCTGATGTTTGATCTATACCATATATTTTATATGGTCCTGTTGAATCAGGTACCGCATTAACATAAGTGTCATCTAAAGATATTTGTGGTTCAAATTTAGGATACAATCCAAGTTTGGTAGGAGTAGGAGGTACCCACGAACCATCAGTGCTTTCGTATTCATAAATTTTTAATATTTGTCCTGCTGTAACAGGTTTAGTAATTGTTACAAATCCGTCTGTGCTTATAGTATATTCTTTATCTTTGATTAGTTGTTTTTCATCCAAATACACTAAAACAGCATTTTCATTTAGTTCTGTAAAACTAACAGGCCTTGTAAGTGCAAATATAGTTTGTGATGCATCTTCTATCTCGTAATTTAAAAGTGTATCGCCTCCAAAAGGAACCATATCACTAAAATAAAATGGATCTTTATTTGTTTTTGTTTGACTCAAATTTAAAAGTATTCTATCAACATGCTGTTTATCCTCAGCTTCAAAACCTAAATCATTTGCTACTCTTAGAAATTCTCTTTTGAATTTTATATATTCTCTGCCAGAATATCTAATTGCTTCTATCAAATCATATTCTTTATCAGTAAGATTAAAAAGTGCTAGATTGATAGGTCCTGAATGTTGCACAAATTTCAAACCATATTTAGATACTTGCCCTAAATCTCCTAGGTTACTTTTACCAGGAAACTGTCCTGAAAAACCAGGAGCATTATCTACTATGCTATCAACGTGATCTAATACTTCTCCCAAAGTAAAATCAGTAATATTTTCATTCATAGGATTTTTTTCAAAATTTATTGGAAACTTGTAAAAACCTAATGCATTTTTTGGAGTTGCACTTGTTGTTTCTATCACTAATTTTTGATCAACTATCAAGTCTGTGTAAAATCTTACGTATGCATATTTGTTTATTCTATCAATAGTGTAATCTACATTTTCTGTTTTTCTTTTATTATCAACATAAACTTTTACTCCAAGATCATTTAAATCTCCACTATTGATATAAACATCAATAATAAAGTTGTTTGTCCTTGGACCTGTTGTTATTTGTTGTACCACAGGTTGTTGAGATTTTGCAGGAGCTTTTGTCCAACCTGATACACTCGAATACGATGTCCTTGCTGTGTATTTTCTTAATAATGCAGTATCTGTCCTTACAGACAAAACATCAGTAGATACATCATATTGATATGTGTCTCCTAAAAGATTAAAGTCGAAAGTTATATCACCACTGTTTTCTATGGTTCTATATGATAAGGCAAATCCTAATTCAGTATCTGCTGTCCCTGTACCTACTTTATAAGAAAAAACCTTTGTTCCAGTAAATGTGCTTCCTGATAATGTATTCAATGATGTACCTGCATCATTATACAGATCAAACAATGGTTGCTGGTTAGTGGCTATTTTGTCTTGTCCTTGCCGCCAGGCCGTTCCTGTATAATAAAACATTTTACCTTTAAATTTGTCTCCACCATTTACAAGGACTGTTTCGTTTGTTAACGGCGTGGTATCTGTTGTTTCTTTTAAAGCTATTTGTGTTTTATTATTCTGTTTTATAAATGTAACTTCATAAATTTTACCAGCTACTAATGTGTCTGGATCGGCTGTAAATAAGACTCTCATTCCAGATACTAACTGTGTACCATCTACAAAATAACCTTCTTGTCCTTCAATATCCGAAAACACATCTGTAGTGACTGTGTCAACTAAATCAACGTTTGCTTTTGCTTCTGTTCCAAAATTGTAAAGTTTTAAACCTGCCTCAAATTCTATAATAGGTCTTGTGGCTCTAAATGCTTGATCAATATTTACTGTGGTATTATTAATTTTTGCTGTTGTTTCAATTACTGCTTTATTTGTCCATAAATTGTATCTGGACCATTGATTTCTATCTTTACTTGCTTTGTTAATTACCAAGTAATCTTTTTTATTTGCGTAAGATATAGCATCATCAAACGGCAAAGCATCAAAACTATTACCATCAAATTGTGTAGTAACATCTTCAAGGTAACTTGCACTTATTCCTATATCATTTTCTGAAATAAGTTTTATTTCATCTCCTACACCTTCAACGTACCATTGTCCAGTTGCATACTTTGTTGGTTCTATTGTTCCGTAAAATTCAACTTTCATGCCATTAGCTAATTCATAGCCATTTTGCATTGTATAATTTTTTCTACCTAATATATCTTCTTCAACATTTAGATATGTGTTGTCAATAATGTTTTTTATAATAATTAACCCTGATCCTTCAACATCATTTCCGTTAACGTAATATAATGTATCAGGTGCTTCTAAATCTATTTTCCAAGTAATTGTGCCATTTTCTATTTTTTGTTGGCTTACCCCGGTTGTATATAAGTTAGTATCATCCTCAATTTCGTTTGATGTCCTAATAGTAAACGGCATATTTTCGGCATCTATATCAAAAGTATATGTTTGACCTTTGTATAAAGTTAGAGTAGGATTACTCACAGGATTGTCTTCTGCAAATATGTAAGCATCATTATCTGTATTATCTTGTTTTCTTACCTTTAATGTGCTTTTTATTTCTCTTGATGTTCCGTATACAGGAATCGTGTTTGGTCCCATTGGTAACCAATAGTATTCTCTAAAGTTTACAAACTTATCCCAATTGATATGGGGATCCCATGCATAATATTCTTGTCTACTTAATTTACTTAGATTAGATACGTCACCTCCACGTATTCTTATGCTGTTATAATAATCTCTATAATCTCTATATAAAGTTGTATTACCTATATCATCAGTGACTGTTGCGATTGGTTCTAACTGATAACTTTCTCTCTCGGTAGATATATCTGAGAGATAATTGTCTTTGGCATTCCAGGCTTTTGCATCCTTACGGCCTATGAATCCATCGACTTTTTCAACCACTCCTGGTTGCATAAGTTGATCTAAAGTGCTACTTAGGAATTTGTTGTTTGCAGTTGTGCGAAAATAACGGGGAAGTAAGTCAGATGAACTACGCTTGGTTTCATCCTCACCGTTTATTGGAATTGGTTTTTCGTCTTGAGCCATTAGTAACCGTAACCCCCACCGCCGCTAGAACCTCCTCCTGATCCGGAAGAACCACCTGAACCCGATGATCCGGAAGAACCACTGCTACTACTTGTTGAACTGGTTGAACTTGTCGTAGTAGAGGATGTGGTTGTTGTAGCAGATGTGGAGGAAACAGTCAATGCTTGACTTTGTATGCCGGTATTCTGTTGTGTTGATGCAGTAACAACTGAACCTGATGCTTGTATTCTTGATGCAGTTACTGAATCTATTACTTCAACATCTGTTACTGTAGCATCACTGACAAAAATTTCATCGTTCTCGCTCTTAATTTCGTACAAACTACCAAAACTTTGTGTACCTTGTTTAGGAACAATTAAAAAATTTACTACGTCAGGTGCAAGTGTGTTCATAACGTATGTTGCTAGTTCTGTAAAATGGAATGTTTCTCCAAAATCCCAATTTTGTAAAGAAAAATATCTGTTAATAGATTCTACTATCCTAACTTTTATATCATTATCGTTAATTACATTTTCACTATTTTTCACAACCTTGAAAGTAGCTTGTAAATTTTCCTCTGCATGAGATCCAAAAAGTATTTTGTATTTGACAGGATGATAAATTACTTCATCACTGATTGCTTTAACATTGTTTATGTCTTGTCCATACTGTTGGAATAAATTATCTACGCTTGGTGGCAACGGTCTTGTTGATAAAGTGCCTGCAAGATATTTTCTAAACTGTGTATCATAACTTTGTGTTAGCATATACACGTCTATTATATTACTTGCACTAGGGTCAATCCTATTGGATTCGTCTGCACTATGCACGTATTGGAATTTAAGTTTATCTCTTCCTACGTGTGCTTCATAGTCGCTTGATAATGAAAGATTACCGCCGCTTAATACTTTAAAGTTATTTTGATCAACGATATAAAATACTGTAGGGTCTGTACTATATTGACTATAAGCACCAATTTCCGTTTCTGTATTTTTGACTACAATGGAAGAGCCTGTAGACAAATAATTATACTTGCTAAATCCTTGATCTGTTAATATTCTTTTTAGAAAAATATATTTGCTGGTTGAATTTACTGTAGGAGCTACAACGTTATCAAAAATATCCGGATCATCTACTGATCCGTCATCATTCAAATCAAAGAAACTTACCTCTACTTTTTTGCTATTAACATAGCCGTCTGCATTTCTGAAGTCTTTAACTATTTCCCAATCTATATCATTATTAAATGCTGATAAAGAATCTGGTTGTGTGTTAAAATTCATTATACCAATTTTATCTTTGACTAGCTGTCCTGTAGAAGAATCATAAATTTTATTTTGGTTGTCAAAGTAAAAAGATAATTCACTATCACTTTCAAAAATATATCTTAAGCCTCTATTAGTAATTGTGTATTTTTCTCCGTTTGTTTGGAATAATAAAATCCAACTAGCATCTAATTTATTATTTGTAACATCACCAGTTTTACCATTACTAAACTGATCGTTAACATTTAAGTTTTCATTTATAATTACCCGCCAAATTCTATTAACCTGATCATAACGCAATCCAAAAGTTTTGTAAGCAAAAACTTGATCAATAATTTGTGATCTTACGTCAGCTGTTAGGTCTTTTACTAATTTAGGTTTTACTTCATCTAAAATACTATTATTTGCAAGTGTTTGATTAAACACTATAGGTCCTATACCTGTAGTGCTATTAACCGTAGTTCCAGCACCATCAACACTTATAACTTTTACCCATTTGTAAGAACTTGCTCCTTTGGCTGTTGCGTCAGATGTTAATTCTCCTTCACCAACAAAATAAAATCCTGCCGGCGGTTTAAATTTAAGCAATGCACCTGCTTCAACATATTTTAATGAACCTCCGGTAAATGTACCAACTTGAAATGGAACATTACTTGAATTAGTAAAATATCCTGTTGAGGTATTAGTTCCTTTAGTAGATTGTACCCAAGTTGCGTTTAGATCACTAACAATAATTTTTGCATAATTACCAAAATAAAAATTACTAATTGCACGACTTTGTATTGTAGGCAGTATAGTATTTTCTATCTGCCCTTCGATATCAGTTTGTGTAGCAAAAGTAAAAGTCTTTTTAGCTTCATAAGGTTCTCTATATAGTACACCATCTGAACCATACAAGTTTGTACTAGAATATTTTCCTGTAACATCTTTTAAATCAAAGTACCTACTTATACCACTAGCAACTCTATTTGTTGCTTTTACTTTAATTATTTCTTGATTTGATGTCAACGGATAAACATTATAGTCTTCTCCAGTTACCATCCTATTTTGTGTATAATATGTTTGAGGTGCATAGTTTCTAATACTTGCACTAGTTTCTGAAATACTTGAATTTGTTACTGTATCTTTTAATTCAACAGATACTGTCATAGTTTCTGTTTTTCCTTGTCTACTTGTATAATCAAAACTAAACTGTATATCAGTTAACTCTTGAGGATTAATACGCATTGTTCTGTTTGCACTAGTTCTGTAAAATGCTCTAAAGTTACCACTCGGTAAATTTCCAAATGTTCCATCTGCAAATACTAAAGTAATTTCATCATTTCCTCTAGTTTGAACTGTGTAAAAATCCCTTACGCCTTTTGTTAATGCATTATAGATTGCATTATTACCTTCCGTGGCAGGTACTTTTGTCCATAACTTTTCTACGTTTCCACCAGTGTCTAATTTAAATAACCAAACGTCTGTATTATTGATATTTTCTGCTTCAATATTGATTCTTTGATTTGCTTGAGGACTTGCCACTTCAAAATCACCAGTTGTTAAATTTCCTTGTCTGAAGTGTAAAAAATATCCTGTGTTAGAACTACCGTTTCCTCTACCATCTTCTCTATAGATCATTTGTAGCTTATTGCCTGGTAATGGCATTTCTTCTTCTAGTGTAGAATTATCTAAATTAATATCTGTTGATACCATTTCAAATATTGTTGATATTCCGTTTACTCCTTTACTAAATGTGTAAACTGGAACGTCTGTGTTGTTTGATTGAAATCTATATGTTTGTGTCAAAACGCTGTTAATTCTAGTAGACTTTCCTGGCTTACCTATTGTGTTGTTTTCTGGCAAAGCGGCATTTACAACTCTTTTAAATTGTTCAGCCCAATTTGTATTACTAGGATCATTCCAAACAATAGTTTGTTCTGCTAAATTAATACCATTACTATCAACAATAGATTCAGTTGTTGACACTGATTCAAATTTTAACAAGCCATTAGCGGCTTGATTACGCTTAGGATTGTATGATAATAATCTAGCAAGTCGTAAAACAGATTCTCTTCTTTCTGCTAATTCTAAATAATTTTCTCTAGCATTAAGATCAACTCTATATGCTATATTTTGTCCTAAGAATGCAATTAGGTCTATTAATGCTAGGTACTCTGACGTTTCTATATAATCATTGAAATCTTCAGGATAATTATTACGCAGATAGTTAATCATTGCCCTACGTAAGGTATCAAAATCATAAGACGCAAACTCGGCGTTTCTAAAACTTTGATAGACCTTGGTCCAATCTTCTGCTAATAATAGTCTATTTTGTCTATCGGTAGATGACATCTAAAATCCTTTAATTTATACTACGAGTATTTATGATTTTTTATTAACCTAGTAGTTAATTCTATCACAGAATACCTGTAGCTTTGTCAAACCTCAATCTTAGCTGTTCACTGATATTATATGTAAGATAAGTCAATGTACACTCTATCTGCAAACCTGATTCAAACTCTGTGACTTTGACTTCTGAAGCACTTGTGCGTGGATCTGTATTAATAATCCTTGTGACATTTTTTACTATAGCGTCTTTAAGCACATCTGTCAAAGGTTCAAACAATGCGTCCCAAATAATACAACCAAATGTAGGATCAGCTAATTTTTCCCCTTGTCTAATATTGAAATGATTTATTAAATCTTGTTTAATAAGGTTTAAATCATACATTTGAAACGAATTGTTTTCTTCATTTACTGTGCTGAATCCTCTATAGGCTTTTTGTGCTACAGGTGGTTTTGGCTGTCTCTTTGGTTTTAATGTTATTTCTTTGTATAAATTCTGTGCCATGCTAATATTTACCTTACTTATGGTCCTGCAAAAACATCAGGTGATCCTGCGGCAACACTTGTACATCCACTGATAGCATCACCTATTCTACCTGTACCTAACTGGTTAGTAAATACAGTCGGACTACCAACTGCTATAGGAGCCGCATGTGAAGGACATGGATCACCAGGTAATAAATGGCTTGTGTTTACATCGCTCTGCCTACTTACTGCTATTCCGTTTGCAAACACATTTGGACTACCTACTGCTCTTGTCATTCCCGAGCAATGAGCCACATCTGCATCTCCAATTCTAGTTACTGCTGGCACGTTCTATCTCCATTAATTTTTGTAATCTTGCAGGCCATTTTTCTATTTCTTCGTGTTGCTCTGTTGTATGCGGATCTGGTGGTATTGAAGGATTAAATTCTATAACATGATCAAAGTCAGTAGGTATATCTTCATACTCTGTGTATGTGAACAATTTAAAGTCTTTCATTACTACAAACTTATGCATTATATCACCTGTCCTGTTCCAGTACTCATCGGTTGTGGTGGTGTTACATCAGCCAATGGTGTTAGATCACCATTTTTTATTTGTTGCCAAAAACCTCTGCCGGAGTTAGTTCTTTCAATTGTCTTACTACCGCTTGGGTCTGCATACCCTATAGCATTCCTAAATTGCTTTCCTAAAGAAGTAAAATTAGTATCAGTCCAAGTAATAAATCTTGCTTTAGGTGGCTGTGTAAGATAAGCTACTGCTAACTTACAAGCAACTTTAGGATCATTAGCTAACTCAGGATTACTGTAAACGTCTACTCCGCAATATCCTCCGTATAATTTGTAATTGTCTGTACCTGTAATTTGAATCAGGCCACGTCCTCTGTATCTGTATCCATCACCAGTGTCAGGTGCGCCATTGCCCATTCTACTTCCATAAACTACACTTCCTATTTCAACAGGCTTTCTATGTAACTGTTCAGACAACTCAAATCCGCCTGGCTTCTTGAACATTTTAAATGTGGCTCGTAGTCCTTTGGCACTATAATTTAAGTTTTCGCTTTGAGGTTTAAACCTACTTTCTGCTTGTATCTGTGCTAGAGCCATACCTAATGCTTCTCCGGCTCCTCCAACTGATCCGCTTTTCAGTGCTTCTTCAGGAGTCAATCCTAAGCCTTTTATAAGTTCGCTTAAGAAAAATCTTTTTGACTCTAGTTGTGATATTGGTTCTGCTGGTTGTGTTCCAACATCGCCGTCATCATTCCTTTTGAATACTTTATCTATATCTACTTCAAGTGGATCCGAATCTCCTGCTCTAAACACACCAGAAGTGCTGTTACGTTCAGGCATGTCTGATTCTTTCTCCAACGTTGGTGTTGCCCGTCTTAATGAAGGAGATGTTTGAATAATACCTTCTGTAGCACCAGGAGTATGTCCACTAGGATTTAAATTTTCGTGTTCTGGCCAAGGTTCGTGTAAAGGAACACGTCTTGGAGTATTTGCTTCTTTGGCTTCAACTGCTCTTGTGGCATCTGCTGTAACACGCAAGTCTGCAATAGGATTTCCGTCCTTATCTAAAACTTGATCACTATCATCAACTGCTTGATTGGTAACTGATTTTGTAAATGTATCTCCAATTGAATCTGCTGTATCAGATGCGTTTGCTGTAAACGCCGCAGTATTCATATGTATTTGTGAAGCAGTTTCTTTGTGAACTACTCCAGACAGAACAGATGTATTTCTTGTTGAATCTATGATTGTGTCGGTTCCGCTTTTAATTTGTGTATTTGCTCCACTTGTTAATTTATTATCACCTACAGTATTAAGATTAAAAGCACCATTTACAGTTTGTCTATAATCTCCTACAACTTTGCTATGGAGATTGGCATTTACAGCAATATGTCCATCTTGGCTGACCTGTAAATTATAATCTCCAGATATAGTAGATCTTTGTGCGCCAGCAATTTGAACGTCTTCGTCTCCACCCACTGCTTTTTGTCTGTTACCACTTACTCTAACATCTTGGTTTACTCCAACATTTTTTGTATCGTTATTTCCAATGATAGTATCGTTATTAACTCCTACATTAACTTTTTTATCTCTGCCTGTGGTCAGATTGAAATCTCTTCCTGCTAAAATGTTAATATCCCTGTCAGCTGTAATGTTCAAGTCTGTTTCAGTTCTAATGTTTATACTGTCATTTGCATAGATATCGATCTTACCATTTGAAGTTAATTCTACCCAAGCACTACCTGTTGAATTTCCTATGTATATTAAGTCTTCAGAATTATGCATCAATATCTGGTGACCAGTTCGCGTTCTAAATCTCAATGAATCTCCGTATGGTAATGTTTTATCTACCTTGGAATTATTTTTAGGTTCTTTTCCTATGTCGTAATATACTGATCCGGTTGTACCTGGAAGACCTTGTCTAAATATTTCTCCATCTCCGTCATCCATTACAAAACTAGATCCACCCAGTCTACTTCTAAAGTGTTGTACAGATTCTCCTTTAGGACCATAGTTTCCTTTTGGTGCTCCGTCTCTCCTATCCAAAGGACCTGGACTATTCATTCCAAATACAGTACTAGGAATATCTCTCCTTGCACTTGCATTAGATTGTCCTCTATTGACATCATCGATAAGTCCTTGTGTTGCTACTGAACGTGTATACAATGGATTGTGTGGCCTTGGTTCTTGGTCTGGATCATTTAATCTTGTTGCATTCTTTTTGTTGTATTCACCTACCGGAAGATTTCTATTTTTTAAGTCATTGGGTAATCCGTCTTGTATAATATTAGTTGCACGGTCCACAGGCTGTCCCTGAGGAACCATGTAATTCATAAACTCATCTTGAATACAACCTATCCAATATCCTTGGTTAGATTGACCTTCTGCAAATATTACTAAAACCTTAGATCCAGGATCAGGTGGAATAGCCCAAAATCCGTAACTTTGTTGTGAGCCTTGATACGTTTTATTTTTGTCATTACTATCAACATTGTTTACTCCATAAAAAGGCATACAATATCTTACAGTAAATAATTGTCCTGGTTCAAACCCTCTGTCATTACCGCTTGTGACATTTGATAAAAGTTCAACTCTTAGGTCACCACTTCTTCTTGGATCTAAATGGCTTACCACTCTAGCCTCGAAAGGCCCCATTGGCATTTTTACTGGTGTGTCTCCGGATGATCTAATAATTTCTGGCATTACAATCCTAGTCCTGCATCTAATCTATCTGCTATTTCTTGACTCTTTTCAGCATTTTCCTTATCTTTGACTCTGGCCGCATCAGCTTTTCCTTGTGCTTGTATTTGTGCATTCTTAATATCTGTATCTGTCAAATCGGCATAGTATCCACCTCTTGCTTTTTCCTCCCATTCATCTAAAATACCATCACCGTTTAAATCAGCTTTTGCAAAAGCAATTAAATACGGATCTCCAGTTTCCTCGGCGGCTTTTACACGCTCTTCATATTGTTTTTTATCTTGATATCTACTATTTGTAACCGTACCAGCAGTTGTTTTTTGATTCCTTCTTCTAATCATACTTACGTCTTGTGTAAATTCATTACCTGAAAAATTGTTTATAACTTGCCAAACCTTATATAGCCCACTGAAATCTTTTACTCCTATTGTACGTCCGTCAAACTGTGGACCATCAGCAGTAATATCTACAGGAGTTCTAAAATTCATTATTATATCTACTTCACCGCTTTCGTGATCTATTGCGCCATTGGCTTTTAAATTCATAAATGTAGTACCATCTGAATTATAATTACCTACACCACTATCTGCCATGTAGTAAGGATCTCCCATTATACGCATTTCGCAAGTCAACAAATCAACTGCACTATTCATTAATGCTTCATTAAAGTTTCTAGCAATTCTTAGTTCAGGAGTTTCTTCTGTTGCTCCACCCGTCTGTGAACCAGAATTTTCTTTTATCTGTTCTGCTGTTTGCCCTTCTGTAGAAGTAGGTTCATTCACAACTTCCTCTTTTTCTGGATTGTCTGTGCCACCACCTTTTTCAGATAATCTATTTGAAGCGGATTCATTCATTTTGTCTATCGCTAATGCATTAAAGAAAGCATTGTTAAATTCTAAATTAAAATCTAAAATGTCTTTGTTTTGTCCTGTGTAGATATAATTATAATGTTTAACTGCGTTTGCACGAAGTTGATCATATCCTATTGGAGCATCATTAGGCATTTGGAAAATACTTTTATGCACTCTATAAGGTACAACTCTATAGACATATATTCTGGCTTTTCTGCCCATTACCTTTTCGGTTGATGTTCCGTCTAATGTATACACGTGAGTGTTTATTCTAAACCAATCAACCATTCCACTTTTGTCTGCCGCTATTCCGGCATCTGTGATCCTTTTTCCGTAATCACTTAACAGTATTAATTCTTCAATAATTTTTGATATTTTTGTACCTGCACGGAAGTTAATTGTTCGTTCGGTTTTGTTTATTGTTGTTGCACCTCTAACTATGATTCCTGTTTCGGCTGTTTTAGCAAAATTACCTCTACCAAACGGAACGGCTCCTTTAGAAAATGCACTAGGTGGCATAATTTTTTGTTTACCTATTTGTCCTACCTCTCCAGCCGCACCTGTATACTTGGCCTTAATACCTTCACTAAGATTTGATCGCTTTACGCTAAATCCACCTTTACCTTGTATGTATTCATACTTCTGCATATATAGATCTTTCGCTTCATGGGGATTTCCGGTATAATTTACAGTGAATCCTGTTCCTGCTAAAGTATTTGTATCAGCCGAACTAAACACTTCGTCTACATTAAAATTCTTAAAAGTTAAATCACCTTCTATAGCTTTATTATCAAACCTAGATACCTCATAATCAAATTTATCACTTGCAATTTCTTTAGGAAATAAAATTATGTATTCATCAGTATCTACCATTTTTGTTTTTTTATCTTTGGCGCTTTTAATTCTGTTATTAAGTAAATTTGTGTTTATAGCTGTAGTCAAACTATTAAGTCCTGATTGACAAATTTCTTCCAGATTTCTTCCTGATATAGTTACATCTGTTCTCAATGTTTGAAACGTATCTGATAATGCATCGTCATTCCAAGCATTAGCTTGTACATCGTATACTGATCCGCCTGCACTAGCCTGAAAATCCATTTTGTAAATTTTCAAAGGAAAATATCTTTTAGGTCCTGGAACTGTTGTTCCGTCATCCAAGTGTCCAATTGGTTCATATATTAGAACGTACGGTGCTTGTAGGTAATCTGTGTAACCTGCATTCTTGGCACATAATTGCATAGTCTGTAGCAACATTCCCATACTATACGGCTCTGTTATCTTAAAACTAAATCCAAATGCGTTAGATCCTCTAGTTTTTTGGTTAGGAGCAATAATAGTTTTTATTTCAATATCGTCAATAAAATATGCAGTTGTAATACCGTAATATTGTTCTCCAAATGTTGTTGGTTTTCTATCTCTTGAGGTACCATCACTTTTCAAAATTAATTGATTTGAAGCAATGCCATTTTTCATATATGTTTTGTCTGGAAAGTTAGATTCATAAGTTGTAATAGTTCCTAAAGAAAAAATATGATTAACTGAAGCAAATTTTTCAAGTTCATTTTCAAAAGGAATTTGACCTAGACCAAACTTATATATTTTACTGGTGTTTTTTGCAATCCTCATTATACTGTCTGTATAAGTTGGAGTTGTTTCATTTACAGTTGCACTTTCTTCTTTAACTGAAGCATTTGTATTAATATTGTTGTTATTTTCACTTACTCCTGGCACAGGCACCTTCATACCATCTTTGCCCATTTTACCCATAAAGGAGTTCCACATTTCTGCGCCTTTACGTTGTTCTTCAAGTGTAGGTGGTTTTTTAGGTTCTTGTTCTTCTTTTAAAGCATTGCTTGTTTTTACAGGATTACCTTTGCTATCTCTAACAGCATTTCCTTTGCTATCTCTTACATAGTGATCATGTGATTCGTAGGCAAATGCCATTTTAATCTCCTAAGATTTCTCTTACTTTGTCTATCTGAGGCAAATAAATTTGTGAGCCAGCTTTTAAATCATAGATAGGATCTTCCATTGTATCCATATTCCTTTGACAAAAAATCCACCATAGTCTATTGTCTTTATACATATCGTACGCAAGTAGATCTGGTCTTTGATGATATTGTGGTTCAATAGTATATAAAACATCATCTGAGAAACCCGGTACAGGACGAATAGTTAAGACATCTAAAGTACCATCTGATCTAAAAGATGTTTTTGCATAAGGACTAGACATTAGACATATCCTCCTTTGATACCTTCTCCATTGATAAATTCATTGTAATTAAATTTTTCAACTTTGTCTCTGCTGTATATAGGTTGACAAGTAACTGTAAATTGAGATTCTGTAGGTGCCCAGGTTATGTCCATTTGATTTCCTTTTTGTGTTGCTTTTGGATCTCCAAAATCACTGTAATCAATTTTAGGTTCGCCTTCAGATCCAACAATACCTGTTGCAACATAATCAACTTCGTTGGGCATATCAACTGTAAAGTTTGTTATAATTACAGGAGTTTCTTTAAAAACATATTCTCCGTATCCGTTTAGTCTTACAATAGGAGGTGGAGCTCCCGGATCAGGTGCTCCTAAGCCATATTGCATTTTAGTTACTGATCTTAGATAATGTAAACATGCTATCCAATACTGTGCTTCAATTGAGTTTTGATTATAAAATTGACCTGTAATAACCAACTGATCCACTTGTGAATTCTGGTATGCAAAAAAAGGATAATTATTATGTATAGGCTGTATTTGATTATAATTTGCTGTGTGACTGAGAATTATAGTCGGTGTATAAGGAAACACCATTCTATTTCCGGTATGTGTTAAAGGATTAAGAAGTTTGGAATTGACAAATTGTGCGTTTCTAGGAAGACTCAACGACACACGCCAATCTTTACCTTCAATATCACCGTATCCCCAAGTTGCTGTACCTCCTGGAACTGTACTTTCATCTAATCCTTTTGGTAAGTTTTTTCCACGTAACCCTGACACATATTTGTCAGCTAAATCTTCAGCACCAGAAAATATATCCTGTGCAATGTCTTTACCTTTTTCTACCGCTTTAGAAACAAAACTAGGTATGTTTCCGCTATTGGTATTTTGTCCTGAAGCATCGGCTCCTGTTTTTGGTAGTCCTTGCGGATATTGTCCTGGCATTTGGTTAACTCCTTTTACTTATTTAGTTGACAAAATTATCAGAGTATATTATAATGTGGTATGAATCTTGGAGAAATCATG
>MDTD01203414.1_pt1 | contig 28855 bp, 24 predicted proteins | sample 811221 | NCBI WGS metagenome assembly MDTD01 (sample SAMN05326646, study PRJNA326480) | marine metagenome | isolation source: seawater | place: Pacific Ocean: South West | collected 2011 | reverse complement strand
TCCGCCGCAGGCGGAAGGAGCATGAAGCGAAAAGCGAAGAACGGTTTTGATGACTAAAAAGGAATCAAAAATCATCTAGGGAAAGGCCTAGGGTTTTTGGATACTTTTTGGCCAATGCAAAAAGTATCAAAGAGCTTTCTTTTGGAAATGAAGTTCTGCTTTTTGTTTGGGTGATACTTTCCTTGATACAACCGAAGGCTTCTAGCCTGAGCTCTCAAATTCCATTGAAAAATAAAGAGTCATTTGAAAAAGTATCCAAAAGATTAAGGAAGCTTGAAGGCGATTCGAAATTACCTGAACCTCCGGTCGGTTCTTTCGACCACAGAAGCTTGGGTTGTATGTGGTTCTAACCTTTAGTGGATGTGTATTGCGCTTCATTTTTTCTTGATAAAACCGATGGCGCAGCCAGAGCTCACAAATTCCTTTGAGTTTAATAAAGATCATTTGTAAAACGAAGCAAAAAATCAAGGCCCCTGAGAGGCGATTCCTTTGGACCGCCGCTTCTTGGGTCGGGCCAGCCTGATTGAAGTTTTTCCTTGGATTGGGGATTTTCTTTTAAGCGAATTTGAGTCCTGAGTGCTACCCTTCGAACGGCTATCGCTGCTCAGGTGCCGAAAGCTCCGATACATTGGTTTTAAGGAAGGGCTAATGTTTTGGGCAGGATCCCAACGAATACGGATAAATAGTTTTGGCCAATGCAAAAAGTATTAAGTGAATAGATTTTGGGCCATCCAATCTAATATTCCGGTTTAAGGCACGTGTATGTGAACTGATTGTTTCGATCAAACTTAAAAAGAAAGAGAACGGGTCTTTTAAATCCAAATTCTAAGTCTGTTCTATCCGTAGTCGCTAAAATAATATCATTGGAGTATCGAATGAACCAAACTGAAATGTCGGACCTCTTTTTTGATGACAATGGATCTAAGCAGCTGGAGGTAAATTTAAAAGTGTCAGACACATATTTATTCTTGTGAGTTTCAATCAGAGAAAAAATGCGATCGTCTTCCATCGATAATAAGCTGTCTTTGCTGATGTCCATTTCCATTGCCAAAAGCTCCAATCCCAATATTGGCAGGATTTGTTTGTTCATTACCGATGCAGATACTCCGATGCGGTGCTTTTGTACCTGGTGATATTTAAATAAGCTGGTGTCTGCTTTTAAGAAGTCCAATACGATTTGGTACTGTTCACAATTGCGATCTGATTCGACCCGAATTTCTTGTCCGAAAGCAAGGTAGTTCGTAAGAAGAATAAAAGAAGTGATAAATTGTTTCATGGGATCAGGCTGGCGTAAGGTTTATGGTGCGGATCACTTATTTCATTTGGTGTTATTCATTTTGAAAGTAATTTTTACTTCCGGATTTGGTCTACTGTCTTAATAAGCCTTATTCATCCGAGATTTGATAAGGATTTACCACATCCTATATTCTTCAGTGATGTCAAGTCCTTCTGGAATCCTGAAGCCAGTTGATTGTACCACTTTTTCAATAAAAGCACATAAGTCTGCTCTTTCAGTTGACTCTATAAAGCTTGAGTCTTGGTTAAGCTTATTTATGGATTTTACCAACTTAGTGGTCTCTGCGTATATCTTACTTGCAGATTTTTTAGCCGTGTGTTCGGAAATTAGAGCAAGGTAGTTTTTCATAAATTCGATCAGTTCATTTTTCTTAGGCTCATCTTTGGTGTCAATGCTCCATCGATTTAGAAAACTAAGATCTCCCGCTGCTTCAATATTCTTTAAGTTTTCAGGTCTTAGGTTTTTCTTTTGCTCCTTTAAAGTTGCTGTAAGCTTGATTTTCAGTTTCTCACTTTTTTCAAATTCACGAACCCGAATGAAGTCAAGCTTAAAGTCATCGAGAAAGGAAATTTGAAGTTTGTAGTCTTCCATCCAAAATATCCAGTTATGTCTTTTAACACTACCGGGCATTGAGCTTGGTTCGGAAGTGATTTTTTCTTGAGGCTTGGTATTTAGTTTCCGAAGTACATCCTCTTGAGAATCCCCGATTTTTAAACCATGCACCCCTTCTAGGATATTGGACATTAGGGTTATTTCCATGAGGATAATTTCTTCTTCCTCATTAATGCCAATCGATTTAGGCTTTCCAAAACCAGCAGGATAGGCATAATTAGCCCCTTTAAAACCTAAGTAAAGGTCCTTTGAAGCATTTGAAGCAGTGGCTGTCATGATTTCGCCTTTGGAGTTCAAAAAAGGCTTTTCAGGATAATTGATTTCAAATTGTTCAATTAGTTGGACAAGATCCTTAGAGTGGTAGGAATGCCCGAAAAGACTAATGAATCTGTTCATTTCGTGGTGGTGTTAAGGTTTTGAAGAGAACTTTTAATGGTTTAGCTGCGCTGATTTTTAATTCGAAGCGCGGAAACTAAAGCTAGCTATGAAGCGAGAGCCCAGCCTCCTGGCGAGTCCGGTTTGCAGACAATCCTTCATTCCTAATAAGCTACATGTAATATTAGGTACAGTTATTTTATTAGTTCAAGATGTATTTGTCTTATTAGCCACAGGGTATCAATGTCTAAGTCAATATGCTTGGTTCTAAAAGTTAAATCGAAGGGGTCGGTCTGAATCGTAAATTGATCCAACTTATTTGTCAAGCTTCTAAGTAGATCAGAAAGAATCCTACTTGTATTAGTGCTCGCTTTTAACCTTGGTCCTAAAAAAAGCCATTTTCTTGCCTTTATATCAATGTCTTTTTCCGGACGTTTGGATCTGATGGAAAAACTACTGCCAAGCTCTATCCTTGGTTTAGTTATTTGAAAACGATAATACAGGTCTGCGGAGTCCTTAAATTCATAGCGTTCTGCTTTATATCCAATCGAGCTAATTTCTCTTTTTTCAACTTTAGCGTCAATTTCAGCCGCAAATTGATTTATTGTATTATCAAGTTTTTTCCAGTTCACCAGTCTTTATTAGGTCCAAGGATTTGCATAGGGCTTATGGTGGATTAGCTAGGCTGATTTTCAATTCAAAGCTTGTCTGTGGTGAAATCTGGGCAGGTCCTTCGAGACCAAAGCTAGCTGCAAAGCGAAAACCCTGCTTGTTGGCAGTCGTTCACCCGCCATAAGCTATATGCTCTGTTGGGGCACGTTTTATTTTTTAATTTTTATCTCGTAACTCATTCGAGAGTATTCATATTCTTCCTCTGCTAAATCTAATCTCAGTTCTTCTTCAAAATTCTCGGTTTCACGATAATATCTTGATGTTTCCAAGATAGCTTGTTGTACTTCGGTCTGATTTAGAAGGTCGTAAGAGTTTAAACTATCAATTACGGCAATTATCGTTTCCTTGTCATGCTTGGCTAGAGTGAAAATTGTCGCTGCGTAGAACTCAATGATTTTATTCTTATCGGTGACAATTGAAAGGGCAGGTAAGGTTACCTGGTCGTCAAACTTGAAATATGGCTGGTCACGGTTTTCGAAATATTCTATGCTAGTTGTGTCGGGGGAGCCGTTTCTAGAATTCATGTGATCCCATTTCCAGTCGATTCGTGATTTTGTTTCGGTTACAGTCGAGTTTAAAAACAATCTAAGATTTTCAAAGTCGTAGTTGATTTTAATTCGGTCGGAATGAACAGTTGTGGTTACTTCATTATCATTCTGACAATTGGTCGATGTTGTCAAAAGCCCGACTAAAAGAATTAGTGCAACGTGAATTGTCTTCATTTTAAATGTGCTCCAACGGTCTAACTATGCGCAGTGTCCAGTAGGGCATTGCGTATAGGTTTTGTTGTTGCTAGTTGTTTTTCTTTTTTGATTCATATTCCCCAAGCATTTCACTTAGTCTTTTTGTTTCCTCTTCACTTGTCATTCCGACTTGTTCCGCAACTACAATCATATCAGTTACATATTCGTATTCAATTCGACCTCTGATTTTGCCTCTATTAAGAATCTTTTCTAGTTTATTTTCTCTTTTATAATCGAGATTTGCTTCACATATCTTATTCCAAAAATATTCAACAGTTTCTCCAGCTCCTTCTTGAAAATATGTAAAAACCGCTTTAATATCATATTTCAGTGAGGCAAGTGTTTTAATCTTTTGTTCTGCATCTATTCTTCGGAACTTATCTTTTTCTAAGTTAGAAGTGACCATATTCACGATATCTGGTGTCCAATCTTTTGGAGGATGTGTTTTGTAAGAATCAATAGCGATATCAATTGCTTTACACAATTTTTCAACCTCTTCTTGATATGTTCTTTTCTTTGTCATTCAATTAGCTACAACGTTTTGGCTATGCGCAGTGTCCTGAAGGGCATTGCGTAAAGGTTTTGTTGGGTACAGTTTTTATTTTAAAACCTTATCAGCTTCTTTTAGCCGTAGTTTCCGTCCATCAATTAGAATTGGACTGCTTGAATTCAACGCATTGTTCGCTGATAACCGTTTGTCAAACTCTACAAAACAGAAGCCTTTAGACTGTCCATCTCTAGTGCCACCGCCCCATCTCGGGATGATTACGTCTACTACTTCGCCAAATTTTTCTAATGATGAATATAATTGTTCTTCTACTACGTCATAGGGTATGTTCCCTACATAGATACGCGCATAATCAGACCTATCTTCTTCCTCTAATTGATCTATGGATTCACTTTCTGGTTTTACTATTTTGTATCTGGGGACAGCTTTTCTTGAGCCGCCATATTTTTTCTTATGATAACTTGCTTCATTTGAAGACATTGTAGCCGTTAAAATCCCTTTTTCTCTGAGGGACTCAATTAGTTCCCGATAGACTTTTTCATCTACTATACCTACATTTTCAAAAATTTCCTTAGCCGAAATCAATCTGCCGTTTACACCCAGTCTGACAACAGTTTTTTGTTCCCTAGACAATTCAATTCCATCAAATTCTTCGAGCCAAAGTTTTTCCTCTGGAGAATAAACATACTTGTAAAACAAGGTTATTGAATATGTTTTATTCTCTGATTTTATAACAGGAGCCACCATGTCATTACTACGAAGTAAATCATGAATCCTTCTTATCCCTTCACCAAGTTCACGAATATGACCAGCTTCTCTTAAGACACGAGCTACGTATGTGTTTCTTGATTGATGCACACCTGTTAGTGATTCCAAGTCTTTAATTGAAATTGAAGACAATAGCTCACCCGGATTTTTAATAACTAATCTATCATCAAAGATTTTAACTTCAATTCCCCTACCTTCATTGCTATAGTCACGGTGTGTAATAGCATTTACCAATGCCTCACGGCACGCAAGCTCGGGGTACATAATTTGATTTTTAAACAATGCATCTTCTGAAAATCGAGTATCGGTTAAATGTGGTCTCAATAAGTCCCAACTACTTTCGATAAGTTGAAAAATGTTTCCATTAGCTTCACCAACCTCGGTTACATTGAAATTCTCACCTGTTTTTTCTTCGGTACCATTAACTTTTAATATTCTCACTTGAAGCCGAGGATGCCATTTACTAGACTTTTAAGCGAATAGCAAAAGTGCTGCTTTTCTTAGCTTTAGGGATGTGCCATCAAACTCAGCTAAATCAAAATACTGGAGTAATTTTTCAGGTGAAATTAATTTCGAAATTTCATGAGCTACTTGATTTATCAACTCATGATCTAAATCAGTTATTTTAGCTATATCAACAAAAGCTCTATCATACTCTCGAGACACTTTTTCATTACGTTCGAAAATGATTTTTTCTGATGCTGTTGGTACAGATTCCTTGTCCTTTCTTTGAAAACATTCCCCTTTAGAAGTAAGATGGACATAATCAGAGCCTTTGCTAACTGAGAAATAAATAACCTTGTGATCTTTGTAATCTATCAGAGAAGATTGTTTGATTGGGACAGGAGTTTCTTTTAGAATACAGTCCTTTGGGGAACTTAATAACCCATTGATTTTGTCTTGATTGTGAGGTAAGCCAGTGATAGTGTGGTTATCTTCAATACCTACAAAAAGCTCTCCGCCATCTGCATTGGCAAATGCTACTAAGGTCTTGGCGATATCGTACTTGATTTCTGATATGTCTCGAGGCATTTTTTTTGAAGGTGGTCCTTCAAAAGCACTCTTAAATTCTCGATAATAGCTTTCTCCTATCTCAGTCGCTATTTCTACTTTATCTGCAAGTTTTAATATGTCTGTCATTGTTCCTTTATTCTAATTGTGCCTAACATTGATAATGTTCCTAGTAATGTTGTTTATATGCATGACCGAGCGGGATATATCCCTACTATTTGCTTTTAGATATAAATTGAGCTTAGAACCCTAAATTAAACATTTAGTCGAGGTCCAAATCATCAAAAGGGCATTTTATACCCAGCAAGGCCTTCGTGCTAACAAATTGTAAATCCCGGTGCTGCGCTGCTATTATACCTCGTGGACCTTGTGCGTAAAGGAGGTAAGTACAAGGTTCCTGGATGTGTGGCATTAGACAAGTGGAGGAGGCAGCTTGAGCTGCATTTCCGTTTAAAAAAATGGATAAGTTCAATTAGCACTTTGGCCGGACTAAGGATTTTGAAATATCGTTCCTTGGCCTTATAAGCTGTTCTGCTTTACGTAAAAGTTATTTTCTGAAGGAATAAAAGAAAGGGGCTTAGTTTAGGTAGAGACTCTCTGTGCTAAGCAATGTGGGCCAAATAATCCGCTACCACAAAGGTGCTGCCCCCAATAAAGATGAGATCATCACTTAAGGTATGCTCCTGAGCGGCCTTTACTGCGCTGGGCACATCGGCATAAGCCTTACCGGCCAGGCCAAATTTGAGGGCTTCGCGTTTAAGGGTTTCGGCATCGAGGGCCCGCGGGATTTCCGCCTTGGTGAAATAATAAAATGCGCTTTGGGGTAAGATCCGCAATATGTCTTTAATCTGCTTATCACCAACCATACCCCAAACAATATGCAATTGACGATAGCTAAGGCCTTTGATTTGCTCCATCAGGGCCTGGATGCCAGTAAAATTATGTCCCGTATCGCAAATAGTAAGCGGCTTGCGACTCAAGATCTCCCAACGGCCTCGTAATCCCGTAAGGGCACAAACCTGGCTCAAGGCTTTTTCTACCGAAGCCTGGATATCCCATCCCTTGGCCTGCAATTGATCTACCGCCGCTAATACCCCCCGTAAATTATTTTCTTGATAGGCACCTTTCAGGTCGAGCTCCATATATAAGCGGGAAGGTCGAACCTGATCTATGGCAAAGAATAGAGGCGCTTCCATTTCAGCGGCCTTCTTTTTAAATACCGGATCACATTCGGGCTGCCTTTCACTAATCACCACCGGAACACCGGGCTTGATGATGCCTGCTTTTTCGCCGGCAATAGCGCCTAAGGTATCGCCTAAGAATTGGGTGTGATCTAAGCCGATATGGGTAATTAAACTCAATTCGGGTAGCAGTACATTGGTGCTGTCCAAGCGACCACCCATGCCAACCTCTACAATGGCAATATCCACTTCTTCTTTACGGAAATAATCGAAGGCCAGGCCTACGGTCATCTCAAAAAAGGAGAGGCCCAAGGAGCTGAACTGATCACGGTATTGCTCCACGAACTCAACTACTGCGTCTTCCGATATCATTTGGCCATTAATGCGGATGCGCTCCCGGAAATCAACTAAATGGGGGGAGGTGTACAAGCCGGTTTTATAGCCCGCCTCTTGAAAAATGGCCGCCAGCATATGCGAACTGGAGCCCTTGCCATTGGTGCCGGCCACATGCACGCTTTTAAAGCTTTGCTGCGGTTGTTCCAATATTTCCATTAAGGCCAAGGTATTGCTTAGGTCGGCTTTATAGGCCGCCTGACCAATGCGCTGGTACATGGGCAATTGCTGAAAGAGCCAGTCCAGTGTTTCGCTATACGAACTCAATTCTTGGTGAAATTGTAAATGATATAACCACTTTGCTGTACCGGTGCATCGCGATCCGCTTCAAAGGTGGTTTGCATAGCTGCTTTACGGGCCCGCTCAAATAAACAAGAGCTGGTGGTAGTAGTCGCTGCTCCACCGGGAACTTTCTCACCGGCTATAGCGCGCACTACATTGCCCTTGGGATCTACATAGATTTTTACCACTACCCGGCCCGAAGCTTCGCAAGGCTCGGGTTTGGGTTTGGCCAGGGCTTTACGATTGCCTAAAAGGTAATTGCCATCGCCATTACCGCCACCTCCGTTTCCGGTATAATTATTCGAATTAGGATCACCATCTTCCCGACCTTGGTCGCCACTGCCTTCGGTAATACCTTGACCGCCACTTTGGGAATTAGAGGCATTATTCAATAGGTTTTGTAAACTTTCAGAAGGTTGGGGATCCGGTTCATCTGGAACCTGCTGATTATCGGTTTCGTTGGGATTATTGGTGGTTTCCTGAGGTTCAGGATCGGGGTCCACGGGAGTGCTGGTATTGCTGCTTTGGTCAATGCTGGGTGCATCTTCCATATCCTGGGTCATTACTTGCTGGGTCTCAACCGGAGTGCTGGCCTGGTTCTGAGGGGAGCCACTGCTGGGCGCTTCATACACTTCACCCTGACCGGTTTCACTATTCCCGAAATTAATAAGGATGCCGTCCTCCGGTTTGGGGTCATAATAGGTGAGACCCACAAAGAGGAATAGGATAAACAGCGCTCCATGGATAACCAGGGTGCTGATTAAAGCCCGACGGCGATTATTTTTTTCTTCCTCGATATCCATCTAGCTGGGATCGGTTGCGGCAATCATTTTTAGGCGGTTGCGATAGGCAATGTCCATCACCTTTACCACCATTTCATAAGGTACGCTTTTATCGGCACGCAGTATTACTACGGCTTCTTCTTTTCCAGCGACCTGCTTTAAAACTTCACGTTCCAATTCGGAGGATGTAACAATTACATTGCCTACCGAAATACGTTGATCCGGACTAATGTTCACCGTTACATCTTTACGCTTCACGGTTTGGGCCTCGCTTTTAGGTAAGACCAAATCCAGGGCACTGGTAGTTACCAGGGTAGAAGCTAGCATAAAGAAGATCAGGAGCAGGAAGACGATATCCGTCATACTGCTCATGTTGAATTCGGCGCTTACTTTCGATCTGCGTTGTAAGTCCATATTAGGCGGGTTCGTTCAATAGGTCGAGGAATTCGGTGGCCCGTAATTCCATATTGTAAATGGTCTTATTTACACGACTCACCAGAATGTTATATCCAAGGTAAGCTAAAATACCAACGGCCAAACCGGCTACGGTAGTACTCATTGCGGTGTAAATTCCTTCGGCCAACATTTCAATATTAATCTGTCCACCGGCTGCGGCCATTTCGTGGAAGGCTAAGATCATCCCGATTACCGTTCCCAAGAATCCAATCATAGGGGCGGCTCCGGAAATGGTAGCCAGGGTAGGAAGATTGGTTTCTAAGGAGGATACTTCGAGTTTACCGGTATTTTCTATGGCGGCATTAATATCCTTCAGGGGTTTGCCAATGCGCGAAATACCTTTGGAAATCATGCGAGCTGCAGGCGTGTCTTCGCTGGAGCAAAGGTTACGGGCGGCATCTAAATTACCGGCCAATACATTTGTGCGAATACCTTCCATGAAGTTGCTCTCCATTTGGTTGGCTCGCTTTATCGCGCCCCAGCGCTCAACAAATATGTAAACCGCAATTACAGAGAGGATAAACAGCACCGACATAATGGCGATTCCGCCAGGACCACCGCTGCTTACCAGCTCCCAAATGCTTAATGTTTTCTCTACGGGTTCGGTGGCCAGGCTGTCTCCTTCGGCCATGCTCATTTGCAGAAAGCTTAATTTCATGGAATATTCTTATAGATCGTAAATATAACGGGAGCTTGCCAGCGCCTCGTATGCTTATCTAAATAGAAATTAACAAGGGGAGGTTAAGAGCAAAAAAAAAATCCTGCTGAGGGATTTTAGCCTTCAGCAGGATTGGTATTAGTTTGAAAACTTCCCTATAGGTGGAAGATCGATTCTTGAATAATGTAAGTAGCGGCACCTGCGAAATAGCCGATGATCGCCAAAATGGAAATTCTTTTCAGGTACCAACCAAAAGAGATGCTCTCCAAGCCCATTACTGCTACGCCGGCAGCAGAACCAATGATCAAGGCAGAACCTCCGGTACCGGCACAATAAGCCAGGAATTCCCAGAATAATCCATCCGAAGCGAATAATCCGCCCATAGTAGGATCAATATCGTACATACCCATAGATGCGGCTACCAATGGTACATTATCTACAATGGCTGATAAGAGCCCAATGATCACGCCCACGGAATACACTCCTGTTTCGGTGCCGGTGCCAATATTATTATCGAGGGTATTAGCCAGTGCGCCTAATTGTCCGGCCGATTGTAAACTGGCTACCGCCAATAAAATTCCCAGGAAGAATAATACACTGGCGGTATCAATCTTGCGTAAAACGCCAATCACCGAAAGCTTGGATTTGGTCTCACGGTTTTTAGAGCGGTGCATAATTTCGGTGATCATCCACAGTACACTTAAACTCAACATCATTCCCATAAAAGGAGGGAGGTGAGTATAGGTTTTAAACAGTGGTACGAAAAGCAAACCACCAACACCTACGCCAAATACAATATTGCGCTCGCGTTCGGTGGTAGGGTTCACAAAATGTTCCTTGCCTTCGGCTTTGCGAGGGCGCGTTACATTGCCTTTCATGCGAGGCGTTAGTACAATTAGGGGTACAATCAGGGCAATTAAACTGGGAAGAATCAATTTAATGATTACTGCCCCGGCGCTAATCTGTCCGCCAATCCACAGCATGGTGGTAGTTACATCGCCAATCGGAGACCAGGCGCCACCAGCATTAGCGGCAATCACGACCATACCGGCAAAAAGCCAGCGGTCCTTCTTATCGTCAATCAACTTCCGTAGCAAGGATACCATCACAATCGAGGTGGTAAGGTTGTCCAAGGCAGCAGAGAAGAAGAAGGTTAAAATACAGATGATCCAAAGGAGGCTGCGGCGACTGGTGGTTTTAATACGATCGGTAATTACCGAAAAACCCTCATGCGCATCCACCAACTCCACAATGGTCATGGCACCCATCAGGAAGAATAAAATCGAAGCGATTTCCCCCAGGTGTTCCAGGATTTGGAATTCCGTAACGTAGTGGGTCACGATTTCATGCTGATCGGTGATGTTCTTCTCTTCAGCGAACATATCCGATATCCAATGAGGAACAGAGTGGAAATCTATGATTCCTTCGGCACCAATAACGTACAGAGCCCAACAGATGGTTCCGGTCATTAAGGCCGAGGCCGCTTTATCGATTTTAATGTTGTGTTCCAGGGCAATGGCCAGGTAACCCAGCACAAAGACCACAACCATTAAGGAGTAAATCATGGTTTATCAAATTAGTTGTTTCAGAGCGATTTCGTAAGCAGTTTTGGTGAGTTCCAATTTATCCGCTTTCAATTTGTGGGTTTCAACCAGGGCTTCGCGGATAATGCTTGAGGTATCCGTAAAGATCGCTTCATCAGTTAGAGTGGCTGCATCTTGCATCAGGTAACCAAATACCCGGGCCATACCGCAGTTCGAAATAAAGTCGGGAATGCAGTTTACCTTTTGATCGGCATACTCGGCAATCGGACCGTAGAAAATTTCGGTATCGGCAAAAGGTACATTGGCACCGGAAGAAATTACTTCCAAACCATTGGCGATCATTTGATCTAAATTGTCTTTGCTGATCAAGCGAGAAGCGGCAGCCGGAATAAAGATCTCGGCACCAGTGCTCCAAATCTTTTCATTGGCTTCCTCAAAGCTCAGCATATCATCGGCAACCAAATAATTGCCTTTACGTGCATTGTAGAGTTCCTTGATGCGATCGTAGCTTAAGCCTGCAGGCTCAATAATGCCACCCACACGATCAATAATACCTACAATTTTAGCACCCTCTTGAGCCAGGTAAAAAGCTGCAGCTGAAGCCACATTTCCCCAACCTTGAATAATTACGCGTTTTCCGGCTAAATCGCCACCGTAGATATCGTAGAAATGACGCACACTCTCGGCGGTACCGTAACCCGTAATTAAATCGGCCACGGTGTACTGACCGGCTTCACCAGGGGTATAGTCGGCTTTGTGTACGGGTAAGAGCACTCCTTTTTGCAGCTGCTCAATCTTTTGTTGTTTCTGTTCGCTATTAGGAGCAAAGTGACCCATCAAAACGCCCTCTTGCGGGTGTTCGATACCCATATTGGAAGTGATGGGAATAACCTCGTGAATCTCGTCTACATTCAGGTCACCACCGGTGCCATAGTAGTTCTTCAACAAAGGTTTAACCGCCGCATACCAACGTTTTAAAACGCCTTCTTTGCGCGGGTCGTTTGGATTAAAGTTAATCCCGCTCTTAGCTCCACCAATAGGAGGACCGGCAACGGTAAATTTGATTTCCATGGTTTTGGCAAGGCTCAGCACTTCGTGCTCATTGAGGCCTTCGCGCATCCGGGTGCCACCACCGGCAGCTCCACCACGTAAGGAATTGATAACTACCCATCCTTCGGCAGTTGTTTCACTATCATGCCAATGGAAAACGATTTCCGCCGGCTTGTTTTCGTATATCTTTAATAGGTCTTTCATGGACGCTTTTTTGAGCGCCAACAAAAGTATAAAAAGAGCCTGCCCCAATCTTAAATAAAGGTGATGAATTACGGATCAAAACGTATCCCGCTGCAATGATCTTTGCGGGCACCCGTAACCGAGGCCAAAACATTGTTTTTACCCTGCACCTGTAAATAGGCGAGGTAGGCGAAAATCAGGGCTTCTTTAAACTCCAATAAGGTAGTTTCAGCGATCACTAAATCGAAGCTGCCCCAAATGCCAATGGAATCAATAAGCGTTTGATTATAAGCCCCGCCACCGCTAATGAGCACCTGCCTGAGCTGATAGCGATTTAAGCTTTGTGCAATCTGATAGGCGCAATGCCGGTTCAAAGTGGCAATGATCACTTCCGGGCTCAAGGTCGATTTCGCTAAGAGCGGAAATACCACGGCATCTAACCATTCACGCCCCAAACTTTTGGGTGCTTCAAGTGCATAATATTCCAAGGCATTGAGTTGGGCAAAGAGCGCATCATCATGGGCATAGCTCGCGGCGATATGGCCGGATGCGTCATAAGCCAAGCCCAATTGCTGGCAATAATGGTTCATACTGAGATTGCAGGGCGCAATATCCCAAGCCCGTCTTTGGCCTTTGATGTCGGCCGATATATTGGCAAAGCCCCCCAAATTAAGACAGGCCTGCTGATCGGCAAACAAATCCCGATCGCCGATGGGAACCAGTGGGGCACCCTGTCCTCCTAAAGCCACATCCTGCAGCCTAAAATCGCAGATTACCGGGAAGCCGGTTTCAATGGCCAATATCGGCCGATTGCCAATTTGATAGCTGATTCCCTTATTCGGTTCATGAAACCAGGTGTGTCCGTGCGAGCCAATGAAATCGATATCTTCTTTGCCAAGCTTATACTCATGGCAAAATCGCTGCACCTGACTGACTAAATAACGACTGTAATCCTCATCTAATTGATGCAGTTTCCGCGCTTCTAAGTTTTTGAAGCTGAGGGCCTCTTGCCAATGCTTGGGGTAGGCATAGGTTTCGGCAGCTAGAATGCGATACCTACCGCTGGCCTCGCGGTCGAATTCTACCAGGCAGAGGTCGAGACCATCTAATGAGGTTCCCGACATTGAACCTAAGACTCTGATTCTAGCTTTAGGATAAAGATTTTGCGCCATTTAACTTACCTTTGCACTCCAATTAACGGACCCTACAAGATTAAAAATAATAGCTATGAATTTTGAACTTACGGAGGAGCATTTAATGATCCAACAGGCAGCGCGCGATTTCGCTCAGAATGAATTACTTCCTGGCGTAATCGAACGTGATGACAAGCAACAATTCCCAGCCGAGCAGGTGAAGAAAATGGGAGAATTGGGCTTCTTGGGTATGATGGTAGATCCTAAGTACAATGGTGCTGGTCTCGATACCATCTCCTATGTTTTAGCCATGGAAGAGATTTCTAAGGTAGATGCTTCTGCTTCCGTAATCATGTCGGTAAACAATAGCTTGGTTTGCTGGGGTCTCGAAAAATATGGTACCGAAGAGCAAAAGGACAAATACTTGAAGCGCTTAGCTACTGGTGAAATCATTGGTGCTTTCTGCCTTTCTGAGCCCGAAGCTGGATCAGATGCTACTTCTCAAAAAACCACCGCCATTGATATGGGCGATCACTACCTTTTAAACGGTAATAAAAACTGGATCACCAATGGTGGTTCGGCCAGCGTTTATCTGGTAATGGCCCAAACCGATGTGGAGAAAGGTCATCGCGGAATTAACTGCTTGATCGTGGAGCGCGAGATGGAAGGTTTTACCGTAGGTAAGAAAGAAGACAAAATGGGAATCCGTGGTTCTGATACCCACTCTTTAATGTTCCAGGATGTAAAAGTGCCTAAGGAAAACCGTATTGGTGAAGAAGGCTTCGGTTTCAAATTCGCCATGAAGGTATTGAGTGGTGGACGTATTGGTATTGCTTCTCAAGCTTTGGGTATCGCCAGTGGTGCCTATGAATTAGCCGTGAAATACGCTAAAGAACGTAAGACCTTCGGTAAAGAGATTGGAAAGCACCAGGGAGTAGGTTTCAAATTAGCCGACATGGCTACTGAGATCGATGCTGCCCGCTTAATGTGTTTACGTGCCGCATGGTTGAAAGACAATGGTATGAACTTCGACAAGGAAAGTGCCATGGCTAAATTATACGCATCAGATGTGGCCATGAAAACTACCGTAGAGGCTGTGCAAGTACACGGTGGATATGGATTCGTGAAGGAATACCATGTGGAGCGTTTAATGCGCGATGCGAAGATTACTCAGATTTATGAGGGGACTTCCGAAATTCAAAAGATTGTAATCTCTCGCGCGGTATTGGCCGACTAAGTAGAGATTCTACATACACAAAAAGCCCTTTCAGATATGGAAGGGCTTTTTTTTATGGCCTTTTCGGAGGCCCTTTTTATTTTTAACAATACCTGTTTTTCTGCTTTGCTAAAGAAAGGGGAGAGGGATTTACTTTCGATTAAAGATTTTTTTAGAGTGTCGGCATGTCTGCGAAATAGCACTCTGATTGATAAAAGTCTTAAAAGGTCTACATAATTCAGATTTTGTTTTACAATTAAAGTGCTGGGGTGCGCTCTAATTTTAAGCATATTAAACAGGAACAATGTCTTATCTAACTACTTGGCTAATTTCTTTAGGCCTGGGCTTTACTACCGTGCATACCGATGTAGGGAAATACCCGGCCAGTCTACCCCTATTTACTTTAGATTCCAATGTGAAGGCTCTCTTTGGAAAGCAATATTTCTCAGTGGGTTTCAAACATTATACGGGATCCATTCACCAGGCTGATTGGGCAGTTCAGGTATTTGAAAGTCAAAAATTAAGGTTGAGAAATTCGATTATCAGTGCCCAAACTGGCGGTCGATTTTTTCGCTTTCAGAAATATGGGGATGTCTTCGCCGGCATTGGAATAGCCTATAATCAAAAGTTGGGACTAGGTCTAAATGGTGGCTTGAGTATTGCCTATCCTTCTAGTCTAAGTCGCCCCAAAATTCAATATTCTCTTAAGGTGGATATTAACTACTGGGGTTCCGATCTTATGGACGGTGTAGTGAATGAACAGGACGTGGTTGGAGATTACGAGAGTTCCATTATTTTAGGTATTCAAGTACCCATACGCCTAAGGAACTCTTAATGTAAATCGCTGTATTAGGGCTCTTTACAATAGCTCAGCTGCTTTTTCCAAAGTCATGCCTCTGCTTCCCTTAACTAAGATTAATTTGCCTTTCGGCAGATGCGTCTCCAGCCAGGGTAGGAGGGCGGCAGTTTGTTCAAACTTTAAAGCATTTCCTTGCGTCGCTGCAAAAGCCTTACCCACTAAGATGGTGTTTTCATAGCCATGGCTAAGCGCCAGATCTGCTACTTTCTGATGCTCTTCGGCTTCAAAGTTTCCCAACTCAAACATATCTCCTAGAATCACCCATTTTGAGTCCTGAGGACGCTCGGTGAGCTCCGCAAAGTTTTTCAAGGCCGCTTCCATACTACTGGGATTGGCATTGTAATAATCCTTTACCAAAATGTTGTGTTGGCCTGCCCCCAATTGAGAGCGATTGTTCTGTGGTTGATAGGATTCGATGCCCGCTTGAATCGCCTCCGCCGAAAGGCCAAAATGCGCACCCAAACTAATAGCAATGGCAATATTGCTGAAATTATATGTTCCCGTTAAATGCGATTGGATTTCCCGATCCTGATAGCGCACCTTTACGAAGCTCCCCGAATTTTCGATGGGGTAGACCGGAAAGTCAGCATTTTCGGAAGCCCCGTAAGTGCAACGTTCCATGCCGGCGCTACGTTCTAACTGGATGGGATCTGTGATGGATACCCAAGCCATTTTATTGCGTTGACGAAGATTATCAAAGAGTTCACTTTTACCTTTTATAACGCCTTCGGGACCACCGAAACCTTCTAAATGTGCCTTTCCAAAATTGGTGATAAAGCCAATATCCGGTAAAGATAGGCTGGCTAAAAATTCAATTTCTTTTTGGGCATTGGCCCCCATTTCTACCACCGCTATTTCATCCTCATCGGTGATGCTGAGCAGCGTTAAGGGAACGCCTATATGGTTATTAAGGTTGCCAACAGTAGCTGCCACCTTGAACTTCTGTTTTAAAACCGAAACGGTTAATTCCTTACTGGTGGTTTTGCCATTACTTCCGGTAAGGCCAATCACCGGGATCGTCAATTGACGGCGATGGAACAGGGCCAAGTCCTGAAGGGCTTTTAAGCCATCCTCAACCAAAATACGATTGGGGCCTTCGTATGGGGCTTCATCAATAAGGGCCGCACTGGCGCCTTGGTCGAGGGCCTTTTCGGCGAAAGCATTGCCATTGAATTTTTCGCCTTTTAATGCGATATAGAGTTGTCCAGATTGCAGCTTGCGTGTGTCGGTACAAATACCGGTGCTGCTGAGGAAGAGATCGTAAAGATTGCTGATGTCCATAAAAAAACCCCGTCGTTAAACGGGGCTAATTTCTTAATTATAATTGTAACGCTTGAACTTGTCGCGCTTAGGTTTCTTATGTCGTTTTTCACGATCAGAGTCGAGGTTCTGGAATCCTACACGGTCCATCGCACAACGGAAGCCGATAAAGTCGGTAGACTGATCTTCTTCAAGGAAGCGACGAGTACCGGGGCTTAACCAGTAGGCATTGTCTTTCCAGCTGCCACCTTTGTAAACTCGTGTAGTATTACCTACCAGGGTAGTGGTAGCATAATCGTACATTAAAGGCTCACCTTCTTCGGTCTCAGCGTCGTAGTAGATAGAAGATTGCTTGTCACCGTCAACATGATCGCGGTAGTCAGACTTCTTATAGTTACGACGATTTAAGTTTTCTTCTTCAGTTACGGCACGGCGTGGTAATTCACCAGGTAAGGCCACGATATTGGAGTCAGTATCCATTTGGGGTTCTTGCAATACTTCCAGTGCTCCTAAACCTTGATAGTCTTTATCCCAGGTTTTAAATTCATTACCACGATATGGGTTTAAGCCACGAACATCTTCTAAAGTAAGGGGGCGGTAAACATCCATTACCCACTCGGCAACATTACCAGCCATATCATACAAACCGTAATCGTTAGGAGGGTAGAATTTCACCTGCATGGTGGTAGCGGCCTGGTCATTTAACCATCCACCGGTTCCCATATAGTCACCACGGCCACGCTTAAAGTTGGCTAACATATCACCACGCTGATCAGCTTCAGGGTTACGAGAAGCTGAACCATTCCAGGTAAATTTGTTCGCATCGGTTACACGGTTGTATACGCGGCTACCAGCATTACCGTAAGCAGCATATTCCCATTCTGCCTCGGTTGGGAGACGGTACTTAGGTAATAAAATTCCATCCTCAATACGTACAGGACGACCTTCATCACCAAATGGGCTATTAGGGTTGTGATCTTCTAAACCAGCTTTGTTTTGTTGGGTATACTCCCCACTCTTGTAAAGGTATACTTCAGTATTAAAGTGGTCTGCATCACTTTGATCTGGGAATTCGTTGAAGATTCCTTGTTCGATCAGAATATTCTCGTTTACACGGTCGGTACGCCAGGAGCAGTACTTCATCGCTTGAATCCAGTTAACACCAACTACCGGATAGAAATTGTAGGCAGGGTGACGGAAGTAGTTCTCTACATACATTTCATTGTAAGAGAGTTCGTCGCGCCATACCAAGGTATCCGGTAAAGCAGTGGTTAAAATTTCTGGATAGTAGTCAATATCAAAAACACGACGAATCCAGTAGAGGTATTCGCGGTAGTCGGTATTGGTAATTTCGTTTTCGTCAATGTAGAAAGACTGTACCGAAACCTGACGGGGAATATTATCCCAATCTTGATACACATCTTGCTCTACGCGCCCCATGGTAAAAGTACCGCCTTCAACAAAGACTAAACCGGGACCGGTTTCTTGTCCTTCGTAATCGGTATTTACAGAGAATCCACCATTATCGGAATCATTATAGGACCATCCGGTGGTATTTGATGAATCGCCACCACAAGAACTGAGCAGGAATGCTGCTGCCAAGGCCGGGCTCAATGATTTTAGAAAATTCAATCGGTTCATATCAACAATTGATTCTTAAGGTCTTTATAACTAAAACTTAGGGCAACTTATTGCTTTGGTACGTTTGCGAGGTGTACGACAGGGGAACTGATAGCTTAATGTCAGTTCATGTGCTCCTCCCAAATTATTCGCAATACTGGAGATGGTGTAATCGTAGCTATATCCAAAGCCCCAGTTACCTTCGAGGGGTGTATAGCCTACCAATATCACCAAGGCATCCGGGTTAGTAGTGCTGCTGCGGAATCCTAAGCCTCCTTTAAAATCGCCACGCGAAAATGCGAGGCTGGTAGTAATTTGATCGTAAGGTCCTTGAACTTGATACACAATGTTTGGAATCAAGTAGTTCTGTAGGTCGGTAACCAAACGTTTACGGCCTAAAGGAATAGTGAAGCCCATGTGGGCGGTAAATTTCATCGGTAAGCGATCTTGTACAAAAAAGCTTACATCGGGTTGAGTAAGGTGAGAAGCAACAATACCAATGTAGAATTTTTCGGTATAGCCAATTAATCCGGCGGTAAGGTCAAAAGCACTTACAGTATTGCTTCCTGGGTTGGGTTCGGAAGTTTCACGAACGAATCCGAAATAAGGATCAATCTCATCCGGAAAAGTAAAACTGTTCCAATCAATAGCAATCTGGCGATAAGTCCCCTGAAAACCGGCTAAGATGCTGAACTTACGAGATGCTTTTAAATGGTAGCTATACACCAGACTGGCATCGGTAGTTGAAAAGGCACCGTCTCCGGCCTCATCCCGCATCAGCAGAATTCCTACCCCACCATTCAATGGTTCAACATACTGGTCGTAGCTGGCACTGTAGGTTTGGTAAACATTCAATACCGGATACTGATTCCGGTAATTCAGATTAAGTCGCGGGCATTTGGCAACCCCTGCAAATGCGGGGTTCAAATACATGGGGTTTGCATAGAATTGGCTGAAATGAGCATCCTGTGCTTGAAGCACTTGGGTGCTGCCCAGAGCCAAAATTGCAAAAAAGGTTAGTAGTCTTTTGTTCATCCTCTCTAAAGAGTTTGGGGCTACAATGATACAAATTATTGACCACAGTTCAGGGCTGTGGAGATTCCAAGAAGGCAAATAAAATGATTTTTTACACATTCTGTCTTTAAGAACTCGAATTTCCTACGTCTATTATGTGAAGTTCTGTGGAATACTAAGTCTATCTTCGCAACGTTTTGAAGCCAACACAGATTAATTTTTTGATTTCATGAAGAGCATTTTAGTTCTCTTTACCCTCTTGTTTACCAGTACCTGGACCTTGGCGCAGGCTCAAAGTGGCACAGTACAACTCCAATGGTTGGAGCCCATACCCACCGGGGCTGAAGGTGAAACTTTCTTACCTTCTTTGAAAGCTGCAGATATGCATCCGAATTACTATGGGGTGCCTCAATTTTGTGCAGCACTGCCGGCGGAGTTCCGAGCTTCAGACTCTGTTCAATTAAGGGTTATTAGTTCCGAACTAGTTCCTAACCGTGAAAAATGGGTGCTCCAAAATATTGAGCTTCCTACCAAAGAAGAACTCAATTATCAAAACTATGCCGGCTACTCTCGCAGTGGATCAAGAATATCCTATTGTTTGATGCCTTACTATAAAGAAGGTAATCAAGCTTATCGCATTACACAATTGGGATGGCAAGTATTGAAGGGACAGCGCAAGCCAGAAACTCCTTTGGTTCGACGAGCTAAAACACAGGTCAGTAGTCAATTATCGAGTGGGGAATGGCATAAACTACGCATCAGCGAAAGCGGGATCTATAAATTGACCCCCGACTTTTTTGATCAGCATAAAATTGGGGATGGTGATGTGAAAATCGCTTCCATTCGGTTATTGGCAAATGACCAGGCCATGCTTCCTGAAAGCTTTAATGGTGTCCGTACCATAGATTTGCAGGAACGTTCTTTTAAAGCGGTGGATGCCAATAATGACGGGGACTTCAATAACAATGATTACATCCTCTTTTATGCTTATGGTCCACATGATTGGACCTATAACAGTAGCGGAGATCGTTACGATTACCGACATAATATTTACCGCGATCACAATTTCGTATTTGTAAGTGTCGATGCAGGCAATGCCAAGAGCATGGAGACCATGAACTTGCCCTCTAATCCCCAGCAAGTGATAAGCAGTTTTGATGATTTTGATGCGGTAGAGGAGGATTTGGTAAATTTAGTCGGGACTGGCAGAGCCTGGTACGGCGATATATTTGAGTTTACCCTTAGCTATAATTACAATTTCTCCTTCCCCAATTTAGTTTTAACGGAACCTGTTAAAATTCGAGTGGATGCCGTTGGACGTGCATCTACGGGAGGAACCGCACTAAATACCCGTTATGCCAATCAAACAATTATGAGCAATGGGATTAGTGCCTATGAAACTTCTGGCGATTATCCAGCCTTTGTGCAGAGAGCGGATCAACGCGGGACCTTTACCGCTCAGGCCTCTAACCTTACTTTAAATCTTACTTATGATAATTCGGCTAACCCTACCGGAGTAGCCTGGTTGGATAAAATTGAACTGAATGTTCGCCGTGCTCTGGATTTTGCTGGGGCAGGAAATATGATTCAATTCCGTGATAGTCGCAGTTTGGCCACTGGAGCGGTAGGAACCTTCCGAATAGAGAATGCGCCTAATGACATTACAGTTTGGCAGATTAACAGACTGGGAGAACATCAATATGTACCCGGGGCCTTTAATGGCAGTGGTATTTATGAATTCAATGCCGACCTCAGTGAGCTAAATGAATACGTGGCTTTTACAGGTACCAACTTCGATGCACCGGCTTATATCGGCTTAATCGAAAATCAGGACTTGCACGCCATGACGGTTCCAGAAATGGTGATTATCAGTCATCCTAATTTTCTGGAGTCGGCGCAAGAGCTGGCGGACTTCCATAACGCTTCCGATAATGTGGCCACGGCTGTGGTTAGCACGGAGGAGATTTACAATGAGTATGGCTCCGGAGGGCAAGACTTAAGTGCAGTTCGCGATTTCATAAAAGACTTATACGATCGTTCCCAGAATGATCAGTTTAAATACGTTTTGCTTTTTGGTGATGCTTCCTACGATTATAAAGATCGAATTACAGGCAATAACAATTTTGTTCCTACCTGGGAAGCCAGCTATAGCTACTCCTTGGGGCTATCCAGTATTACCGATGACTTCTTTGCCTATATGGACCCCGGTGAGGCAACCAATTTTCAAGGGGCCATTATGGATCTGGGGATCGGGAGAATTACTGTGAGTACGGCTGCCGAAGCCCGAAATTATGTGAACAAAGTAAAGAACTATGTCGAAGGTGCCGGACGCTTTGGGGAGTGGAGAAGTCGGGTTTTATTAATGAGTGACGATGTAGACATAGGCTGGGAGCGCACCTATTTTGTGCCTCGATCGGAAAACCTGTACAATTTGACCAAACGGGCATCTAAGGCCTTTAATGTGCAGAAGATTTATCAGGATGCCTATCAGCAGCAAACCAGTACCGGGAGTCAGTCTTATCCAGAGGCTCAGCGTGATATGTTCAGAGCTGTTCAAAGAGGTTGTTTATTGGTGAATTATATCGGTCATGGTGGTGAAATTGGTCTGGCCTCCGAAAAGCTATTACAACTCTCAGATGTAAATGGTTGGACCAATTACGATGCCTTGCCACTCTTTATTACCATTACCTGTGAGTTCACCCGTTATGATGATCCTAAGCGGGTATCGGCCGGGGAGCAGTTGTTGCTGAATCCTCGCGGTGGTGCGGTGGCGCTTTTATCTACCACCCGGGTAGTGGGGGTTCAAGGAGCAGTTGATCTTAATGAGGCTATTTTCGATACCATTTTGGCACGACCCAATGGAGTGCCCCAAACCTTAGGGCAGATTTTCCGTGCCGCCAAGAATGATGATTTTGTGCGCAGCCGAAATACCAAAACCAAATTTTCATTGGTAGGAGATCCCGCCTTACGTTTGGCTATTCCGGAATATGGAGTGGAGCTTACCGATTTTAATGCGGTAGACATCGCTTTGGCGCAAGACACTATTAAAGCTCTTTCTTTGGTAGAATTGGATGGCCAGGTGGTGGACCTCAATGGTCAGGTGATGAATGATTTTAATGGCATCTTAAACATTAGCGTATTCGATAAAGAAACCCAGCGTCAAACTTTGGTCAATGATGGGGTAGGTAGTCCTGTGAACTTCCAGGAGCGAAAAAGTTTGATTTATCGAGGAAAGGTAGAAGTGAATAATGGTCTGTGGACGGTACAATTTCGCGCACCGCTAGGGATCAATTATCAATTTGGCTTTGGCAAGGTGAGTATGTATGCCTATGATGCTGTGAACGATCGCGATGCCGCAGGAGCTTACGATTCGATATTAGTAGGAGGATTTAATGATAATGCCCCTGCGGATGAAGAGGGCCCGGAAATTCAACTCTTTATGAATGATGCCAGCTTTGTAAGCGGAGGAATTACAGGCTCTGACCCTTATATCTATGCTGAATTGCGCGATTCCAGTGGTATTAATACGGTAGGAAATGGCATTGGTCAGGATTTGCGCGCCGTATTAAATAAAGCCAGCGATCAGCCTTATATCCTAAATGAATATTATGAGGCCGATCTCAATTCGTACAAGTCGGGGTCTTTGCGCTACCAGTTGTTTGATTTGGAGCCTGGTTCCTATCAATTGGATTTAAGAGCCTTCGATATTTATAATAATCCTTCGGAGGCAACTACGGAGTTCGTGGTGGCCGAATCGGCCGATCTGGCTTTGGAGCGAGTATTGAACTATCCTAACCCTTTTACTACTTATACCGAATTCCAGTTTGAGCACAATCGGGCCAACCAGCCCTTGGAGGTGCAAGTGCAAATATTTACGGTTTCAGGTAAATTGGTGAAGACTATTAATCAGGAAGTATTGAGCGCTGGAAATCGCGTAACGGGTATCAGTTGGAATGGTTTGGATGATTATGGCGATAAAATCGGGAAGGGGGTATACGTTTATCGCGTAAAAGTTCGTTCCCTAAGCGATAATAGTTTGGCAGACGTATACGAAAAATTGGTAGTGTTACGTTAACCCCGCGTTTGTATAGAAAACTTATTTTTGCCCCTTCTAAAAAGAAAAGATGAAGCAATTTTTTGCTCTTAGCCTATTTATTTTCAGTGCTTTCGGCTTACATGCCCAATTCGGAAACCTAAAAGGAGATGGTGATTATTTCGCCGAACTCCGCACTATATCAGTAGCAGTTCCCATTATTGCTGTTTCTCCAGATGCCCGCGCAGGGGGTATGGGGGATGTTGGTGCGGCCACCGCACCCGATGCAAATTCGGTGTATTGGAATACAGGTAAGTTGGCCTTTTTGGAAGATGGTACTAATTCCCTATCCTTAAGCTATACGCCCTGGTTAAATCGTTTGGTAAATGATATTAACCTTGCTCATGTATCCTATGCCACCAAATTTGATGACAAGCAAGGTTTGGCGATCGCCATGCGTTACTTCTCTTTGGGTGAAATTAATTTCCGTGATCAAGACAATCAACCACAAGGAACAGGTCAACCCTATGAGATGACTTTAAATGCCGGCTATGGATTGAAATTGAGCAATAACTTCAGTATGGGGGTGGGGCTTCGTTTTATCTACAGTGATTTAACCAATGGTTTGCAAACAGCTGGTATCGAAACTACCCCAGGTTCTTCCTTAGCCGCCGATTTAGGATTCTACTATCAGTCTGATCGCAAATCGATGGGTAATGGCCAGTATCAAAGTTTTAGTGGTGGTTTGAATATCTCGAATGTAGGAGGTAAAATCAGTTATGGTACCTCACAGTCGAGTGCCGACTTTATTCCGGCCAACCTTCGCTTAGGAGGTGGATACCATTTGGATATTGATCGCTACAACCGCTTTTCGGTTTATGTGGATTTGAATAAACTATTAGTACCAACTCCACCTGTATATGGTGACGACGGCGAAACTATCGTAGCCGGTGTAGATGATAATGTATCGGCTTTCGCCGGAGTATTCCAATCATTTAATGATGCGCCGGGAGGAACCAGTGAGGAATTGGAGGAAATCAATATTAATATCGGTGCCGAGTATTGGTACGACGATAAGTTTGCCTTCCGTGGTGGCTACCAGTATGAGGATCCCAATAAAGGGGGACGTCAATACTATACCATTGGATTGGGTATTCAGTACAATGTATTCGGATTGGACTTTGCATATTTAATTCCAGCTTCAGCTGTAGTTCGCAGTCCACTCGAAAACACTTTACGATTTACCCTGTTATTCAATTTCGAACAAGCAGAGTAATTCATTGAAGAATATCAAAAAACTGGAATTCCATTGCGAGCTTCAAGCTCAATCCTATGAAGATTTAAAGCCATCGGAGTGGGAGCTGGTGCAAAAAGCACTGGAAGCGCGCAATAGAAGTCATTCCCCTTACAGTAAATTTCAGGTAGGAGCGGCCGTTCGTTTGGCGAATCAAACCATCATCCAAGGTGCTAATCAAGAAAATGCAGCCTATCCCAGTGGCCTTTGTGCGGAACGGGTAGCTTTGTTTGCTGCAGGAGTGCAGTTTCCGAATATGACCTTTGAGGCTCTGGCAGTTTGTGTACCAGATACGTCAACTAATTTGCCATTTCCTTGCGGAGGATGCCTGCAAGTGATGGCTGAGTATGAATATAAACAACAGAGCGGTCTTGAACTCTTTCTGATTTATCCGGCTGAAGAGCTGGTTTTCAGGGCAGAAAGCACTCGGCATTTAATGCCTTTCAGCTTTAACGAAAGTCATCTTCCGGAATAGTGTCCTTGCAGGCTTTTTGTATAAATTTGCCGTTCTCAATCAAATAGAAAAATGCCTAAGAAGAAGATCACCAAGAAGGTATATCTGCAATGGTATGAAGATATGCTGTTCTGGCGCAAGTTTGAAGATAAGGCAGCTGCCCTCTACATTCAACAGAAGATTCGTGGATTCCTCCACCTCTACAATGGCCAGGAAGCCGTGCTTGCGGGTTCGGCATTTGCAATGGAAGAAAACGATCGTATGATCACCGCTTATCGTAATCACGTACAGCCGATTGCGCTGGGAGTAGATCCCCGTAAGATTATGGCCGAGCTTTGTGGTAAAACCGGTGGTACCTCTGAAGGAAATGGAGGCTCTATGCATATGTTCTCTAAGGAGCATAATTTCTTCGGTGGTCACGGTATTGTGGGCGGACAAATTCCTTTGGGTGCTGGATTGGCTTTCGCTGATAAGTACTTAGAGACTGGAGCAGTTACCCTATGTTATATGGGTGATGGAGCCGTTCGTCAGGGAAGTTTCCATGAAACGATGAACCTGGCGATGTTATGGAATCTTCCGGTAGTATTTGTAGTAGAGAATAATGGTTATGCCATGGGTACCTCTGTGGAGCGTACGGCTAACCATACCGATATCTATAAATTAGGATTAGGCTATGATATGCCTTGTGAGCCAGTAGACGGTATGGATCCGGTGACGGTTTATCAAGCCATGCAAACTGCGGTAGATCGGGCTCGTAGCGGAAAAGGTCCTAGCTTTTTAGAAATTCGTACCTACCGTTATAAAGGGCATTCTATGTCAGATGCTCAGCATTACCGCACAAAAGAAGAGGTGGCTGAGTACCAAAAACGCGATCCAATCGGAATCGTGCACAAAGTAATTCAAGATAAAAAGTACGCTACCGAAGCCGAGCTTAAGGAGATCGAAGATCGCGTTAAGGAATTGGTGAACGAATGTGTGCAATATGCGGATGAGTCACCTTTCCCGGATGCGTCTAATTTATACAAGAACGTATACATCCAGGAGGACTATCCATTTATTAAAACCCATTAAGAGATTATAGCATGGCAGAAGTAGTAAACATGCCCCGCTTGAGCGACACCATGGAAGAAGGTACCGTGGCAAAGTGGCACAAGCAAATCGGAGATAAAGTAGAAGAAGGAGATCTTTTAGCGGAAATCGAAACTGATAAAGCCACGATGGAATTTGAGGCTTTTCAGGAAGGTGTATTATTACATATTGGCGTAGAAGAAGGAAATACCGCTCCGGTAGATTCCATTCTAGCCATCCTGGGAGAAAAGGGTGAAGATATTTCCGCCCTATTAAATGGTGGCGGATCAGCCCCAGCTCCAAAAGAAGAGAAAGAAAGTGCTCCCGAAGAAGCGGCTCCCGCTCCTGTAGCAGAAGAAAAAGCGGAAGCTCCTTCTGCAAATGGCGATCGATTAAAGGCTTCTCCTTTAGCGAAGAAGTTGGCAGAAGATAAGGGCATTGATATTAATCAAGTGAAAGGCAGCGGCGAAGGTGGTCGAATCGTTAAGCGCGATATCGACAATTATCAAGCTCCTTCATCTGCCCCAGCTGCAGCACCCCAGGTTAATATGGGTTCTGCTGGCGCTGCTCCTGCAGGAATGGCTTACGATGAATTGCCCGTTTCACAAATGCGTAAGACCATTGCGCGCCGATTAAGTGAATCGAAATTCTCGGCTCCACATTTCTATCTGACTTTAGATATTGATATGGATCAGGCTATCGAAGCTCGCAAGAGCATTAATGCGGTGGCTGAAACCAAGATCAGCTTTAATGATTTTGTGATCAAAGCAGCGGCAGTGGCCTTGAAGCAACATCCAGTTATCAACTCAAGCTGGGATGGCGATGTGATTCGTCGCAATCACGACATTAATATAGGAATGGCTGTAGCCGTAGATGAAGGATTATTGGTGCCGGTAATTCGTCATGCCGATCAAAAAGGTTTGGCTACTATTAATAGGGAGGCAAAAGAATTTGCGGGCAAAGCGCGCGATAAGAAATTGCAGCCTCAGGAATGGGAAGGAAACACCTTTACTATTTCAAATTTGGGAATGTTCGGCATCGAAGAGTTTACCGCTATTATTAATAGTCCGGATGCTTGTATTTTAGCCGTAGGTGGAATTAAGCAGGTGCCCGTGGTTAAAAATGGAGAGGTAGTTCCCGGCAATGTAATGAAGGTAACCTTAAGCTGTGACCACCGTGTGGTGGATGGTGCATCAGGTGCCGCCTTCTTACAGACCTTTAAAGGAATATTGGAGAGCCCATTAAATATGTTGCTCTAATTGAAATACACGAATGGAAATGCCCTGGTTTACGCCGGGGCATTTTTGTATATAGCATATAAGATGAAAGTATTAATTACAGGAGCCAGCCGCGGAATAGGAAAGGAGTTGGCCAAGCAGTTTTCAAAAGCCGGTCATCAAGTACTGGCGGTAGCCCGATCAATAGAGGCCTTAGAAGCTCTGGCCAGGGAAGAGGATAATATTGAGGCTATTTGTACCGATATTAATAATTGGGATCAGGCAGCTGAATATATAAAGGAGAAGACTCAGCATTTAGATCTGTTAATACACAATGCAGCGGCCTTCGTAAATAAGCCTTTTCGGGAGATGTTACCAGAGGACATGCAATCTTTATATCATACGAATGTTATAGCTCCCTATTTTCTCACGCAAGCACTATTACCTTTATTTAAGAAGGGAAGTCAGGTTTTGGCTATTAGTAGTATAGGTGGTATTGGGGGAAGCATGAAGTTTCCGGGCCTCTCCGTATATAGTAGTTCTAAGGGAGCCTTGAACATTTGGATCGAATGTTTGGCTACTGAATTAGCTGAAGAGGGCATAACGGTGAATGCCTTGGCTTTGGGAAGTAGTGCCACAGAGATGTTTCGCAACGCATTTCCGGATTTGGAGGCGGCTTCACAGCCGGATGAGATGGCAAAGTTCATCTTTAATTTTGCCTTACAAGCGCCGGGAATCCTGCATGGCAAGGTGATTCCGGTGAGTTCCACTAATCCTTAGGGTAATTTATCGTGCAGGCTTTCAGCTTCTTGTGAAATAATTCGCAAAAAGACTTTGGAAAGGCTTGCGTAGCGGGGAAGTCGGTGTATATTTGCCGCCCCTTACGAGAGTAGCGGGAAACGTTCATAAGGCACTTGAAAAAAATTACTAAGAAGTAATTGTGAGTATAAAAACTCACCGTATATTTGCCGACCCGTTTCGTTTGAAATGAGCGGGATTAAATGAGTTCTTTGAGATTTTGGTTAAGACGTTTGAAAAGTGGTGTAAATCACTGATTTTAAATCGATTAACTTTTTTCAAAAAAATCTTCATGAGATGTTTGGTGGTTTGTAAAATGTGTTTACATTTGCAGCCGCAAAAAACGCAAGATAGTTCTTTAAAATATTGATAAG
>MDTD01164008.1_pt1 | contig 28859 bp, 28 predicted proteins | sample 811221 | NCBI WGS metagenome assembly MDTD01 (sample SAMN05326646, study PRJNA326480) | marine metagenome | isolation source: seawater | place: Pacific Ocean: South West | collected 2011 | reverse complement strand
TAACACTTTTTAGATTTCTATTTAAAATAATTGTAGCTACTTCTTTTTTTTTCATTTTACTAAATTAAAATTTTTTGCGTAGCGCATAATTGATTTTTCAATACGATTTTGTAAGAAATTATCTAAATTAAGGTTTCTTTTATTAAAAATTTTATCAATTTTATTTTTCAAAATTTTAAATTTTTCAGAACTAAAAATATAATGTCCTGCAATTACAGCTTTATCTATTTTATTAGACTTCGAATCTTTGACTAACCATTTTTTCCATTTCTTTGAGTTATAAGAAATTTCATAAAAATCATCTAACAATTTTGTTTGTCTATATTTTTTTAATATTTCTATTAAAGCTTTAGTTTCTTCAACTCCAAACTCTGGTGCAACATTTGTTGCATGGATTCCAAGTTTTGGATGTAATGACAGGCTATGATTTGAAAGATAATCAGCGTTATGTTCTTTCATAAATATCTTGTTTTTAGTGCAAATTTCAATCATTTTTGGAAGTTGAATTTCAACTGGTAATTCGTTTTCTATTCTCAGCGGTGACTCGAATGAACCTATATTTCTTGTTTCTGCAACTTTCGTTCCCGACTGTATTACAACAAATAAAGGTTTATCAAATTTTTTCTTTCTACAAAAAGAAAAAATTTTATTCAAAGTATAATTTAATTCCTCAGGAGTATTAGTAGTTCCTGATTGCTCTTCTGTTCCTATTTCAAAAAATACTTTCTTTTTATTTTTTTTTGCGAAAATATTGCAATGTTCAAACAATTCATAAAATCTCTCAAGAGAATCATTTAATGATACTGGTTTATTATTAATTCCAATACTTGTATCAATATGAATTATCTTAAAGTTATTTAAGATATCAACTTCAAATGATTTTTTAGCAGAATCCATGGCTTGCTTTAAATTATATTTCTTTGTAATTTCAATATTATTTTGCCAAGGACCCCCGTGATCTCTTGCTAGTATAATCTTATTCTTTTTATCAATAGAGTTCACATAAGAGGAGTAATTTTCTGTATTCCAATTATTCACATATCCTCCACCATTTTCTTTGGAATCTATTTGACGTCTACTTGCTATAAGCATTATTGGAAATCTGAATTTATTTGACAATCTACTTGCAGCTTTTACACAATTAACACTCATTGGACCAACTCCAAGTAATGTTTTGTTAGGTTTAATCAATTTTCTTAAATTAGGCATTGTCATTTTAATACTTTCCTATTTATAAATTTCATAAGATTGATTTCATCGAAAAAAAAACCTTTTATCCCACTTTTTTTTGCAAACTGCATATCAGTAATTTGATCCCCAATCATAAAAGAATTTTTTTTATCAATATTATATTTTTTAGCAGCAATTCTAAACATCCCATTATTTGGTTTTCTTAAGTTACTTTTCTTTTTAAATTTCTTAATTTTTCCATCAATATGATAAGGACAAAATAAAAAGTTATCTATCTTAGTAAAATTTTTTTTCAAAATTTTATTCATATAACTATGTAAATTTTCGACATCTTTTTTTAAAAAAAAACCTCTAGCTACACCTGACTGATTCGTAACTACAATTATTTTAAAACCTTCATCTTTTAAAAATTTTATTGATTTTATTGCTCCATTAACCCACCTAAAATCTTTTGGATATCCAACATATCCACCATTTACATTTTTATTTAAAACTCCGTCTCTATCTAAAAATGCAATTTTATACTTTTTTTTTTTCATTTCCTTTTAAAATCAATTTATTTTTATCAAATTCAAAAATCTTATTACAATATTTTAATGATGATTTTTTATGTGAAACAAATATAATGGTTTTTGTATTATTTAACTTTTTTAGTAATTTAATAATAATTTGTTCATTTTTTTCATCTAAAGAACTAGTGATTTCATCCAAAATTAAAATTTTTGGATTTCTATAGATTGATCTAGCAATTGCCAGTCTTTGCTTTTGACCTTCGGAAAGTTTTTTCCCATTTTCCCCAATTTTACCTGAAAAAATTTTGTTATTTCTAAATTTAAGATTAACCAATTTTAAACAATTTTTAATATCTCTTTTTTGATACTTTTGATTTCTTTTTTCAAACAAAATATTGTTTGCGATAGTGTCATCAAAAAAAATTGGACTTTGAGGAATATATCCTATGAGATTAAACCAAGATAAATAATTTGAAAAAATATCCATACCATCAGACTTGATAGTTCCTTTTTTTGGAGAAAGTAAACCAAGAATTATTTCTAATAATGTCGTCTTGCCAGTTCCACTTTTACCAAATATACCTATAAAGTCCTTCTTTCTAATTATTAGGTTCATATCATTAATAATATTTTTCTTATTTTCATATGCGAAACTTATATCCTTGATAACAATCCTTTTTTGAAATGTAATTTTATGATTTAATAAATTTACATTTTTTTCTTTTAAGCTCAGTTCATATGAAATTCTATCAAGTGTTGGATTGGTATATTTATATTCCTGAAAAAACCTATATATTTGAACAGCAATAGGACTCAATCTTATCCCAACAACAAAAAAAAAGCTTATTTGTAATAGTATAATTTTTTTTGGTGTTTCATTTACTAATAGCACTAACATAAATGAAACTATAATCATTAAAACAACAACTTCTAAAATCAGTCTTGGATACGCTTGATAATTATCATATTTATTTTGAACATCGTAAAGAATGTGAACAGACTTTCTATATTTATCTAAGAAAAAGTTTTTAGCATTATATAATTTGACTTCTTTAAAATTATGAATTGACTCTGTAATATATCTATTTGTTATTGAGGACTGATTAAATTTTTCTTTACCCCAATCTTTTAACTTTTTGACTGTAAAAAAGGTGAAAATAAAAAAAAATAGTCCCAAAATTGTAATCATACTTAGTGATAGGTATATATTTGAAAATATTAGAATTAATGCAAAGAAAATAAAAATGAAAATGTCAGAAAATATTTTAAGCATATAAATAAAAGTATTAATTATAAATTGACAATCCTCTCTAATGTTTTTTATTAAGTATGTTGAATTATTTTTTATATGAAAATTTAAATCTTGAGATAAATATTTGTTTAATAGATTGGTTGTCACATGAACGATCATATCTCTTCTAAACGAATTCTTAATTTTTTCTAAAATTATTAAAATTAAATTTTTCAATAGAATAAAAAGAAAAATTAATGAGATTAAGATTATTAAAGAATTTTCAATGTCATCGAAGATCAAACTTAACTTATTTATTAATGGATAATTAGAAAATTTTTCGAAACTGATATCGCCAATTCCCATTAATAAAGGGACTGTTGTACCTATAGCCAAGATTTCAAGTATTGTAGTAATAAAAAAAGAAAAAATTATAATATAAGATCTGTAAAGAAGTTTTTTATCTAGTAATTTAAAGTATTTAATCATTTTTTTTTAAAAGGTTTGAATTTTCTTTAATAAAAAATTCACTTATACCAAAATCTACTTCATGCTTTACTTTTAAAATATCATTTAGCTCATCATAGTTATCTTCAAATTGTTTCCAAAATGTGTCCTGTATTTTTTGGTTTTCACTATCTCTTATGAAATTATTTTTTTTGTAAGAAATCATCTCTTTACAAGCATTAAATATCTCTTCTTCTGAATTATCTATAATTTCGATATTATGATCTTTGAAAAAATCACCTTTGTAATGAATATCATAATTAAGTTTGTTCATTTGACCAAAAGTAAGATATTTGTTTGTATTATGATCAAACATTTTCTTTGGAAGAAATATTGAATTTTTTGACCAAGCAGACATCTCAAGAATATTAAATGGTATATAGTCTATTAATAAACTGGGCTTTCTTAAAACTCTAGAAACTTGAGATATACCACTACTCCCCCCAATATAAAAAAAACATTTTTCTAATAAGAGAATTTGAAGTTCTTCATTATAATTTTCATTAGTTAAATCAAAAAATTGATCATCTTTAAAATTGACTGATTTTTTAGAAATCTTGCCAATTCTTATCACCGAATAACCACTTTTTATTAAATACTTAATTGTTTTATTTAAACTATCAATTTCAAAATTTCTAAAGTCATGAAAGTTTTCATCATGCAGTTTCATCTTTTTCAAATATTCATTATCCCTATTATTTATACAAACAAATTTATTATTTAATTTATTGTCAGCGACAAATTCATTTAAAAGATTAAAGTTTTTGATTAAAGGTAAATTTCTTTTTTTATTTGAAACTAAAGAAAATTTAGGATGCATTTCATCAAAATATGAAACCAAAATTTTTGAATTATAATTTATGCCTTTAAAAATATAATATAGAAAACGAATTTTATTGGTAAAAAAAATTTTTTTATTATTATTAAAAAGATTAAATAAAAATTTATTAGAAACAGGCTCATCATAACAAAAAAAAGTGATGACATTATTTTTATTTTCCAATGTAGATAAATAATTATCTGTGTTAAAACATAAATGACCAATACGAGTTGCGTATATTCTTCCGAAACGAATTTTTATTAGAGGAGATAATAAACTTACAAGAAAATAAACTAAATAAGCAATTAAAAACTGCAAGGTTTTTTTTATAAGCCTCATTTATAATTTAATTTACCCACGAATATTCATCTCTCCATGAAAGTTTGGATGGTAATTTTAAATTATATAGAGGTTTGATATTTTTAATATTATAGGTTTTATTTAACAATTTTTTTCCACCTAATAACGTTAGATTTTTGGCATTTGATAAATTTATATTCTCGTTAAAGGTTTCAATAATTTTTTTGGAATTTTTATCACAATTCTCAAGCATACTTTTTGGTATAAATCTAAAATCTAAACTCCATCTTTCCCTTGTAAGTGATTTTGTTGAACCATGTAAAGTGTTTGAGTCAAAAATATAACACTGTCCTGGTTTTAAATCAGCTCTTACACATGCTTTTTCGAGTTTTTTATCAAATTTTTTATAATTTTTAATATACTTGTCTGTATTAAATTTATTTTTTTCACCCCATTTGACATCAAAATTTTTTTTAATAAAGTCACTCTTTTTAAAAAAACACAGCCCTCCACTTTCAGAGTTGGCAGTATCTAAAGTAAGCCAAATTGTAAATGCTTTTATATTAAATGATCTATCGTAGTGAGGTTGTCCCTCTAAAAGACATCTATTATGAAATTGTATCTTAGGTGAGCTATGTCTAGAATAAAAAATTGGATGACAAAATAATTCCTCATCACATATATTTTCTTTCTTTAATTTTTTACTTACCTTGTCTTTAATCTTAAACCAGAAACTTTCATTCATCATTTTATAAGCTAAGCATTTCATAATAGTTGCCTCATGATTTACAAATTTTTTCTTAAAATCATCAAAACCCAAATTTGGAGAATAAATTTTCTTGATCTGAAGCAATAAGGATTTAAATTTTTTATTTAATTTTTTAGTTTCTTGTTTATCCAGTAAATTTATTGTTAAAGGTTTTTTAATGTTTTTCATTATATTTTAGGCTTAATTTTTCTCACTCTTATATAATTGTTTTTGGATCCAATATCTACAAATATTTCATTTGTTGTAAAACAAAAAATTTTTTCTTTTATCTTTGGAATTATATCTTTTGAAAAATCTTTACTCTTTTTAAATTTTTTTTTAGCAATTTTTAAAAAGTTATTGCTTAGCAAATAAACAGCACCATTAGCTAAATTACCTACTTTTTTTTTCTGAGAAGGTTTTTCAATAAAACTTGTAACAATATTTTTTTTATCAACATTAAAAATACCACATGATGAAGGATCATCTGTTTTAAAAGTTAATGCGGTAATAATGCATTTTTTGGGTCTTTTGTTATGAGCTATTTTAATTTTTTTAAGAGACTCCTGACAAAAGTTATCAGCATGTATCAAAAAACCTTCTTTGTTCTTAAAAAAATCTATATTTCTTAATAATGTACCAGCTGTACCTAATAATTTTTTTTCATACGAAAGAGATATCTTCAATTTAAATTCTCTTTTTTTAAGAAAATTTTCTACTTTTTTATTGAGATAATGTGTATTGATTAATACCTCTTTTACTTTTGCTTTTTGTAACTTCTTTAACCAAATTTCCAACAAAGGTACTTTGTTTATTTTAACTAAACACTTGGGTAAATTATTTGTGATAGGTCTTAGTCTTTTTCCATACCCGCCAGCTAATAAAATAGCTCTCATATTTTAAGAATTAATAATATCCTTTTTTTTTAATGGGATGTTTCCTAACCTGCCGACTTGTATCCCTGATGATAAAGAGCCTATGTAAGCAGCTTCCCAAATATTTGCACCAGATTTTAATGCCATTGCAGAGCTTATCATTAATGAATCTCCAGCCCCTGCGGGATCTTTAGGTGAACCATTTAATGCCTCAATTTTATCTGTATAAAGAATTTTATTTTTTTCATAATGAATAATTAAACCTTCATCACCTAATTTAAGAATTATGTTTTCAGCATTAGTTTTTTTTCTTAAGTGTTCAGCCAAAACAACAAGACCATCATCATTATTTTTTGTACAAATTCTTGCTTCTCTTTCTGTGGGAGTAATTAGATTCATTTTTTTATATTTTAATAAATCACCAACTTGAGATGAAGATTGGCAATCACCCACCATAAACTTTTTATACTTTTTCCCTAAATAAGATATTTTTTCAACAAGTTCTTTTGGTAAAAAACCATAGTTAAAATCTGAAAATACAATTAAATCATAAGAGGCAATTTTTTTTTTAAAAGTATTATATATTTTTTTTTGAAGATTTTTTGAAATAGAATTTTGATGCAAATGGCTGACTTTAAGCAAAGTTTTATCAGAACATCTAAAACGTTGTTTTAAAGTTGTTGGTCTAGAATGATCAAAAAAAATTTTTGATGAAATTTTATATTCTTTTAATTTTTTTTTGACAAAGTCATTATTTTTATCCTTTCCTAATACTGTAAAAAACTCTACTTTTGCACCTAATCCAGATGCATGAGCTGCGACAATTCCTGCTCCTCCAATAAATTTTTTTTTATCAATTGGCGTTACAACTAAGGATGGTTCTTCATTTGACATTCCTAGTGTATCACAAGTGATATATTCATCTAGAATTAAATCACCAAAAACACATATTTTTAATTTTGAAAAATTTTCAATTAATTTTACAATTTTTTTTTGTTTGATGTTGTGTCTTTTAAAAAATTCCAAAGGTTTTTTTAAGTTATTTAATTCGTTATAATTGAATTCTTTTTTAATAAGATCTATTGTTGAGAACATTTTTTCTCCAGAACTAAAAATTAACTTACCCCCATATTTACCTAAAATTTTTATTTCTTCATTTGATTGATTTTCATGTTCCTTTCCTTTTACTACGATAGATGGTTTATTTTTTTTTATATAGACTGATGGAGTGGTTTTTAGAATAAAAGCTTCATCAACAAGTGAAACACTTTTGATACTATTTAATCTTATTTTTTCATCTACGTATGCAGCTTTTTTGGCAATCTTATTACTTTCAACTCCCACAATTAAATAATCTCCACATTCTTTCGCAAATTTTAAAAACCTCAAATGTCCTGGATGTAAAACGTTAAAATGTCCTGATACAAAAACTTTTTTTTTCATAATATCTAATGCTTCATCTTTATTATTGGTCTAATCACTTTGCCATTTTTAAAATCAGAAATGGCACTGTTAATTTTTTCAAAATTATATAATTTGTTAAAAAATTTAGATAAATCTATATTATTTTTTCTAAATAGTTTATATATTTTTGGTATATCTCTTTTCGGAACACACTCACCACCCCAGCTGCCAATCAGTTTTTTCCCTTTTATCAAATCATGTGGCTCTATAGAAATTTTTTTATCTTTAGAAGGGTGAGATGCAAATATTAGTTTGCCATTTTTATCTTTAATTAAAGAAAAACCTAATTCAATTGTCTTTGTATGGCCAGCTGATTCTATACATGAGTCAAAGCCACTAGGATATCTTTTGTAAATTTTAGAAATCATTTTTTTATTTTTAGGATTATAAATATCTTTATAGCCCATTTTTTTTGCTATTTCTGCTCTATTAACATTAGGTTCTATAATAGTAACATTTTTTATCTTTAGAGATTTAAGTGCTGCTAAAGCGCATACTCCTACTGCCCCAAGTCCAATTAATAAAATTGAGTCATTTTTTTTTGGTTTTAACTGATTTAGTATCATTCCAGAACCAGTTGGAACTGCACAGCCATAAAATGGGGCTTCAATTGGTTTCATTTTTTTTGGTTTTTTGATTAATCTATTCTCTGATATTAAACTGAAATTACTAAAAGTAGTTACACAACCAGAATTAACAATCATTTCACCAGAATTTGTTTTTAATTTAAAACCCTTGTAATTTTTATGGTTATTTTTTATCCATCCGATTATGACCTTATCATTTTTCCTAAATCTTTTTACATCTTTGGCTGTTTCAATAACCTCTCCATAACCCTCATGTCCTAATAAGTGTGGAAGATATTTTTTATTATTTCGATTACCCTCAATTTCCATTATTTGACTTCTGCATATACTAGTGTAAATAATTTTGACTAACACTTGACCTTTTAAAAGTCTGTCTATCCGTAATTTTTTGAATTGAAGATTATTTTTAAATTTTACTAATATAGCTGCATTTGGTTTGATATCCTTAGACTTAAGCATCAATTATTTGTATTGGCTATATATTTGTCAAGAAAAGGATACATTTCATTTAATGGTTGAGGTGTGAAAGTTCCATCTTTATTGCTTTTATATCCTTGTTTAAATAAGGAATCTTGATTCTCATCTGTAATTAATTCACATACCGTTGGTCCGTCAAATTTTATTACTTTATTTAAATTTATTTTTAATTCATTTTTACTCTTCAACTTTATATAATTAAGTCCAAAAGATTTTGTAACCTTTTCAAATGATGGCATTGTTAATCTCCAATTTGGGTGTGTTCCATAAAATTTTGATTTAAGAAATTCTTTTTGAGTGTGTCTTATTGCTAAATATCCATTATTATTAACTAAAAGTATCAAAACTTTTATTTTTTCCTGACTTATAGTTTGAAGATCTTGAATATTCATTAAAAAACTTCCATCTCCAATTATACAAATTAATTTTTTAAATTTTCTACTTTTTGCAGCTCCAATAGTTTCAGCAAGACCAGTACCCATAGAGGAAATTGCAGAGGAACAAATTACTCTATCTCTCGGATTTATGAAAGAACTTTGAAAACCTGCATAAAGTGCGGTTCCCCCACCATCAACAATAATACACTTATTCTCTTTTATATTTGAGGTTATGCTTCTTACTGCGGTATTGGAATTAAGAGATTTTTTATTCTTAGGTTCATACCAATTCAAATTTTTGAATTTATTTAAATTTTTCCATTCATTTTTAAAACTAAATTTTTCTTTTTTTATAACAGCAAGAAAATTGACAAGATTTGACCTAATTTTAAGATTAAATTTAACATTTAAATTATTCAATTGATTTTGATCAATATTGACAATAATTTTTTTGGCTTGTTTAGCATAATCATCGAAAAGAGTTGTTGTATGTGGTATAGATAAATGGGTTCCAAGACAAATTATTAAATCTGCATCAAACATTGCTTTATTAGCACCTCTTTGTCCACTCATGCCTATTATGCCCAAATTAAGATCAAAATTAGTGCTGAAAATATCACAAGCATTCCATGTTGTTGTAAATGGGATGTTGTATTTCTTTATAATTGATTTTAAATCATTTAAACAATTTTTTTCTGAACGAGCACCATAACCAATAACAATCAGGGGTTTTTTTGAAAAATTTAAAATACTTTTAAATTGATTAATTTTGTTATTATATGAAATTTTCTTTTCTTTAATTTTATTTATCTTAAATTTAATATCTGCCCATTGAAATTCTAATGGTATATCAAGCCAAACAGGACCTTTTCTTCCCTCATTAGCGATCCTTATTGCTTTTTCTAATTCCTCAATAAAATTTTCTTTTTTATTAATAAATTTTGAATATTTTGTAATAGGTCTTACTATATCACATATATTAACTTCTTGAGTTCCAACTTGTCTTACTTTTTTTCCATAAGAAGTATGATTTGATCTTGATTGACCACTAATAAATAAACAAGGTACTGAGTCTTGCCAAGCAGCTAAAAGTCCAGTCATAGAATTCGTGGTAGCAGGACCAGTTGTTACAATAACACAGCCTGTATTTTCAGTACATTTTGCATAAGAAACTGCTGCTAAAGCAGCTGATTGTTCGTGATTGGTATATGTTACACCAATCTTATTTTTTTCTAATGAGTCAAACATATGAACTACAGCCCCTCCTTGTAATCCAAAAACATGTTTAATTTTTTTAATTTTTAATACTTTTGCTAGACAATCTGTTAATTTCATTTTTTTTTAATTAAGATAATTAAAATACATATAATGTCTCGACTGACCTGCATCTACAGGAATTATAGCCCCTTGAGAAAAGGAAGCTAAATCAGAACAGTAAAAAACGACAACCGGTGCTATTTCATTTGGCTTTCCAAATCTTCCTAGTGGTGCTCTTTCTTTTAAATATTTTTTTGCTCTTGATGGGTTCTTTTTAATGACTTTGTCCCAATGGCCACCTTTGGTTAAAACTACTCCAGGAAATATGGCTGTCATTACTACATTTTTTGTTTCTGTAGCTAAAATTCTACCCATAGTTCTAGTATAAGCGGTTAAAGCTGCTTTTGAGACTCCATAAGTTATCGGTCCCATATTTTCTAAACCTGCACAAGATGTAATATTAACAATTCTCCCCCATCCACTTTTTTTCATTTTAGGTATTACTAAATTACAAATTTCAACAGTATTAAAGAAATTCAACTCTAGTACTCGATCCCAATCTTTTCTTGAACAATATGGATCTGTGATATTGAGATTGTGCCCTGCGTTATTAATTAAAATATCAATTTTTTTTTTTTTAATAAATCTATCTATTTTTGATATATATCCTTTTTTTAAAAAATCTAAGACTACACCATCGACTTTGACAGGATATTTACTCAAATTCTTTTTTAATTTAGTTAAATTTTTTTTGTCACGTGTAGTAACAAAAATATTTACTCCCTCGGAGGCCAATTTCTCTGAAATTTCCTCTCCAATACCGTTGGCCCCACCTGTTATTAATGCAGTTCTGCCCTTTATCTTAAAATTCATTTTTTTAAATAACTGTTGATGGTAAGCATATATCTTTAATACCTAAATTTGACAATTTATTAAATATATTTCTTCCTGCTTCCTTAGTGCTCACCGAGGTTATTAATACTGGCTTATTCAAATCAAGCTTTTTTAAATCTTTTATTAAGGGATTTAAATTGCTGAACCTTTTATTCAACTTATCTTTATTTTCATCAATAATAAAATCTAATTCATTTATAACTGGTAGATGATAAGCCAATATTGGCACCATTAAACCAGCCCCATATCCCTGTCCATTTTTAAAAAGTCTTTCAATGCTTTTTTCTAAGTTTGAATAATACTCGCTGAATATCGAATATGATTTTTTTGATATTTGATAAAGTTTTTGTTTTCTGATTTTTCTTTTATTAATGCCTTTTTTAATTTTTAATCTTAATGTACCAAAATGAGAGGTATCAAATTCATAATCCAAGATTTTTAATTTTAATTTTCTCAATAATTTATCTATAGAAAAAAGTGAAAAATAATTTATGTGCTGATGACATATTTGGTCAAATCTTTTATGTTCTATTAATTTTTCTAACGATGGAAACTGTAAAAAAACAATATCATCATTTCTTAAATTTTTACTTAAATCAATTAATAGTTTTTTAGGATTTTCTAAATGTTCTAGAGTATGGCTAGAAGCATACACATTTTTTTTTTTATAATTAGTAAATTCTTTAAAATCTATATTTTCTAAAAACATTTTTTTTATAATAACCTTTTTACTTTTTGAATATGCATTGGGGTCGATGTTAATTTTTTTTGCTAAATGATTTTCAAACATGTTTAAGAATGATGAATCATTTCCTCCAATATCTATCAAATTGCAGTTTGATATTTTGTTTACATTTTTCACAATAAATTTATGAAAATTCTCGAGACACAATATTGCCCCTCTGCTAGAATGAGATGATGTAATATAATTTGCATAAATTTCTCTTACATCTAGGATATTTTTTAAGAACATATGATCACAATTTTTACAAAACATTACCTTTTGATCTTTAAGTGACTCGGTAATTAATTTTTCATTTTTATTTCTATAAAATTCAGTTATCGGATATCTTGGTAAATTAATAAGTTGTTTTATTTGTTTTTTATTTTTTGAACTGATACCGCAAACTGGACAATCTTTATTTTGTTTGATTTTAAGATTTTTGAATAAATTTTTTAATTTCATATACTAAGGTATAAACCAAAAAAAGCTTCCTGAATAATTATTTTCTTTAAAAAATTTTTTCCAATCATTGACTGACATTATAGTTTTTGCTGTTAAATTCCATTTATACATTCTCTCTGCTTCTTCTTCATTATGAAAAGCATCGACTGTAATAAATGCACCCAGCCTCGAAACACGTTCAATTTCTTTTAAAGCCAAACCGCAATCTTTTTTTTCAAGATTGTGTATAGTATTAATAGAAATTATATAATCAAAACTATTATCATCATAAGGCAAACTTTTTGCGTCATTAACACTTAAATATTTTTTCACTGATGGCATAGAATTATTTATTGCATATTTAGAAATATCTACGCCAGCAACTTTCATTTCTGGAATAAGCTCTTTAAAATCATGCAACATAAAGCCTTTAGCACACCCAACATCCAACAGAGAACTATTATCATTCAACTTCCAATAATCTCTAAAAGTTTTTACAACTTCACTCCAATATTTAGAATTATAATTAAATCCACCATAGCCATGTTTGCGCTCACCATCAAAAAATTCTTTATCAAATTTTCTCGCTATTTTTCTGTCATCTTCTGATTTATTTGTGGCTCTATCATCTAGATTTCTGTTTGCTTTGGGATACTTGGCTAATAGATCTATTTCTTCACCTAATTTGAATTCTTTCATAATCTTTATTTGAATATAATGATAGAATATTTATCAATTAAAATATGTATTTAACACTTTAAAATATAATGTAAATTGAAAATTAAAAATAATCAAGCATCTCTTAATGAATACAAAAATTTTGATAATTGGATCTAACTCTTTTTCAGGAAGTAACTTTGCTGATTATTTAATTAAAAAAAAAATTAAAGTAATTGCCATAAGTAGGTCAAATGAGATTAAAAAAATTTTTTTAAAATATAAAAACAACAAATTTCAAAATAATTTAGTTTTTAAAAAAATAGACATCAACAAAAATCTCAATAAATTAGTTAGTATAATTAAAAAAGAAAAACCTAATATTATCTTTAATTTTGCAGCCCAAGGCATGGTAGCAGAAAGTTGGCTGAATCCTGTTGATTGGTACACAACAAACTTTCTAAGCATGACTAAACTTGTTGAAGAAATTAAAAATTTCAAATTTATAAAAAAATTTATTCAATTTACAACACCTGAGGTTTATGGTGATAAAAATTATATTTTAAAAGAAAATTTCAACTTTGCGCCAAGCACGCCATATGCATTATCTAGGGCAAGTTTTGATATTCATCTTAAAAATTTACATTCTATTTATAATTTTCCAGTTATATTCACTAGAACCTCAAATGTTTATGGACCTCATCAACAATTATATAGAGTGATACCTAAATTTATAATTTCTGCAAAAAAAAATAAGAGTTTTTTTTTAGATGGGATGGGAAAAACTAGAAGATCTTTTATACATATTACAGATGTAAATAATGCCTTATATAAAATTTTGAATAAAGGTAAAGTTGGTGAAACTTATCATATTTCAACAAACAAATTTATAAGCTTAAAAGAATTAACTAATGAAATTGCCACTTTAATGAACATAAAAAATAAATCCTTTTTAAAATTGAGCAAAAATGACAGGATTGGAAAAGATAAATCATATTTATTAAACTCAGAAAAAATAAGAAATAAGTTAAAATGGAAAGATCAAATATCTCTAAAAAATGGATTAATTGATACAATTAATTGGGTTGATAGAAATTTTGGTATAATTAAAAAACTTTCATTAAAATACAAACACAAAAAATGAACATATTAGTTACAGGTGGATGTGGTTATCTAGGGACAGTGCTTGTTGAAAAACTTTTGATCAAAAACTATAAAGTCATTGTGATAGATAATATGTGGTTTGGTAATTATATTAAAAAAAATAAAAAACTTAAAATTATTAAGGATGATTTTAGAAATATTAATAAATATAAATTACCAAAAATTTATTCGATAATTCATCTTGCAAATATAGCAAACGATCCAAGTGCTGAATTAAATCCAAATCTTTCTTGGGAAATTAATGTTCTTGGTACTGAAATTTTAATGAATTATGCAAAAAATAAAAAAATAAAAAAATTTTTATATGCAAGCTCAGGGAGTGTTTACGGAATAAAAAAAGAAATTAAAGTTACTGAAAATTTAGATCTTGTTCCAATCTCTTTATACAATAAAACTAAAATGATAGCCGAAAAAATAATATCAAGTTATTCTGATCAAATTGATTTTTTTTGTATTAGACCGGCTACGATATGTGGATATTCTCCAAAGATGAGATTAGATGTAACAGTTAATTTACTTACCTTTAATGCTCTCCAAAAAGGCCTTATGACAATATTTGGAGGTAAACAAATTAGACCAAATATTCATATACAAGACATTTCAAATGTGTTTATTCACTTCTTAAGTAAAAAATTACCCTCTGGTTTTTACAACGCTGGGTTTGAAAATTTTTCAATAATTGAAATAGCAAAAAAAATTTCAAAAAAAACAGATGCAAAAATTAAGATTGTTAAAAATTCAAATGACCCTAGATCGTACAGGCAAGACTCATCGAAACTTTTAAAAACGGGATTTAAGCCAAGTTTTGGAGTAGATTATGCGATAAATGAACTTATCGAAAAATATAACAATAAGGAATTAATAGAAAAAAAAAATTTTTATACTGTAAAAACGATGGTAAGAAAAAAAATCATATAAATGAATTTAATAAATTTATATAAAAAAATTTTAAGAATAAGAAAAATAGAAACTAAAATATCTGAGGAATACTCCAAAGGTAAAATGAGGTGTCCCGTGCACTTATCGATTGGGCAAGAAGCTCCTGCTGTTGGAATATGTAGCAATTTAAATGCAAATGATCAAATATTGAGTTCACATAGATCACACGCTCATTATCTGGCAAAGGGTGGAAATTTAAAAAAAATGTTAAGTGAAATTTACGGTAAAAAAAATGGCTCTGCCAAAGGTAAAGGGGGATCAATGCACTTATCAGATTTAAATGCGGGCATTATTGCTTCAGTGCCTATAGTAGGCAGTACTCTTCCAATTGCAACAGGAGTAGCTTGGAGTAATAAGATTCAAAAAAAAAACAACGTTGTTGTAATTTTTTTTGGTGACGGAGCAACTGAAGAGGGTGTTTTTCAAGAAAGCTTAGATTTTGCTAGTTTACATGATTTAAAAATACTCTTCGTATGCGAAAATAATTTTTATTCTGTATACTCGCCCTTGAAATATAGACAAAGTGATAAAAGAAATATAATAAATTTTACAAAATCACTAGGTCTAGACTCTTACCAATTAGATGGCAACGATGTTGTAAAAATTTATTCTTCATCAAAAAAAATTATATCTAGGATAAAAAAACGAAATAGACCTGCTTTTCTTTACTTGAACACTTATAGATGGCTTGAACATTGTGGTCCAAATTATGATGATAACCTTGGATACAGAACTAAAAATGAAATTAATTTTTGGAAAAAAAATTGTCCTTTAAAAAATATATTGAAAATTATTCGAAAACAAAAGGTTCTTACTAATAATAGTGATGAAAATATTAAAAAAGCTATTGATATGGAAATAACAGCAGCTTTTAATCATGCTGAAAAAAGCAAATTTCCTAATAGATCAGAATTAAATAGAGATATTTATGCAAAATAAAAAAATAATGAGTTTTGCTGATGCAATTAATGATGCTTTAAAAATATCTATGACTAAAAATAAAAAAATTCTATTGCTTGGATTAGGAGTCAATGATCCTAAAAATATTTTTGGAACAACCAAAGATTTAAATAAAAAAAAATTTCAAAATCAAATTTATGATATGCCCACGGCTGAAAACTCTATGATGGGAATAGGCATTGGTCTGTCAATAAGAGGATTCAGACCAATCATAAGTCACCAAAGAGTAGAATTTTCATTATTAGCAATGGAGCAAATAATCAATCAGGCAGCTAAATGGAGTTATATGTTTGCTGGAACCATGAAAGTACCACTAGTTATAAGGTTAATTATTGGTAAAGGATGGGGTCAAGGACCACAACATTCACAAAGTCTCGAGTCTATTTTTGCTCATATACCTGGACTAAAAGTTGTATGTCCATCAAATGCTTATGAGGCTAAAGGCTTACTTCTATCAAGTATAGAGGATAATAATCCAGTAATTTTTTTTGAACACCGTTGGTTACATCACACTAAAAGTATTGTACCAAAAAAAAATTACAAGATTCCGTTGGGTAAAGCAAAAATTTTTACTAAAGGCAAAAGTCTCACGATTGTCAGTAGCTCTTTAATGACTAATGAAATTTTATCTTTAAAAGAATTATTAAAGGAGAATCAGATTTTTCCCGAAATAATTGATCTTAGATCTCTAAGACCATTGGATAAAAAACCAATTATAAAATCAGTTAAAAAAACAAAAAGATTATTGGTTTTAGATAATGGATGGACTTCATATGGTATAAGTGCGGAAATAATATCTTCAGTTATGGAAAGTCTTCAAACTAAATTATTAGCACCTCCTATAAGATTAGGTCTTAATGATTCACCTATTCCAAGTTCAAGGTCTTTAGCAAAGTATTCTTACGTTGATAAAAATAAAATTTTAAATTCAATTTCAAAAATCATGAAAAAGAAGATAAATATAAAAAAATTTAATAAAATCGATTTAACTCAGGCTGATATTCCAGACAAAAAATTTACTGGGCCTTTTTAATTATTCATAGCTCAAATTTTTTTTATAAAAGTAAGATAGTATAAGATAAATTATAAATGAGCCAAAAATTGGAACTAAATAAACACCCTGAATAGCAACAAGTCTTATCTGGGGAACATGGATAGCGTTTAAAAGAAAAAAACTTACAAAATTTGTCACCAATATAGATATAAAAAAGGCAAAAATTTTGCTATCGGTTTTTTCAAAAACAAATTTAAATTTATTCAGTCTTATAAAAATGAATAATAACAATATTAATGAATATAAACATATTAATTTCCAGTTAATTCTAAAAATATTCTTATAGCTTGTGAAAAAATTTATTTTAAACTGTTCTATATAACCTTCTGGATTTTTCTTGATTTGTTTAACAGCAAAATTTTTTAAATCTTTGTCGATTTCATTATAATCATCAATACTCATATAAAATTCGTCTAATGTAACCATATAATCCCAGGAATTATAATTTCTTGGATCATCCTTTTCAAAAGGTTGTTTATTTTTATTATGATTTATCATTTCAAGCATGAGTGACATCGTATTAAAAAGAAAACATTGTTGATAGTTTTCGTCTTTTAAATTTAATCTCTTAAGTTCTCGAAAATTTAAATTACACGGAAATTTATGCTTATCTCTTCTTTCTACTATTTTTTTTAAGAAAATATTAGATTTTTCATTATCTTTAATATCATTTTTATCCAAATGTATTAAGGCATGGGAACCTAAATGTGCTCCTACATAAGGTGCTATACCAATGTGTCCTGTTAATGAGAATCTTAGTAACAAGAACAAAATTAAAGGTAGTAACGTGTATAAAAAGATATTTAAATTTTTTATTTTAAAAAATTTTTTAGATTTATCTAAATATAAAAAACTCAATTCATAAACAATAAAAAAACCAACAAAAACTACTAATAATGGTCTGGTTTGGTATGTCAAAAAAAGTAATACAGAAAAAAATATACTTAAATATAATTTCTTATAGATTTGAGATAAAAAATATAAAGCTATAGTAAAATTTAAAAGACTAATAGATAAAACCTCAGAAAAATATCCAAAATGAGGCCAGATTTTTGTTTGCCCCAAAACTCCTACGACGAATAAAAAAGTAAAAATTTTATTAAATTTGTATTTACATAACACTAAAAATAACGAAATAAGAGACAGTGAATAAATTAAAAAATTTACAATTGCCCAGTTATTTAATTCTAGACTAAAAAATTTATAAATAGATACAAACAAAGGACCGCCAAATGACCTAAATTGGCTAAATATACTTTTAAAATCAGAATAATTAAATTCATAAAAACTATATGCATCCCTTGTATTAAGATGGGGATCCTTTAACCAATTGTTTGAATATAAAAAAAAAAATACTATAGCGATGAGTAAAATCAGAATTAGCATCAAAAAGTTTTTAGAAAAAATAATATTTAGATTAAATTTTTTATTTTGAAAAAATTCCATATTTTAAAATACACCAAAATGCCTTAAAGGCATCCTTTAGCCCAATTTTTTTTCCATCACTATAACTTCTTCCAAAATAACTTATGCCAGTCTCATAAAAATTTATCACAGGCTTTAAACTTGAGAGTTTTTGAGTAACCTCTATCTCAAAAGTAAAACTATCTTCAACCAAATTAATTTCTTTTAATCTTTGAAACTTAAATACTTTATAGCCAGTTTCTACATCAGTTAAATTTAGATTTGTAAAAAAATTAGAAAATAATGTAATAAAAAAATTAGCCACAGAGTGCCAGAAATATAAAACACGTGAATATTGACCAGCTCTAAACCTTGAACCGTAAACTACGTCAGCATCAAAATCTAAGAAGGGCCTTAATAAAATTTTATAATCAGCGGGGTTATATTCTAAATCTGCATCTTGTATTAATACAATATCTGTTTCAATAACTTCTAAAGCTTTTCTAATTGCATATCCTTTTCCTTTATTTGTATTATTTTTAATTATACGATTATACAAATCACTATTTTGTTCAAGAAGTTCTAAAGTTTTATCATTTGAAGAATCATCAATTACAATCACTTCAAAAGTAAATTTTTCAATTTTTTTAATTTCATTACTAACTCTTCTTAAAATTTCTAAGATTGTTTTTTCTTCATTAAAGGCTGGTATTAAAATTGAAACTTTCATGTTTTGAAATATCCATTTACATATTTAAAAAACCACCTAGGTCTTGCATAGTAACTAGAATATGAATAATCTAGATATTTTTCGATTTCCTCTGAACTCAATTTATCATGCTTGTAAACTACTTTGTATTGATCAAAACTTTCATAACTTGTACTCTCAATCTTATTTTCAAATTCCTTAAAAATTGGAGTTCCCGGGTAAGGAGTCCAAATACTAAATTGTGCATAAGTAGTGTTTAAAATTTTAGAATATTCAATTGTAGCATTTATTGATTTGTGATTATCAGACGGAAATCCTATTATATACATCGCGCATACTTTAATTCTATTTTTTTCCAATTCTTTAATTTTTTCCATTTGCTCATCTTTAGTTACGGTGTATCTAGACTCATTTTTAAGAACATCAGGATCAGAACTTTCAATTCCAACTTTTACGGCACTTAGGCCAGCTTCTCTAAGTTTAAAAATTAAATTCGAATTCAAAATTTTCAAATGTGTCTCGATTACAAAATTAATTTTTAAATTTCTTGAAATCAATTCCTCACATAATTCTAGCGTATGTTTTTTATTAATTGAAAAAACTGGATCACGAAAAACAAACATTGTTACAGAATGATTAATCTTCCAAAATTCTATTTCATCAACTATTTTTTTTATACTTCTTTGTCTTACTTTGTTACCTTGTTGCAGGGGATAAACACAGTATTTTGCACATGAAAATGGACAACCTCTTGTGGCAAGTAAAGGTATAGTTTTATGATTACCATACAATTTAATGTTTAAAAAATTTTCATCCATTTCATTCCACTCAGGATAGGGCAAATCATCCAAAGGTGTATCGTAAGAAACTTTTATGATATCTTTTTTTAAATCATCGTCAAAATTTTGTTTTTTGATGAAATAAAATTCTGGCTCTCCAGAAATAACAGTTGCACCTGCAGACACATATAAATCTGGCATGTTTGTAGCAAATGGACCAATAACAAAAATTTTTTTTCCATTTTTTTTTAGTTTTTTAATTTCAGATATTTCAGTTTCGGAACAAACTATAGAGGAAACAACTATAAAATAATCATATTGATCAAGATTTTTAGGAGTGATCCTTTCGTAATCCACATTAAAACCCATGGACTTTAATGCTGAAAAAGTATAAGCAGCAAATAAAGGGGGCCATTCACTGACCTTTTTAAGTGTTCTTTTTAAAAATTTTGGAATCATAGAATTTCCAAAATTATTTCCGGTACCATATCCTCCACTGGTATCTTTAGATATTCTATAATCAACTGATCTATATGGATCCAAAATTAAAATTTTTATATTATTTTTCAATTTATAAAATATTCAAGTTTATTAAATTAAGTTTAATTATTAAATTAAACTATATCAGTTAATCCTCTAAAGCCATCAAGATATTTAAAATGATTATTCATTAAAACTCATCTTTTAAGTATTTTTGATAATTGAAAAAAAAATAAAATACTATAAATGTGGATGGAATAAGAGTTAAAAAAGACCATCCATAAATATTTCTTACATTTTCAGAACCATCAATTCCATAAAACAAAACTAAATTTGACACTACATATAAATTAATCAATAGACAGAAATTAAAATATTTTTTTGAGTCTATTAAAATTAAAATTGAAGATAAGCCAGCTAACAAAATACCATGATTTTCGTGAACACCAGTTGCAAATATGCAATATGCAAAATATTGAAAAATCAAAGTTTTTAAGAAAAATAATTTGTCTGGGTATTGATAAATTTTTATTATGTTAGTAAACGTAAAAATAATTACAAATGTTCTACCAATAAATTGTGGCCAGCTCCAAATTCCTGACTCAGATCTTAATAGTTCAAATTTAATTTCACTTATATTTAAAATAAATGTTTTGTCTAAAGACCAATTATCCAAAATTTCAATCAAGGCAGAATAAAACCACCATATATTTAACCCCTGGCCAGAAATATAATCGGTTAATAAACCCCAATACATATTTTTTATAAAACCATAAGAAGTTTGAAATATGGAAAAATTGATAGCCGAAAATAATATCGGAAGAAAACCTAATATTATTAATACAAATAAAAACAAAATTAATTTTAAATTATAGCTTAAGTTTTTTTTTTTTAAAAAATAAATCAAATAAATTGGCAAAACTATTAATCCTAACTGTTTAACTGAACATGAGGCTATAAAAAAAATTGAAGATAAAACAAATTTTTGATTTAAAATTAATAATATTGAAAATAATAAAAATGAGTATGGAATAATGTCAATATAACCATGAGCCGAACCACACAAAATTATAACTGGATTCAACCAAAAAAAAAATAATTATTTCTTTAACTTTGTTATTATAAATATACGAAAGTACTAAAACTACTATTAATTCAAAAAATATTAAAATTAATTTAAATAAATAATTATATTCTAATTGAAAAAATAGATTATTTATCTTGTTAAAAAAATATAATATATAAACAAACCCTGGGGGATACATAACTGGCAAGTTATAATCTGCAAAACTTTTTATATTTTCTACCCCAGGAATATATAAAAAACTTACATTATTAAATTTATCTAAAGCTTCTATAAATGTAGACCAAAGCTCTAGGTCTATGGTGCCAGGCATTTCAATCAGATGCAATCTAATTAATAGTCCCAAGATAAAAAAAATAAACAAATAAATTAAGTTTAAATTTATATATTTTTTGATTTTAATCATACAAGTTAATTTTTGCTGAAATAAATTAAGAAAATATTTTTTAGATGACTTATTGTGCTTTGAAAAATTTTCATTTTACTAAGTCCATGTTCCCTTGGTAAATTTGTTCCTGGAATTTCTGTTATCTTTAGATTTTTTTTCATACATTTAATCATTAATTCTGCAATACAGCTAAAGTCATCAGATATTAAATCTATTTTTTTTATTTTTTCTAAATTGTATATTCTGTAACTACAAGTAAAAACATTCAAATTATAGTTTCTAATTTCTTTAAAAATTATTCTGTAAAAAGCAGAGCACCCCCAGGATAAAAATTGTCTTAAAAAATTAACTTTTAAATTTTTTTCCTTTGATAGCTTGTAAGAAACATTGACCAAATCATAGTTTTGATTATTAACTAGTTCTATAAATTTTTTAATAAGATTATGATCATACACGCAGTCAGAATCATAGGTTATTAAGTGTGATGTATCTGAGATTATAATACTATTTTTTAAAGTCTTACCATAACCATAATTTTTTTCATGAGCATGTATCTTTATATTATAATTTTTATATTTTGATTGATACATATAAAGTTTTTTTAAAGTATCATCATTACTACCGTCATCAATTAGTAGAATTTTTAATTCAATATTAGAATCTAAACTTTTAATAATTTTTTCTAAAACTAAAAAATATTTCTCTAAACCACTTTCTTCGTTATAAAATGGTGTGCAAATTGTTAAATTCTTTATCAAAGTCTATCCCACTTTTATCAAAAAAAATTACTAAAGTTTCCTTATTAATTTAGCTGGATTTCCTGCATAAATACCCTTTTGGTTGATATCTTTTGTAACTACACTTCCTGCTCCTATAACTGCACCATCACAGATTTTAACAGGTAAAATTGTAGAGCCAGACCCAATTAAAACATTATTTCCAATTTTTGTTGGAAACCAATTCTTTTTATCACCACCTAACTTTCCATTTTTAAATAAATCATTCGTAAACATAACTCCATGTCCAATAAAACAATATTTTCCTATGGTAACTAACTCACAAATAAAAGTGTGAGTGGATATTCTTGTTCCATCACCTACTTTGACACCTTTAGTAATTTCAACAAAAGGTCCTATAAAAACATCATTTCCTAGTTCACATTCATATAAATTTACAGGTTCAATAATTTTACAATTTGTTCCAAATTTTACATCTCTTGTCTTTATTTTCTTTATTTCCATTTTATTTAATATTATTTAAAACCATTCTAATTGCATCCTTTAATTTAATTTTTGGCTTATAACCTAGTATTTTTTTTGCCAAACTTAAATCTGGTTTTCTTCTTCTAATATCTTTATAATTTCCAAAAATTTTTTTTTCTGGAACAAATTTAATTTTTCTTTCCCTTAAATTTATACCCAATTCTTTAGCGATAAGTTTTAGTGTGTTGAATACTGTTAGTTCTTCATCATTTCCAATATTTATAATTTTTCCATTAGTTTTTTTTGATTTTAAAGCTAGATAAGTTCCATATGCTAAGTCGCTGGCATGTCCCATAGACCGAGTTTGTTTTCCATCACCATGTATGATTATTTTTTCTTTATTTTTTAATTGTTTTATAAATATTGGTATATGACCTCCTGACCATGTGAAAGAGGACTTTTCACTAAAACCACCAAAGTACCTGAGAATTGTAATATTGACTTTAAAATCTTTGTAGAAACAATAACACAAATGTTCGCAATACAATTTTGATACTGCATATGACCATCTTTTAGCCAAAGACTGTCCCAAAACTATATCTTGATTTTCATTAAATGGAATTTTATTAGAAGTCCCGTAAACATCTGATGTTGAAGCAAAAATTAATTTTATTTTATATTTTTTTGCAATATCCAGTATATATCTGGTTGAATTTATATTTACATCCAAAGTATCAAAAGACGATTGAGATTCACTGACTTTTTTTACTGCAGCTAAATGAATTATTGCATCACAAGTCTTAGATATTTTTTCAAGTTTTTTTTTTTTTCTTACATCAAATTTATAAAAAGAAAAATTCTTATTATTAATACAATTTGAGAGACTACTTATTTTCCCAACCGATAAATTATCAATACCAATTACTTTATAATTTTTACTCAAAAGTAATTCTGAAAGATGGGAGCCCAACATTCCAGCAGCTCCAGTAATTAAAATTTTCATTTTTATAATTTTTGATATTAATTATTAAATTAATTCATAAATAAGATTACAAACACTATTAATTTATACTTTATGTTAAAATTTACAATTAATTATATTTTTTATTATTCAAATCTTTTAATATTTCTTTTACTATGCGTCTTGAGGATTTTCCATTTCCAAAAGGAAAAAAATTATCTGTTTTTTTGGAAAATTTGTGATTAATAATTTTCTTAAAAAAATCTTTTTTATCTGGGCTTATTACTAAATTTACATTTTTTTTGATTAATTCTACCCACTCTGTCTCATTTCTTAGAACAAAACAGTTTTTTTTAAAAAAAAAACTTTCCTTTTGAACACCCCCGCTATCTGTAATAACTGCAAATGAATTATTAAGCAATGAACCAAATTCAAAATATCCTTTTGGTTCAATCAACATAATATTTTTATTTTTTAAATTTTGTTTAGCAAGTTTTTTTATTCTTGGATGTGTTGGAAAAACAATCTTTTTATAATTTGAGAGTTTAATTATATTTCTAAATATATTTTTTAACTTTTTTTTTTTCATGTTTTCTTCTCTATGAATTGTCAAAAGATAATAATCTTTATAATCGATATTGCTTTGAAATTTTTTTTTAAATTTAAGGTGTAAATCATACATAACATCACCGTAATTCAAAATTTTTTTGTTCTTATATTTTTCATAACCTTCATAAATTAAATTTTTTTTTGAAGTTAAAGTAGGGCAAAATAATAAATTACTAAGCCTGTCAGTTATTATTCTATTTTGCTCTTCGGGCATATTTTCATTATAACTTCTTAGTCCTGCTTCAATATGGATAATTCTAGTTTTATTTTTATAAGCAGCTATTGCTCCAGAAACCGTTGAATTTGTATCTCCATAAATTAGTACAAAATTTGGTTTTTCTTTTTTGATTATCTTATCTATCGCAGAGATCATTTTTGTAATCATTGTGATGTGGTCTAATTTAGAAATATTTAAATAATAATTAGGTCTTTTAATTTTTAATTCATTAAAAAAAACTTTGTTCATGTTAAAATCATAATGCTGCCCTGTATGTACTATAATTTCTTTTAAATATTTGTAATTTTTTTTAATTTCATTTGAAACAACTGAAGACTTTATAAACTGAGGTCTTGCACCAACAACGGTTAAAATTTTTATATTTTTTTTCTTATTTTTAGAAAACTTTTGCATACTTTATTTTGCTCTTTTTTCGTTATGTAAGGACTAAATGGAATGCTTATAGTTTTTTTTGATACCAAAATACTTTTTTTGTTAAAATTTTTATATTTTAAATTGAAAATTTTTTGCATGTGCATTGGTCTAGAATAATATATTGAATAAGGAATTTTATCTCTTTTAAACTGCTCAATTATTGCTTTTCTATTACTACTCAAAATTGTAAACTGTGAAAAAGCACTTTTTCCATGCTTACTATAATTTAACATTTTGATACTTTTAAAATTATTCTTTTTAAAAAAGTTATGATAATAATTATATTTTACCTCTCTTAGTTTTAATTCTTTTTTAAAGTTTTTTAATTTTGACAAAAGTATTCCACATTGCAATGTGTCTATCCTGCCATTTACACCCAATATATCATGAATACCTGATCTGAGCTTTCCCTGATTTCTAATCTTTTTAATTTTTTTATATAACTTACTACTATTAGTAAAAACTGCACCAGCATCTCCAAAACTACCCAAAGTTTTTGACGGGAAAAATGAAGTACACCCAATTGTTGTTAGATTACAGCTAAACTTATTTTTATACTTTGCTCCTAAACTCTGAGCGGCATCTTCTATAATTGGTATCTTATATTTATTTGATATTTTGTTTAATTTATTAAAATCTGGAGTATTTCCAAATAATGAAACTGCAATAATAGCTCTTGTTTTTTTTGATATTTTTTTTTCTACTTGATTGGCATCTATATTGCATGTATCCAATTCAATATCTACGAAAATTGGTTTTGCACCTAATATTTTAATTACTTGTGCAGTTGAAATCCATGAAAGAGATGGAACAATTACTTCATCATTATGTTTAATATTAAGTGACAATAATGAAATCAATAAAGCATCGGTTCCTGAAGAAACACCAACACAAAACTTTGATTTTACGGTTGCAGATAATTTTTTTTCTAATTTCTCTACTTCGGGTCCTAAGATAAATTGACCATTTTTTATTATTTTAGAAATATTATTATCTATCTCTTTATAAACTTTTTTTGGATATCTTAAAATATTATTAAATTGCATTAAATTTTTTAATTTTCTCTATTAAATCAATAGACTTATAAGCTGAAATAAAATTTGATTTATTTGAATTTATAATTGACTGATAACTTTTTTTATGAAGAAAATTGAATTTTTCAGAAAATTCTAACTCTTTATTATCGATCTTGATACTTCTAAAAGAAATTTTAGATTTATTATTCTTAGGTATATCCTTTTTATCTAAAGACAGTTTCCACTTTATATTTGCTTTTTGTAATTTTAGAGATCCTTTAGCTTTATTTTTATACAAATAATCAATATTAAAATGTATTAAATCTCCAAATATCCAAATTAACATATCAAAAAAATGCACTCCAATATTCATTAATATGCCTCCAGATTTTTTTTCATTTCCTTTCCAGCTTTTAAAATACCAGTCCCCTCTTGAAGTTATATAGTTAAGTGAAACTTTGTGTATTTTTTTACTAGTTTTAATTTTATTTTTTAGCTTTTTTAAAAACATGTGGTGTCTTAATTGTAATATCACATTAATAGTTTTTTTTGATTTTTTTTCTAAATTTATAATTTTTTTGAAATCATTAGTGCTTATTACAAAAGGTTTTTCACATATAACATTAATTTTGTTTTTTATTCCGAACTCTATATGTCTTCTATGTAGATAATTAGGGGTGCAAACAACTAAATAGTCAATTCTTATTTTTTTTTTTAATTTTTTAATTTCTTCAATTTTTTTAAAATACATACATTTTGGAAAAAAATTGTCCAAAATGCCGATGCTGTCATTAACATCAACTGCTGCGACTAAATTATTTCTTGTTTCTTTTATTACTTGAATATGCCTTTTAGCAACAAACCCTGCGGCGCCAACAATAACAAAATTTTTTTTTAACATCTGATTATTTTTTTGCTTTTATTGTTAGTATAAACTCCACGTGTATCAATTATTCTTTTTGAGTATTTTAAAACTTTTTTGAAATCAAAATATTTGTGATTTGTTATTATACACACAGCATCATATTTATTTAACAACTTATAATTAATCTTAATACTTTTCATTTTATATTTATTCATTACTGTATATTTTTTAGTTGTATCTAACAGAGGTACAAAGGGGTCACAATAATCAACAGAGCATTTATATTTTTTTTTTAAAATATGAATAATTTTTAGACCTGGAGATCCTCTTAAATCATCTACCTCACACTTGTAAGATACTCCTATAATTAATATCTTAATTTTTCTTTTTAAATGTTTTAAAGAATCAACCACAATCCTGGAAACTCTTTTAGGCATTTCTTCATTGGTTTTTGCTGCAAGCTCAATAAATTTTGTTTCTAAATTCATTTTCTTGGCTTTCCATGTAAGATAAAATGGGTCAACAGGAATACAATGGCCTCCAACACCTGGTCCTGGATAAAATGGTTGATAACCAAATGGTTTTGTTTTGGCAGCATTTACTACATTCCAAATATCAATATTCATTTTTTCACAGATAGGTTTAATTTCATTTACAAGACCAATGTTTACTGCTCTATAAATATTCTCTAATAATTTTGCCATTTCTGCTGTTTTGATTGATTGTGCTTCATATATGTTATCAACAATTGAATTATATAATTTATTAGCAATTCTCAAACACAAGGGTGTTTTGCCAGAAATAATTTTCGTTATGTTTTTTAATTTATAAAAACTGTTACCAGGATCCTCTCTCTCAGGTGAAAAAATTAAATATACATCTTTCCCTACTTTTAAATTTTTCTTTTTAAATAAACTCTCAAAATATTCTTCGGTTGTTCCTGGATATGATGTGCTTTCATTAATAAAAACTTGTCCTTTTTTTATTCTTGGGCTTATTTTATTTAAACAATTTTTGATATATTTTAATTCAGGTGAAAAATTTTTTTTAATTGGTGTTGGTAGGCAGAATATTAGAATATCCAAATCATTTACTTTTTTAAAATTAGTAAATGCTTGAAATTTTCGATTTTTATATTTTTTTATCTCTGAGTGAGGTATCTGTTTTATATAAGATTTAGATTTTTTTATAGAATTGATTTTTCTAATATCGCTGTCAAAACCAATGACTTGAAAATTTTTTTGACAAAATCTTAATGCTAGAGGCAAACCAACATATCCTAGCCCAAAAATACCTATGGTAGCTTTTTTGGATTTAATTTTATTTAAAACTTTTTCCATTCTAATGTCACATTATCTTAAAGATAAATTTTGTGAATATAATTCGAAGAGAGCTTAAATTGTGAATAATTAAATAATTAATATATACTTTTTGTAAAATTTTTTTCAGTGCATAAATCAAGCCAATTGAGCTATTAGTACTGGTCAGCTGCACGCATTACTGCGCTTCCACATCCAGCCTATCAACGTGG
>MDTD01150801.1_pt1 | contig 28864 bp, 21 predicted proteins | sample 811221 | NCBI WGS metagenome assembly MDTD01 (sample SAMN05326646, study PRJNA326480) | marine metagenome | isolation source: seawater | place: Pacific Ocean: South West | collected 2011 | reverse complement strand
CAAGAGAATTTCTTGATGCTAACCCTCAACTGTACATCCTGTGGTGCCGAAGTCGTATTTCGCTCTAAGGCTTCTGTGTTTGCTGTTTGCTCGTTTTGCAAGTCGACTCTTGTTCGCCAGGACATGAATCTAAGTCTGATTGGCAAGATGTCGGACTTGCAGTACGACCTGACTCCGGTTCAACTTGGTACCACGGGAAAGTATGGTGGCAAGAGATTCGATGTGATTGGCCGGTTGAAGGTCTCCTATAGCGATGGCTTCTGGAATGAATGGTATGTCATCTTCGATGACGGCAGCACAGGTTGGTTGGCGGAAGCCCAGGGATTCTGGGCCATGTGCTTCAGTAGAGAAGACCTCAGTATTCCATCCGCCGACTCGGTTCAACCCGGAGCACACGTAGATTTAGATCCCAATGGCAAGAACGGAGTCTTCTACGTGGAAGACAGGCGTCAGGTGAATTGCGTTTATTCTGAAGGAGAACTGCCTGTAAATGCGGTGCAAGGCAGGGAGTCCCTCTCTGTGGATTTAGCCAGCGCCGAAGGAGATATGGCCACTATCGAGTATGCCAAGGGTGAGAATAGGCTTTATGTTGGCCGATACCTGGATTTCGATGAATTCGAGTTCCGTGATCTGAGGAGGATAGATGGCTGGTAGCGGGCGCACTCCCGGAGATGAGACCGGAAAAGGTCCTAGTGGTGCTAAGCCGTCTGCGAAGACGTTCAGCTGCACTAATTGTGGTGCATCCATAACCGTTCGTTATATGGGGCACTCCTTGAGTGTCGTCTGTGAGTCATGCCGAGCTGTTCTCGATGCCCGGGATGAAAACCTGCGGATTATAGATACCTATAGTAAGGCGACCAGCGCCCATGTGCCCAAGCTGGCTCTTGGGTCCAGGGGTAAGCTCAAAGGGCGAGAGTGGGAAGTCATCGGTTTTGTGGTCAGGCAAGATACGCTCAGCTATTATGCCTGGCAAGAGTACCTTCTCTTTAATCCTTACTATGGATATCGCTGGCTCACGCTCAACAATGGTCACTGGAGCTTCGTAACCATGCTCAAGCGCAAGCCCGAGACCAGGGGCGGTTACTATGCGGCAAAAGTGAGTACTGCCACTAAATATGAAGGCAACACTTATAAGCTCTACTACACTGGAAGTGTTTCGGTGTTGTTTGTGCTCGGCGAATTTTACTGGAACGTGAAAGCCGGCAGTTCCGTTAATGCAACGGATTATATCTGTCCTCCTTATATGCTCTCCCGGGAAGGAGATGAATATGAGCAAGTGTGGAGTCAGGCCGAGTACATTGACGCCAGAGAAGTAGAGAAAGCTTTTAAGCCGGAAGAACAATTGCCCCGACCTGTCGGCATCGCTCCTAACCAGCCCACCGAGTCGAAGAAAGTAACTCCGATGGTGAGTATGCTCTGGGCTACCTTTGTCATCATTCTCATCTGTTTGCAGTCGGTTCAAATGGCTGGCGCTAGAAGTGATAGAGCATTTGCGAAAACCTATTACTTTGTAACTGATGAGAAAAACCCTACCTTGACCACGCCGGTTTTTGAGCTGGTGAAGAAGAAGGCGAATCTTGAGATAAATATCAACGCCGATGTTGATAATTCCTGGTTCTATGTGTATGGAGAGCTTGTCAATGACGACAATGATACCACCTACACTTTTGAGAAGACCATCGAGTATTATCATGGATATTCCGGTGGCGAGTCCTGGACCGAAGGCAGCCGCCACAAGAACATTCTTATCTCTGCCGTGCCCGGCGGCAAGTACTACATGAACCTTTATACGCAATCCGGTGACTACAAGAAAAAAATAAACAAGTACTTCGATATCCGGGTGGTGCGCGACGTCAAAACCTATGCCAACTTCTTCTGGTGTCTTCTGGGAATCTCTTTTGTCCCGGTTATTCTCTGGTTCCGCACCTATTCTGATGAAGTAGCAAGATGGTCGGATAGTGATTTTTCACCCTATGCCAGCGACGATTGATGAGGTGATCGGTGCTGATGATGGATGAATTGCCCGGGTTGTTAACGAGATTTGCTAAATCGGTTTTAGATGAGGAGATGAGAAACATTTGGTAGTAAAAGGATACATAGGATTCTGCATTTTGATACTGGCTCTCTTCGCATACGCGAATATGGAAGGAAGGCAGCTCATTGACCCGTTTGGTATTTCACCAAGCAGACCCACTGGCCCAGGTCAGGTTCACAAATAAATTAGGAGGATAAATCGTGGAACAAGTATTCGCTCTCAAGCACCTGGTGGCTGCCATAGTCTATTCGTTTTTGGGCGTTCTTATTTTAATTCTGGCGTTCATCATCTTTGATGCATTGACACCAGGCAAGCTCTGGCACGAGATCGTTAAGGAGAAGAACACTCCTCTGGCTATCTCAGTGGGTGCCACCATTATTGCCCTTGGAATGATAATCGCTTCTGCCATTCATGGTTAGAGATTTATGACCTATGCGTTGCTGATTACGGCCTTTGTCATTTCAACCTGTGGTCTTATATATGAGTTGATTGCCGGAACCGTTGCCAGTTATCTACTGGGTGATTCGGTTACGCAGTTCTCAACAATCATCGGAGTCTACTTGTTCTCCATGGGAGTAGGCTCTTACCTATCCAAGTTTGTGGAAAAAAACATTGTTCTTACTTTCGTGCAAGTTGAGCTGTTGGTTGGAGTTGTCGGAGGTTCATCCGCCGCGATTCTCTTCTTCATGTTTGAGTATGTAGACAACTTTCGTATTCTTCTTTATACCATTGTCGGTATCATAGGCATTCTTATCGGGCTTGAGATTCCATTGCTGATGCGGATCTTGAAAGACAAGCTTGAGTTTAAAGACCTTGTGTCTCAGGTCTTTACTTTCGACTATGTCGGCGCTTTGCTCGCTTCTCTGGTATTTCCTCTGGTACTGGTTCCCTATCTGGGTCTGGTCCGGTCCTCTTTTCTATTCGGTATATTCAACGTGCTTGTCGGCTTGTGGACCCTGCACCTTTTTCGAAAAGAGCTTCCCTGGATAAGCAGTATGAGAGCCATAGCACTTATTCTCGTTGTCGGTCTTGCTTGTGGATTCGCGTTCTCCGAGAGACTCGTGAAGTTGGCTGAGACCTCCAGTTACCATGAACATATTATCTACTCCAGATCCTCTCCCTATCAGCGAATTGTTATAACCGGGGGAAAGAGAATAAAGCTGTTTTTAAACGGCAACCTTCAATTCAATTCCCAGGATGAGTATCGGTATCATGAAGCGCTGGTGCATCCGGCCCTGGGCTCTTTGCCCGAGGCCAGGCAGGTTCTCATTCTTGGTGGCGGAGACGGTATGGCCGCCCGGGAAGTATTGAAGTATCCGTCGGTGGAGAAGATTACCCTGGTTGATCTTGACCCGGCCCTTACCAATCTGTTTTCGCGCCAGAGGCTGTTTAAAGAGTTGAATCAAGGTAGTCTCAGCGATCCAAGGGTGGAAGTGATAAACAAAGACGCTTTTGTCTGGTTGAGGTCTTCTTGTAAAACCAAATATGATCTTGTGGTGGTGGATTTCCCCGACCCCAGCAATTTCTCCCTGGGCAAACTTTATACCGATACTTTCTATCGCTCATTGAAATCTGTTGTTAATCCGGATTCTTTGATTGTTATCCAGAGCACCTCTCCTTATTTTGCCAAGAATTCATTCTGGTGCGTGGTCAGTACACTCCAGTCGGTGGGATTCAAAACCACTCCCTATCACGCCTATGTGCCTTCTTTCGGGGACTGGGGCTATATAATCGCGTCCACGAAAGACTTTCAGTTCGGGCACAGATACCCGGACGGTTTACGCTATATCTCGTCGGAGAGCTTGCCTCCGATGCTCCAGTTTTCGGAGGACATGAAGCCGACGGTTAGTGAGGTCAACAAGCTCAACAATCAGTCTCTGGTTCATCTCTTCGAGCGTGAGTGGGACGAGTATGCCGAAACGTATTAAGAGAGCCACGTTCTTAAAAGGGATGCTCGGTTTCGGCTTGATGGCTTCGGGTGGTATTCAGGCTTGCAATTTGCTTGGTCGAGATCACAGCTTCCCTGTGAGAATGCTGGGACCGTCCATGGAGTTAGGGCATCTTCTTCGAGACGGTGCCATCAAAGCAGGCGCCGGCAGATTTGAGAGCGAGAGCACCGGAGTTACCATTATCGGGGCCGGCATCTCAGGTCTATCGGCTGGATGGTGGCTTAAAAAACAGGGCTTCGATGATTTTCAAATTCTTGAGTTGGAAGAGGAGCCCGGTGGCAACTCTCAGTCGTCAAAGAATGAGATAAGCGCATTTCCCTGGGGCGCGCATTATATTCCCCTTGCAAATAAAGAGTCGGAGTATGTTCGCGAGATTTTTAAAGAGTTCGGCATTATCGAGAGTGAAGATGAGAATGGACTGGCAAAATACAATCCTCTCTATCTCTGCCACGATCCGGAAGAGAGACTTTTTAAGGACGGCTCTTTTCAGGAAGGTCTGGTTCCGAAAAGAGGTCTCAGACCGGATGAACAGGAAGACCTGGAGAGATTTTTTAAAAAGATAGTTGAGTTCAGGGGAAGGAAGGGACGAGACGGTAAGCCTGTCTTCGCCATCCCCCTTGATCTCAGCTCCCGGGATGAAGAGTTTCTGCGTCTGGACCATATCTCCATGGATCACTGGTTGAAGGAGAATGATTTCAAGTCGAAGCCGCTTCTCTGGTACGTGAACTATTGTTGTCGCGATGACTATGGTACTACGGCGGACAATGTCTCTGCCTGGGCAGGGATACATTATTTTGCCGGAAGAAGAGGCATCGCCGGTAATGCTGAGCAGAACGCGGTGGTTACCTGGCCTGAAGGAAATGGCTTCATAGTGCAGAAGTTCAAGGAGCTGCTCGGGGACAAAATTCATACCGGCGCTGCAGCATTCGAATTGGCCAATGTAGATAGTGGCGTTCGATGCATGTATATGAAGAGAGGTTCTAAGAAGGTTTATGCTCTGCAGTCGGACTATGCCATATTTGCTTCTCCAAGACCGATTTCCAAGTATGTCTTAAAAGACAGGGAATTCACGAGCGATACGGACTATATGGACTCACTTAATTATCCACCATGGATAGTGGCAAATATCAGCCTAGACCGTCTTCCTTCGGCTAGAGGCATCTCTTCAGCCTGGGACAATGTAGGCTACTACAGCGATTCTCTGGGCTATGTGGTGGCAACTCACCAGAACATAACAACCAGGAAGTCATCGCCCACTGTGATAACCTACTATTACCCTCTGTCTCACCTCTCTTCTCGGGAGGCTCGTTCGGTTTTGGCCCGCTCTTCGGCCCAGGAGTGGACGGAGATTGTGATCGGCGATTTGGCGAAAATGCATCCGACAATAGAATCCCGAATCAAGGCGATCGAATTTTGGCCCTGGGGACATGGGATGATCAGCCCTTCAGTGGGCTACCTCTGGGGCGCGGAACGCCGAAAGATGCTGGAGAACATCGGTAGGATTTATTTTGCCCATTCGGATATGAGCGGTATCTCCAATTTTGAGGAGTCTCAATATCGAGGAGTAGAGGCGGCAAAAGCAATCTTGGCGACGAAGAATAAGGCTTATAGTGGAATGACTTTGATGATGGCGGAAGGATAAGGTAGGGGATAGATGACCGATTCTGCTATCAATCGAGACAAACCTATGGCTGGCACCGCCCAGCCCTGGCTGTCTTCTGCCCTATTTGATCTGAGCTTTATCATCGGACCAGCTTTTATCGCCTCAATTTTTGTGATTGTCTTTCATGAACAGATCCAGGGATATGATTTTCTTCCTCTATGGGCCTGGGTTGTCTTCGTCTTAATGGTAGATGTGGCCCACGTGTACTCCACACTCTTTCGTACTTATCTAGACCCGGTAGCTTTCAGAAATAACAGCACTCTTTTGATTAGCATTCCTGTGCTTGCCTGGGCGGTCGGTGCTCTACTATACAGTGTTGACGGAATGCTTTTCTGGCGAGCTCTTGCTTATCTAGCTGTCTTTCATTTTATTCGACAGCAGTTCGGTTTTGTCGCTCTCTACTCTCGGAAAGATTATGGTGCCGGCCTAATTTGGAACAGTTGGAACAGAAGGATCGATGCCCTGTCGATATACATGGCTACTCTCTACCCCATATTCTATTGGCATACTCACCTGCCCCGCAATTTCAACTGGTTTATTGCCGGAGACTTTTTTGTAGGGGTACCGGATGTGGTTTCTAAGTTTGCTTTTATCGCATACCTTTTGGTTGGCGCTGCTTATGTGCTCAAAGAGGCTGTTCAATTTCTGAAAACAGGATTTTTCAATCTTCCTAAAAACCTCATTGTGGTTGGCACGGCTCTTGCCTGGTGGATTGGTATTGTCGCGTTGAATTCGGATATGGCTTTTACAATCACGAACGTGATTACCCATGGAATACCGTACATAGCACTGGTCTGGCTCTATCACAATCGGGTCGGTAAAGGTGATCGTGCCAAAGACAGCACCAAAAATAGTACTGCTTCGTCCGATTCAAATCTCTCCAGGGTATCAAACTTCTTTGTCCTGATTCGAAATCTGATTCTCTCTTATCTGCCGGCATTTCTTGTCTTTCTGGTCCTCCTTGCCTATCTGGAAGAAGGACTGTGGGATGGATTTGTCTGGCGGGAACACGGTACGATTTTCGGAATCTTTCAAGCCCTACCCGTACTGAAAGATCCGCTGGTGCTTTCCCTTCTTATTCCGTTTTTGGCCCTGCCTCAGTCCACCCACTATGTTCTAGATGGATTTATCTGGCGGATTAAAGACACGAGCAAAAGCTGGTCTATTTGAAGATCTTTTCAAATTGATTGTGTAGTTCGTTTAGCTTTTCTTCCTGACCATGCGTCTTCAAGTGCCCCGCATAACGACGAAGGGCTCTGGTGAGATTCGGGTGTTTTGTTCCTACCTGGTAGAGCATTCTGGTGGTGTCCTCTTTGACCAGATCGAATATGAAGTCTTCATCATCTTTATGCTGGCAGATCTGATGAATCATGGAAGCTCTTAAATATGTAGCGTCAGCTCGCCCGGAAACCTTGTCAAGTATTGGAAGCGCTGCTTCTATATAGGTTTCCGCTTTCTCATATTGCTCCTTCTCCAGATATAGCCCGGAGAGGTCTAGAAGTGAATTGGCTAGAAACAGAGAATAGTCCGGACCTAGCTCTTCTAAAATATCAATGGATTGCAATAACATTCTCTCCGCTTCATTTAGCTCTCCGTCTTCTTCCATGATTAGGTCGGCATAAAACATCAGAGTCACGGCATGAAGCTCTTTCATCGCCTTAGTCTTTTCGTCGCTACAGACGCTAAGGACAGAATCGAGTTTGGCTCTTGCTTCTTTAAACTTCCCCAGTTTGGTCAGTACGGCTCCCATGCCCATGAGGGTGCAGGCGGAAGCGAACTCATGCTGCTTGAGACTCTCCGCTCTTTTGAGAGTCTTCATAAGCTGTCGATAAGCTTCTCTGAATTTGCCTTCTTCGTAGGCGAGACGCGCGGCCACGAAACTGGATTTCCAGATATTGCTCCCGGGGTCATTGTCTTCAATTGCATCAACCAGGCGAACTTTCATCATTGGCTTTCCCTGTTCCATACTAAATCGGTTTTGTTTTGAGCCATGCGGAGCCTCGATCTTAACCGATGGAATTGTTAACAAGCATCGTCTGGAATGATGATTGATAATAAGCAAACTGATATCTTTGTTAGGAAACGGCTGGAAGTAGTACTCGGTGAACTCCTCTTTGAAAATTCTGGTTCTAAACAGCGGATCAACATCCCAGAAAGTTGCTCTGGTGGAGGCGTCCAGGCAGTCTCAAAGTAATGATATAGCCACTGACATAGTCTGGAAAAATGAACAATCCAACCTCAAGCCTGAACAGTCAAGATTTGAGGCGATCGAGATTCTGATATCTGAGATGCAGCGGGAAACCGGCTTTGCTTCGGATGAGATCGCTGCTGTGGGTCATCGGGTGGTGCATGGTGGTCCGGATTTCATCAGAGCTCAAGTTATCGATGAATCTTCCCGAACCAAGTTGGACGAACTGGTATCACTGGCTCCGTTGCACAATAAATACGCTGTCCAGGGAATGAACTATTGCTTCGAGAACTATCCCGAGCTAACCCAGATTGCTTTATTTGATACTGGATTTCACAGTACGCTGGAGAATAAGCGCAAAGTCTATCCTCTTCCTTATAGCTGGTATCAAGAGCACGGCATAAGAAAGTATGGTTTTCACGGAATCAATCTCTCTTATTGTCTGATCCGCTTGAAGCAAATGCTAAAAGAGGGAGAGAGAAGAGATCTGGCCAATTTCGATAAAGGAAAAATCGTTGTCGCGCACCTTGGCGGAGGTTGCTCAATCACTGCGATAGAAGATGGAAAGAGCGTGGACACCACCATGGGTTTCACTCCTCTGGAAGGAATGATTATGGCTACCAGATCCGGCTCCATAGACCCGGGAATTTTAGGATATGTTTGCGATAATCTGGGGTATGACAGCCGGACGATTCAAGACATTCTAAATCGTCAAAGTGGTATCAAAGGGGTCTCCGGGTTGACCGGAGACATGCAGGAACTCCTTCTTGCCAGTGAGGCTGGTTTGGTCCGGGCTCAGCTGGCTGTGGATATGTTCGTGGATAGCGCCGTTAAACATATCGGAGCGATGGTGGCATCTCTGGGTGGTATCAATTGTTTGGTATTCACCGGGGGAATTGGAGAGAATTCGCCTTTGCTCAGGTCTCTCATCGCTGAAAGACTCGATTTTTTGAACCTCAAAATCGACCAGGAGGCGAACTCTAAGGTAGAGATCGACGGTGAAATCGGCAGCAACTCCGAATCTCCATCTGTTTTCGTCATAAAGTCGAATGAATACTCACAGATAGCCAGAGATAGTTATCTCTTGCTCACTCGCTGAGCCTTTAAGTTTCCACTTCAGTCTTCCAGGTAAACCCGGTGATGTCATGGGGGCTTTCTAATACTCGTCCTTGTTCCGCTGCATTTGCTTGTATCTCAAGACCTGAGCTAAATAGCAGGGATTCTTTCCAAAAACTTTCTGTGAATTTAATATCTTTGAAGTCGAACTCTTGAATAATGGTCCAAGAATAAGGTTTTTAGGGTAGACCAAAGATGAAGATAGAAAATCCGCGAAAAGTTTTAGCCGGTTTAGGAGCGCTTCTTGTAATTGCTTTCATCGGACAGTATGTGGTGGTGAATTCGCTTGAGAATCTAGACGGCAAGGATAAAGAGAGCAAGCCTGTCGAAAAGACCATCACCAAGGATTTTGATAAGTGGAATGAGTCCTGGAAAATAGCTTCGGAAGCCACCAGCGAAGAGGATCTTGCCAAGGCAGAGGAGGTTCTCTCCCTCAGCTTGAAAGAGGCGGAGCGTTCCGGTAGTAAGGATTCCAGATTGGCTGCGGTTTTGAACTGTCTGGCCCAGGTCTACGAGAAGCAGCACAGATACGCTGAAGCGGAGGCGCTTTACACAAGAGTGCTGGCCATTGATGAGAAGGTGTTGGGCAAAGAGCACAGCGCGATCATCAATGATCTCGATAACCTTGCCGTGACCATGATGAAGCAGAAGAAGTACAAAGAGGCCGAGGCGTTATTTCAAAGAGCCGTGGCTCTCAATGAAAAGATTTATGGTAAAGAGCATCCTAGAACAGCGAATGATTTGAGCTATCTAGTTTTGGTTTATGATATCCAGGGCGACACCAAGAAAGCTCGGGAGCATGCTTCTAGAGCGCTGGCTATCAATAAGAAAGCGCTGGGAGCGAATCACCCCGTGGTGGCTTCCAATCTATATTCCCTTGCTCTTATCTCTTCCAGGGACGGCAACCATGATGAAGCCGAAAAACTTCTGGTGGAAGCGCAGGATATCTGGCGCAATCGTACTGCCCTGGATGATCCTAAGTTGGCCGCCAGCCTCAGTAATAGCAGCACTCTGAGAACTGTCTTCGAGTCACAGTTCATTGAAGCCAAGCCGGATCAGTCTGTAATGTTTCCCCAGGAATCCTTTGACCAGGCTAAATATCTGCGCAAAGAGAGAAAGTTCTCTGCCGCCGAGGCACTATTGAAGAACCATCTTGCTGAAGCTCGTAAGTCTTCTGCAGGTAAGCCGGAGCTGGGTAAGTATCTGGTGCGTCTCAACAACGTTTTGTTTGATCAGGCTAAAGATGGGGAAGCCATAGTGTTTGGAGAGATCGCCTGCAAGATCTTCGACCGCCAACCGGAAGAGGTAAAGAAAGAGCTGGTCAATTGGAATGCAGCTGCTCACTCTTATTTAGCCATGTCCTACGATCGTCGAAATCACTTGTCTCTTGCAGAAAAGCATTACGCAAGGGCGATAGATTACGCGGATCAAACCGATTCTGTGTCTGAATCCTGGAAAAAGCTATTGAAGAAAGGTCAGGCTACGTGTAAAGCCAGAATTGAGATGGAAAAAGAGCGAGTGCTTGCCTCAAACTCAAATAGCTAAGCGCATAGAATTCAAATTTCAGATTCCGCTTGAGCCCATCGGAAGAGTGACACTTATTGTGGTGCCTTTGTCAACTTCACTTTGTATGCTGATATTTCCCTGATGCATATCAACTATTCCTTTGACTATGGCAAGACCAAGACCTACGCCCCCCTGGGCCCGGGAACGGGCTTTGTCTACTCTATAAAATCTGTCGAAAATCTTTGCCAGACTCTCTTCGGGAATTCCTATTCCGGTGTCGGTGATTTTCAGGTTTAGATAGTTTCCCCTGGCGCGAGCGAAGATCTTTATCGAGCCACCATTATCGGTATAGCGTAAGGCGTTTTCCAACAAGTTATCGAGAAGTCTGCGCAGCTTGCTCTCCTCTCCATTGAGCTGAAGTTTATCGCCTAAATCCGTCTCCACCGCTATCTGTTTTTCCATAAGCCTGAATTCAAAATCATCAAGCACCTGATGAACCAACCTGTTTATCGACAGGGACTGAAATGTCGTGAAGCCGGAGGTTAATGAAGGATTGCCCAGTTGAATCAGGAGAATAAGATCTTCCACCAACTTATTCATCCTTCCTGTGGAACGCTTGATTACAGCCAGTCTTGCTCCGAGATTCTTGTCCTCTTTGTATTCTTCTTCCATGTTGTCTACGCAAGCCTCAATGGTGGCAAGCGGTGTCTTCAGCTCGTGGGTGGCATCTTCGGTGAATTGTTTGAGTATATTGTAGGAGGAGGTGAGCGGTTTTACCCAGATTTTAGAGAGGATGAAGCCTGTAATTGAAAGAATAAAAAGACCGAAGATGCTGATGATTCCCATGGTAATCATATACTTTCTTATCGCTCTATCTCTTAGAGTCGTGGGTAGTTGGACTTGCAGATAGCCCAGTTTTTTATCCCTGTCCGAAGTTAGAACCATAAATGTCGAGCGTAGGTTGACGTTGGCTTCTTGAATCTCTTTATCCTCGGCTATCAACTTCCTGGCTCCCGGCACTCCATGATGTTCCAGAAACCTACCCTGGGAATCAAATAGCTCTATTCTGGCCAGTCTTCCCAGGGGCTGCTTTTTAGTAAATCTTCTCGGTTTGTCTAAATGAATCTTGCCGTCGGATTCTATAACTTCATCGGACAGCTCTGATACCAGATTGTCCAGCTGTTCATCAAGTGAGTTATTCAATTCGCTTGTGAAAACAAGCAATCCGGCTCCGAACAGACCGGTAAAAATCAAAAAGGTTATAACTATAAATTGCAGGGCAAGGGCCTTGCGCTTTTCAATATTCATCTATTTCAAGCTTGTATCCGAAGCCTCTTATGTTTTTGATAATTGAGTCTCTCCCTCTGGATTTGATTTTCTTTCTGAGACTCTTGATATATGTCCTCACGGCGTCATGGGAGATAAGCGTGTCAGAGGGCCAGACCCGGTCGATGAGGGCGTCATAGGTGAATACTTGATTGGGGTGTCTGAGCAAGAAATCTATCAAGTTGAACTCCTTCGGCTCCAGATGAACGGATTCTCCATCTATTTTAAAGGTATGCGATACCGTATCAAGGACCATATTGCCTAGCTCAATGGTATTCCCGCCGGTGTTACCATCGCCTCTTCTGATTGCCGCCCTGATACTGGCTGAAAGTTCCCTCAGAGAGACAGGTTTTCTAACATAGTAGTCGGAGCCGGAATCTAATCCTGTCTCCACATCCTGACTCTGGGACTTGGCGCTCAACATAATGACCGGAGTTTTGCCTCCCCCTTTTCTGAAGGACTTCAAAACCTCGATGCCGCTAACCATTGGGATCATCCAGTCCAGCACAATAGCATCGTACTTGTAAACCGCCAGATTGCTGAGGGCAGTCTCCCCGTCATGGACAAGGTCCACCAGGTACTTCTCGCGCAGAAACCAGTCGCGCAATTGTTCCGCGAGATCGAGTTCGTCTTCTACTATGAGTAACTTGGGCATGGGTAAGATTATATCTCCAGGACGATAAAGATGCCGCATCAATAAATTGACGCGGCACCCAGGTCATCTATGGGGGACAATAACTGAGGTCTGTTACCTATTCGGCAGATTCTGAGTCTTCACCTGCATCTCCGGCTGCTTCTTCGGCAGCAGGTTTGTTGGTTTTAGCTGCTTTTTTTGCTTTGGACTTTTTCTTGACAGCTTTTTTCTTCTTAGCAACCTTTTTCTTTTTGACTTTCTGAACTTTGTTTTTAGTAGTGCCTTCGGCATTGGCGGCTTCAACAGTAACAGCAATCATTGAGAGGGCTACTACCATAGAAAGAAGAGCGGCCATTATGGATTTGTAGGTCATCTTATATAAGCTCCTGGTTTAGACTGATCGAAAACAAGTTGAGCTTAGAGAGGCTCTGTGAAGAACGTGTGAGGATTGAATCTTGTCATCCTTATTGTTCCTGTCCATCCTGCACCGGGCTCTCACGAAATTCTCACAATAGCCAAATAGACTCAGATGGTGATTTACCTCTGAGGACTTTTCCATGGCAGACAAAAAAGCTAAGAAACCTTCCGATACCAAGCAGAAAAAAGCAACAAAAGAACAGAAGCCTGAAAAATTGGAGAGCAAAAAGCAAGGTCAGGACAAGAAGAAGAAGAAAGTCAAAGCCTCCGCTTGTTGTTAGTTTAGCCAGGAGACATAGAAGAGCGAGTGTGCCGCAAGGCCATTCGCTTTTCGCTTTTTATTCCAACTCTTTTACCATGCTGCCGGTCAGCTTTCTTTGATGCAGGTCTCGATATCTATCAAGGCAAAGGCTGAGTGAACTAAGTAAGGCAAAAATCTCATCTTCCAGAACCTCAAGTCTCTCTTCATTGGCCAGGGAGTTAGCTTTGATACTGAGAGCATTAAAATCCTTGAAATCAAGGCAGCTGGATAAACCCTTAAGTTCGTGACTGGATAGCTTCAGGGTGTCATGATCTTGATTTGTGATGGCTGTTTTCATCTTTTCGAGAAGGTCTTGAGCAGAAAGAAAGAATTCTTCCATGAGAGCCTCCGCCTCTTCTTCGCTAAATTTGTTGCATAGCTCCCTGAAAGAGTGATTGTACTTCTCTTCCGTTGGACTGCCAGGATTGTCATCCGGCTCAAGATCCGAGTCCATGAGCGTCTGTTCCGCCTCTTTGAATTTTTTTTCAATTGGAGAGCGTAACCAGGGCAGAATGAATTTCTTTAGCTTCCCTGAGGTGAAGGGCTTTGTTAGGAAGTCATCCATACCAGCATCGAGGCACCGCTTACGATGCTCGGCGGTGGCCTGGGCAGTAACCGCCACTATGGGAATATGCGCTCTTCCCTGAATCTTCTCAAGCTGCCTGATCTTCGATGTGGCTTCAAATCCGTCCATTACAGGCATTTGGCAGTCCATTAAGATCAAGGAGAAGTCACTTTCAACCACCGCGTCCAGTGCTTCTTTTCCATTTGCTACGGCGGTTGCGGCTATGCCAATCTCCTTGAGCTGCATTAACGCTAACTTTCGATTGACCACATTGTCTTCTACTATAAGTACCTTCGCTTTACTTTCGATGGTAGTGGCTTGAGAGCTATTGCCTATCGTGGAGGTGACAATCGGCTGCTTCAGCTCTTTCCCTACTGTCTCTACCTGGAACCTAACGTTGAATCTGAAGGTGGAACCGATATCAGGTTGAGATTCAAGAGTGATGGTGCCTTCCATCATCTCCACCAGTCTTTTGGTTATGGAGAGACCCAGACCTGTTCCACCGTATTTGCTGCTCACTGATTCATTGGCCTGGGAGAATGGTTCGAAGAGTTTCGCCGCTACCTCCTCGGCTATGCCGATACCGGTATCTTCGACCGCGAATTCAACCACGACCGAAGAACTTTCAGGTCGTTCCCGCTTTGAATGTTTGTTATCTTCAACGAGCTTCGCTGAAATTGATACGCCACCTCTCTCCGTGAATTTAATCGCGTTACTGAGGAGATTCAAAATGATCTGTCTCAGCCGGTTGGGGTCTCCCACCAGATTCTCGGGAATCTCTGAGTCAATATTAGAAGCAAGCGAAATCCCTTTCTGCCTTGCTTTGGATTCAAAAAGATCCAGTGATGCCGCCAGTAGTGACTTTAGATTGAACGAAGTTTTTTCAAAAATAAGCTTTCCTGCTTCTATCTTTGAATAGTCGAGAATATCGTCGATCAGATTAAGTAGCACCTGGGCGGATTCATGGATGGTGTTCACCATCTCACTCTGGTCTTCACCAAGGTTTGTCCTACTCAGCAGATCACTCATTCCAATAACCGCGTTCATCGGAGTTCTAATTTCATGGCTCATATTGGCGACAAAGAAACTTTTCGCTTTGTTGGCTTCATCGGCAGTATCTTTGGCCGCTGATAATTCGGCATTGGAAATCTCAAGCTGTTTGGTTCTCTCTCTTACTCTCAGCTCCAACTCTTTATTCAGGTCGGAGATGCTGTCGAATAGGAGAACGTTTTCCAGGGAGGTGACAATCTGGGTAGAGAGAAGCTCCATCAGGTCCAGTCTGTTTTGGGTGAAAATATTGTCCACCAGGTTGTTTTCCAGATAGAAGAGACCGACTACCTTGTTTTGTTTCACTATCGGATGGCAGAAAACAGACCGGGCTTTTGACCTTGTAATGTACTTGTCACCGAAAAACATCTCTTCGCGGTTGGCGTTGCCCAGCACAAGGGAAGACTTTGTTCTTCTCACGTAATTGATTATGGAAAGAGGCATATCCTCAAAGTCTTCCAGGGGGACTTTCGTGCTTTCTATATAGCCCGCGCTCTCGCCTGTCTGGGACAATTTGTCTAGTTTTTCGAAATCCGATACCGTCCCCTGGGCTCTGACGTAGAATTGATTGTCTTCCTGCAGAATAAGCACGCAGCGCTGGGCCCCGGAGGCTTGCAGGGCTACTTGAATAAGAGTGCTCAGCAGTCTGTCCAGAGTGACCTCTTTTGAAATAGCCTGGGCAGCTTTTAAAACAGTGAAAAGATCAAATTCGGAAGATGAGGCGAAAGCCGGCTTCAGTTGTGGATTTTGTTTTTCAAGTTGAGCAACCTTACCCCAGGCTTGCCACCTTCTATACAACTGATGCGCTTCCTGTAGTTGAAGCTGGGCGATGGAAACGAGACCGTTCTCCAGATAAAATTTGTGCGACAATTCGTTGGCCAGGGCCTGATTCTGGGTAAATCCATTCTCTCTTGCCGAGCCTATTGCCTCTTCATATAATCTTGCCGCGTCCTCATTCTCCCCTTTTATTCTTGCTATCTCAGCCATTACCAGGGCTGCTTTGTTTCCGAAAGTGGTGGGACAAGTTCCGGCCCATTCATTAAGTTTGGAGCTATGCTGTTCGAGAACCGCCATCATCTTCGGCCTCGTCTCTTGATCGAATCGGCTCCAGTTGCCTGCTATGGATAGAGCCAGGTAGAACCAGTATTCCACTTCCTGAACATGACCTAAAGACGACCACAGGTAGGTCTTGGCTTTGGCAGCCGCATTTATAGCGTCTTCATAATCTCCCGATAAGAATCGAGCTTGCAGTACTAAAATGTAATACCAGCATATAACGATGGGCTGATCGTATGTATCGATGTAATCTTCGTATGCCGCCTGATTGAATTCGGCATTGCTGAAAGTGGAAAAATTATTGGTTTGACCTCTCATATTGAGAATAAAACACTGAATTCCTTTGATGACCTCTTTTGGAGCTTCGAAATTCACTTTTAAAATGTAGTCCATATAAAACTGGGATTCTTGAAATACTTCATCCAGACCGCGGCCGAGGATGAGTAAATCTGCAACTATGTGGTTGCAGCAGTATCCGGAAAAGGTTACATCGCCCGCCCGAGAAGTGGCTTCGAATGCGTCATAGAGATAATCCAGATTGGTTTTAAGGTGGTTGATCCATAGATTGATACTATCTCCAAAGAGGAAATTTACCCGGGCGCGGTATTCTTCCATTCCTTCCGCTTCGGTTATTTTTCTGGCTAGCTTGCCGAATTCATAAGCTTCTTCATAGCGGCCGAACACCGGACCCAATACCATACCCAGGAGCGCGTAACCCATGGCGGAGGCGGGACCATTCCCATGGGAGAGCGTGATGCGAACCATATGCAGTGCACTTAAAACAAAGAGATTTTGGTTGGAGCACAAACCGGCTGCGAAAAGCGCTTGCAAAATATCGAGCGCCGCTTTCATTTCATCGTCTCTCATCTCAGGCAGATCATTTAAACTCGCAATAGAGCGGTTATTTATGTCTTGCCAGAGTAGGTCATAGTTGTCGGCCACCTCTTCGTCACTTGGGGTGGCGGACATTTCTATCCCCAGTAAACCCAGTCCGTTGAGACCGCTTTCCACCGCTTTGTTCAGCTCTGTTTTCGCTGTATGCAGCTCAACAAGCATTTTGTAGATGGCTGTTTTTTCAAGGACGGTTTCACAACGATTCAAAAGATTGTGGAATTGTTTTACCGAAGCATCAAAATTTCCAGCCATCCACTGGCAAAGAGCCCTTTCGTAATACAGATCAAAACAGACTTCTCGATTGCTATTCCAGCACTGCTCCCCGAAGGATTCAATCATTCTTATGCCGGAGTTGAGATACTGTATAGCTGAGATATAAGCAGTATTTGAGCGAGCTTTGCGACCAGCGATCAGATAAATTTTGCTAAGCTGTAACTGCTCTTCTTTCTCTTCCACCAGGTCCAGACCTTTGTCCAGGTGAGAGACTATGTCGAATATCCTATCCTCTAAATCTCCATCGAGGATGGTCTTCAATTGAATGCGAGCGATGGCTAAATGTTTGAGGGGTCTTTCCTTCTTCGGGAGCAGTTGATAAGAGGCCTCTTGAACTCGATCATGGAGGAACTTAAAGGTGCCATTTTGCCTGGAAATAAGGTCTTGATTGCAGGCTTCGGTGAGATCGCTTTCCAGCTGATCGTTGTCCCTACCGAATGCTGAAGCTAGAGTCTTTAACTCGAAAGTATTGCCCAGGCAAGCGGCTATTTTTAGAACTTCCCTGGTACTTTCGGGTAGTCGGGACATTCTGGCCAGGAGAAGATCCACAACATTGTCGGAATCTTTCTGGACTTTAAGTTGGTCTAGTTCCCAGTTCCATCGGTGTTCCTTGATATCCAGGTGAATTAGTCCATCCTGGTGCAGGGTTCTTAGAAGTTGAATTGAGAAAAAAGGATTGCCATGGGTCTTGCTGTGGAAAACATCGCTCAGGGAGCTGGTCATGGAGAGTTCAGTCCGCAGTGAATCAGCGATCAGTCGGTTTAACTGGCTTCTGTCTAAAGGCGCCAACTTAATCTCTGTCAGCGGTGCCCCCAATTCTCTCATCTCTTGAAGAGTGCTGGTGAGTATATGTGAACTGCTTACTTCATTGTCTCGGTAAGCGCCGATAACCATAAGGTATTGCATGCTGCGATCCGAAACCAGATTTCTTACCAGGCGAAGACTGGCTTCATCAGCCCATTGTAAGTCGTCCAAAACCAGGATCATCGGATGACCGGCTCCGGCAAAGATTCTGACAAATTCCTGTAGCACCATATCAAATCGGTGCTGTTCATCAGTGTGAGGCAGAGGTGGAGGTGGAGACTGTTTGCCAAGCAAGAGCTCAATCTCCGGGATGACACCGGCAACAATACCGGCTCTATCACCGAGCTTTTCGTTTAGAATTCGCTTCCAATGGTCTACCTCGTTCTCCGGTAGAGTAAGCAGGTAGTGCATCAGCTCTCGAAAAGCTTCGCAAATGGTAGAAAAAGGAATGCTCTGCCGATACTGATCAAATTTGCCGGTGAGGAAAAATCCTTTCTCTTCTATGAGGGCGGGATAGAGCTCCTTGATCAAGGATGTTTTACCTATACCCGAGTAGCCAGCCACCATCATCATCCTGGCGCTTTGACCCTGACATACTTGCTTGAAAGCATCTTTCAATACTTTTATTTCGTTTTCACGTCCATACAGTCTCGTCGGAATTTTTAGTTTGTCGGAGATATCTTTTCTGCCCAGGGCAAATCTGTCCGGTTTGTGATTACGGCGCAGGGCTTTCTCCAGGACAAGAAGATCACAGACAAGTCCATAGGCACTCTGATATCGATCTTCCGGTGACTTTGCCAGAAGCTTGAGCACAATATCCGATAATTGATTCGGAATGGCTTTGTCCAGTTGATAAGGAGGTTCCGGGCTAAGAGAGAGATGGGCATGTAAGAGTTCAATCGGGGATGAGCTGGTGAAAGGTGGCTCTCCAGTTAAAATTTCGTAGAAAACCAGCCCCAGAGCGTAAAGGTCCGTTCGGCTATCTATTGGCAGGCTCATGCGACCGCTCTGTTCCGGCGAGCGAATCACCAGGCTGGATTTTAACTCCTGGGGTCCGACTGAACTGGTTTGATTGCTTTTGAGTTGCGAAACATCACCCAGACCTATAATCTGAGGATCCCCCTCCTGGCTTACCAGAATATTCTCGATGGCAAGATCGAGATGAAGAATGCCTGTCTGATGTATTTTATCGAGGGCGCGAGCCAACTTTCTCATGATGGTGGTCTTCTGCCGAATATCTGGCAAAAGACCACCTTTGACATGCTCTTTCAGGTTTTTGGTCTGGGATGCTTCGTAAATCAAAATCGGCACGGGGGCCGCTATGTAGGATGAGGCTTTCAGGTAAGAAAAGATGTTCTCGGAGTTGGATCTTGATAGGCGGTGTTCTTGTTCAAGAATTTGGGCTCCGGATCTACCCTGTTTGCTGTCAAGGAGCGTTTTGATAACAACCGGCTCTTTGTCTGACTTGCGCCGGGAATAGGCCAGAGAGTACCAGGACCCATTGTAAAAGACTCTTGGGTCTTCAAAATCTGACAGCAAAACATTGTCTGGTTCTAAGTCTGGCTTTGAGGAATCATTCATCTTGGATTCTTCCTGTTCGGCTATCGAATTATCTACCACCTTATCGTTATGGTAGCATCATTGAAGTTTTCGGTAACTCCCTGAAAATCGGTAATTTCAGGTTGGCTTCTTTTCCCGAAAGCAGGGTAGCAAATATTGAGATTCCATGAAACGGTGGGCGCAACTAGTGAAAAAACAGTTTTTTAAAAGATCGTTGAATTCGTTTTTGTTTCTGACCCTTCCTGTGGCTATGACCTTGGCTATTCCACTTGTTGGACCACTAGCCGCTTCATGCCAGGCAAAGGAGAAGAGACCGGATGCCGACACCGCTCTGAAAGAGCTTAAAGCTGGGAATCTCAGATATTTGGAAGGCGTGAGCAAACATCCCAGAATCGATCCGGTAACCAGATTGCGAACGGCCAAAAAGGGCCAGGTCCCCATCGCCAGTGTTCTCAGTTGTGCCGATGCGAGAGTGCCGGTGGAGTTAATCTTCGACAAAGGCTTCGGTGATTTATTTGTGGTTCGGGTTGCCGGAAATGTTTGCAAAACGGCAGAGCTTGCTTCCATCGAATTTGGCTCCCTTTATCTGAAAACACCTCTTGTGGTTGTATTGGGACATTCAAAGTGTGGCGCGGTGAGAGCCGCCATAGATGGTGGTGAAGACCTTAAAGGCTCGTTGCCCTTGCTTATGAAAGAGATACGCCCGGCGGTGCTGTCGACTAAGAAAGCTCATCCTGATTTAACCGGAGAGGCCCTGGAAAATGAGACCATCGACGCTAATGTGCGCTTATCGATAAAAAGATTGCTGGAGAGTCCGGCTATAAATAAAGCGGTCAAAGACAAGAGAGTGAAAATTGTGGGAGCGGTGCGAGATCTGAAGTCGGGCAAAGTGCGCTGGCTTTCCGATTAGGTCTACCCTGTCGTTTCAGTATCAATCAATGACCCCACGTTTGAGAGCGTTTACCGCTGCCTGGGTTCTGTCTGTCGCAGAAAGTTTCTCGAAAATGTGTTTGATATGGGTCTTTACCGTATTCAGAGTTATCTCTAAGTCGGTTGAAATTTCCGAATTGCTCTTTCCATCCACAATCAGCTTCAATACATCCATCTCCCTTGTGGTCAGAAGGCTCCTTTGCGGCTCAGGTTCTTCTGCTGGTGCTGTTTCCAGGTTCCCTGGATTTTTCTCTTTGCCTGGATATTGACCTTCTGAGACTTGTTTTTTTACGTCTAGAACATACTTAAGAAGCTCGCCGGCAAGATCTTTATCCACCCACAGGTCACCATGAACGGTGCAAGAAAGACCGCTTTTAAGTTTCTCTGCCGACGAACCTTTTATGCAGTATCCGTGTGCTCCGGAAGCCAGCGACGCGAATACGGTATCGGGATTGGTGTAGGATGTCATCATCGTAACCCTGATGTCAGGAAAGCGACTTCTGATCAAGTGAGTGGCCTGGATACCGTCTAACCGAGGCATTCCCACGTCCATCAATACAATATCCGGTTGGATCAGTTCTACCTTTTCCAGGGCCTCTTTGCCGTCTTTTGCTTCTCCTACCACCTGGAATTCCGACCAGGAATCTACTAAGAGCTCAAGACCTGCTCGAACAATCTCTTCGTCTTCAGCGACAATTACCTTATAAGGTTGGCGGAGAATCAATGGAACTAATCCCTCTATTGCTTGCCCAGACTAAAATACTAGCAGATCGGGCGTTACTTCGAATGTCATTTAATAGCTTTGAACTTACCCGGTCTCAGGGTCGGTGCATGGAAATTTTGAATCTGCTACCCTCATAATCCAGGCAGAACTAACTTCCGGACAACAGCTAAGCATGGCATCAGAATTTAGAATAGACAAAACTAGACTACTGAAAGACCTGGAAGCTTTTACCTCCCTTGGGAGAATCGAAGGCAAAGAAGGTATGTACCGGATGGCTTTTACCTCAGAAGAGGAGCTTTCCAGGCGATGGCTAATTGATTCAGCAGAAAAAGCCGGACTCGCCTGCAGAGAGGACGGCGCTCGAAATATTTTTGTCCGGCTGGGAAGCTGGGATGAAAGCGCTGTAGCCACCGGTTCCCATATCGACTCCGTGCCGGCGGGCGGACATCTTGATGGCGCTCTCGGTGTTATCGCCGGATTTGAGTGCCTCAGGCGCCTGAAAGAGCTCAACATTGATCTCCGTTGTCCGGTGGAGCTAATCGCTTTCACCGACGAAGAGGGTCGCTATGGTTCCATGCTCGGCTCCAGGGCAATCTGCGGCAAACACACAAGGGATGAATTAGTTGAAGCTGTAAATGTTGATGGTGAGCGTCTTGATACTGCTCTTGCTCGCTTCGATAGATCTGTCGACTCAGTTTTATCCGCGTCAAGATCATCTTCCGACTATAAAGCATTTGTGGAGCTTCACATTGAACAGGGTCCGGTACTGGACAAAGGTAATCATCAAATTGGGGTGGTCACCGATATTGTCGGACTTTTCCGATGGAGAGCCGTTTTGATTGGGGAAGCCAATCATGCCGGAACTACACCCATGAACGTAAGGAAAGATGCCTTCGCCGGTCTTGTTGAGTTCGCTTCCAATATTGAAAATATCTTGGATACGCTGGGTTCGGAGCACAGTCGTGCCACCATTGGCAAAGTCGAAAATATTCCGGGCGCCATGGGGGTTGTACCGGCGGAGACCCACTTCTCTATGGATGTGCGGGATCCCTGCTCCAGCACATTGAAGTCTATCCAGTCAGCATTAGAAGAGAAGCTGAATATGGTGGCAAAAAAGAGGGGGCTGGACGCAAGAGTCGAAACCGTTGGCGAACTTGAGCCGGTCAAGTGCGATGAAAGACTGCAGTTTGCCATTGAGAGAGCTTCGAACAATTTGCAACTCGAAAGTTTGAAATTGCCCAGTGGCGCAGCCCACGACGCTCAGACCATGGCGAGTCTCACCGATGTGGCGATGATTTTCATCCCAAGCTCCCAGGGCTTGAGCCATTCTCCTTTTGAACACAGCCATGACCGGGATATTGAAAATGGCACGAACGTTCTACTCAACACCCTGGCCCAGCTTGTTAGTTCTTGATATTTAGTTTAGAAGAGATCGCTCCGGTGAAGAATATCTATACCGGAGACCAGAACTTCCCCATTTTTGACGGAGGGATCTTTCCATGACCCCTGGTAAGCGCTCAATTTTATTGGCTTCTTTCACACTGGCTCTGACCCTCTTCTATTGCACGGCATTACCGGTTCAGGCATTTCCCTGGAGGATTTTTACATCTCTGGGCAAGGCTTCCGGCTCTGCTGCGGTCAAAGGCGCCGGTGCTGCGGCCAAAGGAGCTGGGGCAGCCAAGCTTGGCGGAGCGGCTGCCAAAGTCGGAGCCGGCAAAGCCGCATCTATGTCGGCGGTGGGAGCCACAGCGGCAGAGACAGCTCTGGGTGGAAAGGCAGTCTCCGGAGCTACCAACGGGTTAGGTTCCGTGGCTGATGACATAGCTGCAGGAGGGAGCAAAACAGCCGCCCTGGGAGGATTGAGTGATGATGGAGGCCGTGCGCTGGGGGCCAGTTCTGAGGCGATGGGCGAAGCATCCGGAGGATCCCCGATAGCTGGCTCGGCGGATTTTATAAAATCAGAAAAGCCGAATGTACCAGGAAATTTAGGCGAGCACGCGGTGGATGCTGCCGACCTGGCAAGCAATGTCAGCTCGGTGGATATAAATGGTGACTCGGAGGATGGGGAGACAACTGCTCCATCGGAAGCCGGTCTTGAAGTGCAAAGCAATTCGACCGAAATGCTGGAGGCGATTCTAGATTGGAGATATTTGCTTCCCATCTGCGCCCTTCTATTCGGCGCCGGTTTTTATCTTAATCACAAGAGCAGACCCCAGGGAAGAAAGAAGAATCTCTAGAGGTCGCACTGACATCTTCATAGTTGCTAAAATGACTTCAGTTTTTCATTCCTCAAAGAGATAACCATTGAGTATCAAGGTTAGCGTAACTGTAGACGTCGTCGCCTTTGCCATAGAACAGAATTCTCTCGATGTTCTTTTGATTAAGCGCAAGTATGAGCCCTTTCGCAATCAGTGGGCGTTGCCCGGGGGCTATATAACCGATGAAGACAAGAGTATGGAAGATGCCGCTCGTAGAGAGCTGGTGGAAGAGACTAATGTAGAAAATATCTATCTGGAACAGCTTTATACATTTGGCGATGTGGGCAGGGACCCCCGGGGAAGAACGGTAACGGTCTCATATATCGCTCTTCTGAGAGCCGAGGAGGTTGAACTTGTTGCTGCCACCGATGCCAGTGGCGTGGCATGGTGGCCGATAGATAAGCTTCCTTCGCTTGGATTTGATCACAAGGAAATAATCGAATACGCGCTCACCCGGCTCAGATATAAAATTGAATATACGGATTGTGTTTTCAGTCTGCTGTCGGAAACTTTTACCCTTCGAGATTTGCAAAACGCCTATGAAGTCATCCTGGGACATAGCATCGACAATAGAAACTTTCGAAAGAAGTTTTTGAGCACAGGTATTCTAGAGGAGCTTGATGAATACACCAGGGGTGGACCCCATCGACCAGCCAGGCTATATCGCTTTAGTCGCGAGAAGTTTGAGAGCTTGAGCGATCGACCGGTATTTACATTCTAAGAGCGGTATCGATCTCGTACTTCTATCCGCCCATGAGAACGAACTCGATAGCATACTTGGCATTGAGAATGGTAGTAAGTATGGCACTACCCATGAACCGATACTTGAGGCTGGTATGTTCCTGGATAATATAATTGCCAACCAGCGCGATGGGAAGATTCGTAAGAAAAGAGATAGAACCGGCCTGGAGGACTCTTAAGCAGGTAGCACCAAGGTCGATGTTGCTGAAACCGGCTGCGGCAATGGAAATGAAAAACAGATGTCTTGCGATCCATAAAGGATTGAAAAAGAGTGCTGCTCCCAGGGTCTTGCCCAGCCAATTGAATTTTGTCACGCTCTCTTCTGTTTCTGCGGGCTCCGTATGGAGAAACACTTTTAAGAATTTGTATTTGTTCAAGGTGCTTTTATTGATCCGGTATCGATCTAAAAAGCTAAACCAACGAGGGATCTCGAATCGATAAATCACTCCACCGACAAACATGATCGTTAGATATCTAGCAAGGCTCACGTCGTGCATTATTATTTGTCCGACCAGATCTCCGAGAGGATAAAGTACCCAGCCGGCGAAGTGCTGGATAAGTCTCTCCATGGAAGATTGTGAATCGGTGGACTTCAACGTTTAACTATCCCCACAAAAGCCTCTCGGACACGTTTGCCCCCATGCCGAAACTTTGTTCCAGGATCTCCGGCGATTCTGACGTCTGGATCAAAAATCCGGGGCTTACATAAAGATTCCAGGCGAATTCAAATGCCTGTCTTCCTGCTTCCGATCGAGCCAATAGCTTGGGCACTGCATGATATGCGCTCACTTTCGCTCCTGCCTCTCCGTTCAAATAACAGTTTAGAAATTGCTTTTCATCTTCCATCACCTCTTCAGGGATGCTCAGTTCATAGCGGGGTATAACCCAATCTTGATTGGTTATGGGCACCAGAATCTCTTCGAAGCATTTTACAAATAGGTTTGAGTGATCTGCTGCCGCGTCGTTTAGAAAGATTCGGTAGAAGTTGTCTTTTCTTCTGGTGACAACTATAGAATCATAGGCGATATCATCAGGTAAAAACTTCCTTTCGATTAAAGCGGAGAGAAGCGCTTTGCCGATCTTTCTATACATCTCGTCCGGGTCCATGGGTACTTTTAGAACTTTAACCAGCTCCTCTCTCTTTCCATCCAACTCTCTTTTGACCAGATAGACTCCCAGCAGTATGGGCGCCAGAGCCACTATCAGGGGCAAACTGAGCACGCCCACAAGAATGAACGCCAGGGGAAGCGCTGCGGCACCGTATAACAAGCCGCTATCGCGCAGGGTCACGGAGAGAGACTCTCTCACTTCCAGAGCATGATCTTTGTAATTGATATTGTTTTTCAAATAGAGGGGCAATAGTTTTCTCGGCTCAACCCTGGCCAACTCTATGCAGGGCATGGAAGCATTATCATAGGGCTCTCCCACCTTCCAGAGATCATAAATCTCTTCTCTACAGATAGATCTCTCCAGCATCTCATAGTTGAACTGGTCGACACCGGCAAAAACTTCCTGGGGGGTGAGTTCCGAAAACTGAGGGTGGACATGGCCGACTCCGCACTCTATTTGACCATCATCGGCAATACCAAAATAACCGTCATGTTTTTTGACAAAGCGATAATAGTCGTTGAGACCTTTCTCCAGGGATGGAGCGATGCAGACTATATCCCAGTTATTTGCCACCTTCCTTTCCGAGAGAAGATCTTCGGTATTGAGTCTGATTCCTCTGCCTCGAAGCTGCTTGACCGTGACGCCGGAAGTACTGGTGGTAAGATCGATTATGGTATTTAGCTGCTGGCAGTCCCAGCCTTCTGAAAAAATTCCCCGGGTGCCGATCAAACACTTCGTGATACCCCGGGAGAAAAATTCGGTTACCATGGGAACATAGACTCGGGAGGTCCACGCGCCCGAAGCTGCCTCTACCTTAGTGAAGTTACCCGATTCCGTACAAAGTAGCTCCGGTGGTTCGTCCGACTCGTTGCTCAAATATTCTCCGGCCGCATCTAAAAACTGATCTTTTATCCTGGTATCTATAAGCACGGTGGTGCCGGTGACCAAACAGGGATTGAGAAAGTTGCTAATCTCATCTTTCATTATCTCTTTGAAAGTGCCGATTGCTCCACCGGTCTCTTCTTCCAGCACATCTTTGAGGGGGCGAACGGAGGTAGCCGACATCTTTTCAAAGTCTGTAATTACAACGGCTCTGAGTCTATCTTCCATATAGCGATATTCGCTATCTAAAACTTTTGCCACCGCTTTCGCTTTGCTTTTACTATAGGCAAGCACCCGATCAACCGGCGAGGCCACTTTCCGGATACCTCTTTCCGTCAAGCTATAGCCTACCTTTCGAATAGCTGATTTGATCTTGTTGTAGAGGATTTTATGATTCTCGCGGGAGCTTGTTTTCAAATGATTCAGAGAAAAATCTTCCAGCATATTTATCCAATCAGATAAAAGAGGAGACTGTCTAACCGAATCCGATACCGCAAAACCTCGTGGAACTTTCCTTCCGATGGACCAGAGGTAGCGAGCGATTCCCATGGCCAACTCCGGTTTCTTGTCCAGAAACTCATTTAGTTCTTTGGCATTGTCTATTGTCAGGCGGCTTTCTAAATACTGAATTAGTTCATCTCTAAATTCACTTGGTTCTTCCGAGTCGCCAGCGATAAAGTTTGATAACAGCTCGTGCAGTTCTCCATGCGATTCTTCAAGAAACTTCAGCTCTACCTCTTCCGGTTCGGTGAAGAAGACAAGATCTTGAAATGGTGCCAGACCGCCTTCTTTCACCAGGGCTGGTGTGGGTACCTGGTAATCTATCTCACCAACCAGATTTAAGTAGCGGTTGGTTTGTTTCGCGGACTTCTCCTCGGGAGGAGTGCCGGTGAGACCGACTATGGTGGCATCGTCCAGCCGTCTCACAAGATGGATCATGACCGCTGCCCAATAGTCGGTCAGATGATGGCACTCATCAAAAATCACGAGACCGATGTCGTTGCGCTTCAACCCTTGCATTAGCTCCAGGGCGTTTTCATGCAATACTTCATCCAGGTCGAGAATGTCCACCAACTTCTTTCTTAAACGACTTGCATGTCTGCCGATCTCCTTTTTGAAAGCCCTGGGATTGTTTCTCTCCAGATCGATAAGCCGGACTTCTGCCTCTCCTCGAGAAAGAGAGAGACTCTTCATTGTCTCTTCCACCCATTCTTTTTGAGCCGATTTGTCAAGATACTCTTTCTCTTTTCCGGGTACGGAAAGAGCCTGATAGGTCATTACGGTTATGGGTTTTAAGGGTCTGTCTTTGTGGGTTCCTATAAGTTCCGCTCTGGCAAACTCGAGATCTCTTTCCGGTACGAAGTGGTCCAGCTTCTTCGACCATTGGGCTAGAATCGTGTTGTTCGGACAGAGAACCAGGCTGGGGCATTTGAATTGGGAAATAATTTCAAACCCGAGAATGGTTTTGCCGGCTCCGGGAGGTGCCACTATATGCAGCTCTTTTTCTCCCGCTTCCAGCTTCTTATTGCAAAGATCAATAATCTCCTTCTGGTATTTCCTCAGGGGCATCTGAAAGCTCAGAGATTGCAAAAGGTCCCTACCGGCTCCAGGAGCATCGGTTGATTCGTCAAGGTTTTCGTTTTTTGAGGTGTTCTTAGTCGGCAACTTTTAGTTTCTGTTCTTATAAGAGATCCATCTGAGACAAAACGGATTCTGTGATCTTCTTCGCCTGGGCGCCGGAAGCGTTCTCTTTCCCTTCCAGGTTGGTTGCAAAGGCATAAACAGCGCCTGGGCGTACCAGATAACCCACATACCAACCCAGGACCAGCTTACCGTCTTTAATGTCCGTTCCTGTTTTACCATAGAGAGTGCCCTTATTTGTTTGTTGGGCTCTAATCATTCCTCTTACAATCGCAGTGTTCCTCTTGGAAAATGGGAGTTCGTCCTTTACCAGAGCGCTTATGAATGCAACTTGCTGCCGGGAGTTTATCTTCAAGCTCTTATTCAGCCAAAAATTGGTGAGTCCAGAGGAGATATCTTCATTTCCATAACGGCAGTTTTTAAGATATTGCTTCATTCGTTTTTCGCCAACCTCAGCCGCCACCTCTTTGAAGTACCAGACCACAGAATTTGTAACCGCTGATTGGAGCGTGTGATCTCTGTTCCATGCTTTAATACTGTATTTAATGCCCTTCCATTTTCTGCTTGCGTTTTCGTCTTTAGCCACCCCCGATTCCAGGGCCGCCAGGGAGTTGAATATTTTAAAAGTAGAACAGGGAGAGAGCATCTTCTCCGTCATCTTTTCGTTGAAAACCAGGGAGTTATCTTTGCCGATCTCTTTTATAAGAAGTGAGCCTTCCAATTCTTGCCCGGGTCCGGTAAACAGTTCTTCCAATTTCTTTTCTGATAAGTTCAATGTTCCTTTCTCTGGTTTTGTCTGGGCTGCTTGTACTGGGTTAAACAGGTTTGCTATCAAAGCAATGAAGATAATCATATACATGTACAAATTCAGTTCTCCTGGTAGGTGGCGATGAACTGCTTACAAAAAATCCGGGGCGATTAGGCCCCGGATTCTAATTCTTACAGAGACTTCCCCTGATTTTAAGCTGTCAATTGAAGATGGTGAACAAAAATCTGACCTAATTCATTTTGGAATGTGATTTTGGTTTTTAGGTCAGACCTTATCTCTGCTGTGAACAGGGTTCTCTGTCCCAGTCCGTTGCTGAAGTTTGGCACCCAGTCCAGGTTTATTATGGTGGTGCTGTTTGGTTTGAAGTTCTTCTTCTCGTGAATCTCTGCCACTGTTTCGCTGTGACTCATTGTGGAACCGGCAACCTTGATACGGTTTAAGATGTCTACCAACTCCGCCCTTGTCAGAGAGTCTT
>MDTD01064206.1_pt1 | contig 28864 bp, 21 predicted proteins | sample 811221 | NCBI WGS metagenome assembly MDTD01 (sample SAMN05326646, study PRJNA326480) | marine metagenome | isolation source: seawater | place: Pacific Ocean: South West | collected 2011 | reverse complement strand
GAGGGAAGGTACGCGTGCTCTAGGGTGTAGGGAAATGGTGTGTCGTATCCGGTTACTCGGCGAATCGGAGCTTCAAGTTCCAAGAAGCATCGCTCCTGAATGAGGGCAGCTATTTCCCCTCCGAAGCCACAACTACGTGGAGCTTCATGAACAATGATCGCACGACCACTTTGGGACACCGCCTCAACGATCGCATCGATATCGAGTGGCCACAATGTGCGCGGGTCAATGACACCGCACTCGACCCCGTCTGCCGTCAATCGACTCGCCGCCTCCTCGCATACTGAGACCATGGCCCCCCAAGCAATGAGTGTGACATCGTCACCTTCCCTCACCGTGCGAGCTTTCCCGAGTTCAACCTCATAATGTCCCGAAGGAACATCTCCCGTCGCCTTTCGGTAAATCGGTTTAGGTTCCAGGAAAATGACCGGATCATTGGAGGCAATGCTCGATAGGAGTAGTCCCTTCGCATCATAGGGCGTAGACGGACAAACAACTTTGAGACCTGGCGTATGGATGAAATACGACTCTGGACTCTGCGAGTGATAATGCCCTCCCCGAATTCCGCCGCCTACTGGCGTCCGAATCGTGACTGGACATGGAAATTGTCCGCCGGAGCGGTAACGGTACTTCGCAAGCTCATTGACGATGTGATCGAAGCCCGGATAGATAAAATCTGCAAATTGAATCTCCGGAACAGGCCGCATTCCGTAAAGGGCCATTCCGATGGCAGTTCCGATGATACCTGCTTCGTTAAGCGGAGTATCGATCACCCTATCCGCGCCGTAGGTTTCCTGCAGCCCAACAGTCGCGCGAAAGACCCCGCCGAACTTGCCTATATCTTCGCCAAGGAGAACGACGGAATCGTCACTCTTCAGCGACACACCCAGGGCATCATTCACTGCTTGTACAAGGTTCATTTTGCTAGAGGTCATTCCAACTCCTTAGAGAAACCAAGGGCGGTCACTAAAAGTTTCGGTCACCAAGGTATGGGGTGAGACAGTCGCCGCGGTCTTCGCTGCCCTTAGAGCTGCTTGCACCTCGACACGTACGGCTTCCTTCATCGCTCCTTCGCTTTCCATCGAAAGTTCCCCAGCTTCCTGAAGTGCCTGCGCATTGCTGGGACTCGCTGGTCCATCAAGACGTGCATCTACAACCGTTGCACCGCCACCATCCAACGCGACCAGGCGGGCCTCGGCGACAGCATCATGTACGGCCAAGCTATCATCACCGGGGACCAGCACGGCACGAATCCCCCAGGCGTGTGCAATCTCAGACAGACGAAGTTCGCCCGCGAGTGCCCCGCGCGCGACGAAAACCGTATTACAGCGATTCACTGCAGCGAAATTGAGCGCAGCGTGCAACTCGCCATTCGCCTGAGCGGCACTACCAAAAAGTCCAAGTGCCATGTTTGGTGCACCTTGGAGGCGGGCCGCATGACCGTATCCTGCTGCATGGACGAGGTGCATGGCTGGACTGCCGTCACTCAACGCAACACTCTTCCCTTGATCATTGATGGTGCCAGGCATTCCGCGACCAAGGGACGGGTCAGCATGGGTGCCAAAAACCTGGTGAAAGACCGCTTCTAACGAAACCTTGCGCGCTATCGCGGCCGGAAGATCTCGACGCGTTCCAAAGAGCATATCGCCATCGTCTAGTGCAGACGCAGCCCCGATCATCGCATCACAAGCGTCTCCAGCTAGATTCACCGTTCCGATGGATGTTTGCCGGCTCAGCACGTCCAATGCTGTCTCCACGGCACGAATACGCAACCCCAGCTTGAACAGCGTCATACGCTTCGACTCGCTCACGATGCCACCTCCTTGCGCAACCCGTTGATGTGGGCAGCGAGGTAGTACTCACCAGCTCGGTAGCTTGAGCGCACGAGGGGGCCCGACGCAACGTAGACAAACCCCATTTCGCGAGCCCAATCCGCATACATATCGAATTGCTCTGGAGTTACGTACTCCTTCACGGCCAGGTGCTTCTGACTGGGTCGTAGGTATTGACCAAACGTGATCACATGGACACCCACATCCCGTAGTTTTTGCATCGTTTCGCGAATTTCGTCTGGCGTTTCACCAACACCGCACATCACCGACGTCTTTGCCAGGATATCGACACCGCCCGGTCCCTTACCTTTGCCGGCCTGTACGACATGCTCAAGCACCGAGAGGCTCTGCTCAAACGTCGCCCGAGCGTCTCGCACTTTCCTTGTGAGCCTCGGGGTCGTTTCCACGTTGTGGGCGATTACCTCAGGACCGGCTGCGATAAGTGTGTCAACGGCGCTCAAGTCTCCCTTGAAATCCGGGACGAGCACTTCGACCATGGTTTGAGGGCGTCTCGTCTTCAATTCCACGACGGTATTCGCAAAGTGCGTGGCACCTCCGTCGGGAAGATCATCGCGATTCACGGAAGTCAGGACGATGTAGTCGACTTCCATGGCAACGACCGTATCAGCCGCATTTTTCGGTTCGTTAGGGTCAAGGGCAGGAGGTTTACCGGTCGTAACAGCACAGAAACGACATCCACGGGTGCAGACCTCCCCCATCAGCATAATCGTAGCGGTACCGCCGCCCCAGCACTCTCCGATGTTGGGACAATGGGCCTCTTCACATACCGTGTGCAGGTTCAGACTACGCAAACGTTCGCGTATCTTGTTATAGCGCGTACCGGAAGGAGCCTTCACCTTGAGCCAAGGGGGCTTCTTTTCGCGGGCCTGCGGCCGATTGTTGATTATGGGGAAATTCGCCAACCTGCTGCCTCCTAAGGCAGGTCTCTATAGTGTGCCTAAAGTCCCTTTGTCAAAGGGCGAAACCTTCTTTCGACAACGAAATTATAGGTTTCTCTCTGCCTCGCTTGAGCGACAGCGGTTTAGGCGGTCGCTTCGGTTTGTTATAGTCTCGGAGTTAGGACGCTTCTCGCAGCTGTTGATACAAGGATGATCATGATGCGATTTACCATCACATGCCTAGGTTACATGCTTCTTCTGTGGGGATGCCAAACAACCACAGCTGAGAACCACTCATCGGGTAACTCCGACCTTGCAACTAACGCAGACATCACTGCCTCCGAGACGCATTCAGCAACGGGCGGAAGTCTCGTCATCAATGAGGCCGTCGCGGCTGCTTCGGGAGATGGATCCGATTGGTTTGAACTGCTGGCTGTCGGGGATGGCCCCGTAGACCTCAGCCGTTACAAGGTCGTGGACAGCAATGGTGACCATGACCATGCCTCCATCGGAAGCGGTACGCTTTCTCCCGGTGAATTCTTGGTCATACAAGCCGTCGATCCTGACGATGCGCCAAATGAAGTCTTCGTGCCATTCAAGCTGGGAAGTGACGATAGCCTCACGCTTTTCAAGGACGGTGAGGTGGTTGACGTGTTGGACTGGCCCAAAGGGGCAGCACCAGAGGGAATGAGCTACGGTCGACTACCCGACGGAACTGGTCCTACCCAAACACTTACCCCGACTCCAGGCGCCCCGAACGCGGCCTTGGAGGGCATTCCACAACCATGCACGGATCCATTCGACCCTACACGGGTAGTGAAAGTGGAATTTAAATTCAGTGGGAATGGCTGGAGCGCGATTAAGGCCGATCCGGCGGCTGAAGAATTTCAAGAAGCGACCTTCGTATTCGACGGTCAAACCGTTGAGAATGTCGCGATTCGTACAAAGGGAAATTCAAGTCTCAATGCTACGGCTAACTCGAACACCATACGTTATCCATTCAAAGTCGACTTCAATCGCTACGTAGACGGCCAAGCATTTTGTGGAATTAAGAAGCTCGTTTTCAACAACGGCTTCAAAGACCCATCATTTATGCGTGAACACCTGGCCTACAAGCTCGCGTCAAAGGTTGGTCTCTTTGCACCGCGAACGATGTTCGTAGATCTCTGGGTCAACGAGGAGCATGTAGGCCTCTACTTGATGGTTGAACCTGTGGACGATGACTTCTTCATCGAAACACATTTCTCCAACGACGACGGCGACCTCTACAAGCCGGACTGGCCAGCGGGACACCTTGAAGACCAGGGCGAGCAACTGGAGGACTACCCGGGCGTTGAAATCGAGAACAACCAAGAGACCAGCGACCACAGCAAACTCATGGCGCTTATCGACATCGCTAATCACGGACCAAATGACTCGCTCGGCACCGTTCTAAACGTCGAAATGATGCTGCGCTACGCAGCGTTTAACAGCGTGCTCGTCAATCTCGACAGCTACACGGGTAACGGTCACAACTATTACATCTATGAAGAGGGTGGTGTCTTCACGATCATTCCTTGGGACCTTAACGAGGCGTTCGGCAACTTCACGTGCGGCTGTACCTCAGACGGTCTTATCAACTTTTACATTGATGAGCCGACGTGCGGGAGTATCAATGGAAAACCCCTGATTGCTGCGGCCCTCCAGGCACCGGAGCACAAAGCGCTTTACCGCGAGATTTTGCAGACTATGTTGGATGACGCCTTCAACCTGGAAACCATGTCTCCCTGGATTACCGATACAGCGACACTCATACGTCCCTACGTTGAACAAGATCCCACGAAGTTCTTTTCGACCTCAAATTTCGAGACATCTCTAACCTCCTCAATTAGCGGAACGTTTGGACTGACGTCCTTCATCGAAAATCGATACGCTGCTATCGCCTCTCAGTTGGCAGGTTCTAGTCAAAGCGACAATGGTGGCGCTGGAAACTGCGGTAATGGGAATGGCATGCCGGGCGGAGGTGGACCGGGCGGGAAACCAGGCGGTCATCCGAAATGTCCAGATGGGATTTGCGATGCAGCCGAGCAAGCTAACCCCAATCTATGTCCTGAAGATTGTGAGTAGCCTGTGTTGGCGACCTACTCTGTGGGAAAGCTGGCCGCCGCTTGTTCGAACAACTCGGACGCTGCGGGCCGAAGCTTCTTAAAATCCGCGTCGCTGATGACGTAAAAGAACCGCTGAAAACGCATCTGTTCCTTGCGAGCCCTTTCCGTTCCCTCTTCCTGCGCCTTCTTCATCTCCGCTAGGTTGGTTGGAACCTTAGGGGATTCTGGTGCAACGGCTGCCGCGCCCTCCTCCTCACTTGGAGTCGTTGGTGTGGCGGAGTTCTCAGGAAGTACAGGAGCAGGGATATTCTCGTCCTGCTCAGGGCGGTACTCCACAAACACGGCCATAAAGCGGTCATTACCCTCCTTGGTCTCAGCATCGCTGTCCTTGTCAGCATCTTCTGTCGCCGATATCTCGCCAAAGAGGAGATAGTAGATGAGTCCATCCTTCGTACCGATCCTCAACTCGCCCTCGTTGGCCAGGAGCGTGAAGTCTCCCTCCTGGTCACGCACGAGAAGGCGTCCAGAATTTTGAAGCTGAGCACGACTACGCGGATCTGCCGGCGCAATGCCTCGCGCCTGCAATTGTTGCCTGGAGAATGGCTGGACCCCAGTGAGCTTCAGCCCGCTTGCTACACGGGTCAGACCAGAAGCCGCATCAGCTTTTAGCTTTTCGCCGGGAAGCGGGTTCTTCGCACTCCATTCCTGTGCACCAGCTGCTTTCATGAGTAGGACTTCGCGCTCAGGTTTAACCGACATACGCGTCGTGGGAAAACCACCCGGCCCTGCCACGGTCTCTTCCTTGATTTGGTAGGGCTGAATCGCAAGGGACCGAATATCCGCCGATTCAATACGTAGCGGATCCACCTGCACCCACTCCTCGAAGGAGGCCTTCAGAACACGAGGTTGAACCGCTGCGGTGTACACTGCTTGCTCGTTGGACTGCCGCACATAGAAAACTCCAGCATTCGGAACCTGTTTTCCGATAATCACATCGACAAGCTCAGAACCGCTCTCGTCCCACAGTGTGACGCGCCTTCCAATCGCATCCTTAGATGACTCTGCGCCAGGTTCTAGAGGATCGACCACACCGTACTCGGCGTGATCCTTCACATTGGACGATATAAGTTGCCCTTTTGGAACATTGAGCACCGTTCCTGAAGTCTGCCCTACCCGCTTCTCAGCATCAGCGGGATAGTGGTGATGACTGGGGATCACCCACTCTCCATCCTTCTTTTCGATCTTGATGCCCTGAGCTGCCTTCAGTTTGTCGTCCCAAATGACCACGCGAAGAGAGGACACGCGATCGGCGGAAACTTCCGCGCCACCCCGCGTCAAAAGCGTTCCTTCCTCTGAAGAACTAGCCTCATGGATTTCCGATGACGGCCACCAGGTCCACGCCGTGGTCGCAACCGCCAGCACAACGGCTATCGCTGCTGTTCTCATGATGACCTCCGTTGACGCGACTTAGGTATTGTTAATTTCTCGTCTCGTCGTCGATTGAACCAAACACCAAGTGCGAGGACGAAAAGAATGCCACCCGGTACACCGAGCGCTCGCATCCGGACGTCATCCCGAACCTTTTCGACAGCACGGCGCTGCTCCACTTTTGCCTCGCGGACCTGGGCTTGGGATTCTCGGTTGATGCCTTCGATAGCCTTATCCAACTGCCTTTGTGCAGACTGCTGAATACTGGCCTTCAAATGTGCTTTGGCTTTCTCGTCTAAACCTTCTTGCGTATCGACCGCCTTGACGCGCTCGTCTAAGTCGGCCTGGAGCTTCTTGATTCGTTCTTCTGCCCCATTTTTGGCGTCTGTCTCGACCTCATTCAGTCGTCCCTGAGTCGATGCTAAGACCTCCTCCAAAGACGCGAGAGGTCGTGCTTTGGGACGTCTCGTTCGCAGTTCAAGAAAGGATTCGTCGCCAGCCAAAGCATCGACAAGATTCGCTGCAAACTGAACATTTCGCAGGTCTTGAAGAAAGCGGGCCTCATCTTCATCGAAGCGTTTGTCTTGATTTCGATAAATCATGAAAAACTCGTCGAAGAAGAAATCCGTGTCAGCAACCACGATAACGTTCACATCCTTATCGCTCGGTGCTCCGGCCTTGGGCGTCTCAGAATCAGTCCCCTCCCCTGCTGCAGGTGCATCGTAGGCTCTGGTCATCTTCCCACCAATTCGCGCAGCGATCACCAAGGCATCCCCAGTCGCTGGAGCATGAACTTCGGGTGACACTGGACGCAGAGGCCCTGGCCCAAAGAGCGATCTCGATTGGCGCATCACATCATCAAAGGGGTGGCTTCCGAAGGGTACGCTAGGAACGACGCTCACAAGCTGGTCAAAGGTTGTCGTAGAACCTTCTAGTTTTTGGAGAGCTCCCGCATAGGGAAAAAGAACGGTTCCAATACCAGTGAGCGCCGATTGGTCTGCAATGGCCCCCTTATCTTTCTGCGCCCATACAAATTGCTTAGGTAGGCGATTTCTTAGCTCATGGCTTGGATTAACATCGGACCAGATAATCTGCTGGAGATCCATGGCGATACCGAGCCCCTTCAACAAGGGCTGTAAATCACCTTTTGGAGGGTCTTGCTGGGGCGGCTGACCTGGAGCCGCCGGACGCCGTACTGGTCGAGGCAGCGAGGACGATAGATCCGGGGCAGTAATGCAGGCGGGGTCTTCGAGAAGAAGAGTCGCCCCACCAGCGACGATGTACTCGTGAAGGTTCTTGAGCTGGTCATCCGTGAGACTCGAGGGTTGTGGTACAACCAGGGCAGCAAGCTCTTGTTCGACAGGAACATCGAGCTTCACACTCTGAATCTCATACTGTTTCCGAAGCTCCTGCACCAATTGCCATTCACGGCTCATTTGGCGCGTTTGAAAGTCAAACTGCTGCGTGATCTTGAGATCTGTCTCCGCGATTCCGATCACCTTCTTGGAATCGAGTGTCGTAGTACGAATTGCGCGCATCAGTTCATACTCAACAGAGAGTCCAGGCTCAAAGTAGGCAATGGTTTCACGCTTTGCACCGGACTCCACGATGGCGCCCATGAAGATTTCTATCTCCTCTTTCCCCGTTACACTCTCGGCTGTTACCCGACGTGGCTGAAGGCCAAAGTGCTCGGTTGCAAGCGCGCCTAAATCATCGAGAGGATCCTCAGGCCGATGCACCACCAAGGTGAGTTTCTCACCGGCCTGACGCTCGAGAAGCGTAAGCATATTGAGAACTTCGCTACCCTTGGGCGCGTGCTCCGGGGGTAATTCCTGACTGATAAAGGCGGTTACCTTCACGCTTGCCTGCTGGTCAGAGAGAATAGAGACACTGGCATCGCTCAGGGTGGACAACCCCTCTTCCGTAAGGTCCAAATCAACCGCTGCGCGATCCACCTGAACCGAGAGGTTGAACACGGTAAGCGTGCATGCAAGGAAGGTAACAACACCCACCACAACATGCTTGCGACGCACCATTTGCCAGCGTTTCGCACTCAAAGTGAGAACGGCAAGGCCAAGGAAAAACACAACGAACGTAATCGCCACAGCGACCTGCCCTAGCGAGACAACGCCGCGTTCGAATGGATTCATCCACTCAACTCTACCCTCGATAAAGGTGAGGATTGCGCAGAACAAAGCACCCAGCACAAAAGCCACCGCTGGCATTCCAACTAACGTACTCGCCCATAAGGACGCCGCAGCGAACGTCAGCCCCATCAGCCACCATCCCAGGTAGATGGTCTGGACCAAGCCAATATCCGGTTCGCCCAAGGAACTCAAAACCCACACGTTGGTGAGACTGCAGACCAGGGCCACCGTGAAGTAGGATGCTATTGCTAACCACTTGCCCAAAAGAACATCGAGTTCGGACAATGGTAACGTCAGGAGTTGTTCGTCCGTGCCGAGCTCGCGTTCGGACGCCCAAGCCCCCATCGAAACGGCCGGCACAAGCACAGCAAATAGCCACGGCATCACATCAAGGATGGGGCCAAGGTCAGCGATATTGCGTTGAAAGTAGTCATCCGGCAGGAAGAGAACTCCCCCATAGATGAGTACGAACGCCAGGATGAACACGTAACCAAGCGGATTGAGCAAGAGGCTGCCCAGTTGCTTTCGCCAAACGGCTACAACTGCGTGGAGGCGAAGTGGACTCATGCTGCCACTCCTTGGGACTCGGCCCCAGTGAGTTCATGAAATCTCTCTTGAAGGGTCTTGCCCGCTTTCAGCGTCTCCAGATCGCCCGTGAATTGCAGTTCACCTTCGCTGATGACAATTATCTGGTCAGCGAGCGCCTCGACCTCCTGGAGAATATGTGTGGAGATCAACACGGCCTTGTTTTGGGCGAACTCTCGAATGAGTTCGCGGACGACCACAATTTGATTGGGGTCCAATCCGAGTGTTGGTTCGTCCATGATTAGTACCTCTGGGTCATGGAGTATCGCTTGTGCAAGCCCTACCCGCTGCCGGAAACCACGGGACAGCTTACGAATTGGCTTATTCCACACCTCTTCAAGTTGGCAGGCCTGTGCCACGCGGTCCATGGACTCGGAGAGACGCCCCTTGTTCATACCCCGTGCTCCACCAATAAAACGCAAGTAAGATGCCGGCGTAAGATCGGGATAGAGCGCACCGGATTCACCGAGATAGCCCAGACGACGACTTCCCTCGATCCTCTCGTCCATCATGTTAAACCCTGCAAGAAAGGCCTGTCCTGAAGTAGGAGCGAGAAAACCTGTAAGGCAGCGAAGAGTAGTAGACTTACCAGCTCCGTTAGGACCTAAGAATGCGGTAATCGAACCCCGAGTAACGCTAAAAGAAACATCCCGAATCGCGGTGAATTCACCGTAGTACTTCGTGAGGCCTTCCGCGCAGATGAGTTCTCCGCTTCGATTGTCAGACATCAATGATTTCCCGTGCAGTTGCATGCTTGGCGAACACGCTCATGAACGCTTTATTCCGCGTCCGCGAGTGAGCCCCGGTATTTTCCAAACGAACCTTGGAGCGTCAAGACTTTTCTCCCGTTCAAACGGCTAGCATGGACCCATTATGGTTCAATCCAAGTCCCCTTCTCGTCATCCTTCCATTCGAGGCAAAGCAGCGGTATATGAAAGAAGTAATTCAAGGGAGACAATCCATGAGTGAAGCCCAAGGCTATGAAAGCGTATTCCGCCCTGACCTTTTCGCCGGCAAGGTAGCCCTTGTCACGGGTGGTGGTACGGGAATTGGACGCTGTATTGCCCACGAGTGCGCCAGCCTTGGAGCCAAGGTGGTTGTGGCAGGTCGGCGAGAAGAGCCCTTAGCCGAGGTCGTGCAGGAGATTAAAAGCGCAGGCGGAGATGCATCGTCTGTACAACTCAACATACGAGAAGAAGATACGGTTGATGGCGTCATCAAGAGCATCATCGAAGAGCACGGCGCGTTGGATCTCCTCGTCAATAACGCAGGCGGTCAATTCGCTTCGCCTGCCGCCCTCATCAAACCAAAGGGATGGCGAGCCGTTGTCGACACCAATCTCAACGGCACGTTTCTGGTTACGCAAGCTGCGTTCAAGCACGTGATGTCCAAAAAGGGGGGCTCCATCGTCAACATCGTGGCCGATGTATGGAACGGCTTTCCAGGCATGGCTCATACGGGTGCAGCGCGTGCGGGGGTTATCAACCTGACAAAGACACTTGCCACCGAGTGGGCTATTGCAGGTGTACGAATCAACGCAGTTGCCCCAGGAATCATCCTTTCGAGCGGCATGAAGAACTACCCACCGCATATTTTAAAGATGGTACATGGCATCGTTAAAAAGACGCCGTCCTCAAGAATCGGTACGGAAGCCGAGGTCAGTGCCGCCGTTATGTTCCTCTTAAGCCCCGGTGCGGCATTCATCACAGGTGAAACACTGCGAGTGGATGGAGCAGGCTCCCTCCAAAAAGTTCCAATGCTGCCCATGATGGAGCACGATAATATGCCCGTCTACGATGGATTCCATCTCAAACCCGATGTGCCTGACAGTCTGAAATAGCGCGGCGTGCAGTTCTAGTTGTGAAAACGCTTGTAGCCAAGCCGGTATAGGCGTGCGAGTTCATGCTCGTCGATGTCGTTGATCGGGGTATCAACCTCCTGAATATCCTTTCCGAATAAAAAGAGGCTTTGCAACTTCGCATCATTGAGGAATCGCGTATCTACCTGGATGCGAATCTCATCCGTAGGAACCCTCCTTTGAGAGGCCATGACGAATCCCCATTGGCCGAAGCTGGGGACATGCGCAGTGTAGGGTTTTACCCAGAGATGGCCTTCTCGGGGAGGTCGTTTTTTTACAGCTTCTAGCGTGTGGGTAATGCACCAGAATGCCTCACGGGTCATAAAGGGACTCGAGGCCTGAGTCACAAACACTCCCTGTTCGGAGAGTCGTTTCACCATCAACCTATAGAACTGCCGCGTGTAGAGCTTAGATAGGCCAATCGTATTGGGGTCCGGTAAATCGGCGATAATGACATCGTAAATGTCACCCTCTTCGAGCAAGTAACCAAATGCATCGACATTGTGGACACGCACCTTTGAATCATTAAGTGCATTATCATTGAGCACCGTAAGGTCCGGCCGAGAACGAAAAAGCTCGGTGACTGCAGGGTCCAGGTCAACGAGGTCCACTTGCTCAATCTGCGTGTATTTCAGGACTTCACGAACGGCCATTCCGTCCCCACCGCCCAAGATCAAGACGCGTTTCGCCGTAGGGTTTGCTGTCATGGCAGGATGAACCAAGACTTCGTGGTATCGGTACTCGTCGGCGGTTGAGAACTGAAGTGCGCCGTTCAGGTACAGACGCACATCGTTCTTCCACCGCGTCAGCACCACGTGCTGGTACGGCGTCTGCTGGGAGTAAATAACTTGGTCGGCGAAAAGTGCCTCATCAAGTTTGTTCGTCAGTTGATCGGAGAAGACAATCCCGCTACCGAGCAGCATGGCAGCGCCGCCCGCAATGACACCCAAGATCCGCAGTCGATGGGCCACTTCGTGCCTTAGAACCCAGAGAATAACCAACGCAACCCCAACGTTGGCCAATCCCGCTAACAGGCCACCGCGTATCAAGCCCGCGTGTGGAACCAAGACGAATGGAAAAAGAACGGACGCAAAGAGTGCTCCGGCATAGTCGGCCGCCAGGACATTCGCGACCGATATCCTAAGCTCTCCGCGCCCCTTGAGAATGCGCAGAACCAGCGGCACTTCCATGCCTATCAGAATGCCGATCACAACCACCATTCCGAACAAGATGGTTTGGTAGATTTCTGTGTAGGCGAAACTGACAAAGCCTACGACGCCCGTGGCTCCACCGATAAGCCCAACCAAGACCTCGATAACAATGAACCAGAAGATCAACTCACGACGGATAAACTGCGTGAAAAATGAGCCGATCCCCATGGCACACAAGAAGACGCCTATCACCAGGGAGAATTGGGTGACAGAACTACCAAGTAGATAGCTGCTTAGCGCACCCGCAAGTAGTTCGTAGACCAAGCCACAAATAGCGGCGACGAAGACTCCGACAAGCAGTATAAACGCTTGCCGTTGACCGATACTTGCGGGGTGTTGGGATGAGCCGCTTGGGACAGGGCTCTCAGCCTGCAATACTCGCCCCAAGAATGATCGATAGCCCAATCATGACCGAGCCGATCATGATTGCTAACGCCGTATTTTGGTCTTCTTCGATTTCTTTCCGCAAAGAAAAGGGTGTCGCCTTCGTGATGACGAGGAAGGTAACGGCGAAGAGCACGAGGCCCAAAAGCGCGTAAACCACACTCGACAAGAAGGTATCCATCCATAACTCCGATCCAAAGGACCCCGTTGTTGCCAGAAAATTCATCACGTTCCTAGTCTCCCTTATTTTCCGTACGAATAGCCACCGCCCACGTAGACACGGCCGCCCCCTGAACTCCCACGAGCACTTTGGGCTTGTTTGTATTTCTTGAACTCTGCTTGGGTCACTGCGACGACCTCTTTCTTATCGTAGCCACCGTCGTGAAACACCTCTGCGGTGAACGCCATAAGCAAGGCTATCACGAAGAGTCCACCGTAAATGACCAGCATGACGATTGCCCCTTTCGTGAGGCCTCGCTTCTTGTTGGTTCTAATCATCGTCATCCCCCCATGAGGAAGACCCGCCGATATAACTCGTACTCATCGATGCACCTTGCCTCTGCCCGAAGCTCCATCGGTGGAAGAGAAGGATGCAAAAGATGAAGATTGAAACGGTGGCCAGAAAACCAAACCCATCGAGGAAGGGCGGCGATTTCTGTAGGGTCACAGTCAGCTTTGGTGTCACTGCCGGTCCCTTCAAAAAGCTCGATGACGACCCGGGAGCAGCCTTTGCCGCGACCTTTTCATCGATACAAAGATATTCGTTCGCGTAGGCCAGGAAGGATTTCCCATCATCCGTCAGGACAAACGTACCCAAAGGTCCTCGTCGCGATATCCGACCGAGTTTCCACTCCCCAGTCTTCTTGGCAATGACACGGTCTCCCCTCTTGGGGTTTGTACACCGCCTGCCTAATTTTCGGCTGACCTTGACCCGCTTTTTCACGCCCGTGAATACGCTCGCCGCTTCTGCTTGAATGTTTAGAGTGTGCTTACCCGCAGTCTTGAAGTTCACGGTAAACACCGTTTCGCGGGCATTCTTCGACTGAAACTTTCTGGATAGGTCCGGGTATACGGCCAACTGCGTGGAAAACTTGGTGCTTGTGCCTGATTCCGAATCAAAATCGCCCCTCACAAATGCCCAGGCATTGTCCAACTTATCAGCCTCGACCTTCACCACGTAGTTCCCAGGCTCTGGCACTTCAAACTCTTTCGTCTTCGAACCGTGCGACTGATACACACCACTTTCGGGTGAGAAACTCCACGGACCACCGACCATATCTCCTTCACTTGGATCGAACGCAACCCCCAGAAAGCTCAGAATCATGAAGATGAAGGACATAACTGCGACCTGCGTTGCCCCCCGAGGATAGGGCTGATGAGGCGCCACGCCGGTGATGGGTTCGATGGTCGGAGTTGTGGACAAACATGCAAAAAGCTCCTCCCTAGGGAGGTATTCGGAAATGAACCATTCCGTCTCATTTGCTGTCCACTCACCTCCGAGTCGATAGGGAGCCTGGACAGCATCTACATAGCTGAACACATCGCCCTTTTGAGCGACCCAGGGGAGTTCTCCCTCCACCCAGTGAACCTTACCCTCCCCTACTTCCGCCACCTTGAACGTGGTCTGGTCGTAGATAATGGACCAACCGGCCTCTCTGGGAGAGCTAAGCGCAGGACCGTCATTGATGCGCCGTCCGAGGGATGAATGTCCGTCAGATAACTCCAGCCACATATAACCGCCCTTCTCACTGAAGAGCTGAAATTCGTCCCAATAGTAGGTCTCTCCGTCGTCGTGCCCTTTGTTTCGGATCCATCCCGTGACCTCATAATCCGTTCCTTCCCAGGAAAAGATACTTCCTAACGCAATCGGTGAGTTGAGGCGCTTGGGCTTTTGCAGTTTCTTGAGGACAACAGGAATATCACCTTGAAGATTCAGTTGACTCCAGCACTCTCCACAAGTCACCGAACCGGCCTCTGAGCCGGACTTTAGCGTGATACTCGCGGAGCACGTCGGACACGAGATCTCCTTGGCTTCTAGGTCTTCCACATGACCGCAGTAGGGACACTTGACGGCAGAAGGCACTCCACCTTCCACACTAACTTCCATCCCGCCACCGCAGTTGGAACAATTCAGCGCGCGCTGTTTTCCTGCGAGAATCGTAAGTTGGGAGCGTCCACCAACGGTTTTAGTTGCAAGAGGAATGTCCTCCAACCCAATATCTTGCCGCGTCACCGTGAGATTGAGATCTGCGAGAGAAACCGGTTTACCAACGAAGACACGGGTGCCGTCTTCTCCAAATTCGATCGACCCCACCGTTCCTTCGGGCCCCTCTAAATCAGCAAAAGGCGTTTGTTCGTCCTGAAGGACGAGAAAGGGAAGCTGTCCATCTCCGCCTTGGCAATGTGCAACATCGCGCTCCCTGACGGTGTAGCTCGCGCTTTTAATCTCGACTGCGCGACCAGGCTCCATCGGTTCATAGCTCAGCACTTTGTTGTCCGGATCCACAAGCCGTTCGTAGACCAGTCCCTCCGGGTCCTCGGTAATCCAAGCGGTCTCGCCGTCACCGCACTGGAGATACCACTCGTCCCAATAGCCGCGTTCGTAACCGTATCGCACCCGACCCAGCACGATAAAATCGAGGCCTCCAACCTTTCCCTGAGCTCCTACAAAGAGCTGACTGCGGGACGGTGGAAGTAACGAGAGGTCGCCCCTCAATTCCACAGCGTCTTCGCCAAAGGTAATGACACTACGGCATGATTTGCACACAGCCATGTGCGAGAAGCGCTGGTCTACCTCAACCTTGGCACCGCAATTTGGGCAGTCTAGTGTCGACATAGTTCGCGACCTTACACTATCTGAACCCGCCTGACGACAAGGGATCGCCGCTAACGAACACGAGTTCCTGGCTCAACCTTCCCAACCGGCCGAACCACAGCCACGCCGCCGTCCGGTGTATCGGCTGCCAGAACCATACCCTGAGACTCATGCTTGAAGATCTTCCGTGGCGCGAGATTGGCGACCACGACCACCTGCTCACCAACCAGTTCCTCGGGCTTATAGTGCTCGGCAATGCCGGCCATGATTTGGCGTTTCTCGCTGCCTAAATCGACACTCAACTTGAGTAATCGGTCGGATCCATCGACTCTTTCTGCGGTCAGAACCAGTCCAACCCGAAGGTCAACATTCATAAAATCCTGGAAGTCGATGATCTCAGGGGGTTCTTCCACCACCTTCTTCTTCTTCGATGGCTTCTTCTTGGCGGCGACTGCAGGCACTTCTTCTTCATATTTCGGCATTTCATGCCGCGGAAAGAGTCCCTTTTCCATAGCCAAGGGCCGGCCAACAGGTAGCACTCCCCAGGTAAGTTGGTCGATGGTTCCGATAGTTTCGTCGGCACCGATACCTTTCAGAAGTTCAATCGACTTTTCTGGCATAACTGGGGAGAGGAGCCAGGCCGTCCAGCGTAACCCCTCAAGGGCCGTGTATAAGGAACGTGCAGCGGCCTGCGGATCAGTCTTCGCGATTTTAAACGGCGCCGTATCCGTAATGTACTTATTCAGTCGACGAACGAACTGGAGGGTCTCCTCAATTGCCGAGTGAAGCTTCAGATCCGCCACTAAACCAGGAATACGCTCAGCCACATCTTTGGCTGCCGCAGCAATTTCTTCCTCAGCAGAAGTGCTCTCACCGGGATCAGGAACGTTCCCATCGAAGTATTTTGAAATCAGTCCCGCAGCACGGCGCGCGAGATTGCCCAAGTCGTTCGACAGGTCAGAATTGTTTCGACGAACGATTGTCTCTTCGCTGAACGTCGCATCTAGGCCAATTACCATCTCCCGTAGCAAGACGTAGCGCATCACATCGGGTCCGTAGACCTCCTTCATCTGAAGGGGGCTGATAGCATTACCCGAACTCTTTCCCATCTTCCGCTCATCCGATAGCCACCAACCGTGTGCAGTGATCGTTTGAGGCAAGGGAATCCCGAGCGCCATAAGCATCGTCGTCCAGTAGACCGAGTGTGTTGTGAGGATGTCCTTTCCGATTAGGTGATGAGCCGACGGCCACCATGTATCGAAGGTATCCGTTCCATCTCCATACCCCATCGCACTAACGTAGTTGGTAAGCGCATCAAACCAGACGTACGTGACGTAGTCGGTATCGAAGGGAAGTTCGATTCCCCACGATAGTCGCGTCTTTGGACGTGAGATACATAGGTCTTGGAGGCCTTTATCAAGGAAACCGAGTATCTCGTTACGCCGCATCGATGGGCGGAGGAAATCCTCATTTGCCTCGATGTGTTGGCGTAGGCGATCTCCGTACTTGGACATACGAAAGAAGTAATTTCGCTCGCGCACGAATTCCACGGGACCGCCGGACTCGGGGCACTTTCCATCCACGAGATCTTTCTCGGTAAAAAAGCGCTCCACCCGAACAGAGTACCATCCTTCATAGTCCTTGGCGTAGATCTCGCCGGACTCGTAAAGGCGACTCAGGAATTCACGAACCACCTTTTTGTGTCGCTCTTCAGTCGTGCGAATGAAGTCGTCATTCCCGATATTGAATTCTGGCCACAGGGACCGGAAGGCCATGTGTAATTCGTCGACATGAGCTTGAGGCTCCAGCCCACGCTTGCTGGCCGCGTCTTGAACCTTTTGGCCGTGCTCATCTGTACCGGTAAGGAAGTACGTTTGGTTCCCACACAGGCGTGCATACCGAGCCAGCGCATCCGCCAACACTGTGCAGTATAAGTGCCCAATGTGAGGCTTGTCGTTGACATAATAAATCGGAGTCGTGATGTAGAGTCGATCCTGGGCCAACCTGATGCCTCCTTGAAAGGCGATTTTTCTAGACCCGCCCCCCCACCGTGTCAACGTTGTTTGTCAAAGTTCCACATGAGATGCCTGACTAAAACGTCCTTTCATTGCATATCTTGTGCTTTCCTTTCTTGACCTTCGACGACACCACTTGTTAAGAAGCGCCCGCTTTGTCAACGAGCCCCCGTAGCTCAGCTGGATAGAGCAACCGCCTCCTAAGCGGTAGGTCATAGGTTCGAATCCTGTCGGGGGCGAACAAGCCCAAGAAAGTTATCGGAGCACACTCCATGAATCGTTCGGAACTCATCGAAACAATTGCGATAAAACACAACTTGCCTAAAAAGCATGCAGAAACTGCTGTTAGCACGGTCTTCGGCGCGATCTTTGAGGCGCTTGTTGAAGAGTCCAGAGTAGAGATTCGTGGATTCGGGTCCTTCACTACCCGCGCTTACGGTTCGTACCAGGGACGTAACCCGAAGACTGGAGCATCTGTAAGTGTGCCACCTAAACGCCTTCCCTACTTCAAGGTCGGTAAAGAACTTCGTGGCATCCTGAACTTCGACTAAATCGGGCGGCGCTTCTAGCGACGCAGTAGAATCCTCGCCCCCAGTACGCCGTTTTCCCCTGCCTCCGAAGGCTGAAGACAAACCCTAAGTTTGTGGTCCGGCCCCGGCCCTGGTAAAAAGTTAGCTGACAGAGATGCTAGCTTGAGCTTGGGGGAACCGACATGTACTGCCTGAAGTGTGGCAGACAATATGCCGATACGGGGACGTTTTGCCCTTATTGCGGTCATAAACCAGAGATCAAGCCCAAAGCGGGTTCAGGTACCGGTCCGCGTCGAACAAGACGAAAGCTAAAGACATCACGCAGTCAGACGATTATTGGTAGCCCAGGAATGTTCCGACCTGCGATGGACTCCAAAGAGTCTTCGTCGGAGCCCGCTGAGGAAACCACGTCCCCCGCAACACGCAGGCCAGCCATCACGGATACCGAGCGATCGTCGCGGAAGCCTCAGCGACGTCTTTTTCACCAACGAACAAAAAGTGCGGCGCCCAGTCGAACATTCGTACGAGCTCGTGCGAATACAATGCTTGGTTCCGACCAGCCCAACCCACCGGCTGAACCAATGCTCATCCAAGCGAGTCAACCCGCACCGTCTCCTTCCATGGTGGAACAGGAGCCGCCGAGCTCAAACCTCATGGCTCCCCCTCCCTTACCCGTAGAACCTCGAGCCGAAACTCGCCCCGAAACATTACCCTCAACTGACGTATCACCAGCTCCATCGATGCAGCCTCCGCTCGCTGATCTCTCCGAACCAGGTATCGAATTACCGATCGAGCCCGCTCAAGAGCCGCCGACACCGCCCCCAGTCACCGCGATGGCTGCACCAGCGACGGCACTGGAGGCACCAGCTGCCTTGACGCCAGCATTCGAGCCTGAACCCGAAAAAGCTCAACGCCCATCCGAGGAAAAATCCATTGAGATCGATGCGGAGTCAGGCCTGATCCTGCCCACGCTCAGCGCGCTCTTGGGTTTGGATGCTGACGCACTCGATGTCATGAGTGAACCAGGAGGGATCGAGGCTCTTGGTGAGCCGGGAGTGGTGAATCTTTTACCAAACGCCCCACCCGACACACCAACCCCGGTTCGTCCACAGGCTCCTCCGCCCCCATTAAACGATCCGGCGGGTGCGGACATGAATATGACGATTGCACAGGGCTCGAGCCCAGAAGGCATGACTGCGCTGGGTGGTCCGCCAGCCGAAGATCCCGATGCTGAACTCCATGCAAAATGGGAAGAAAGCTTCGATTTTGAAGCGGGCGAAGACGAGGGCGAAGAGCTCATGGTTCTTGGCGGCGGAGGTGGCGACATCGCGCAGGAGAACCTCTCCGCCACTCGCATGGAAGCTCCACCGTCCGATGAGGATGACTTTGGCGACTTCGTCGAGCTAACCGACGAGGACGACAAGGACGACACCGCGTCCTCCACTGAGACCGCGCCGGAGACAGAGGAGAACGAAGAGGATGGTGAGAAACCGGCAAAGAAGCTATCGAAAGGGAATCTTGCGGCCGCCCTTCTTCTCTTCTGTGGGCTCGGTGCGGGCTCGTACTTCATCTTTTTCTCAGGTCCAGGTTTCGAAACCCCCACCGTAAAGCTGGCGCAAACCTATCTATCCGAGAGCAGCGATGTCGTTGTTGGGATCGACTACGCAAAACTTAGAACGAGCCGTATCTACGGAAAAGTACGGAGTCCCCTCGAAAATACGGTTCAAACGATACGCCTGTTTCATAAAAAGGGTATTGTTTCACCAGCAGATGTAAGCGAGGCCGTGATCGGGCTGCAGGGAGAGGGAGACGCGATTCGGTATGCCGTGGCCATGCAGGGTCAATTCGACGCGAGTGGTGTCAAAGCTGGTCTCAAAGATACGTTTTCTTGGGGTGACCCGGACCGTGAACGTCAAATCTCCGGCACGTCTTTTCACGGGAACCCTTACGAGGTGGGACTTACCGAGAACGGAGACATGCTATTCATGAGCCAACGAGCGCTTACTGAAAAGGCCATGCAAATTAAGACGGCCGGGGCCGGTAATTTCCTAAAGCGCGAAAAATTCGAACGCGCCCTCAAGATGGTGCAAACGGATGGTACCGTTTGGGCCGTTTTTGCCGTCACGCCATGGCTAATGCGTGTAGTCGGGCAATGGGTCGAGCTCCCGATGAATATGATTTCTACGGGCGATGTCATGGCCTTCAGCATTGACACACAAGACGGAATTTCGATCCACCTCGCCGCAATCTTTAACGACGAAGAGCAGGTCGTAATCATCGAAGATTTTGTGAATACGCTGGAAGACCGAATGAGCCCAATTGTCAGCGCAGATGACTTCGATAAGGAGGATAAAGGTGCGTTGATGGAGGTCGTAAAATCTCGCCGCTTCAAGCGGGAGAATGACAGCCTACAATTCAGTGTAAAGGCCTCGGATGAGGTACTGGACACGTATTTTGAGCCGGTCTATCAGATGGTAATGGGGCTTATTGAGGCCTATCACGCTAAAATGAAGCGCAAAGGTGTCTGAAGTAGAGAGTGACTCAGGAGTCTTCCCAAGCCCAAAGTGTATCTCGTAATCCGTTCACTTCGGTCGCAACCCATTCTGAGTCCTTGCCCATGATACGTGCCATGTGGGAGGCGACCCGATGAGCTGTGGCATTGAACGCGACTTTGTCGGTGTAAGTTAGATTAAAACGACGCACCATGACGTCTTCAAGCCGTTCGGCATGTTCACCAAGGACCGCCCAACTAACGAGCGCCAAGTTATGTAGGCCATCATCCGATATGAGTGCTTTTTCCTCAGGCATATCCCGCATACGCTTCTTCACCCAGGTAGCCCCGCTCCCAACCGTATGCCACAAAAGATCCTCAAACGGATCCTGCCCTTGAGCGTGGTCTCTTTTCAGTTCCGGATCCGCGGGTTGTTTTTTGGTACGACAGCGGCCACTCCGAATCCCAAATTCTCGTCGCAGCGTTTTTGCAACACAATCCACGACCTCCTTAGCCATCGACCGATAGGTAGTCAGCTTCCCGCCAGCAATCGTCGTGATACCACGTGGGTCGATTAGGAGTTCATGCTCTCGACTGGTCTGGTAGGCGCTGGCGGCATCCGAACGAATAAGCGGTCGAAGTCCGGCCCAGGTTCCCATCACATGCTCAGGCCGAAGTTCACTCTTCGGAAAGAAGGCGTTCGTCGTGTCGAGAATATAACGCACATCGTCACGGGAGGTCTGAACAGTGTCCGGGTGATCTTGAAAATCCGTATCCGTTGTTCCCAAGTAAACCTGGTCGCCCCAAGGGACGGCAAAAACGATCCTTCGGTCCTCTGGCGACTTCATCACAACCACAGTGTCAACCGGGCATAGGGCCTTATCGACCACAATGTGAACGCCTTTCGTTGTACGAAGTAGGCGTCCCTGCCTAGGGCTTTCAGCCAGCTGATCTGTCCAAGGGCCAGCCGCATAGACAATGTGTCGGCACGCCGTTTCTAGTGTTTGCCCGGTTAACTGGTCACGAAGCACTGCCCCGCGCACCTTGCCATCATCGCCCCATAGCGGCTTCTCAAACGACACATAATTCGCCACAGACGCTCCCTGCCGTTCCGCGGAGAGCGCGTTTGCTAAGGTCAAGCGACCGTCATCCGTGCGGCAGTCGTAATAATGAACGCCTCCCTTGAGCCCCTCACTTCGAAGGGTGGGCGCAAGCTCACGCACTTTGGACGCGTTTAACGTCCTATGCAGCTTGTGGGAGCGAAATAAGGCCAACATATCGTAGAGCCAGAGCCCCAGCCCCATGAAACGCAGCCCCGGCTTATCCCCCGCATAGACAGGAAAAAGAAAGGGCATCGGCCAGACGAGATTGGGGTGGAGCTTGCGTTGTATATGGCGTTCTCGCAGGCTCTCAAACACGAGCCCGAACTCCATATTCTCCAGATAACGCAGGCCACCATGAACCAACTTGGAAGAGCGACTCGACGTCCCATAAGCGTAGTCAGAGCGATCAACCAGTGCCACCTCCATGCCGCGCAGCACTGCGTCCCGAGCCACACCTGCCCCGGTTATCCCACCGCCGACGACGAGCACATCAAACTGCCCTGTTGCCAGACGAGACACCCGCGCACTGCGCGCTGACGCGTAATCTTCATATCCGGTAGAAAGGGTCGGCTCCACAGCAAGGACGCTAATGGCGTCACACAACCCCGTCAACGGGTTTCCAACTTCTTACGCCCTCTCGACGTAACGAATTCAAGTTCGCTTGGTCGGCATCATTGCGATGAGCGCAGTCATTCCAATCCGAGCGACAAGAACTGCGGTACAGAAACCAAGTCCTACCGCACCTACCATTGCCAATACTTCCATGACGTCCTCCAGTTCCCCCCCGACCAGAGCAAAATATATGCCATTACGCACAACTACCCCCGCGGTCGTCGCACGCACGTGTCCTATCGATCAAAGAACCCCTTATGCCCAAGGGGATACGTGTCTGAACGTCCACATCTGTGGCCAAAACAACACATTCACAACCTTAGACGAAGTCCACAGGTGATCTAGAAAACTGCACACTTTTTTTCGCACCCGATATCTAAGACCGGTTTAAACGGTGGCTGTAAACCGATCACACGATAAAAAAATGGCGTGTTTACCATGTTAAGACGAGCCAAAGAGTGCTTTAATCGGGCCATGATTATCCGTCGGCTACTCTTAATCCCACTCGCCATGGCCCTTCTGACCGCATGCGACACATCGTGTGAGGACCTGCAGGAGTCCTTGTGCACCGGGCCGAAAGGTAAGAGCGATCCGAACTGCAAGTATATCCTAGACGAGGACCGTTCGGATGCTCTCACAGATGAAACATGCCGAAGTATCCTCGATAGCATGCGCGAGTAAGGCCAGGAACGATTCCAATGAAATCTCGTGCGATCGATGGGGCGTTAGCAACCATAGCCGTCATACTGCTAGCTTGGATGATGGCGGTGCAATCAAGCTCCACCGATACACCGACAGCAACTGCACTCGACGTCCGCCAGTTAGAATTACAGCCAAGGCTCTGGGATGCTCAGCAAGCACTGCCGGATGATATTCGCGGCACAATCGGCTTGACGGACTCAGACTCGTCGGTCGACGACCCGAACAATGTTCTCGGATCGGCGACTGAGGTTGTACGTGGCGTATATGAACAAGTGGATCTCCATTACGCCTGGTCTTTCGAGATGCAAACTGTTGGCATTGCCATTGCCTTAGCTCTGGGTGAAACGGAGAGTGTTCAGCGTCGTATTAGCGGCTTAGGACCACCCTCGGAACTAGACGGTAGTGAGCGTGACGTTGTCTTCGAACTTGCGGCATTGGCCAGAAGAGAAGCTCCGCAATCATTTGTTGTTGTTGATAACCACTTGAAAGGACTTGGCGCCTCAACATGGCTGCGTTCTAAACTCAAGGCGAAGGTTCTGGCAGTCGAGGGCAAGAGTGTTGAAGCAGCTGACCTCCAGGAGGAAGCAGAGGATGCCAATGGTTCTTACGTACAGAAAATGACCGCACTCGTGCTCCTAACCATGGTCTTTTTTGTACTCGGACTTCTTCTCTTGCTCAGCGCTCCATGGCTATCACGAGCACTGGTTCGTCGAGGGCATTCGGGCCTGAGTATCACGAGTTCTCCTTTCGAGGGAAAACACACGATGCGCGTGGTCGCTGCATGGTTTCTTTTCTATGCGTGCTCCCATGTCGTCATTTCACTCGCCATGATGCTACTTGGTCCTTTCGTGTCTCAGGGACCACTTTCCATCGCTACCGTTAGTTTGCTTCATGGCGGCGCGTCAATCGTACTCATCCAGACATTTGGACGCCTAGAAGGCGACAACCGTTCGTTAGGAGAGTGCCTACGATTTAGAGTGGCAGATGCCTCTGGGGGCTGGGGATCATTTATCCTGTGGGTGCTCGGAGGGTTCGCGCTCACTGTCGCGATTGCAGTCGTCGCTGTATTCGTGAATGAAGCCATACGAGGGGATGCACTAGATCAGCAGTCATCCATTCAGCTCTTTGCCCAAGCGCAAGGTGGAGCCGATCTGATTCTCTTGTTAACGGCTGTCTGCCTATTCGCACCTGTCTTTGAGGAGATATTGTTCCGAGGTTTTCTCTATCGCAACCTGCGCGATCGATTCGGCCCCTGGCTTGGACTGTCCCTCTCAAGCTTTATTTTCGCTGTCGCCCATCTCGACATGTCCAATATGATTCCGCTCTTCGCGATCGGTTTTGCATTTGGATTAAGCTACGAGCGCTCTGGCTCACTCTGGGTTCCAGTAATTATTCATGCTCTGTGGAACTCCAGCACAGTGGTCCGAATCCTGAGTTTGTTGGGATAAGGGGAAGGACTTCACTCAATGAATTCATCCACACCCCTTATGCATGTCACGAGCGCGACTGGAATACTAACTCTCTCATTCGACCCAAGCTCGGCATCTAGCAATGTGACAACGACGTGGATTGTTGTCGTCCTGCGTCATCTAACTCGTGAAAGCCTTCCTGCTCTCATGGCTGGTGAGTTCAGAAATGATGTACTTCGAATTCCTTACACGCCAACCAACAACGTCCAGGTTGTTCACGTACCTATTGGACGCCCTCTGACGATTCTGTTGGCAAGCCGCGACAGTGAAGGGCAATTGGTCCGAAGCCCATCGTTTGAGCTTCAGGATGAGGAAGCCGAACCGTCATTAACCATCGAGCCTCCCCCACCGACTCCAGCAAGGCCGGACCTAGTCTTTGTTGAGGGGGGCGCACCACCAAACCTGGAGACTCTCGCACGTGCGGTTGCCAAGGCAGCCCGAGGCGAGAGTGTCGTGCCGCGGAAGCCTCCGCACCAGGGCTCGTTCGGCACGAGGCAGCGTTGGAGTCTAACGCGACTCGGATGGAACACATCCGAACACCCGTTATGGCTGATTGCTCGATCGACGTTCATTGGCCCCGATGACTTGGAGCAATGGCGTACAGTATTACCGGCGGACGCGATTGACATGGGTATTGGATGCGACAGCTTGATCGATGCGACAAGCGAGGAAGGTAAGGTCATCTTTTACGCAGTTCTGGAGCAACGAGAGAATTACCGCCCGGTAGTTCTATCTCCTATTTTGCCTCCTTATGAAGCGTCTTCGAAGCCATATATACTCGGAGACGCGGAAGCGCGTCTCGCCCCAACCTTCGAGGCGATTCAAAAACGCCTTCAACACAGTGTGTTGACCGCCACTGACCTATCCAGCCAGCTGGATCGCTGGGAGGCTGCTGTCCACCATCTGGAAATGTCAGAGTTCCGAGAGGAGGTCCTCAACTGGGTGAAAGCCATGCGTTCGGACACACTTTTCTAGTATGATTTCGGACGTGCGCCACCTACACTCCCACCGAATCCAGGGGTGTGGTGTTGAAAACTCTTGTACATAGACAGCGTAGTTTGGGCGGAGCCTTCGGCGGTTTGCTTATCGCTGGTGGCTTGGGGGTTATCACCTACATGCTCGCAAGCGATCCCGGTATCCCTACCGATGTCTCGCTCCTTATAGGTCTTATCGGGGCCACGATCGTGTCATCGTTTTTAGTGCTTGGATATCGACTGGGAATCTGGCGGGGCGGCATCTTTGTCCACGAGATCGACGGTCAATTCGGCCTAGGACTCACTGGCCATGGCGATACCTGGTGGCTACCTGTAGATAGCGTCGAGGGCGTTCGGGTAAAACGAGCGGATGTGAGGCGTCAGGAAGGCCTATCTCAGAGTTGGAGTGTGGAATTATCTTGCTCCAACGGCGTAGCAATCTCGCTTCTGGAAACTCACGACGAAGAAAGCGCCCAAGATGCTCACAACGCACTTCTATCGGTCGGTCTCTGGGAGAAGAAGGACGATGATGAAACCGAGTTTATTTCCGATTATGCAGACCGTTCCATTCGCTTCGGTGTCCATCGACGAGGAGCACTGCAGCTTCCGATTCTACTTTTCGGCTTGAGCTTAGCCATTATTGGCACAGTGTTCTTTCTACAAATGGAGCATTATTTTGTATTTGGTCTCTTCTTTGCTCCCGTCATAGGCCTGATCGGTTGGGCGCTTCTAGCAATGGCAGTGGTCAAGCGATTTGGTCATGAAGAACTCATCCATCAAGATGGGGTATGGGGCCACCGCTTCGTCCTTGGCCCTCTCTCTTGGGGTGCCCGGCAAGTCGTTACCGACAATCCAAATTGGCGGCTCAGGGTCCACGGTTTCCGGGGCGCAGCACTCGAACTCGTTGGTGAGGATGGTATCTTGCTCATGGGTTCAGGAGCGACCACGTTAAGTCGACTATCCGTCGCGGAGCTTGCTAGGCTTCCAGAACAGTTCGCCAGCGATTCTCTGGGGTAGACACTGCCCTACCCTCTTCTTCCAGCTTGATCAGATGAGCGTGAGTGGATCCCTCGGCAAGCCGGTGCAAACTTGCTGGAACGTCGTCGTAACTTGCGGCTGTAACCTCTGACAGGCTTTGTTCGGCCCTGGTAAGCCGGCTCGCTATTTTGGCTTCGCGAGAGAGTCGATGGCTGATGTAGTGGTCCAGTAAATCCACGGGCTTCGTGATCACTTCACCATGCGCTGGAACAATAAGGTCCGGACGCAGCTGCCGTAATCGCTTCAATTGCTGAATGTACGTCGCCATATGTCCGTCTGGAGGCTCGACCAAGATGGTGCCCTCTGACGCCACCATATCCCCCGCGACAAGGATTCCGAGGTTCTCGTTCCATAATACAATGTGGCCCGATGCATGGCCGGGCGTATGCAAGACTTGCCAGAGATCCTTCAACGACTTGGACCCGCGCAGGGTATCCCCTTCCTCTAATTCGATGTGGACATCGATCTTTCCGCCGAGAAGATCCTTCGTAAGAGGGTGTGCGAAGATCGGAATTTTGAGTTGTTCCCTCAACCAAGCGACTGCTCCGATATGGTCATTGTGGTGGTGGGTCAGTACGATACCCAGCGCTCGTCGGCCCTCTGCTCGAAGAGACATGATCGCATCGATCAACTTCGTCCGTTCCTGGTCGTTTGGCGTGGCTGGATCAACGATCCAGTAGCATTCGCCTCCAACGAAGGAGGTATTCGTGTGCGTGGCAGGCGGAAGCGTCGGTGTCCGTAGAGGGAGCACAATGATCTCGCCGCCTCGAGAGGACCAACATGATGAAAGGATTTGACATCGACTCATACCTCCTGATACCAGACGCACCCTTCCAAGGGGAAGAAACTGAGGTATACCAATGCGAGTCTGTGAACTAACTGGAAAGCGCCGCAACGTTGGAAACAACGTCAGCCACGCCCATAACAAGACCAAGAAGACCCAGCGTCCAAACATTCAGCGAAAGCGAATCTTCCTTCCGGAAGAAGGTCGACACATCAAGCTGCGTTTGTCCACGCGCGCCATCCGAACGATCAACCGGATCGGCTTGAAGGACTTCTGTAAGAAGCTCAACATCGACTACGCAAAGTTAGTCGCGTCTAAGCTCTCCTAGTCTGCGTTCTCCTACGTAGGAGAATTATTAGAACCAGCACGCTAAGCCCCCAGGGGCTTGTGCCGTGGTGCGCCGAACAGCCGTCATCTTTAATCGGCGTGGTGGGCGCACTATCAGGTGTTGTGCCGAGGTCGTCCGACTCTGCTAGGTCTGGTGCTGTGGGTGGCGCGTCAGTTGCCGTAACCCACATGACATCCTGTCCAACCATGAACGTCGCACTTCCATCCTCCACCACGATTGTTTCATAAGGCCATTCGACGTCTCCCTCTTCCTTCCAAAGAGTCGCAACCTTAATGGCTGGCAACTCCAAGCCATCGAGACGCGCCTGAAACTCTTTTCCGCTGTACGACTCGCCAGGTCCAACCTGCCGTGTCCAGTTATACCAATAGATCCAGCCCTTATCGCCCACCTTGTAGCCCACGACTAGCGGGTTATCACCTGGCATCAATTCGATGTCGGCCAGGTCTACCTGCGCCAGAACGTCAACCAGAACCAGCCACACATCGGTTGCCGGCCGGCTCGCCATTTCGACGTCTCCACCCAATACTGCGTCAGACTCGTAGTTCCAAAGCGCTGCCGTATGCTTACCGCTCTGTTCACTGCTTCCGGAGGGCATAATGGGATCACCGTAAAGAATCGTTCCGTAACCTTTGTGCAGCGCTGTTAGAACAGCTTTCACTATCAAGCTCGCCTTCAATCGCTCACCACATCGCGTATCAACGCATTCGGTTCCTCCTACCCGCATGCTACCGATCCAGCGTTCCGTATCCGGATATCCTATCGACCCAGCCCATCCGAAGAAGCCCTCAATCTTCTCAACCGCTTTGTCGCCAGAAATATCAGCGAAGGCATCATCAAACGCACCCGACACCGCACTAAGCGGCGCACTCGCCGGGTCGATTCCCTCGAATCGTGTTTGAAATGTCCCTTGAGACTGGTTGTCGGCAGCAGTTGTACCGAGCATCACAGGAGTGGTCGCCCCAGTTTCGTTCAGTACTGCGTACACGGCCTCTAGTTGAAGGAGATAGTCGGTCTTTGCCAATTCGCCCGCAGTTTCAGCTACATGCGGCTGATCACCTATCTCGATCAAGTCGAGTTTCCGCTCGACGGCCCACGCCTTCTTGGTTCCATTGTCAGCCCCCCAGTCAGCAAACGTGACGGAGCCAGAGCCATCAACATCAGGATGTTCCTGATTCACATCCACCTCGGCAACTCCGAAGTCTGCATCACCGTCATAACGCTCAATCAGCTTACTCAAGAACGCTTTGTAGCCGCTTAGGCCGCTACTCTTAACCAATTCAGGCAGCGTTGCGCAAAACTGTAGGCCTCGCTCCTTAACACGCTGAACGAAAAAATCCGCCAATGCCCAATCGCGCTCACCATCAACTTCAATCGATTCGCGTGCAAGCGGGTTGGGTGAGACGTTACCGAGTCGTATGACTGTTGCGCCCTTTGCAATCGCCAAGTCTAGTCGCTGCTCGAGATGCGCTTTTTTTCCCTCGAGGTCCAGAGACTCCCAGGACACAGAATCCGGTTGCGTACTACCGGCAACGACGTTTCGACCAAGCATTT